>ENA-OQCS01000215-OQCS01000215.1-human-gut-metagenome-genome-assembly--contig:-NODE-215-length-31008-cov-7.658107_pt1 | contig 31008 bp, 37 predicted proteins | sample MGYA00242757_ERZ504575 | MGnify/ENA primary metagenome ERZ504575 (study PRJEB26092, sample SAMD00036297) | human gut metagenome | host: Homo sapiens | study: EMG produced TPA metagenomics assembly of... | reverse complement strand
ATAGAAAGAAAATAAATTATCATGAGTAATAAAAAGAACAGCGATAACAAAAGTAATAAGAAAAAAAACACAAAAAATATGAAGATCAATGAGTGGCCCCGCCACGGAATCCAGGCACTGTGGGCGTCATTACAAACAGTCATGTTACCGGCTTTGTCACAGGCAAAATTTACACAGGCAAATTGAAAAATGCCTGTGTTCCGGGCCTGAACTGCTATCCTGTCCCGGTGCTGTTGGCGCCTGTCCTATTGGTTCCCTTCAGGCGGTGATAGGGAGCTGGAATTTCAAAATGGCTTATTATGTGGTGGGATTTCTTATCTTCATCGGGGCTATGGTGGGAAGGCTGATCTGCGGTTTTCTCTGCCCCTTTGGACTGATCCAGGATTTGTTAAATAAGATCCCATTTCCTAAGAAAATCCGCACATTCAAGGGAGATAAACTGCTTCGTAAGCTGAAATATGTGATTTTTGCAGTGTTTGTGATCCTGCTTCCATTGTTCCTTGTGGATATTATGGGACAGGGGGCACCCTATTTTTGCAAACTGATCTGCCCGGCAGGAACACTGGAGGCGGACTGCCACTGGTTCTTTTGAATAAATCCATGCGCAGTGCACTGGGCTGGCTGTACATATGGAAGAACGTGATCCTGATCATAACGATCATTCTCTCCATTTTAATCTACCGTCCTTTCTGCAAATATATCTGTCCTTTGGGAGCACTTTATTCTATCTTTAATCCTGTTTCCCTGTATAAATACAGAGTGGATAAAGATAAGTGTATAAAATGCGGAAAATGTGCAAAAGCCTGCCAGATGATCGTTGACCCTGTGGAAAACTCCAACAGCCCGGAATGTATTCGCTGTGGAAGATGCCGCAAAGTCTGTCCGACAGATGCAATTCAGTGTGGAATCAGGAGAAAACCACAATCATGAAGAAAATAAAATGATATCAGAGACATGTATAGAACTGTCATCAGTCAAAATTATTCGGGTTCAGCCATGAGGCTATGAATAAAAAGATTGATAATAACAGATATGGAAAGGGGACACCTGACAGATTATAAAAGTAGTCTGTCAGGTGTTTTTGTATATTTTTGTTGAAAAATGTACAAAAATATCGAAATATATATAAAAAACTGGTAAAATCATATTGTGAAAATACAGAACAGAAAATGAGGTGACTGTATGGCAAAGAAGAGAAAAAAACCGAAGATGGAATTCCGCTATTACCAGATGCCTGCCGGAAGTCCGATCCTGGCTCTTCTGGGACAGAAGTGGGTTCAGAATTATGGAAATGATGTGGATTATCTTCATTTTCATAATTATCTGGAGATTGGTTTCTGTTACGAAGGGGATGGAGTTATGGCGTTTGGTGAGGCTAAAATGCGGTTTTCGGGAAGAGAATTTACGGTGATTCCACCCAATTATGCTCATACGACTAACAGTGATCTGGGTACGGTCAGTAAATGGGAGTATCTTTTCATAGATGTGGAAGGTTTTATGAAAAATTTCTGAACAATCCGGTAAAGGCTGAAAAAATGATTCAGAGAATATATTCTAAGGCTTTATTTCTGAAAGAGAATGAGTCCCCCTCTATAGCTGCAAAAATTCTTAAGATCATGAATATCATGCGTGAGGGAGAAGAATTTTATATTGAAGAATCCAGTGGAGTTCTTGCGGCATTACTAGTAGAAATTGCCAGACTGAACCGGGCTTCACCGGAAGACAGGGTGGAAGAGGAAACAGGGAAACTTACAAATATGATCACCCGCGTACTGGATTTTGTTTCTTATCACTATATGGAGGATATCCGGATAGAGGATCTGGCGAAGATCTGCCATATCAGTGAAACTCATTTCAGAAGAGTGTTTACATCGCATATGAAGGTAAGTCCTCTGGAGTATATTAATTCTGTGCGGATTCATACTGCCTGTGAATTTCTGCAGAAAACAGATACACCGGTGGCAGATATTGCGCACAAATGTGGTTTCACGACCAATTCAACGTTTAACAGGAACTTCAGACAGATAATGGGAGTGACTCCGGTTGAATGGAGAAAGCGGCCGGAGAATTATGAACAGCAGCTTTTGGATTTCTATATTCATTCAGAGGAAGGATGGTAAAAAAGTTATGAACTATAAGATTGTGGAGCAGGTATCAAGAAAGAAAAAGAGTATGTCCGGAGTCCTGCGTGTGGTAATGATTATTTTTGCAGTGCTTTTTGTGGTTATGGGAATCACGATTTCCCAGGCATTTATGCTTCCGGGATTTCTGCTTGCAGGGCTGTATTTTGTCTTTGATATATTCAGTCAGAAGGATTATGAATACATGATGGAAAACGGTCAGTTTGAAATAGATGTGATCTATGGCAAGAAGTATCGCAAAACAGCTCATATACTGGAACTGAGTAATCTGGAGACAGTGGCACCGCACTGGCATGAAAGTGTTGCAAGGTACAAAAAGAATGGTGGAACGGAGAAGCTGAAAAAATACGATTATACCTCTTATGATGAAGATACTCCTTATTATACAATGATCATCCGGGAAGACGGGCACAAAATAAAACTGCTTCTTGATCTTAATGAGGAACTGCTTCATGCGATGAAAACACAATATCCTGAAAAAGTCTATTTTGCATAAAATGAATTAAAAACTGTAAAATATGTACAAAAATTGAACGGAAAATTTATGAAATAATAACAAAGGTCATTTTTAAAGACAAAAATATATATTTTTTGTCCATGAAAGTGGCCTTTGTTATTAAAATTACATAGTAAAAACATAGTAAATGAGAAAGTGAACAAAAAATATATTTTTAAATATTTTTAATAGTGCAAAATACATAAAATGATCGAAATTGCACATTATGTGTGCGGCTATGCAAACTATACCTGAAAATCGGATGCTATAATCAGCTTACAAGCAATTCGGAAGAAAGAATAAGCTTAATAAAGGAGGATATAATATGAGAAAAAAATTACTCGCAGTATTAATGACCGGTGCTATGGTAGCATCCTTTGCAGGATCAGCTACAGCTGTTTTTGCGAAATCTGATGATGACAACAAGTTAACTGTATGGCGTGGGATCAGAACTTAACATCAATCCATGCAGATCGCAGCAGATCAGTATGCAAAAGATCATGAGGGATTTTCTGTAGATATCGTAGAGACATCTTCTGATGACTGCCAGACTAAACTGACAACAGCAGCAAATGCAGGCGATTACAGCACACTTCCTGATATCGTTCTTATGCAGGACAACAGCTATCAGAAATATCTGAAGAGCTATCCGGATGCATTCACAGATCTGAAAGATATCAACATTAACTGGGATGATTTTGGTAAACTGAAACAGTCCTATTCCATGGTAGATGATACACACTATGGTGTTCCGTTTGATAATGGTGCTGTTATTGCATGCTATCGTACAGATATCCTTGACGAGGCAGGATATACTATTGATGATCTGACAGATATCACATGGTCCAAGTTCATGGAAATCGGTAAAGATGTTCATGAAAAAACCGGAAAATATCTTCTTACAAGTGAAGCTACAGGTGGCGATACTCTGATGATGATGATGCAGTCCTGCGGAGCTAACTTCGTAAACGAAGATGGCGAAGCTTACATCGTAGGCAATGAAGTTGCAGAGAAATGCATCAATCTTTATGTAGATCTGGTTAAGAATGACGTTGTTAAACTTGTAAATAACTGGGATGAATATATCGCTACTATTACAGGCGGTGAGGCAGCAGGTATTGTAAATGGTAACTGGATCACAGCTACTCTGATGTCTACAGAAGATCAGAAGGGTCTGTGGCAGATCACAACAATGCCTAAAGTAGACGATGTTGATACAGCTACAAACTATGCAAACAATGGTGGATCTTCCTGGTATGTTACATCCAACTGCCAGAATGTAGAACTTGCAGAAGATTTCCTTGCAAGTACATTTGGTTCCAGCACAGAGTTCTATGATACAATCCTTCCGGAAGCAGGTGCAATCTCCTGTTATCTGCCGGCAGGTGAATCTAAGGTTTACAACGAGCCAAATGAATTCTTTGGTGGACAGCCAATCTTCTCCACAATTGTAGAATACTCTTCTCATATTCCGGAGTTCACAAAAACACCGTATCATTATGAATCAAGAGAATGCGTCAACACAGCAGTTGTAAATATCGTAAACGGCACACCTGTAGAAGATGCCCTTCAGGAAGCTCAGGATACTCTGGCATTCAAGATGACTGAATAAATTCTGATCGCAGGATCAGATGATGTCAGGATTGCGGGAACAGTGAAACTGTGAAGCAATCTGTAGACAGTGATTAAGTGAATGAAAACAGGTAAGTGCGGGGGACTGCCAGCAGTCCCCCATCTTACTGCAAAGAGTTGGTAATTGTCCGGCAAAATGCTGAACAGTTACAGAGTTTTTTGAAAGGAGGAGTTCACGTGAATTCTAAGAAAAAAGGTATGTCTCTGCTTGGCAAGCAGAGGGCAGCAGGATGGACGTTCCTGGCTCCTGCAACTATCATGATCGCGATCATGAGCTTTTATCCAATGATACGTGCATTTATCATTTCCCTGCAGACCGGAGCCGGAGCAAATATGAGATTTGCAGATCCGATCTTCAGCAACTATAAACGTATTCTGGCAGACAAGGTATTTCAGCAGTCTATTGCAAATACATTCCTGTATCTGATCATTCAGGTGCCGATCATGCTGATACTGGCAATTCTTCTGGCACAGCTTCTGAATAACAAAGATTTGAAATTTAAGGGATTTTTCCGTACTTGTGTATTTCTTCCATGTGCGACATCCCTGGTATCCTATTCATTGATCTTCCGTTCCATGTTTGCTACAGATGGTCTGATCAACAGTATTCTGATCAAACTTGGAATCTTATCTACCGGCTATAATTTCCTGGGGAATTCAGCCAGTGCCAAGATTGTAATTATCCTTGCGCTGATCTGGAGATGGACAGGATATAATATGGTATTCTATCTGGCAGGACTTCAGAATATTGAATATTCTGTATATGAAGCAGCAAAGATTGATGGCGCCAATGGCTGGAAGACTTTCTGGAAGATTACTGTTCCGCTTCTGAAACCGACAATTATCATGACATTTATCATGTCAATTAATGGTACACTGCAGCTGTTCGATGAGTCTGTCAACCTGACAAAGGGTGGACCGGCAAACTCAACAATCACAATGTCCCACTATATTTACAATACATGTTTTATTAACGTACCAAACTTTGGATATGCAGCAGCAATGTCATTTATCATATTCATTATGGTAGCTGTACTTGCATTTATTAATTTGAAAGTAGGTGATACACGTGACTAAGAAAAACAAATCAGCCATTCAGAGAAGATTGATTCCAACCTATATTTTTCTGATCATCGTGTCATTTATTTCAGTATTCCCGTTATACTGGATGATTTCAGCTGCAACTAATACATCCACAGATGTATCACGTGGACGAATTATTCCGGGAAGCCATTTTATGGAAAACTTCCGTAATCTTACATCCCAGCAGCCACTGTGGAGAGCACTTGGAAACTCCTTCTTTTATGCAATCCTTACTACAGTGATCTGTCTTCTGATCTGCTCTATCGCAGGTTACGGATTTGAAGTTTACCATGATAAGTGGAAAGACAGAGTATTTTCAATCCTGCTTCTGGCTATGATGGTTCCGCAGGTTGCAACTATGGTTCCGTTATTCAAAATGTTCTCCAAGGCAGGACTTTTGAATACAGCAGTAGGTTTTATCCTTCCGATTATTTCCACGCCGTTTATGATCATGATGTTCCGTCAGAATGCCAGATCATTCCCGGTTGATATTATTGAAGCTGCACGTATTGACGGACTCAATGAAGTAAGGATTTTCTTCCAGATGTTCATTCCTACAATGAAATCTACATATGCAGCGGCTGCTGTTATTACCTTTATGAATGCATGGAACTCTTATCTGTGGCCAAAGGTAATCATGACAGACAACAAGGCAATGACCATGCCAATGCTGATCGCCAACCTGATCACAGGTTATGTGACAGATTATGGTATGCTGATGTGCGGTGTATTGTTCTGTTCTATTCCTACAATGATCGTATTCTTTGTATTACAGAAACAGTTTGCAGAAGGTATTACCGGAGCAGTCAAATAAAAAACTGAAAAAGAAAAATATAACTTCGACCGTCTGGAAGACATTATCAATATCTATACAGAGAGGGCGAAAGAGAACACCCGGCAGATTATGAAAAGTAATTTTGCCGGGTGTTTTTGATGCCTGTTTGGAAATTTATAGCAAGCCTCTTAATTAATATGCATTACTGCAACTATACAGAACCATATGGTTCCGAAAAGGTAGCATTATTTTATGGAATCGATATAGTATTAATAAATTTGTGGTAGGCATAACGGAAAAAGTACGGTAAAATAGTTAGAATGCGGAAAGTATTTTTCCAAAATAAAACAAAAGGGGGAGGGCCATGTCCGAAGTAAAGAATAAGAAAAAGAAATCAAGTATTATTCAGGTCAGTATTGGTGTTCTGGCAGTTATTATGGCTATCCTTATTATCATAATGATGGGAATTGTCTCAGATATTCAGGGAACGGCCCGTATTGTAAATTATACCGGTTTAGTCAGGGGAGAGACACAGAGACTCATAAAACTGGAGCTTTCCATGCAGCAGGAAAATGAGATGATCCATGATATAAGAACTTTTATTGACGGTTTGCGAAATGGAAATGATGAATTAAATCTTGTACGTCTCAATGATGTTGATTTTCAGAATAAAATGCAGGAACTGGATGATAAATTCTCTGACCTGTATAAGAAAATTTATCTTGTGAGGTTCAAAGGAGCCAGAAACACAGATATTATTCCGGAAAGTGAGGAGTTTTTTGTGATCTGCGATGAAGCAACAGGCCTGGCTGAAAAATATTCGCAGAAAAAAGCCACATCCTTATCATTGCTTGAGAAATATATCACAGCAGATATTGTTGTGCTGATGCTGTTGATCGGATATGAATTCATCAAAGCAATACAATATGCTGCAATGAACCGCCTGCTGCAGCGAAAGGTATATCTGGATGATGCGACGGGACTTCCGAACAAAAATAAATGTGAAGAATTACTGAGTGAGGAAGAACCGGATGCAGATACCGGTGTCTGCAGTTTTGATCTTAATAATCTCCGGCGTATTAATGACAGCAGAGGTCATGAAGCCGGTGATGCCTATATCCGTAGATTTGCCATCTGCCTGCGGGCTTCCATGCCGGCAGAGCAGTTTGTGGGAAGAGCAGGTGGAGATGAGTTTCTTGCAGTTACCCATGGACTGGACAGGGAACAGATGACACAGTGCCTTGAAAAGGTGCGCAGAGATATGAGAGAGGAATCCAAAGTGTATCCGGATACTCCCCTGAGCTATGCAGCAGGCTTTGCACTGGCCGGCGATTTTCCCGGAAGTACAATGAGAGAACTGTTTAATTGCGCAGACAAAAACATGTATATCAATAAGAATCATGTAAAAAGGGAAGAAGCTGCTGCAGAAAAGCATCAGGGATATCAGCTGTTAAAGCTGCTTAATCAGCATGGCAGTAATTTCTCGGATTGTCTGTACTGTGATGCCAGGATGGATACTTATCGAGCAATCCGTTCCAGTGAGAATTTTTTCCTGGCCTCTGATGGTGCATATTCCGGTGCTGTGGAACAGATCATAGAGGAACAGATTGAAAAGTCCTGTCAGGCAGATATCCGCGAAGGGCTGCAGATTTCGGAGCTTCAAAAGAAGATGCATACGAAGGAAGACGTGCTGGAATATGAGTATAATATCGGAAAACAGGGGGCATATAACCGCCTGACACTGATTCCGGTGGACTGGGATGAGGACAAAAAGCTGCATCATTTTCTTCTGGCATTTGAAACCATCCGAAAGACTTCTGAAGGTCAGACAGGTGCAAAAGAGCAGCTTCAGCTCTATTATGAACAACTGAAACAGTCAATCCTGGAAAATGACAGCTATGTGGATGCGCTTCTGGAATTGTCAGATGTGATCTATACAGTAAATCTGACAAAGGATGTTCTGGAAAGAAGAATCGTATTGAATGGAAAAGAACAGAAGAGCCGGGAACTTTTTATGGACTACCCGCTTCCATGTTCTTATCAGGATTATTGCTGGGAATATGAGAAAAAAATTACTCAGGAAACAATTGCCGGTTACTGTATGACAGATAATTGCGAAAAGCTTCGTAAGAGGTTTGAGAACGGAGAAACCAATATGTCTGTGGAATATTGTGCCCGCGAAGATGATGGAAGTATCCGCTGGGTACAGAAAACAGTTCTTATGACCAGGATGGTGGTGTTTGATACAGAAATTCTTGCTGAGGTGCCTATGATCTATGCGATCATTCTGCTTCAGGATACCACACAGAGACATGAACGGGATGAGCAGGAACAGGCGCGCCTTCAGGCAGCATTCAATGAGATGCGTGCCGAGAGCAGGGCAAAAACGAATTTCCTCAGCCGAATGAGCATGATATCAGGACACCTCTGAATGGTATTATTGGTCTGTTAAAGATTGACGAGACTCATTTTGAGGATAAGGAACTGATACAGGAAAATCATAAAAAGATGAAGATAGCAGCGGATTATTTGCTTTCCCTTATCAATGATGTTCTGCAGATGAGTAAAATAGAGGAAGGTCATATTGTTCTGACTCATGAATATATCTGTCTCAAAGATCTGGTCTATGAGATTGAGAGTATTATCACTCACAAGGCAGCAGATGAGGATATTCAGTGGATTTATGAGAAAAATAAGGAGAATATCCCTTATCCTTATGTCTATGGAAGCTCACTGCATCTTCGCCAGATTTTTCTGAACATCTATGGAAACTGTATTAAGTATAACCGGCCGGGAGGAAAGATCACTACGGTAATGGAGGCTGCAGATGTACATGATGGAATCTGTACATACAGATGGACGATTTCTGATACAGGTATAGGGATGAGTCCGGAGTTCCTGAGTCATATTTTTGATCCGTTCTCACAGGAAAAAACAGATGCCCGTAGTGTTTATCAGGGAACCGGTCTGGGAATGGCGATCACTAAAGGCTTGATTGAGCAGATGAATGGAAGTATTGAAGTGACAAGTCAGGTGGGAGTTGGATCTGTGTTTGTCATTACCATTCCCTTTGAGATTGCCCGGGAACAGAAAAAGGATAAGGAAATTGCTGAGAAATATGATATTCGTGGATTGCATCTGCTGGCAGCTGAGGATAATGAGCTTAATGCTGAAATCATAGAAATGCTGCTGACAGATGACGGTGCGAAGGTTACAGTTGCAAAAAACGGCAGACAGGCGGTGGAGCACTTCGAAAATAATCCTCCGGGAACCTTTGATGCCATATTGATGGATGTCATGATGCCTGTTATGGATGGTATTGCAGCAACAAAAGCCATACGTGCCATGGACAGGGCAGATGCAAAAACAATTCCGATCATTGCAATGACTGCAAATGCATTTGAGGAAGATGCAAAAAGATGTTTCGCAGCCGGAATGACCGCACATCTGGCAAAACCTTTCCAGATAGAAGACGTGGAAAAAGCCATTGTGGAGTGCTGTGGAAGGTGATGTCATCTGCAAGATCTGTTGCAATCAGTAAATTATCATAAGCAGAGTTAAAAGTCCGGATGACGAAAATATGAGTAGAGAAAGGCGTAAGTCACAGAACTGAGAGTCCATCACATGAAGGCTGATAAGACTGATTGCTGAAAGAGTTTTCTCTGAGATTGGGCTACTGACATAGAATAAGAGAAGGTGCAAATCATAGAAATGTGGTTTGCACCTTCTTTTTTGCGTTCACCCACTGCAGAATTAATTGGATTAAGATGCATTATTTACGAGGATTGCTATAAGCAAATTATTTTTGAGGATTGTCATGGATCTTACGTAAGGCAGCAGTACTCTTACGTTCCATGATATCATAAGGAAATAATATTTTTAAATGCTTTGTATGCCCGCCTTCAATACGGTCAATCAGCACTTTGGCTGCCATCTGTCCCATTTCATCAAGAGGAATATGTGTGGTTGTTAATGGAGGGGTCAGATACTGAGCGGTATCAATATCATCTATGCTGGCAACTGATACGTCCTCCGGGATGTGAAGTCCATGTTCTTTGATTGCTTTCATTGCGCCGATTGCTGTTATGTCATCCGCACAGAAGAAAGCAGTTGCATCACAGCCATTGTTCAGAAGATGATGAACACCTTTATATCCTTCTTCCGTGGAATGAACAATATTGGCTATATATTTCTGATTGACGGAAATGCTGGCATCGGCTAAAGCAGAACAATAACCGGCATATCGGTTTTCGTTTTGAGTTTCGCCTATGTAAGCGATTTTGGTATGTCCCTGTTCAATAAGACGGGTTACGACATCATAACTGATCTGTGTTCCATCACATATAATTTGATCATATTTTGCGTCAAGATTATTCAGCCCTGAATAAACAACATACTGAAAATGTTTTTTCAGAAATTTCAGAAGTTCTTTATCACAACGACCTAAAACGCAATGCCGTCAATATTATTACTTGCAATTAATCTTAGAGTAAAAGGGTCGTCGATATCAAAAGCAGAAAAGGTATATTTTAAAATATAATTGTGACGAAACGCCTCCTGTTCAATACTTTTTGCCAATGTAGAGAAAAAATAATCTGAGGCTCCATCCGGAACTCGTGCAAAAAGACAGGCAATGGAATGAAGCTGTTCTGTGGAAGACAGGTCAGATGAATCGGAAGTATTTTTCTTGGAATGCCTTGGGACATAATTAGTACGTTTGGCTATTTCCCATATTCGGTCTTGGACTTCCTTGCTGACAGGACTTTTAGTATTCTGGTTGATCACGCGTGAGACTGTTGAAATCGATACGCCTGCCTCTGCCGCAATTTCTCTCAGTGTCATAGGAGATCTCCTTTCCTGGTTACTAAATCTTTTAGGACGGCATAAAGATGCCGTATTGTTGTGGTAATTTGTAATTACAATGATAAGTATAGCGGATTTCAGAAGAAAAAAATAGCTATAATATGGAAAATGTGAGAAAATATAAGGCAAACGTTTGCTGATAAAAAGAATGATTTTTTTACAGTACATGATAAGATAAAATCAGAAACTATAAGAATTTCGGAAAATGTTCGGATTCTTATAAGAATGTATTGAAATTGGGGGAATCATAATGGAAGAAAAACCAAAAAGTAAAGGATATGTACTACGAAAATTATTTTTTGCATGTCTGTATCTCAGCACATTTACTTTCGGCGGCGGTTATGTAATTGTTACTTTGCTGAAAGAAAAAATTTGTGGATCATTATCACTGGATCGAAGAAGATGAAATGCTGGATCTGGTTGCGATCGCCCAGTCTTCGCCTGGAGCAATCGCAGTAAACGGAGCGATTATTGTGGGGTATAAGCTTGCCGGCATACCGGGAATGCTGGTATCTGTCATTGGAGCGATCATTCCTCCTATGGTGATCTTATCTGTCATTTCTGTATTTTATGATGCGTTTTGTTCCAACTATTATATAGCGGCATTATTAAAAGGAATGACTGCGGGAGTTGGAGCAGTTATTATGTCTGTAGTGTATGATATGGGGAAAAATGTTGTAAAGTCAAAGGACTGGGTTAATGTGGTGATAATGATTATCAGCTTCTGTCTCAGCTATTTCCTGAATGTTAACATTATCTATATAATACTTTCGGTAGCTGTATTTGGAATGGTACGGACAATAGTAAAAGGAGGCAGAGATAAATGATCTATATTCAGCTTTTTTTAAGTTTCCTTCAGGTCGGTGCATTGAGCTTTGGCGGAGGATATGCTGCAATGCCGCTGATACAGGAACAGGTGGTGAATCTGCACAGCTGGCTTTCCATGAGTGAATTTACGAATCTGATAACGATCGCTGAAATGACACCGGGACCGATTGCGGTAAACTCTGCCACCTTTGTAGGGATGCAGATAGCGGGAATCTTAGGTGCAGTAATTGCTACATTGGGATGTATTCTTCCATCCTGTATTATTGTAACCTTGTTGGCATATGTTTATATGAAGTATCGGAATATGTCCTTACTTCAGGGAACACTGGCATCTCTCAGACCGGCAGTTGTATCGATGATCGCCAAAGCAGGGGTAACGATTTTAATTTCTGCATTTTTTATTGATGGTACTGTAAATCTTATACGCCAGAATGTATGTGTGGAAATGATCATATTTTTTGTGATCGCGTTGGTACTGCTTCGTAAATTTAAAATAAATCCTATACTTGCAATGGTTTTGTGTGGTGTGGCAAATGTGGTTTTGAGCGCTGTAAAAAAAGCGTAAATCACTATATGATAAAGCAAACGTTTGTGTAATGACGGACTGCAAATAGTCAAATTAATCAGGTATATAACAACAGAAAATAAAGAGGTCAAAAAGATCAGAGTCTTTTTGACCTCTTTATCTTTTATAAACCGGTAAAATGGGTACAGATCTTTGAAAAAAAGTGAAAACGGACGGAAAAATAAAGAATAATATAAAATAATAAAAAATAGACAAAAAATAACATGACAAATTATACAAAATATACAGATAACGTTTTCTTTAATTGTGCTTTTGTTTTTGAAAAAATATGTTAAGATAAGAGTACAAAGTAAAAATAAATAAAACATATTCAGGAAAAACAAAAAGTTTATTGTAAAATGCACAATGAACAAAGAAAGGAAAATGGAATATGTCACAAAATGTATTAGTGGTACATGGAGGTGGGCCTACAGCAGTCATCAATGCATCCCTTTACGGTGTGATCGAAGAAGCAAAACGAAATCCGGAGGTTGGAAAAGTTTACGGAGCGATTGGTGGAACCGGAGCAATTTTTTCAGAAACTTTCATAGATTTGACTTCGTTTGATGATGAAAAATTGAAACTTCTTTTGCATACACCTGCTTCGGCAATTGGATCTTCCAGATATCCTCTATATGAAAAAGATTATGAAAAAATGGTGGATATCTTTAAAAAACATGATATTAAATATGTTCTTCTGAATGGCGGAAACGGAACTATGGATGCATGCGGACATATTTATGAGGTCTGTAAGGATCAGGATATCAAAGTTGTTGGAATTCCAAAAACGATTGACAATGATATCGCAATGACAGATCACTCACCAGGATATGGAAGTGCGGCAAGATTTATTGCAGCTTCTACCCAGGAAGTTGGTGAAGATGTAAAATCTCTTCCCATTCATGTATGTATTATGGAAGCCATGGGAAGAAATGCAGGATGGATCACAGCAGCTTCCGCACTTGCAAGAAGGAAACAGGGAGATGCTCCTCACCTGATCTATCTGCCGGAACGAAACTTTAATGAAGATGAGTTTCTTGAGGATGTATCCAAACTTCAGAAAAAGCAGGGTGGAGTAGTAGTTCTGGTAAGTGAGGGACTTCATGATGCAAATGGAGAATCTATTGTTCCTCCGATCTTTAAATCAGAAAGAGCTGTTTATTATGGAGATGTAAGTTCACATCTTGCGAATCTGGTAGTTAAGAAACTTGGCGTAAAAGCAAGAAGCGAAAAACCCGGACTTTGCGGAAGAGCTTCTGTAGCACTTCAGTCACCGGTGGACAGAGAAGAAGCAAGACAGGCCGGCACAGTTGCACTGAGGAGTGCTGTTGAAGGAAACAGCGGAGTGATGGTAGGTTTTGAACGGGTCCCGGGAACGGTGTATCAGATGAAAACAAAGCTTGTTCCTATCAAAGAAGTTATGCTTTATGAACGGAAGATGCCTGACAATTTTATAAATGAAAGAGGTAACGATGTAACACAGGAATTTGTTGACTGGTGTCGCCCGCTGATCGGAGATCCACTTCCGGAATTCCTGAACTTCAAGGATTATCTTTAAAACGAAAAATATACAAAACAAAAATGAAAATGTTCCATTGAAAGGAGAGTAACTATGGAAAAAAAGAAAAAAGGAGTAATGCAGTCTATCCCGGGATGGGCATGGGTACTGATTTCCCTTGCGGCAGCAATCCTGTTATGGTATGCATTATCCATTAATCCAAAAACAGCACGAAGCTTCCCGTTTATTCCGGCTATTCTTGAGGCTGCCAAACGAATGATTGATAATGGGGCACTGGGACAGGATTTTTGTAGTTCAATGATTTCAATCCTGGCCGGATTTGCACTCGGCTTTATAACCGCAGTACCGGTTGCATTTCTTATGGCATGGTACCTGCCGGTCAGAGGAGTTCTGGAACCATGGATTCAGTTTATTCGTAATATCCCACCTCTGGCATATGTACCGTTGGTAGTTATTACAGCAGGTGTAGGTAGAAAACCTCAGATTATTGTTATCTGGATCGCAACATTCCTGATTATGACAGTTACAATTTATCAGGGCGTAAGAAACATTGATAATACCCTGGTAAAGGCAGCCAGAGTCCTTGGCGCAAAAGACAGAGATATTTTTGTGAAAGTTATTTTCCCGGCAACAACCCCGTTTATTTTGACAGCTGTTCGACTTGGTATTTCTGTTGCGCTGACAACATTGATTGCGGCAGAAACAACAGGAGCTACTGCCGGACTTGGAATGAGAATCCGTTCTCTGGCAAACAGTTTTGAAACAGCAGGCATGCTGATGTATATCATCATCATTGGTATCATCGGACTGGTAATGGAAAAAATCATTAAATTCTTAGAAGGAAGGTTAACAGGATGGCAGGAGAAGAGAGAGTGACAAAACTTAAGATTGATAACGTTAAAAAGATTTATCAGACCCGTAAGGCGAGATGACTGCATTAAACGGAGTTAATCTTGATATTAAAGAAAATGAATTTATCTGTGTGGTAGGACCTTCCGGATGCGGTAAATCTACATTGCTGAATATTATCGCAGGACTGGATACTCCAACCAGTGGAGCTGTATACATTGATGGCAAAAAGATCGAGGGAACAGGTACAGAGAGAGGCGTTGTATTCCAGCAGTATGCATTGTTCCCATGGCTGACAGTTCTGAAAAATGTTATGTTTGGCTTGAAACTGCAGGGCAAGAGCGATGCTGAAGCAAAAGAAATTGCAATGAAATATATCAAGATGGTACAGCTTGAAGATTTCGTAAATCATTATCCAAAGGAACTCTCCGGTGGTATGAAACAGCGTGTTGCAATTGCAAGAGCCTATGCTGTAAAACCTGAAGTTCTTCTTATGGATGAGCCATTCGGAGCTCTGGATGCCCAGACAAGAACCCAGCTGCAGACAGAACTTCTGAAAACATGGGAAAGTGAAAGAAAAACATGTTTCTTTATCACGCATGATGTAGATGAGGCAATCATTCTGGCTCAGAGAGTTATCGTTATGAGTGCCAGACCTGGACGTATTAAAGATATTGTAGATATCGATATTCCATATCCACGTGATCAGGAGACGAAGATGAGCCCGAGATTTATGGAATTGAAAAATCATATCTGGAGTCAGGTATATCAGGAATATCTGGAAGTAAGAAAATAATGAATTTTGGCCGTTGCGGTATGGGACGGTTCAGAATAAAGAGAAACTATTAAATACTACCCTAAAAAGCGGAAAAGAAAGGAAGTAGGACAATGAGAAAAACATGGAAAAAGTTAGCAGCAATGGCAGTAACAGCATCTATGGTCATTTGTGGCGGAGCAATGGGCGTAAGTGCAGCGACAGAGGAAGAACCGGAAAAAGTAACTGTAAATGTAGCTTATATGCCTGATTATGCAAGCTTAAATGGTCTTATCTCTGCAATTGAACTTGGATATTTTGATGATGAGAACATTGATGTACAGCTTACAGAGTTCTCCGATGGACCGACAATCATTCAGGCTATGGAATCAGGATCTATTGATGTAGGATATATCGGACAGGGAGCTCATAAACTCTGCATCAACGGTAAGGCTGATATCTTTGCACTGGCACATGTATCCAATGGTGATGCTGTAATCGGAAGCAAAGAAAAAGGAACAGATACAATTGAAGGATTAAAAGGAAAAACAATTGCTTATTCTTCTGGAACATCCAGTGAAGATATCCTGACAAAAACCCTTGAAAAAGGCGGCATGACAATGGATGATATCACAGCAATGGATATGGATGCAACAAACATTGTAACAGCAATGCTTTCCGGAAGTGTTGATGCCTGCGCTACATGGGTACCGAACTCTCTGAAAGTTCTGGAAGAACTTGGTGATGATGGTGTACAGCTGACAGATAACAAAACATTTATTGATGACACAGTATCTCTTGCAAGCTGGATCGCAATGCCAAAATATGCAGAAGAAAATCGTGATGTACTTGTAAGATTTGCAAGAGCACTTTACAAGGGATTTGATTATCGTGCAGACCACAGCCATGACGATGAAGTTTGCGGCTGGATTGCAGACAAGATTAAACTTGAAAAAGATTCTCTTCTGGATCAGGTAGAAGTAGCTGACTGGACAACAAGCGAATTTATCAGAGATCATATGGATGAAGTTAAGAGCTATTATGAACTGCAGCAGAAAAAATTCGTTGAAAACGGTGACTGTGAAGAAACACCAGTTGACAATTATGTTCTCTTCGATGTAATGGAAGAAGCTTGCGCAGAAGAATAATAAAGATTACAGGATTACACAGACAGCAATGTCTGTGTAATCTTTGAGAAAATATACACTCGTGTGTATACCGGAAATAAAGAAAATGCTCCGGAAAGGAACAAGACGGTGGAAAGCAGACAAAGGAAAGTAACGAGAAAAGATGTCGCAGAAGAGGCAGGGGTATCTGAAACTATTGTTTCGTATGTACTTAATAAAAATCGTTATGTAAAAGAAGAAAAAAGACAGCGTGTCCTTGAAGCTGTGGAAAAGTTACAGTATCAGCCTAATAATATTGCCAGGGCTCTTCACGGAAAGGGCAGTCTGCAAATTCTTTTTATTGCAGAAGAACTGAGTAGTGGCTACTTTTCTGAAATGGTAAGCCAGATGAGCCGGGATGCCTACAGACAGGGGTATATGATTTCTCTTTGTGAAAGTCAGAAGGAAGATGAATTTGTAAGCCATATTCTCAGCAGACAGTTCGATGGTCTGTTTGTCAGTGCATCCGGTGTAACAGACAGTCAACTGAAACTTCTGGTAAAGTCAGGGATTCCTATGGTACTGTTTTTAAACCGGGAGATTAACTGTGAACTTCAGGATACGGTTCTGGTGGACACGGGACTTTATGAAGGCAGCAGGGAGTGTGTCCGACATTTGTCAAAAAATGGATGCAGAAATTTTATTTATCTTGATAAACTGGGAAAACCTTGTGACAGGGATATTCATTTGAAGGGATTTTTGGATCAGGTAAAAGACCTGGGAATTGTTTTTGCACCGGAACAGAAGATTTCCGGATGTGAGAATATAAAAGAACTTGAAGAAAAGCTGCGGTCTTTGCTGGAAAAAAATTCTTCTATTGATGCAGTAGTGGCGCGATATGATGAGCTGGCAGCTGTAGCGCTTTCTGTAGCGCGAAAGATGGGAAAAAAAGTGCCGGATGATCTGTCGGTGATAGGATTTGATAATGATTTTATAAGTAATTATGTAAGTCCGACTCTTACAACTGTAGAGATTCAGAAAGAAGAAGTGGGAAGAGCTGCAATGGAAGCACTTCTTGCATTGATTCGAAATGAAAAATTGGATAAAGAAATAAGTTTTGCAGCGAGACTTATTATACGGGAAAGCACAGAGAAAAACAAAAATAAATAAAACCTGCTGTAAAGGCAGGAGAAAGAAGTGAAGGTATGTTAGTTACAAGCAAGGAAATGCTGGAAAAGGCACGCAGAGAACATTATGCAGTACCGGCGATGAATACACAGGGGGGAAACTACGATATTATTTGGGCAATCTGTAGAGCAGCAGAAGAGATGTATTCTCCTGCGATTCTGGCTCATTATGTGGCTACCGGAGCCTATTCAGGAGATGACTGGTTTGTAGAAGTATGCAAATGGTGTGCAAATAAAGTAAGTGTACCGATTGCGATCCATCTGGATCATGGTGACAGCTTTGATATCTGCATGAAATCATTAAAGAATGGATTTACTTCTTTGATGATCGATGGCTCTACAAAACCGATTGAAGAAAATGCCAGACTCACAAATGAAGTGATCAAGGTGGCGAAATGCTTTGGAGTTCCGGTAGAAGCTGAGATCGGAGAACTTTTAAGATTAGATGAAGCCGGGGTTCAGATGGAAAATAAAAATGTAGCAAATCCGGAACAGGTTCGTCAGTTTCTGGATTTGTGTCAGCCGGATTCTCTGGCTATTGGAATTGGAAATGCTCATGGATATTATAAGGGTGAACCGGATATCAAACTGGAAGTTCTGGAAGAAGTAAGGAAATTTACAGATATTCCATTTGTTCTTCATGGATGTACAGGTATGAGAGAAGATATCATCAAAGAAGCTATTAAGCTTGGTGTTGCGAAGATCAACTTTGGTACAGAAATCCGTTATAAATATGTAGAACATTATGAAGAAGCATTGAAAACAAATCATCAGGGACATTCATGGAAACTGTCACAGCTTGCAAATGATGCTTTGACAGAAGACATTAAAAAGATCATCCGTCTTGCAGGTTCAGAAGGAAAGGCCTGAGAAGATAAAAGCAATTAAAATAAAATCACAAGGGAAAATTAAATTCAGGAGGAAATATAAATGAAAAAAACAGTGAACTGACTTATAAAGAAATGTACCAGCAGCCGGCTTCTTTTCAGGCTGTCAATGATACTCTGGAGGATATTTTCAAAACTCTGGACAAGGTATTCTTCGGTGAGAAAAAATATGATGAGCTGATCTTTACAGGATGCGGAACTTCTCTTTACCTGGCACAGGCTTCAGCAGCAGCTTTTCCACTTATACAGGAATTCCGGCAAAGGGAGTTCCATGCTCTGAGCTGTATTATTTCCCGGAAACTTATGTAAAAGAAGGAAGAAATGTGCTGATCCTTCCGATCACCAGAAAAAGCTATACTACAGAAGTAAGAATGGCTATTGATAAAGTTCGTACTTATCCTCAGGTTACTACACTGGCTATTACCTGTGATAAAGACAGTGAAAAATATAATGACTATTACATTCTTTCACCGGATACAGCTGAAGACAGTGTTATCATGACCCGTTCTTTCACAAGTATGTTATATATGGCAGTTATCATGGCTATGTATATAGGTGGTAAGAAAGATGAAATTGCTGCAATGAAAGATTATGCTCCATATTCTGAAAAGGTTCTGAAAGAAATGGATGAACTGTCTGCAAAAATCATGAATGAGCATAAAAACCTGAATCTCTACATTATTCTTGGACAGGGTATTTATTATGGTGTTGCCAATGAATGTATGAATAAGATGAAAGAAATGGGACTCAGCAATTCTGAAGGATATTATGATCTGGAATACCGTCATGGACCAATGAGTCTTGTAGATGAAAATACACTGATCGTGTGCTTGAGCAATAAAGCCTGCAGAGATGGTGACAAAGCACTTATGGAGCAGATGAAGAGTTATGGTGCAACAGTTGCAGTTCTTGGTGGAGAACTGGGAGATACCTTTGATCAGATCGCTGATTACGTATATTCCATGGATAAAGGATGGAATGATATGCAGTACAGTGCGATCATCGGATTTATCGGACAGCTTCTTGGATATTATATTGCAGACAGCAAGAATCTGGATGCAGATTCACCGAGACACCTGACACAGGCTATTGTATTGAAATAATTAAAGAAAAGACTCCCGGCAGGAAGAAGTGATACCGGGAGTCTTTTCTATTACTGAGGAGGAAGACTTGCAAAAGTCTTACGTCTTCTGTTAAGTTTTCCGCAACTGTCTCTTTTGGCAATGTAAAATGGAAGAGAGATACGCATGGGAAGGCGATGTCCGCCGTTAATACGGTCGATCAGGGTTTTTGCAGTTATTTTTCCGAGTTCCTCCAGAGGAACATGTACTGTGGTCAGCATGGGAGAAAGATACTGAGCCGTCTCTATATCATCTACGCTGATAACAGAAATATCTTCCGGTATTCGAAAATTTTTTTCTTTTAATGCGTGAATGACTCCGATAGCAGTGGTATCGTTGGCACAGAAAATTGCAGAGATATCTGCCTTATTGTGCATCAGGATATTAGCACCTTTGTAACCGCCATCTGCAGAAAGATGTACATTACTGGTATTTTTCTGCAAAAACGGAAGACCAAGTTTAGCAAGTGCATCTTTATAACCGTTGAAACGTACTTCATTATTCTGTTCACCTACATAACCGATTTTCGTATGTCCGAGTTCCACAAGATAGGAAAGGGCACTATAGGAAATATCACTTCCGTCACAAACTACCTGGTCATATTGGGTTCCCATTGGATTCAGACCTGTATAAATCACATTTTTATAATTTTGAGTAAAGAAGCGCAACAGCTGTTTCTCATAGCGTCCCAGAATTACGATTCCGTCTACAGGAAATTGGGCAAGTTGTCGTGCCATATCGGGATTTGCAATATCCATGGCTGTAAATGACTGACGGATAAAATAGTTGCTTTTGAAGGCCTCCTGTTCAATTGCTTTTGCAATCTGTGAGAAGAATGGATCGGAAACAGCGGAATTACTTCTTGCATAAATACAGGCAATGGATTTGGGCGTTGTATTCTGAATCTGAGCTTTTTGCCCTAATTTGAGGCTTCGGGCTGTTGCATTGGGAGTATAACCGCTTTTGCGTACAATTTCCCATATACGTTCCTGAACTTCCGGGCTTGCTGCTTTTGTATTTTTCTGGTTTATTACTCTGGAAACCGTAGAAACAGAGACATTTGCCTGCCTGGCAATTTCTTTTAATGTCATAATAACTCCCCGCAATCTTTTATACGACTATTTTCAAAAACTATGTGCAAAACAGAAAATCAGAGTCCTCTGTTAAAAAAAAGTCGTTCAGAACCCCTCCAGGGGGTTCTGAACGACTTTAATTATACAGTAAATTTATAAAAAAAACAATAAAAAGAAGGAAAACGTTTGCGTACTTTGAATGCAAAATCAACCCAAAGTCATTGATAAAAAAGTAAAAACTTATATAATTTTTGATAGAGTACATAAAACTAAAGTGGAGGTGCTTAAATTTATGGGGAAAACATTGTATTTAGAGTGCTATTCCGGAATCAGTGGTGATATGACCGTCGGTGCACTTCTTGATCTGGGGGCGGATAAGGCAGTTTTGGATAGGGTACTGCAAAGTCTTCCTGTATCAGGGTTTCAGATAAAAACCGGCAAAGTGGTAAAATCCGGAATTGCAGCCTGTGATTTTGACGTTATGTTAGATAAAGATCATGAAAACCATGATCATGATATGAAGTATCTGCATGGTCATAATGAGAATACTGCGGGAGAGTCTGAGATTCATATACATGAACATGGTATTGCAGACCATGCATGTGCACATGAGACAGAATCTGTACATTGTCATCATCACCATGAACATAGAGGGGTGAAAGAAATTGCACATATTATAGAACATAGTGCAATGACTGACAATGCAAAAAAGATTGCTTTGAGAATATTTGAGATTCTTGCAGAAGCAGAGAGCAAGGCACATGATGTGCCTGTGGAGCAGGTACATTTTCATGAAGTCGGTGCAGTTGATTCCATTGTAGATATTGTGTCTGTGGCAGTTTGTCTGGATAATCTGGATATTACGGATGTAGTTGTACCTGTACTTTATGAAGGTTGCGGAACCGTCCGCTGTCAGCATGGAATTTTACCAATTCCTGTTCCTGCAGTTGCGAATGTGATAAGCGCAAATCATTTGTGCATAAAGGTGACAGCTGTTGAGGGGGAACTTGTAACACCTACAGGTGCTGCTATTGTGGCAGCAATAAGAACGAAAGATAAGCTTCCGGAGGAATTTGAAATAAAGAAAATAGGGATTGGAGCCGGAAAACGTCAGTATGAATGTCCCGGAATCCTCAGAGCAATGATTATTTCTTAGAAAACGTTTGCGCAGATTCCAGGCAAATTTGCATTGAATTCGTTGATTAAAAAAATTTTATCTACTATAATAAATACAACAATAAAGGTAACGAGCTGGATAATAAATGAAAGGAAGTAAAGCAATATGGGACATAGTTATTATAGCTATACAAAGGAAGAGTTAGTGGGTAATGGACCGAAGCTTCCGGTAATTGTTATGGAAGACAATGCAGAAGTATTTCATTCTATGGCAGTTGAAATGGTGGATGAAATCAAAAAACATAACGAAAAGGGAGAAAAAACAGTATTTATCTGTCCTGTAGGTCCTGTAGGACAGTATCCATATTTTGTGGATATGGTTAATGAGCAGAATATCAGCCTGAAAAATGTATGGTTTATTAACATGGATGAATATCTGGATGATGAGAAACAATGGATTTCAAAAGATCATCCGTTAAGCTTCAGAGGCTTCATGCAGCGTACAGTTTATGATAAAGTTCGCCCGGAACTTGTAATGCCGGAAGATCAGAGAGTATTTCCGGATCCGAATCATCCGGAATATATTTCTGAACTGATTGAAAAACTGGGGGGCGTTGATATCTGTTTCGGTGGAATTGGAATTAATGGTCATGTAGCATTTAATGAAGCAGATCCATCCCTTACAAATGAAGAATTTCTTGCTCAGAAAACACGTGTTCTTGAAATTACCAAAGAGACAAGAACAGCAAACGCAATCGGTGATTTCAACGGAGCACTGGAAGATATGCCTCATTATTGTGTTACCATCGGAATCAATGAGATCTCTCATGCAGGAAAGATCCGCCTTGGCTGTTTCAGAAACTGGCATCGTGCAGTAGTACGAAGAGCTGCATATGGGGAAGCAACTTCTGATTTCCCGGTATCTCTTCTTACTTCACATCCGGATATTAACCTGAAGATAACAGAATTTGTTGCAGCACTTGACTGAGATAGTCGATAACAGACAATAGAAAGAAGGAAGAACATGAGCATTCGGATCATAAATGGAAAAGTATATAAGAATGGAACTTTTTCAGAGGAAGATCTTGTTCTGAAAGAGGGAAAGATCAGTTCTGCTGAAGATGAAAACGCAGATGAAGTCTATGATGCAAAAGGGAAATATGTAGTACCCGGTTTTATAGATGTACATACTCATGGCGGTGCAGGGTAGATGTAAATGCGGCTGATCAGCAGGGATTTGAAAAAATCGGACATTTTTTGCAACTCAGGGAACTACGTCATGGCTTTCATCCATATTGACAGATACGAAAGAACAGACGTTGAAAACAATAAATGAAGCTGTGAAGCATCAGGAGGCACAAAAGAACGGACATGAAAACTGTGCAGATCTTCTGGGGATTCATCTTGAGGGACCATTCCTTGCGCCGGAATATAAAGGAGCAATGCCAGAGCATTTGCTGATTTCTCCGGATCTGGAGCTTCTGAAAGAATATCAGAAGGCAGCAGACGGTAATATTCGCTATATTACTGTTTCGCCGGAAGTAAAAGGAGTGCCGGAAGCAATTAAGGGAATGACGGATCTTGGTATGAAGGTTGCTATCGGTCATTCAGGCGCAGATTATGAGACTTCATGGAAATGTATTAATGAGGGGGCTGTAGCAGCGACACATACATTTAATGCGATGAAACTTCTTCATCAGCATTTTCCAGCTATCATGGGGGCTGTTCTGGAATCTGACATCTATTGTGAAGCTATCTGTGACGGACGGCATCTGCATCCGGGAACCGTTCGTTTTCTTCTGAAAATGAAAGGTCTGGACAAAGTAATCGCCATAACTGATTCTATCATGGCTGCCGGACTTCCGGATGGAGAATATATGCTGGGCGTTAATCCGGTTATCGTAAAAGACGGAGACGCAAAACTGAAATACGGAGATTCCAGAGCGGGAAGTACGCTTACAACAGGATGTGCACTTAAGAATCTGATCAAATTTACAGGAAGATCTCTTGAAGAGATACTGCCGCTTCTTACATGCAATCCGGCGAAGATGCTGGATGTATATGACAGGATTGGAAGTCTTGATACTGGAAAAGATGCGGATGTGGTTATTCTGGATGAAGAATATTCTGTCATTGATACATTTGTAAAAGGTAGAAAAATAGAACAATAAGGGAGAGAAGATTATGCCATTAATACCATTAAGACCATTACTGGAAACTGTAGATAAATATCACTTTGCACAGGGGGCATTTAATGTAAATGCAGTAGCACAGGCAAAAGCAGCAATTGAAGTTCATGAAATGTTCCGTTCTGCAGCAATCCTTCAGGGAGCAGATCTTGCAAATGGATTTATGGGTGGAAGAACAGATTTTCAGAATGCTACTCTGGAAGATAAAAAATCGGTGCAAAGAATATCGCAGATGCTGTAAAGAAATATGCAGAAAATTCCCCGATTCCTGTTGTTCTTCACTTGGATCATGGTAAGAATTTTGATTCCTGTAAAGCAGCAATTGCAGGCGGTTATACATCTGTTATGATTGATGGCTCCAGCCTTCCGTTTGATGAAAACGTGGAACTGACTCGTGAAGTTGTCAAATATGCACATGAAAGAGGTGTTTCTGTAGAGGGTGAACTGGGAGTTTTAGCCGGCGTGGAGGATCATGTATTTTCTGCTACATCTACTTATACCAATCCTTTAAAGGCTATTGAATTCTTTAAGAAAACAGGTGTTGATGCATTGGCTATTTCTTATGGAACCATGCATGGCGCTTCTAAAGGAAAAAAATGTTAAATTAAGAAAAGAAATTGCCATTGCCATCAAAGAGTGCATGCTGCATGAGGGTATTTTTGGTGTACTGGTATCTCATGGATCTTCAACAGTGCCAAGATATATTGTAGATGAGATCAATGCTCTGGGTGGAAATATCCAGAATGCCTATGGAATTTCTATTGATGAACTGAAAGCGGCAATTCCATGTGGTATTGGAAAGATCAATGTAGATACAGATATCCGTCTGGCTGTTACAAGAAATATGAAAGAATTTTTTGCAGCTCATCCTGAAAAAAGAGAAAGCCAGTCGATTGGTGAGGTATATCGCCTTCTGGAGGCAAAGAAAGAACAGTTTGATCCACGTGCATTCCTGACTCCTATTATGGATACAGTTATGTATGGCGTTATTCCGGATGAAGATGTTGCTGCTCTTATGGCTGTTGTTGAAAAGGGCGTAAAAGAAGCAATCGGTACTCTGATCGTAGAATTTGGTTCTTATGGAAAAGCACCGCTGGTGGAGATGACTGGTCTGGATGAAATGGCAGAGCGCTATCGTAAAGGGCTTTGATCTATATATTAACAGCACTGGTAGCTTTGGCAGGAAGTTGTGTGCAGAGCAGCAGTGGATTTGGCTATGCAATTATCTGTATGGCCATCTGGCCAATGTTTATGCCTTTTTACACAGCTTCCATACTGGAAGCGATTGCAGCTTTTTTATGGTAATTTACATTGCAGTAAAGTTGTGGAAATTTATTGACTGGAAACTTCTTCTGCCACCTGTGATCATGGCTACGGTAACCAGCTTCTGGGGGTGAATACGCTGATGGCTCTGGATGAAGCTGTTTTGTCAAAGATCATGGGAACAGTTCTTCTTGTTCTGGCAGTTTATTTTATTTTCTTCAGCAGTAAAGTTCATTTAAAGGCAGGTTTGGTTTCCGGATTGGCAGCCGGTGCAGTCAGTGGTTTTTGCGGAGGACTTTTTAATATTGGAGGTCCACCATGGTAGCGTATTTTTTGTCCGTGACAGATGATAAAGAAAAATATAATGCTACACTTCAAATGTTTTTTACAATTAATACGGTCAGTGTTTTCCTGATCCATGTGTTTCAGGGTCATGTATCAGGAGCTATGCTGCCTTTGGTTGGAGCGGCACTGGCAGGAACGGCAGTTGGAACAGCAGTTGGAATGTTTTTGTTTCGCCGGCTTACTATGACAGGAATCAAAAAAGTGGTATATATTTTTATGATGTGTGCCGGAAGCTATCTCCTTTTATCCTGAATCTGTTTGCAGAGACTATAGGCAGACTGCACATTGTATGATGATTATTTGTCTGTTAATTTTGTTAAAAGAAAGGTAAGAATTTTATGAAACACATTTATCTGAATTTAAAAAGATTTGATGTTCCGGTGGAATTCGGAGGTGTAAACCGTCTGGCTCCGGTTGCTGACTGGGCATCCTGTATTGTAAAGAATACACAGGAAGAATTAAAGACATATGATCCTTCTGAAGTGGAATTTGGTATGTATTTTCCGGAAGTACATCTTCTGAATGCAGCAGCAGCAAAAACAGAAGGAAGTCCTGTTCAGATAGGCTGCCAGAGTGTATTCAGAGCAGATACTGCAGTTGGTGGAAATTTTGGTGCATTTACTACAAACAGACCGGCTTCAGCTATGGTTGCTGCGGGATGTGAGACTACTATTATCGGACATTGCGAAGAAAGAAATGACAAAGCAGGAATTCTCGCAGAAGCAGGTGTTACAGATACAGATGCTGTAAATCGTCTTCTGAATCAGGAAATCAAATGTGCGATTGAAAGAGGAATGAAAGTTCTTTACTGCATTGGTGAAAAGAGTGAGGAACAGGAGCAGTGGCAGGAAGTTCTTGGAAAACAGCTTGAAATTGGTCTCAAAGATGTAGATACTTCAAAAGTTGTGATTGCATATGAACCAATCTGGTCTATCGGACCGGGAAAAACACCGGCCGGAAAAGAATATATTACTAAGATCGCGAAATTTGTAAAAGAAAAGACAAATGGTATGGACATCGTATATGGTGGTGGTCTGAAGCAGGACAATGCAGAAATGCTTGCGTCCATTGATGAGATAGATGGTGGATTGATCGCATTGACAAGATTTCAGGGTGAAATTGGATATTATCCGGAGGAATATCTTGAGATTATTCGTCTTTATATGGGTAAGGTAAATAACAGATAATAAATTAAGTACGTATAATGAAGGGAGATTTACTATGAAATTTGATTTTGAGTATGGACAGGGAACCATGTCTGCTGAATTGCCGGATAATACTGATATTTTTATCCCGGGAGAAACTGTAAAGGATCCTGATCATATTCCGGAAGATCAGCTTGAGGCTGCTTATCTGGAAAGTCTGGCTCATCCGATCGGTATGCCTACTTTAACAGAACTGGCAGGACCCGGAAAAACAGTTACTATTGTTGTTCCGGATCGTGTAAAAGGTGGCGAGCAGGCTACCAGCCACAGAAAGTTAAGCATTAAATATATTTTGAAAGAATTATATGCTGCCGGTGTTGAAAAGAAAGATATTCTTTTCATTATTTCTAACGGACTTCATCCAAGAAGCACAGAAGCGGATGCAAAGGCTATCTTTGGAGAAGAATTATTTAATGAATTCTGGCATACAGGACAGATCATCAGTCATGACAGTGAAGATCAGGAACATATGGTAGATCTTGGAACCACTCACAGAGGCGATCCGGTGTACATGAATAAATATGTCTTTGAGTGTGATATTCCGATTCTTATCGGTCATGTACAGGGAAATCCTTATGGTGGATATTCAGGCGGATACAAACACAGTGCAACTGGTATTACAAACTGGAAATGTATTGCAAGCATCATGTACCGTCTGTTATGCACAGAGATGATTTTACACCGGTTAATGGTGGAAGCCTGATGCGTAATAAATTTGATGAGATCAGTATGCATATGGAAGAAAAAATGGGACATCCTTTCTTCTGCTGTGATGCTGTACTGGATACACAGTCCAGACAGATCGCAATTTACTCAGGCTATGCAAAGGAAATGATGCCGATCAGCTGGAAGCTTGCTGACAAGAGAACCTATGTACACTGGGCAGAGAAGAAATATGATGTACTTGTATTTGGTATGCCGCAGAAATTCCACTATGGTGATGGAATGGGAACCAATCCTATCATGATGATGCAGGCTTTAAGTGCACAGGTACTTCGATTCAAGAGAGTTATGAGTGATAACTGTGTAATTATCTGCGCATCTACATGCAATGGTTATTTCCATGATGAGCGTTGGCCATATTTAAGAGAATTATATGATCTGTTCCAGCATGATCATATGAATACGCTGCCGGATATGAACCGCCTTGGTGAGTATTTTGCTACGAATGAAGAATATATCCGTAAATATCGTTATACGAATGCATTCCATCCATTCCATGGCTTCTCTATGATGTCCTGCGGACATATTGCAGAAATGAATACCAGTGCAATCTATATCGTAGGCGCTGAGGAACCGGGCTATGCAAGAGGAATGGGCTTAAAAACAAGAGCTACATTTGAAGAAGCACTGGAAGATGCCAAGAAGAAATATGTTGGTCAGGAACCAAATATTCTGGCACTGCCAATGACATTCAAAAAAGCAGCTGTACATCTTTGCATGAAAGATCCTGCACAGGATTGTATGGATGAATATGGACATCGTCATCCATGTTGCTGTTGATGTAGCGTCATTAATTAGTAGGGTATAGTATTTATAATATAAGCATCCCTGTCCAGAGCTGTTTTGTGTTTCTGACAGGGATGTTTTGTTATATCACTGGCATTTTTATACTGAAAGAGAGAATTTGGGATATGAAAGAAAATACAGCTTTAAGAAAAAGAATTTTAGCAGCATTGTTTCTTGCGATCGGACTGATCCTTCCATTTATCACAATGCAGATACCGGCAGTAGGGAAAATGCTTTGCCCGATGCACATACCGGTGTTATTATGTGGATATATCTGCGGATGGCCATATGGTTTACTTATTGGGATTATTACACCTCTTTTAAGAGGAGTGGTGTTCGGAATGCCGGCAATTTTTCCGAATGCCTTCTGTATGGCGTTTGAACTTGCCACTTATGGGCTGGTGGCAGGAATTTTATCAGAAAAAATGAAAAAAGATATAAAATCCCTGTATATTTCACTCATAGCAGCAATGCTGTGTGGACGGATCGTATGGGGACTGGTTTCGGCAGCAGTATATGCATTTACAGGAGGGATCTTTACCTGGGAACTGTTTCTGATGGGAGGATTTATAAATGCGTTGCCGGGAATTCTGATTCAGCTTGTTCTGATCCCGTCCCTGGTAGAACGTTTGTATAATATGGAAGGAACAGTAGAATGGAATTAAAGGCATGCTGCAAAGAAAGATTTGAACCGGTAGTTCAGGCAATCAGAAAATTGCAGAAAGAGAAGGAAGGACTGGATGAGCCTCTGATCGTTGCAATTGATGGCAGGTGTGGAAGTGGGAAAACTACATTGGGAGAATATCTGGAGCAGGTATTCAACTGTAATCTGTTCAGAATGGATGACTTTTTTCTGCGCATGGAACAGCGTACGCCACAGCGTCTGAAAGAAACAGGAGGAAATGTGGATTATGAGCGGTTTGAGGAAACGGTATTAAGACCAATCTTTCAGAAGCAGACTGTTTTTATCAGCCGTTCAGCTGCCAGAAATGGAATCTGCTGGAGGGATATCCTGTTCCTTATAAAAAACTCAATATTATAGAGGGTTCTTACAGTATGCATCCATATTTTAAGAACCCTTATCAACTTCGTGTATTTTTAAATATTTCTCCCAAAGATCAGATGGAAAATATAAAAAAGCGCAATGGCCCGGAAAAGGCAAAACAATTTCAGAATATGTGGATCCCAAAGGAGGAAGCCTATTTTAAAAAATTCCATGTGATGGATGGTGCAATACAGGTCATGTGGAATCTGAAAACTGAAGAATAAAAGATTATTCTATCAGAGAAATCTCAAGATGATATGCTTTTTCTTTTCCGGATTCCAGTGTGAGGATCCCATGCTTATGCGCAAAAATATCATCATCCTGATGAAAAATGCCGGAACCGTTCCATGGCTCCAGACAGAGAAACGGAGCCTTTCCTCCGGCCGGTGTCCAGATCGCAAGGGATTCAAAATCAGGATAATATACGGAAACACCTTTTCCTGTAACTGCATTTACGAAAGAAACATGGTGTGAATTCGTGTGTTCAAAGAAAACAGCATCCTGATCAAACATGGAAATTGTGAGAGGAAGTGTGTTGCCTTCTGCTTTCTGGGATACTTTGTGATCAAAATTAAATTCCAGATTCTTTATATCATATTCATAAGAAATAAAATTCTCTTCTTTTTCAAATCTTAAAATACAATTTTCAATATTTTCTCCATTATTGACCGGACACATGAAACCGGGATGTGCACCAATGTGATAATACATAAGGTCGGAATCTTTGTTTATTACTCTATAGTCCATAGACAGGGTACTGCCATTCAGATGATATGACAGGTAAGTTCGAAATCATAAGGATAATGTTTTAATGTTTCTTCATTTGCTTTAAGTAAAAAAGTGACGGAATCTTCAGTCTGTTCTGTTACTTCAAATTCAGATTCTTTACAAAAACCATGCTTGGGCATCTGGTATATATGATCCTTGATAACAGTTTCTCCGTTGCGGACATTCCCACAGTCGGAAAAAGAAGCGGAGAAGATCGAAGCCAGTAAGTGGGATCAGAATTCCATACGTATTCATTCCCGGATGGATTGGAATAGGAATTTAATTCGGCACCAAGTGTGTTTAAAAGTACATGATAATTGTCAGATTGTAATTTAATCTGCATAGTAAAACCCTCCCTGATAAATACATAATAGTAATATGCTGCATAAAACAAGCGTATCATAAAAACACTGTAATGGAATAAGAATTTGGACAAACGTTTGGGGATGAAAGATAGAGGGTGGAGTTGATTTATGTTTAAATGCAAAACTTTTGTTCCTACAAAAACACAAAAATCAATAGTTTTTGGATTATAATCAAAAACTATTGATTTTTATATCGCTTTTGGAATATAATTAGTAAAAAAGAAGGGAGCATTATTATGATTATAGAAAGAAAAGAATATTTAGAAAAACTGATAGCCTGGAAAGATAAGCAGTTGATTAAAATTGTTACAGGTGTACGACGTT
>ENA-OQCS01000214-OQCS01000214.1-human-gut-metagenome-genome-assembly--contig:-NODE-214-length-31025-cov-15.099133_pt1 | contig 31025 bp, 41 predicted proteins | sample MGYA00242757_ERZ504575 | MGnify/ENA primary metagenome ERZ504575 (study PRJEB26092, sample SAMD00036297) | human gut metagenome | host: Homo sapiens | study: EMG produced TPA metagenomics assembly of... | reverse complement strand
TTAAGGAAATTGCCGCACAGGGCATGTACATTCAAACGAAAAAGCAAGTGTAAGAATGAAGGTAACCAAAGATGGGAAAACTGTTTTTGATGAAAGCAAAGCATAGATCCGGAAACTGGTACCGGTAAAATAGGCGAACTCAGGTTTACAACAATTTCGCAATAAGTCGTAATTTTGTATGATTATTATAGAACTATAAAGTTGTAAAACTGGAAAAAAAAAGCCGAACCAGCCACATCCCGCAGCCAGTTCAGCTCAACCCATACAACTACAAACTCACTCACCATCAACCCAGGCAAGCAGCTTCCCGGTAAAAACCCTATTAAAGAAATGGATCACCGGTCCCAGCCCAAAAGCCGTCACCAGTGTACCAATACCCACAACACCACCAGTCAGATAACAGATCAGCGCACAAAGCACATCATTAGACATCCTGTGCCAGAAATAAGGAATCTTCGGCCATCTCTCTGTCATGATCAGCGAAAGACTATCATAAGGCGCAACCCCCTCATCCGGCATCTGATACATCGACAGTCCCAGACAGCAGATCACAACACCCACACACAGTGCCACCAAACGTACCGGCAGCGCCACAAGCTCCAATCCAAAAACACCAGTATAAATATTATAAAAGAAGTAGTAATATAAGCCAGACAAACCGCATTCACAACCGTACCGATCCCCAGGAACCTTCTGCCAAAAGCAATCTCAATGATCAGCAGCACAATATTTACAATCAGCTGGAAATTACCATACGCCATACCAATCATATCCGCAACCGCCATATTCATTCCACTGAACGGATCCGTTCCAAGCCCGGCAAGCTTGAAAATTCCAATCCCCATACCTGCAAAAACATTTCCGATACACATGATCAGAACATGCTTCCAGTTAATGTTCTTCAAAAAATCCCCCATAAACCTCATACCTCATCCTCTCTGAAAATATTGTCAGGCAGATATCCACGATCCACCTTCACTGCGCAAGATCCATACCAGATAATACCTTAATAACCAGCCTGCTGCAACGCTTATATTCTATCACACCCCCTCACCCCTGTAAAACATAAAAACCCCAAGAAACAACAAAAAGCAACAAAAAAAGACATCCTGCAGACCACATTATATGATCTGCCGGACATCTCTCTTTTTTATATCACGCTGTTAATTCAATTTCACAATCACCAGTCACTCCCGAAGCTCTCATGCAGAGCCTCGTTATTTCAGATATCCCGAAAAATTTTTTCAATATCCAATATTATTTAATGAACTTAACCTCAGGATAAATTGCCTGCTTGGCAGCCTCTTTACGCTCATTAAATACAACCTTGTTCTCCTCAAACAGGTTACGTCCTTGTGCATCGATAGATACGATCAGCGGCCCAAATTCTTTAACCTTGTTGCACCATAAAGTCTCAGGCATACCAAGCTCATCCCAGTGATGCTCAACAATCTTCTCAACCTCTGTAGCAGCCACAACTGCACATCCAGCCGGGAAAACACAGTGGATCGCACCGAACTCTTTACAAGCACGCTCCGTATTCGGGCCCATACCACCTTTACCAACGATCACTCTGACACCAGTCAGTTTTGTAAACTCATACTCGAACTTCTCCATACGCATGGAAGTTGTCGGTCCTACAGAAACCATTTCATAATCATCCTCTGTACCTCGATCTTACGAACGATCGGGCCGGCATGGAAAATCGCTTTGTTGCGGATATCATACGGAAGCTCTCTTCCATACTCAACCAGACGACGGTGAGCAACGTCACGGCAGGTCATCAGATCTCCGTCCAGCCATACAATATCGCCGATTTTGATATCAGCCAGGTCTTCTGCGCTTATAGGTGTAATAAGAACTTTTTTATCTCCTCTGATTTCGATCATGATTTTTCCCTCCGTTTATATTAAGCATTAAATTTCCATGTGGAATGAGTATCACAGGTTACTGTAAGATCCGGATTTACAACCAGATGTCCACGACGGTGGGACCAGCATCCAACATTTACTGCAACACCGATGGTAGATGGATGTCGTGCAGTATTCTCAATGTTAACACCCATTACAGAATACTTTCCGCCCATACCCTGCGGTCCAAGGCCGATGGCATTGATACCATCCTCGAGAAGCTTCTCCATTTTTGCTGCGTTTGCGTTATCGTTGTGAGAACCGATCGGACGCATCAGCGCTTTCTTGGAGTTCAGAGCAGCTGTCTCTACAGATGTTCCTACACCAACACCAACAAGAAGTGGAGGACACGCATTCAGTCCGTAGGTTGTCATCTGATCAAGAACGAAATCTGTAATACCTTCATATCCTGCCCCCGGCATCAGAACCATTGCTTTTCCCGGAAGGGTACATCCGCCGCCTGCCATATATGCGTAGATCTCACATTTATCGCTGTTAGGAACAATATCCCACCATACAGTCGGGGTTCCTTTACCAACGTTTTTCTTTGTGTTGTACTCATCAAAAGTCTCAACGGAATTATGTCTTAACGGTGCTGCAAAAGTAGCCTGAACAACAGCATCTTTCAGAAGTGCTTCCAGCTCATTGATATACGGGAAATTTGTTCCGCATTTCAGCCAGAACTGAAGAACACCTGTATCCTGACAGCTTGGACGGTTCAGCTCTACAGCAAGACCCTGGTTCTTTGTCATTGTCTCATAAAGAACCTTTGGAAGTGCAGCTGTTTCCTGTGAACCAAGCTCTTCAAGTTTATTAACTACGTCATCCGGTAATTTTTTTCCAATATGGGCAACAAAATCTGCTACCATGTCTGTTAATACTTTAACTCCATTTTCCTTAGTCATGATTTACCTCCTGATATGGTTCGATGGTTTAATGTTTTTTAGTTACATAGGTTTTTGTTGGTTGTTTCATCATTAATTTTGGCTGATTAATGGTTAAGATGGCTTTTTTGGCTTATTTATCATTTCTCCTTCACTGTATGGTCAGTGCAGAAGGGAATGAACTTAATTAAAAGTGTTGCTGGTCACAAAGTGAACAGTAACTCAAAAGTTTCTCTCCTTACGGATAGAACGGAAACAGGATCGGTAACAGAATCATACAGATCACAAAGGATACCAGGATCAGCGGCAGACCGGATTTCACATAGTCCTTGAATTTGTATCCTCCAAGACCGACTACCATGGTGTTTGCCGGCATACCGATCGGTGTTGCATATGCACAGGAACCTGCGATAACAGTTGCGATAACAACGGCTCTCGGATCTGCTCCGAGGTTGTTTGCAAGAGATACCGCAATTGGAATCATCAGTGCTGTGGTTGCTGTATTTGACATGAAATTTGTCAGCACACAGGTTACAATAAAAATCACCAGAAGAAGAAGGATCGGACTCGGATCTGCTCCAAGAAGTCCTACGATCTTATCTGCGATCAGTTCTCCGGCTCCGGTTGTATCCAATGCTTTTGCAAGTGTCAGAGAACCGCCGAAAAGAAATACAACCTTCAGGTCAATGGAATTCAGTGCGTCTTTCTCGGAAATAACTCCTGTCAGAACCAGGAGGATCGCTCCGATACATGCGGAAACCTCAATGCTGATGCCGATCTCTTTCTCAAAGATCATTGCAAGGATCACAAGGATCAGTACTACCAGGGAAACAGTCTGTTTCCACTTCGGTACATGACTGAAATCCTGCTGATCTTCAAGAGCTGCACCGGATGCATTCTTTCCATCCGGAAGGAATTTATATCCGATAAGGACAAAGTAAAGGATTCCGATCAGAAGCATCGGAACTCCAACCGGCGCATACATAAAGAAGCTTGTGGAAAGCCCCATCTCCTGAAGTGCATTCACACCCATCAGGTTTCCGGGTGCACCGATAATAGAAAGGTTTCCGCCAAGTGCTGCGGCAAATACCAGCGGCATCAGAAGACGGCTTCTGGAATAGCCGGACTCATCGGCGATTCCACAGACTACCGGGATCAGCACTGCTGCAGTACCTGTATTGGATAAGAATCCGGACATTACACCTACGATCACCATGATCGCAATGATCAGTGTTTTTTCTGTTCTGGCAAATTTCGTGACCAGTCCTCCGATCTTATTTGCCATTCCTGTTTCGAACAATGCCTGGCCTACTACAAACATGCCAACGCAAAGGATTACGTTACTGTTTACATACTGTGAAAATGTTGTTGTTGCATCCACAACTCCTGTAAGGGTCAGGCCGATCGCACAGATCGAAGCCGTCAGACCAAGAGGAATTTTTTCAAGGATGAAACTGATAATGGTGAACACAAGAAACAGCAATGTGATAGTTGTCTGAGACATTTCTGTACTCTCCTTCCATTTGGTTTTTTCCTGAAAAGTATAGGCCGTACACGTTTCTTTTGATGGTTCCATTATAACCGGTGTACATATAAAAAAACAAATTAATGAAACATATATCCGCATAAAAAATATTTATAGTATCAGTTTTTAATGATAATTTTTGTACATTACTAACATAAAATCAGCGTATCAGCAAATGAATCTGGCAAAAATTATATTTCTATGCTATTTTTATGTAGACACCAAAATACTCTGTCACATCTTTTCCGGACAGAAATGAAAAACTTTACTAAAAAATTTAATCTGACAATTCATCGAGAGAAGGTTTATCATGACACTGAATCAACTACGCTATTTCTGCACAGCCAGCCGCTGCCACAGCATCACAAAGGCAGCCGAAGAATTATATGTGACCCAGCCCACCATTTCCATGGCTATCCGCGATCTGGAGATTGAATTCGGGATCAGCCTTTTTTCCAGAAAAGGAAATCAGCTGAGTCTGACCCAGGAGGGAGAGTCCTTCTACAAAAAAGCTACCTATATCCTTCAATATTGTAATGAGCTTCAGGCCGATTACTCCAGCATGTCCAGGATAAAGCCCCCTCTTCGCATCGGGATCCCTCCCATGCTGAGTACCGTATTTTTCCGGAGCTGCTTACGGCGTTTCACGAAAAGCACCCGGAAATTGCCGTAGTACTGGAAGAATACGGATCTGTCCGTGCCTGCAATCTGGTACAGGATGACACCCTGGATGTAGCTTTGGTCAATATGGAACAGTATAATATAGATAAATTTCACAACACTGTCCTAGCCAACGACCAGGTGGTTTTCTGTGTGAGCAACGACCACAGGCTGGCAGAAAAAAAATCAGTCACAACAAAAGATATGGCGAAAGAGCAGCTGATCTTTTTCAATGCTGACTCCGTCCAGAATCAGATCCTGAAAATGCGTTTTGAAATGGACGGCTACAAGCCCAATATCGTGATGCGAAGTAGCCAGATCTACACTACTTTGCAGTTTGTAAAAACCGGAAAATATGGCTGTTTTCTCTATTCCAGCATGACCGATAAATTTTCCTCTTCCAATATTACCGGCATCCCTCTCAATCCACCTGTCCGCATAAAAATCGGCATGGTATGGAAAAAAAGCAAATACATCAGCGGCGATATGCTGACATTTCTGCATTTCACCCGCATGTATTACAAAGAACATCCGCTGATAGAAAAATAACAATTTACCAGATCCTGATTATATGTCGATTAAATTTTTCTAATAAATGCAATTTTTTTAAAAAACCATTGAAATCCATCAATTCATGTGATACTCTGTGTTACAGTGTTTTTCTACACGAAACGAATGACCGCCACCACCGCACACAAAAGGTCCTGGCATCATTCAAAAATAAAAAACTCAGGAGAGTCTCTTCAAATCAAAAGGGAAGAGCGCCGAAGGTGTACGCAGCACACAAAATGCTGTAAATCTCTCAGGCAAAAGGATGGAGGAAAGAGTAATGTTTACACAAATCAACAACTTTATCACATGGTTTGACGGAGTCGTTTGGGGACTTCCGCTGATCATTCTGATCCTGTTCACAGGAATTCTGTTAACCACTCGGTTAGGTCTTTTACAGGTAAGGCACCTCGGAAAGGCACTGAAATTCATGGTAAAAAATGAAGAAGGCGGCGATGGTGAGGTCACAAGCTTCGGAGCTCTGTGTACTGCGCTTTCAGCAACCATCGGAACCGGAAATATCGTAGGTGTCGCAACTGCTATCGCAGCCGGCGGACCAGGAGCACTTTTCTGGATGATCGTAGCCGCATTCTTCGGAATGGCAACCAAATACGCAGAAGGACTTCTGGCGATCAAGTACCGTACCATTGACAAAGAAGGCCACGTTCTCGGCGGACCTTTCTACTACATCGAAAACGGTATGGGAAAACAGTGGAGATGGCTTGCCAAGATCTTCGCATTTTTCGGAGCAGGTGTGGGACTTTTCGGTATCGGAACCTTTACACAGGTAAACGGTATCTCATCTGCAGTTACCAATTTCTTTGACCCGGATAAAGCACACACAGTAGCACTTTTCGGAAATACATATTCCTGGGCAACTGTAGTTGCATGTCTGATACTTACCGTATGTGTAGGACTTGTCGTTCTCGGCGGAATCCAGAGAATCGCAAAGGTATCCCAGGTCGTTGTACCGTTTATGGCAGTTCTCTATGTTGCACTGGCACTGATCATCGTGATCACAAACATCACTGCAGTACCTACAGCGATCGTAACTATCGTAAAATCTGCTTTCACAGGAAGTGCACTTGCAGGTGGCGCAATGGGAACCATGGTCGTAGCTATGCAGAAGGGTATCGCCCGCGGTATCTTCTCCAATGAGTCCGGTCTTGGTAGTGCCCCGATCGCAGCCGCTGCAGCTCAGACAAAGGAGCCGGTACGTCAGGGTCTTGTATCCATGACAGGTACATTCATTGATACTATCGTTATCTGTACCATGACAGGTCTTTCCATCGTCATCACAGAGACATGGAACACAGGTCTTGAGGGTGTTGCCATCACAACAGCTGCTTTCCAGAAAGGACTTCCTTTCCCGCCGTTTGTAGCATCCTTCTCACTGATGCTGTGCCTGGTATTCTTTGCATTCACAACAATCCTTGGATGGGATTACTACGGTGAAAGATGTCTGGAATACCTGTTCAACAGAAACAAAGCCGCAGTTACAACATACCGCTGGCTGTACATCATCTGCGTATTCATCGGACCATATATGACTGTAGCAGCTGTATGGAACATCGCAGATATCTTCAATGCCCTGATGGCATTCCCGAACCTGATCGCTCTTCTTGCCCTGAGCGGTGTGGTTGTAAAGGAAACTAAGGATTTCTTCAAAAGACATAAAAATTACGAATTCTGATCCCAAATATCGTAATCAAATGTAAACACACGCAAACCCATGATGATCCCCTAATATCATATAAAAAAAGACGCGAACCTTTTTATCCTCCGATAAAAGGCCGCGTCTTTTATTTAAAAGCTTTCTATGCCAGCGTCAGGATCTCCATCTGCTGTGTCAGATCCGCTGCATCCAGAATCTCTCCATTTCGGATATCTTTCTTATCAAGCCGGACACACATTTCCTCTCCATCTGTCATATGGAAAAAATTATCCTCCAGAGTAACATCCGCATCAGTAAATCCAATAGCTGTAAACGGACTGAAGCAGCTGCTTTTTAAATGGATCACAAATGCATCACCTTGCTCCTCCACCTCGGCAGTGATCTCCGGTTTATCCAGCTCCAGATATTTATACGGAACAAGGGTCTCCACATCACAGAGCACACCTCCGTCAGCAAGTGTCACTTCCGCCTCAAGAAAGATCTCATACTTCTTGTCTTCCCATCCGGAAACATCCACCGCCAGGATCGGAGCGGACTCCTGCACACCCACAGTGCCCGTTCCGGTAAGCTTCTCAAGAATCTCGCATTCCACATTTTTCACATAAAAGGCAACCTGATATGACTGTGCGTCCATACTTTCATTTGCCAGATACACCTGCATGATATCCCCATCCATGCACATACTCACCGCCTGTGGCCCATAGAATTTTTTGCCATATAATGAAGTGCCTTCCAACGGCCAAAGTAGTCGATACTTGCCCAGGATGCCACCGGCCAGTTGTCATTGATCTGCCAGTAAAGGTACCCATACAGCGGCCTCTGTGACGTCTCCAGTGGTCTACTCCATACTTCATGGCCATTCCCTGAAGGATCTGGCTCACATAGAGAAGCTTGCGGAAATTCTCCGGATAACGGAAATTCTCGGAAAGATAATACAGGATCTTTCCGTTAGCTGCAGGATTTTTCTGGTGGTTCTCCATCACCCTGGAAAAATATTCCTGTCTTTCTCTTCCGTAAAGCTCTCCACAGTTTTCAGGCACGGAAAAGACTGGAAGCCAAACTCCGAGCAAAAACGAAAATAATGCTTCTGATAATCTGTAAAAGGCTTCTGACCATGCCATACATCCCAGTAGTGACAGTCTCCTCTGTTCTCATCGTCCGGATCATCAAAGCAGCCTCCGGAGCTTGGGGAAGACTGCCAGAAAAAGGTCTCGCTGTCTGCCGCCCTCACTGCTTTCGGAACTATGTACTCAAACATTTTTATGTAGTCCGCACGGAGATATTTCGACTCACTCTGTACCTCCGGCCAGTGATCCCAGGCAGACTCCATCTCATTGTTTCCGCACCACAGGCCAAGGGATGCATGATGACGGAGACGTTTTACATTTTCCGTGATCTCCTTCGTGATATTATCTTCAAATTCTTCTGTAAGATCATAAACATTACATGCGAACATCAGATCCTGCCATACGATCAGTCCCATCTCATCACAAAGATCATAGAAATGATCCGAAGGATAATAACCGCCGCCCCACACACGGACACAGTTAAAATTGGCACGTTTGCAGGATTCCAGAATATACTTCTGGACCTCCGGTGTGATCCTGGAATAGATGCAATCCTCCGGAATATAATTTCCCCCCATGCAAAAATTTTCACGCCGTTGACACAGAACGCGAACTCTTTTCCCCAGAGATCTTTTTCCTGGCTGATGGTAAGGGTACGGAGACCGATGCGCTTCGTTATGGTTTCCAGAACTGTGCCATACTCGTCCAGAAGTTCCACCTGAACTTTATATAACGGCTGATCGCCGTAGCCGTTTGGCCACCAGAGCTTCGGGTTGTGGATCGAGGATGTCAGCACTGCTGGATTATTATTCGCTGATACAGTCTCCCCCACTTTGCATACATGGGCTTCCGTTTTTCGGTCGTTAGCACCTGTTCTATGTCCACAGACGCTCTCTGCATCCTCCTGGATCGTCACCCTCACCTGACACTTATCCACAGCATCTCCGCTTACAGCCACAGTTGTACACACATCCACAGCATTATCCCCATGCACCTGTATGATCTTCACATCCTCAATTCTCGGATGACTGTATGCTTCCAGATAAATATCCCGAAAAATCCCGGCATCAATGGTCTGGGGCCCCAGTCCCATCCAAACATACAATGAGCCTTCCGGATCAGCTGGTTTCCTTTCATTCCACCGCAGGAACATAGTGGATCTCTTTATTATCTTCATACTCATAAGCTTCGATATACTTGAATACCGACCGGAATACGATCCGGATCTGATTCTCCCCGGAATGAAGAAATTCTTTCACATCCAGCTTCCAGGTACGATGCATGTTATCTGCAGATCCGGCTTTTTGCCCATTGATATAAATATCTGCAAGAGTATCCAGCCCCTCACAGACCAGTATTATTTTTTCTTCTTTCAGGATATCCTCTGCAGCCACAAATGTTCTGCTGAATTCATAATCCTTCCGGAACAGTTCCCTTGTCACATCCTCATTTGTCCGGTAAAAAGGATCTTCGATCTTCCCGGCACCATAGAGCCCGGAAAGCACAGATCCCGGAACCTGTACCTCACATAATCTGTCATTTCCTGCTTCTGCCAGCTCCCACTGGCCATTTAACATTATTTTCCTCATAAAATATATCTTCTCCTGTAAAAATCCCCTTCGCACGATCTTATATACAGGGCTGTTGTATTAGCCGTACTGTATTTTATTTATAGCCTTCCCCCATAATTCCGGTAATTCTCAATATAATCCAGGATCTCCTCCGGGTCTTTCATGAACCGGCACATACCCACAACATCTCTGGACATAAATTTTTCCCCTGCTGTGTATTCCAGGAGTGCCTGCATGCTGTCGTAATATCCCTGAATATTATAAAGAACGATCGGCCTGTCGATCCGTCCCAGACTCTTCAATGTCAGAATCTCAAAAAACTCCTCATAAGTACCAATTCCCCCAGGTACCACGATAGTCGCATCCGAGCGGCTTTCCAGCAGGTGCTTCCTCTCACGCATATTTTCAGTAAAAATGAACTCTGTACAATGCTCATACAACACTCCCGGCTGGTCAAAAAATCTCGGTGCGATACCTAGGATATAACCTTTTTCTCTGTCAACACCCCGGCTGCCGCCCCCATCAGCCCCTCTTTTCCACCTCCGAAAACAAGGCCGTGGCCACGTTTCCCCATCAGCTGTCCCAGCTCTTCCGTTTTCTCATAATAGATCTTTTTCAGCTCTGCGCTGGACGCTCCATAGATACAAATATTCATGCTTCCGTCTCCTTCCCTGCTGCCTCCGCAAATGCCCGGAGAAGCTTCAGCTGTTCTGAAGAATCATACATCATCTCCGGATGCCACTGCACAGCTACTGCAAATGGATGATCGTTTATCTCTGAATATAACTTTTGCCGGCCTCTGCACATGATACTGGCAAAGACCGGCTTTCCGTCATTTCCGATACATCTGGAATGCATCCGGAAATGCCTGTTATTTTATTATAATCTGACATACACATGGGGTCAAGCAATTGCCGCTGCCTAAAGCTCCCGTTTTATTATACGAGAACTTTTTCTACTGCGTTTTTCCATCCGCTGTATTTCTGGTTTCTTTCCTGCGGATTCATGGAGGGGATGAACTGATTGCGGTTCTTCACCTCGAAAATGCTCTCCATCTATAATTTAGGACTGATCAGTCATACAAGCCATTCTGCTCAAAATCTCTAAACAGGCTGGCTTCTCCATCATCAGCAAATGCATCTGCATCCCCCTGATCGGAATCATCCTGTCCTCCCTGGATATCTGGGATATCTGCATCCTGGGAATCCTGGGACGTGCTATCCTCAGAGCTGTCCTTGCTATCCTTGCTGGAACTGTCATCTTTACCAAGTTTTACAGTGAGTGTCTTCTCCTTATACTCATTGCCATCCAGAACTGCAACCGTCACATCGATCTTTTCCTTCGGCTCATAATACTGAAGCAGCTCAACCAGCTGATCGATACTGGTGATCGTTTTACCATCAAACTCTGTAATGACCATATTCTTGGTAATACCTGCATCATCGGCAGGGCCGCCCTCGGTTACCTTCGAAACAAATACACCCTGCGGGATACCATAAATCTGTACAGCCTCAGTACTTACCGTACTGCCTGTGATACCAAGAATACCATGATTATCCACTTTATCTCTTGCCTTGGCATTCATCATGTTCTCAAGAGAATCCGCAACATCAGAAATTGCAATGGCATAACCCATACCTTCAACCTCAGTAGAAGCAAGCTTGGAAGAGTTAATACCAACAACCTCACCATCCATATTCAGAAGCGCACCGCCACTGTTACCTGGATTGATAGCCGCATCTGTCTGGATCAGGTTCACGCCCTTGTTGATACTGCTGCTGTTATCTGTAGAATCACCAGACTCGATCTGGCCTGATGCATCTGTCTTACGGTTCTTTGCACTGACAATACCGGTAGTAACAGACTGGCCATAGCCAAGTGCATTACCAATGGCAACAACCTGCTCACCGATCTTCAGATCATCAGAGCTTCCGATCTTTGCAACAGCAATTGCATCCATTGTATCATCAGAAACATCCTTCGTTGCAACAGAAACAACTGCAAGATCCTCGTTTTCATCAAATCCCTTTACCGTAGCCTCATAAGCATTACCATCTGCAAAAGCAACTGACAAGGTATCTGCCCATCCACAACATGATAGTTTGTGGCGATCAGCAGCTCAGAATCTGTTTTTCCGATGATAATACCGGAACCGCTTCCCTCAACTTCCTGCTCCTGGCTCGGCGCGTACTGAGAACCAAACATGCTGTAATAATCCTGAACCTCCTGAACTGACTTGGTTGTGATGGCAACTACAGAAGGCATTGCCTCCTCAGCAACATCTGATACATCCAGACTGCCCTTTGTATCGGAAGATTTTGTATCCTCTGTATCTTCACTGTCTTTATCTGATTTTTTATCGGACTTCATAAGAGTCAGATTCTCGGAGCTGTCGGTTGCTGCCTGTACGGACTGCGCACCGGAGAAATAATTTATACCTTCATATGCGCCAACACCAATGCCGCCGGCAAGTACTGCACACAGCTGATGGTTGCACCCTTTTTCATCATTTTCTTTATTTTTAATTTTCTATTATTGTTCATGGTTAAGTCCTCCCTGGAAAAAATTTCTTCTCTACTTCCCTTTGATGCTTCAAAGTATATGGGTTAATTGTGTTTACTTTGTGGGAAAAATGTGTTTTATTTGTTAAAACTTTTCACTGTCATCACAACTACAAACCACGCAACCTCAAGAAGAACGATCATTCCGCCTGGTTTCAGTCCGGCATAATAGGAAAGAAACAGTCCGGCAATGGTGGTACATACCGCCACGATAATGGCACAGATCAGTGTACCCTTATAGCTTTTTGCCATCTGCATGCCACACGCCACCGGAACTACCAGCATGGAGGAAACAATCAGGGTTCCTACTGTACGGGACGCAATGGAAACTGTCAGAGCCGTCAGAATAGTAAAAAGAAAATTAATATTCCGCACGGAAACACCGGATATCCTTGCCGCATTTTCATCAAATCCGATATAAAACAGCTCCCTGTAAAAAACAGCACTGCTGCCAGTACCAGCACACTGATCACAACTACCAGCGCCAGCTCTCCTTCACTGATGGACACAATACTTCCAAACAAAAAGCTGTTCAGACTGGCACCGTTTTCCACAAAGCCGGACAGCACACCGGCCAGTCCGATCCCGGCAGACATGACGATGGAAATCGCTACCTCCGAATAACGCGGGATTTTTTTGCGGATAGCCTCAATTCCAAGAGCAGCTACGATGCACATCACTACTGCACCGGCTACCGGATTCACTCCAAGTATCAGTCCCAGCACAACACCGGCCAGCGAAGAATGGGAAAGCGCATCTCCGATCATGGACATCCGTTTCAGAACAATGGTGATCCCGATGCAGGGCGTGATCACAGCCAGAAGGATTCCCACCAGAAAAGCCCTCTGCATAAATCCATACTGTAAGATACTCATACTTCGTCGATCCTCCCCTCTTCCGCTTTAAAAAACCGGTTTGCTCCTTTAAACTCACCGGAATTTCCATGAGTAACCATAAGGATCGTCAGCCCCTGTTCCTCATTCCGCTTCTTCAGAACTTCTGCAAGTGTTTTCACAGAAGCCATATCCATTCCTGTGGTAGGCTCATCCAGGATCAGGATCTTCGGTTTTCCTGCCAGTGCACGTGCCAGCATAACCCTCTGCTGCTGTCCGCCGGAAAGATCTCCGATCCTTCTTTTCCAGAACTCTTCCATTTCCATCTCCGCAAGTGCGGCTTTCAAGCGCGGGATCTCTTTTTTTGCCCGAAAACGTGCCTTCCAGGAAGAGGAATACACGCCTGTCATCATGATCTCTTCCACAGTCGCCGGAAAATTCTGGTTTCTGCTGATACTGTTCTGTGGAACATATCCCAGATCTCCCTTTCCGAATGTGGCAGAAATATCTTTTCCATTTACGGTAATACTTCCCTCCTGAGCCTTCAGTTCGCCCAGAAGAAGCTTCAGAAATGTACTTTTTCCACTTCCGTTTTCACCGGTAAGGATGGCATAATCGCCATCTTTCACCTCCAGATTCACCTGATCCAGCACAGGTGTCCCTGTATAGTGAAACGAAAGATTCTCTATCAAAATTCCCATAATTTCTCCTTTTTTTGTTACAGTTGCTGTCCTGCACCTTCAGTTCAATGCCTTCCTGAGCGCCTCCAGATTCTTCCTCATCACAGAAAAATAATCCTCTCCGGCCTCTATATCCTCCTCACTTAATCCCTCGATCGGATTCAGCACAGCAGTCACCGCATCCACTTCCTTCGCCACTGTCTTAGCAACCTTGGGACTTGCCAGCTCCTCAAAAAATATGGTATGGATGTCGTATTTTTTCGCATACTCGATCACTTCCTGCATCTTGGCAGGATCAGGCTCTGAATCCGGTGTCAGCCCTTCGATAGCCAGCTGCTTAAGATCATATGCATTGCACAGATATCCAAAAGCCTCATGAGCCACTATGATATCCCGGCTCTTCGTACCTTTCAGACCATCTCTGAATTCCTGATCCAGCTCATCAAATTCACCGGCATATTTCTCATAATTTGCTTCATAATAATCGCAGTTCTCAGGATCAGCCTTTACCAAAGCATCCCTGATATTTTTCATTTCCTGCTTTGCACGCATGGGATCAAGCCAGACATGAGGATCTTTTCCTTCATCACCATGAGCATGGTCATGTCCTCCATCCAGAAGCTCCACACCATCCGATGCCTCAGATACAACCAGGTCCTGATTCTCCAAAGTATCCAGTACATCCTCCGCCCAGTGCTCCAGGTCCGCGCCATTATAGACAAACACATCTGCATCCTCAAGATCCGGATATCCGTTGCCGCCGGCTCCCAGTCATGAGGCTCCGTTCCCGCCGGAACCATATCCTTTACCTGAATCCTGTCGCCCCCTACCTTCCGGGCAAAATCATACATGGGATAAAAGCTGGCCATCACCTTCAGTCGGCCATCTTCCATAAATGGCTGTCCCACCGTTCCGGCCCTGTGCAAGCCATATCTGGTCACACCACCCACAATAAAAAGCGTCACCGCCAGAACTGCTGCCGCTGTCATCTTCCCTCTGTTAACATTCATTTTTTAAGCCTCCTGCAGCTGTCACAATATCCATAAAAGATCGTCCGGCTCTGATCGATCTCAAATCCGTGTTCATCCAGCACATGTCCCACAAAATGATCGATACATCCACACTGCAGAGGAATCGTATGCCCACATTCAAGACACACAAGCTTACCGTAATTCTTCCGTTCCTCGTCACGTATAAAACGATACTGGGCAGGCGCTCCCTCCACAGACGGAACCTTCAGCACTGCTCCCTCCTTCTGCAGCCGTTCCAGTCCTCTGTATACCGTTGTCCTTCCAATCTGGATCTCTTTTCCATGAAGGAGCTCCATAAATTGATCTATGGTATAAAATGTATCTCCATATTCCTGCAGGCATTCCAGAATTATTTTCTGCTGCCTGGTGCTGTATTTCATTTTTTCTTCCATTATATTCCTACTCTCTTCTATCAACTGCACCTTACATGGCAGATTTGAATTTGAAAACCGTTTTCATATTACATTCAAATAAGAATTCCGTCAAGATATTTTTGGGGGAAAATAATTTTTGGTATGTTCTCATAAAAGCACTTTATCTCTACTTTCTTTTATGATAAAATATAACCAAGACTTAACCAACAGAAAGAAGGTAGACCTCTATGAAATCACAGCGACTGGACATGATCGAAGAATATGTGCTGGAGCATAAGAACGCTTCTCTCGATGCATTATGTGAGAAATTTAACGTATCCAAAAACACCATCAGAAGAGATGTCGATATCCTTCTGAAGCGTGGCAGTATCATGAAAGTATATGGCGGTGTCGCAGCACTCGAAACTCCACAGACTCTTCCCCTTCTGTCTTACGAAGAGCGTGGCGGACGTTTTCCTGAAGAAAAGAAAGAAATCTGCCGCCGTGCCGCAGAGCTTGTGGCAGAAGACGATACCATCTATATCGATACAGGTACAACCTGCCTGAACCTGGTTGATTTTATTGCAGATAAGCACTGTACGATCCTGACCAACAGTCTGCTTATCTTCAACAAGGCAGCATCCTATCCGAACCTGGATGTCATTTCCGTTCCCGGAAAACTGAACCGCAAAACCCTGTCCTTCACAGGACCGGATATCAATGATTATCTGCAGACTTATAACATTTCCATGGCTTTTATGGCCTGCACAGGTGTAACCATGAAGAGCGGACTTACCAATGCCAGCGCCGAGGAATACATCACCAAAAAAGCCATTGCAGAGAATGCCAACAGCATGATCCTTCTTGCAGACCATTCCAAATTCGGCCGGATCTCGCTTATGACCTATTCTTCAATGGAAAAGCTTGACGCCATCGTAACCGACCAGTCACTTCCTGAAGAATACGACAGCTTCTGCCAGGAGCACGGCATCCGTGTTATGACGATCGATTAAATCTGATATTTGCCCTAAAAAACGGTGCATCTGCCGGAAATCCAGCAGATGCACCGTTTTTGAATATGCTCATTTCATTAGAGGATTTTATCTGAAAGGCAGATCTTACCCGATCTGCCTTACAGTGTCATAAATTTATTTATGAAGCTTGCTTAAGCCTCAGTACTTCCTTCCCATGTGCCGACCTTTCTCTTTCCGGCAGCTTCATCGAACCAGTGTGTTGTAACTGTTTTTGCTCTTGTGAAGAAACGATAGCCGTCTTTTCCGAGAACGTGCAGATCACCAAAGAAGGAATCCTTGTTTCCGGAGAATGGGAAGTATGCTGTCGGAACCGGGATACCTACATTGATTCCTACCATACCGCCATCTGTCTCCATAGCGAATTTACGGCTGTAATATCCGCTCTGTGTAAAGATACAGGAACCGTTTGCAAATGATTAGCATTCATGACTGCGATGCCTTCCTCGTAATCCTTTACTCGTTTGATACAGGTTACCGGTCCGAAGATCTCACGGTTTCCAACTGTCATCTCAGGTGTTACATGATCAAGAATTGTCGGTCCTACGAAGAATCCGTTCTCATATCCCGGAACTACTGCATTACGTCCATCAAGTACAAGCTCTGCACCCTCATCGATACCCTTCTGGATCCAGTTGCAGATCTTCTCCTTGTGGCCTGCATTTACAACCGGTCCGAGATCAGTATCTTCATCATATGCACAGCCAAGCTTCATAGCCTCTGCTTTTTTCTTAAGAAGTGAAACAAATTCGTCTGCGATACTCTCCTGTACGCATACAACCGGAAGAGCCATACATCTCATACCTGCGCATCCGTATGTGGAGTTGATGATCGCATTAACAGTAGCCTCAAGGTTGCAGTCCTCAAGTACAAGTGCATGGTTCTTTGCCTCACACTGTGCCTGAACTCGTTTGCCATGAGCTGCAGCTTTGGAATATACCTGTTTGCCAACACCTGTTGTTCCTACGAATGTAACAGCCTTTACTCTCTCATCTGTAAGAAGGATATCAGCCTCTACACGGCTGCAGGTCACAAGGTTTACAACACCCTTCGGGAATCCGCCCTCTGTGTAGAAAAGCTCCATGATCCTCATAGCTGTAAGTGGTGTCTGAGAGCTTGCTTTCAGTACTACTGTATTTCCACATGCAATGGAAAGCGGAACCATCCAGCCCCATGGGATCATTGCCGGGAAGTTCATCGGAACAATACCAGCAGTTACTCCAAGTGGTTTGCGATATGTAGCTGTATCATATCCTGTAGTTACCTGCATTGCAGCATCACCCTGGATCATTGTCGGAAGTGCACATGCCTCTTCTGTAGGCTCAATTGCTTTCTGAACATCTCCTCTTGCCTCTTTGATGTTCTTTCCGAGCTCTTTTGCACAAAGTACGGAAAGCTCTTCCTTATGAGCATAAAGAACATCTCTCCATCTGAACATATACTGCTGTCTCTTTGCAAGAGAAAGTGAGGACCATTCCGGGAATGCAGCCTGTGCGGAAGCGATCGCCTCTTCTACCTCATCCGGTGTACAGCAGGGAACCTGCGCGATCACCTCACCTGTACTGGAATCTGTAACATCCATGTATTTCTCTGCCTTTGACTCTTTCCACTCACCGTTTACACAGTAACCCATTTTTTTGATCTCAGCCATTTTAAGATACTCCTTTCGTGCTTGCCTTTTTATTCTTAACTTCATAAAATTTTTAGTCATTCTCGTTTTGTTATGGTCACATATTATCATTTATTTTAAATTTTGTCAATATAGCATGGTTATATTTTGAGTATATTTTTCAAAATTATGTGTTAATTTATTCACATTTCATGGCATTTCATGTTTCTTATATAAACTCTTGAAACACATGCATTTACAGCCGTAAAATCGCATAGTATCTTGTCGTTTTTTATTCCATTACGAGAGCAAAAGTTACTCATTTTTGTTATTTTCATAACACACCAATCCACACACACTGCTTATTACTTCCAGCTACGCTGAGGCTTTTAAACCTGTGCAATCAGATTCACAGACAAGTGAGCAGATTACAGATCCCGCTGATTCCGGCGTATTTTCTCTATATTTTCCAGGAGCAAAGAAATACATCTGTGCTCACCCTGCGGACACGCTCATTTTCGCGATTGCTCGCTTCTTTTCACGGCTTATTATACTTTCACACTCCTGCGCCTGCTTATCTGTTCTACAGAATTTTCATAAATTACTGCTGCAGTTAAAAAAACAGGATACGGTTATCGTATCCTGCCTTGGCTTTTCATTTTCTGTTTTTCATATATTTCTGCCTAACTAAGCAGCACTTTTCCCAGATAGGTGATCACAGCCGGCGGTTCCTTTCCTTCCGGTGGATCTACCGTGCAGTTCACAGTAAATGACTCATCACACATTCCAAAAATAAGATAAAACTTTTTCCATCCGGTATTTTTACAATTTCCACAGCTGATGCTGCCCGTCCATGGTAACAAGATCTCCCTCATTGATATCTCTTTCATACAGGAGTCCGTCATCATGCCGCAGGCTTGTTTCATTTCCATTTTCATCTTCTATCAGCACTATTGACATAAGTGCTTCACCCGGCTGTCGCTCTTCACAGCCGAAATCCATGTCTTCTTCTATCTTCAGAACCTTATACTGCATGATCAGATTTCCTCCAGCAGCACATCGTTAACGGCCTCATAAGCGTCCTCAAGCGCATCCAGTGCCTCTGTCAACGTGTCCATCTTCCGGCTGTCCGCATTTTCTTCTTCATAGGCTTCTATCACTTCAGCCATTACATCCTTCAGCTCCTCCAGTGAATTTGCTATATCCTGCAGCTTCTGATCCTTATCCTCTTTTGATGTGATATTTACGATCTTACTCATGATCCTTCCTCCTGTCGCTTTACTCTCATTCTTTATTCTGATCCTTTATCCTGCATATATCATGCTTTGCATATATCATACTCCACATTCACCCATTGTACCATATCCTGCGCGCAGATGCATCGGATATGTTGTTACTGCTCACTCCGTTCTCAGCAACACGCTTCGCGATGCGCAGGATTTATGCTAATCACATAAATCCGCGCAGTATGTCTGTTTATACTGATTTTTCCGCTCCGGTCTGGTATAATCGATCTAAAGGAGTTTTTCAATTTACAAACTAATCCTTTCCCATTATAAGGAGACATATTACCATGAAAGAAAAAACAGAAACCTTTAACCAGGGAAAAAGATATTTCTTTTATATTCTGATGTTCGCCATCCTTGGCTGGTTCATTTTTATACAGATTTTTGGTGCAGATGAACGTTCTTCCGACGCTTCAGCAGCCTCTGTGATCTATTCCGGTACCGTTACCTGGCAGAAACCGGATGGAACCACCCAGGAAATCTCCGTTCCGGGCACCTACAAGGTTCCCGTCGGTGACACGATGGTCCTCACCATCCAGCTTCCCGCTGATCTTACAGATACCTGCTTTGCCATCCGTTCTTCTCTGCAGGATGTGGATTTTTATGTAGGGGACAACCTCAGGACCAGCTACTCCACGCATAAAACAAGGCTTGTGGGCAAAAACTCGGCCAGCCGTTATGTTTTCTGCCCGGTTTATGCTTCCGATGCCGGCAAAGAGCTCCGTATTGAACTGACCACCTACACCTCCAATTACACTGGAGTCGTCAATCCTGTTTACTGCGGAGACAAGGCAGATATCTGGATATATATTTTCAGCAGATACGGACTGGAAACCTACATTGCTTTTTTTATCCTGTTTTCCGGAATCGTCACGATTCTGTTCAGTTTCGCTCTGGGACTGGTCTATCATACACGATTTGACATGGAATATCTTGGATGGTGCATGGTTATGGGCGCAGTCTGGATGCTGGGTGAATCCAAGCTCCGTCAGTTCCTGGTCCCCAACGCTTCCGCTCTCGGATCTCTGTGCTTCGTTATGATCCTTTTGTGTCCGCTCCCGATCCTGTTTTTTGCGGACAGTCTCCAGAAAGGGCTGCATCACAGATTTTATGTCTGTCTTGGAAGCATCGCAATGGTAAATTTTGCAGTCTGTACGATCCTCACTGCTGCCGGTATCGCAGATATATCGAAACCATGCCTGTAAGTCACGGAATCCTGGCGATCACCGTTGCCACAATATTTGTACACCTTTTCCAATATATACGCACCGAAAAAAACAGGGCCGACCGGCTTTTGCTCGTTGGTCTTCTGACAGCGATCCTGTGTATTGCCGTTGAAGCAACCTCTGCATACTTTGTCACATTGATGTCCGGACTGTTTGTAGGCGCCGGCATGTTGATCCTGCTTTTTGTCAATATTGTAAGAGCCATCAAAAATGTCCAGGATATGGAACTGAAACGCCAGCAGATCGAAATCCGCAAAAACCAGGAACAGAATGAAAAAATGTCTCTGCAGATGATACAGACCCTTTCCACCACCATTGAGGCAAAGGACGCATACACCCGCGGCCATTCCTACCGGGTTGCACAATATGCAGCCCTGATTGCAGAGGAGCTGGGCTGGACACCGGAGGAAATCCTGAATCTGAAACGTGCTACTCACCTTCACGATATCGGTAAGATCGGTATCCCGGATCCGTTCCTGAACAAACCTGCACAGCTGACTGATGATGAATACAACCTTATAAAAAACACACCGTCATCGGTGCCGAGATCCTGAAGGATATAACCTTGATCCCGCATGCGGCAGAAATCGCAAGAAGTCACCATGAACGTTATGACGGAAAAGGCTATCCGGACGGGCTGGCCGGAACAGAGATCCCCATCCATGCCCGCATTGTGGCTGTTGCAGATTGCTACGATGCTATGAACTCCCGTCGAATCTACCGTAATGCGCTTCCACCGGAGGTATTTACGAAGAATTCCGTAAAACCGTGGTACACAGTTCGACCCGGAGATCACAGACATTTTTCTGAAACTGCTCAATGAAAAACGGCTGCCTCAGTGGGATCCTTCCCAGGAAGAACCGGACACCTATAACCTTCCGGATATGCAGCTTACCGTCAGCAAATTCATCTCGGACATAATGGCCACCATAAAAAGCCAGGAAGACGCAAAAAGCTATGATTTCCTTACCGGTCTTCCCATGCGTAACCTGGGCGAACGTCTTACCGCGGAATTTATGCAGACACATGATGGATGTCTGGTATTCCTTGATATGGACAACCTGAAAAAGATCAACGACATCTATGGCCACAAAGCCGGCGACCGTGCACTGAAATGGCTTGGAAAGCTGCTCCAGAAACGGGCAGATCAGGGAATTTCCTGCAGACTTGGAGGCGATGAATTCCTGATGTTCCTTCCGGACACAGATCCTGATTCCCTGTCTCTGCAGATGGACGATCTGTTCCAGAAATTTCACACCATCACTACCGATGATCCGGAACTCCGGTTTGCCACACTGTCCGCAGGCCTGTGTCTGTGCAGCACCGATGATTCCTTTGAAGACTGCTATTCCAAAGCAGATAAAGCTCTGTATTACGTAAAACAAAACGGCAAGAACCAGTTCTTTTTCTACCAGCAGATCGACCGCAGCACTCTTGCAGCATCCGGTTCCGGAAAAGATCTGGAGCTTGTGGCAGAGTCTCTTCAGAAAAGCGGCATCTATGTAGGTGCTCTTGATCTGAATTACCGGGATTTCGCACGACAGTATGAATACATGAGTCAGCTTGTCACACGTAGCCAGTGCTGATGTTATCTGGCGATGATCACCATCGAGACACTTGTGGATACAGTTCCTGATATCGAATCCATTGAGCAGGCTCTGAAATATATGGAACAGGCCATCCGGCAGAATATCCGCCGTGTGGATATCTGTACACGCTACAGTTCCCTGCAGTATCTCATCATACTGTTTGAGCCTGACGAAACGCATATCCCGGATATCATAGAACGTATTTTTACCCAATATTACCGTCAGTGTGACAGCCATGATTTCCAGCCATCCTATGAATACCTGAAAATATCTCCACAGGAGTTATAAATACTCCCATGACATGATAAAGCCATAACGAAAAAAGAGGTCGTACTTGACGGCCTCTTTTTCGTTAGAGTTTTGCAAAATATCATTAAGACGTGGCTCTGGAATTTTCCTGCATGAAACTTTTTCCGTATGTTCGATACAGATAAACCGCCATGAAAATAGTCACGGCTTCCGCCAGCGGCATCGTCATCCAGATGCCTGCAACCCCTATAAGCTTTGGCAGGATCAATATGAACACAGCCACCAGGATCAAAGAACGCATTGACGAGATCAATGCCGAAATAAAACCATTTCCCAGGGCAGTAAAATATCCGGAAAGAAATACATTTAAACCAATAAACAGGAAAACCGGACTAAACAGCTTCAGGCCATCCCATGTCAATGTAAATACATTTCCCTCCCCAACGAATAAATGGATGATCTGTTTTCCAAATACAAGTGATACCGTGAGGATCAATACTGAACTGATGGCAATCGTAATAAAACTATATCGTGTTATTTCTCTGATCTTGTCATGATTTTCAGAGCCGTAATTATAGCTTATGATCGGAGCCGCTGCAACGGCAATTCCCATATAAAAAGCGATGAAGAAATAGTAAATATACATAATGATCGTCACAGCCGCAACTCCATCTTCACCAAAATATTGCATGATAATAAGGTTAAATAAAAATGTAGTGATCCCGGTAGACATCTCCGTCAGCATTTCACTGCTTCCATTGGTGCAGGATTTCAGAAGAACACTCCCATCTGCCTTCGGTCTGCAAAACCTTATATGGCTGTATTTCAGGAAATAAATAAAGCCTATCAACATGCTTACTGTAATGGAGAGAAATGTTCCCCACGCGGCTCCAAGCGTTCCCAGTCCGAATATAGCCACAAAAATATAGTCGAAAACAATATTAAAAGCCAGACCGGTCAGAGACATGATCATTCCGATATACGATCTCCCATCCGTCCTCACAAGATATTCGAAAAATAACTTGAATGACATCGGAACCGATCCTAAGAATATGACAAATGCGTATGGCACTACATGCTCCATCAGGCGCTCACTGCTTCCTAAAAAAATACAGATCGGTTTCAGAAAAAGGATTCCCACAGCTGTAAAAGCAACTGAAAGTACGAACAGCACGATCGTGATAAAAGTAAATATCTCATTTGCTTCCTGTTCTCTTTTTTGTCCCATCCTCTCTCCTATGATGCACCTGATCCCGTTGCAAGCATGACAGATGTTCCGAAAATAACACAGGTGATCGGAATAACAATATTAATTCCTGCAAGCGCGTCAGAGCCTGCATACCGTGATACAAAAAATCCATCTATCGTTGTATAAAATGATAAAAAGATCATGGTCAGCACTGATGGGACCAGATATTTTAAAAATTGAGGATAAGACATTTTTGCTTCAAAATATTTCATTTTTTTAGTCTCCTGCTTAATCCCCTGATCAGTCAAAATCTCTGGTAATGTTCGTAAGCCATTTATTTCTGAAATAGTGGATGAACACCACAGGCATTTTTTCGAACTCATCCAGGGTCATTATAAAGTATACCCAGACAGGCGGCAGTTTTAAAACATATGCGGCAAGGAAGGTGAGAGGAACTGCAACAAGCCACATAAATATGGAATCTACGATCATTCCGAACCTGGAATCGCCACCTCCTCTGAAGCATCCGCATATAAGACAGGTATTGATACCCTCTCCTACAAGACGCCAGGTTGTCATGATTATAAAAATACCAAGATAATAAATAGCTGTCTCTGTCAGTTTATCCCGGTAGAAGTCCAGTATCATAGGGCGGACTGCCAGAATAATGGCACATCCGATGAGACTTACGATAATTGTTATTCTCAGCATACGTTTCCCATATTCTCTGGCTGTATCCTTGTGATCTTTGCCAAGCTCCTGGCTGATAATGATGGTAGTAGCGTTGGCAAAACCGCGACAGGCGATGGCACCAATGTTTACCACCATAACAGCAACGGCATTTGCGGCAACCATATCATCGCCAATGTGGCCAAGGATCGCTGCGAACGCTGAACTGGCAAAGCTCCAGACAACATCATTTATCACAGCCGGAGAAGCAATTTTCATAAAGTCCCTGAACAGAATACCGGATTTCGCACAGAAATATTTTATCCGGAATCTGACATCGGAGCTGTTTAATGAATAGATGAGACAGATCAATACCTCTGCGATCCTGGCAATAACAGTACCAAGGGCAACACCTGTAACACCAAGCTTTGGAAGTCCAAACAGGCCAAAGATAAAGGTGGCATTACAAAATACATTGACACAAAGCGATACAATGTATGTAACAGAAGGCAACATTATTTTTCCGACACTTCGAAGGGCACTCATGAAAACCTGAGAGAATCCCATAAACATAAAGGAAAATGAGATCACCTTCAAATACTCGCTGCCGGCAGCAATCGTATCCGGACTGTTTGTAAAAATCTTCATGATCGTAGTCGGCATGGAAAAGGAGATAACGAAAAATACAAGAGAAACGATCAGTGAGATCCGCTCCGCCAGGCCGAGAATCTTTTCTACTGTTCTTTTATCACCCCTTTCCCCAGTACTGCACATAAAACCGAAGTACCTGTAGCCATGCCATAATACAAACAGAAAAGAATAAATGTGTACTGGTTGGCAAGAGATGAAGCTGACATGGCAGTCTGGCTTACATATCCCAGCATTACAGTATCCGCAACATTTACTAATGTTCCGATCAGATTTTGGATCATGATCGGAAATGCTAATTTTGATGCATATTTTAAAAAATCTTTTTTATTCAGCATCGGTCAGATCCTCCGTGAATTCCAATAAGATATTTACTTATACAGAACAGTATATCATATACCCTACAAAACCGCGAGGTTTTTTCAGTATTCTTTCCAATATAATCCTCAATTGTATACTATATTTCACCCTCTGGTCATATTTCCATTGTACATAAAAAAACAATATCACTTTAACACAAAAAATCATTCTATTTTTTTACTTCTATGATATAATATTTTATTGTGAAACTAATAAAACGAGGTGAACCAGGTGAAGAAAAAAACAATTGTACCTCTTATCGTTTTTTTACTGGGCATATGCCTTGTTGGTTTAATTGTATACAAAATAGACTCACATGAAACTGAACAACAACACATAAAAGCACAATTAAATGCAACAACCTACGGCGAACGTATAAAAAATGAGATTACAAATGGAATTGCGATCACAGATACGCTAAAGCAGGTCCTGATCAGTGAAAACGGAAAGATCAGTCAGTTTGACACAATTGCGGAAAATATTATGTCTGACGTTATTGAAAGCATACAGCTTGCTCCGGATGGTAATGTAACAGATATTTATCCTTCTGAGAGAACGGAAGCGAGTAAGATCGATCTGCTCCAGGATAAAGATTGCAGCAAAATTTCCTGTTACGCAAGAGACAATCACGTGATCATTACACAAGGTCCTTTCGATTTAAAACGGGGCGGCTGTGGAATTGCTGTCCGCAATCCAGTCTACCTGAAAGATGAAAACAACCAGGAATATTTCTGGGGATTTACCATTGTTATCCTGCGTGTTCCTGACATTTTTTCAGATGCGATCAGTGCACTTTCGGATTTCGGATATGAATACAGACTCTCAAAAACCGACGCTCCCTGGAGCGATACTTATAAAGTTGTTTATCAGTCAGACGACCAATTAACTCATACTGTTTCTTATGGTTTTACGATAGGGGAAGAGAACTGGAAATTAGAAGTAGCTCCTGAAAGCGGATGGAGAGACCTTAGATTACTGATAATCGTCGGCGGAATGTTTACTGCTGTCGTTTTACTTTTCTCAGGTCTTACCCGGGTATGGTTAGTATCGAAAGAAAATAAAAACAAATTTCAAATACTGGCACACACAGATTCTCTCACCGATATTTACAACCGCTATGGATTTGATGAATTAGCCGAAAGGATGGTCACTAAAAATCCAAAAACGCATTTTGTGGCCGCACTCCTTGATATTGATGACTTTAAGTTTATTAATGATATTTACGGACATGTCTATGGAGACAGGGCACTAAAGAGTCTTACAGATAGCATGAAAGCTTTTTTCCCAAAAAACACATTACTGGGAAGAAACGGTGGCGATGAGTTCTGCATTCTTCTGCCGGATCATACCTATAAAGAAGCGGGAGAACTGCTGCTGCAATTTACCAAGCTTCCAAAGACATTTTCATGTAAGGGAAAAGAATATCCGTTTTTTATTTCTCTCGGATATGCAGAATATCCAACCTTTGCATCCAGCCGTTCACAGCTTATGCGCTGTGCAGATGCAGCACTTTATGAAATAAAGCTTCACGGAAAAAACGGATGTATGGCTTACAGGGAGGGGCTCCGGTCAGGAGTCCGCAAACAACTCGGATTTGCATTCAAGGATATCTCTGAACACCTTCCGGGTGCATTTATCATATACAGAGCGGACAAAGATGATGATGAACTCCTGTATGCAAACCATGAGTTCCTTCAAATGACCGGATATAAAACTATAGATGAACTCTTCAGCCTTACAAATAAAAGCTTCCACAACCTGATCCGTGAGGATGAACAGCAGCAGATAGAAGCAAGCATCTGGAAACAGATCGATGCCGGCAATAAAAATGATTACATCCACTTTCATCTTCGAAAAGCGGACGGCTCTTACCTTTCTGTTCTTGATCACGGAAGGATTGTAGACAGCCAGCAATACGGAAGAGTATTTTATGTATTGTTTATGGACTGGGAAGCCATGCATGTTCATTACAGTGATAAATTTTCCGGCTAAGGTACAGACATCTCAGTCTGTATCTTAGCGGCTGTTTTTTTCCTGAACAATTCAACATCTTATAATATGTATTCCATCTGCCTTTCTTTTGTCCGCATTCCCATTTTTTCATAAAATTTTTCTGCTGAAGTATTTCCTGCCCACACATTCAATGTCACTTCATAGCATCCCAGCTGCTTTGCTTTATTTTTTACATATTCAAACAGGCTTTCCCCAATATGCTGACCTCGTGTCTCCTGATCGACACACAGGTCATCTATAAAAAGAGATTTAAACGGTACCATATTGTTTGAAAAAGGCTGCTCCTTTAATTGACAAAATGCATACCCCACACAAACATCAGCCTCATCCGCTGCAACATATACTGGCTTTTCTTCATTTTTCAAAAGCTCTGTCAATTCGTCTGTCGTATATTTTGTTGTGCCCGGAATAAAAATATCAGCCTTATATCTGCATGGATCTGCAGCACCTGTCCTAACAATTCCAGGATCCTCGGAATATCTTTTTCTTCTGCTTTTCTGATGAACATTTTTTTCCTCCTATTTTTCAATAACTGATTTCATAGATTCTTTATACATACACCATAATACCATCGTGTGAACGCTTATAACAATAGAATCACTTTAAGCAGTCTCACTTTCCTTTTGTATTATAATGAAAAAGTTTATCGTTTTCCGTAATGTATATCACATTTTTATTCCTGAATCCGTATCATTACAGACAGTCAGCTCAAAATGGTTTCTGTTTGTTTTTATAAGTCCTTCTTTTTGCAGCTTTGATATCTCCGAAGACATTGCCGCACGGTCAATGCAAAGATAATCTGCCAGCTGCTGCCGGTCAAAAGGAATATCAAAGGATAACGATGCCTGTCTGATAGATACCGACGACAGATAGGACAACAGCTTATCCCTTGTCGTTCGCTTGCCCACATGTGTGATCTTATCGTTGAGGATCAGGATCTTATTTGCCAGGACACCGACCAGGTTACGGATCAGCTTCTGATGATGCTCACATACTATTGGGCAGGAAACCAGAAGCCTTTGAACATTTAATAAAATAATCTCACAATCTTCGTCTGCTACCACACTGACATTCAGAACAGCTCCCGGACTTGCTGCATATGGTTCACCAAAAAAATCTCCCGCATGACATTTTGACAGAATATTCCGATGTCCCCACAGGTCTTCCTGAATAACAAGAACACAGCCTGCCACCACAAGTCCCATTACTTCGGTAGAGTCTCCGGCTCTGAAAATATAAGAATCCCGTTTTCTTGAGATCGTTGCTGCATTTACACAATGCAGTATGGATAATATTTCATTGTCAGTAAGACCTTTAAAGAAAGGACTGGTTCTTAAAATGGGTAAATATTTTTTCAAAATTAATCCTCCTGTTGGAAATCAAACATACACGTTGTAATTATTATACTATACTCCTAACAGAAACCAAGGATAAATACTACTAGTCGAGGATAAAATAATAAGAAAGATCCTTCGAAAAAATCACAGAATAAAAGGAGAATACAATAATGGATAAAAAAATGTTTTGTTTTCAGTGTGAACAGACAGTCGGATGTACCGGCTGTACCGGAAATGCCGGTGTCTGTGGAAAAAAAGCAGATACAGCGAAATTACAGGACGAACTGACAGGTGCATTAATCAGTCTGGCTAAAGCTGCCGACAGCACGGAAACTATTTCAAAAAGAACCGGACAGATCATAATCGAAGGACTGTTTACTACAGTTACAAATGTAAGTTTTGACAATGCAGCAATCGAAAACATGATACAAAAAGTCAGAGCTGAAAAAGAAAGACTGGCTCCTGACTGCAGAACAGAGGAATATGATCTTCAGCAGCTGTGGAATGCCAATGAAGATATCCGCTCCTTGAAATCTCTTATTCTCTTTGGTATCCGCGGAATGGCTGCCTATGCCTATCATGCAAATGTTCTGAATTATGAAGATGCCGAAGTGAATCAGTTCTTCTGCGAAGCATTATCTAAGATCGGTTATGAAGAAAGCACAGAATCACTGCTTTCTACAGTACTCAAAACAGGAGAGATCAATCTGAAGTGCATGGCACTTCTTGATAAGGCAAATACGGAAACCTATGGAACACCGGAGCCAACTGATGTTACACTTACGGTAGAAAAAGGGCCTTTTATTGTCGTGACCGGACATGATTTGAAAGATCTGCAGCTTTTACTTGAACAGACTGAGGGAAAAGGAATCAATATCTATACACATGGTGAAATGCTCCCTGCCCATGCCTATCCATTCTTAAAGAAATACTCTCACCTGAAAGGCAATTTCGGAACTGCATGGCAGAATCAGCAGAAAGAGTTTGACCATCTTCCGGCCCCGATCCTCTACACTACCAACTGTCTGATGCCTCCAAAAAGCAGCTACGCTGACAGAGTGTTTACAACAGAAGTGGTTGCCTTCCCGGGAGCTGTCCATATTGACGAGAAGAAAGATTTCACACCACTTATTGAAAAAGCACTGGAACTGGGTGGTTACAAAGAAGATCAGACGTTCTCCGGTATCAACGGCGGTAAAAAAGTGACAACCGGTTTTGGTCATGCAGCCATCCTGTCCCATGCAGGTACTGTGGTAGAAGCCGTAAAATCAGGCGCAATCCGCCATTCTTCCTGGTTGCCGGCTGTGACGGTGCCAAGCCAGGTCGAAACTATTATACAGAATTTGTAAAGCAGACACCTTCTGACAGTATCGTTCTCACCCTGGCATGTGGAAAATTCCGTTTCAATGATCTCGATCTGGGAGAGATCGGTGGTCTGCCACGACTGATGGATATGGGTCAGTGTAATGATGCTTATGGTGCGATCCAGGTTGCTGTGGCACTTGCAGATGCATTTGGATGTTCTGTAAATGAGCTTCCGCTTTCCTTCGTACTCTCCTGGTATGAACAGAAAGCAGTCTGTATCCTGTTAACCCTCCTGCATCTGGGTATCAAAAATATCCGTCTTGGTCCTTCTCTTCCGGCATTCCTGTCTCCTAATATTCTGAACTTCTGGTTGAAAATTATGGTATTGCACCTATCACCACACCGGAAGAAGATATCAAAGCACTGATGAACCAGTAAAAGTAAATTTTTCAAAGCCTTTACAAAATCAACAAAGCCGATACAGGATTCCAAAAGTCCTGCATCGGCTTTATTTACAGGTCTGAAGACTCGGATCAGCCGACAACACTTTTAAACATGTGCAGCGATATTCTGATGGAGTTAAATGATAACGTTTTTTAAACAATCTGCAAAAATAATCAACGTTATGAAATCCGCTTTCATAAGCGATCGTTTTTACTTTTTTATTCGTATTTTTCAATAACCAGGAAGCTGCCTGAAGTCGATATCCTATCAGATAATTAACCGGTGTAGTATGTAAAAAACGGTGGAACAAATTAAGTGCAGTACTTTTGCTGATTCCTATATGCGAAGCAATTTCATCCAGAGACAAATTGCGATTATAGTTTTCATGTATATATTGCATGATCAACTGCACTCTTTTCTGTGCAACTTCATCCACTGTCTGTACATCTCCTTTATCAGATAACTTTACATTTTCATAAAAAGTCAGCCATAAATCCTGCAGCAATGCCAAAGTAGCAAGTTCTTTTATTTTCTCATTCCTCTGTATTTCCATTATTTTTATCATAGTTTGTATAATCTTTGTTTGCCATAGTTCATCAGGCTGAAAACGCTGGAAATATATATTCGATGAAATGATTGGCAAGATATATTTCTTATAGATCAGGCTGTTCTCCGGCGCAATAAATTCCGGCATACATACAAAGTTAGGAATGATACCACCTGATGATGCGTAAAAGCGGTGCAATATTTTAGAATTAATAAAAATTGCTT
>ENA-OQCS01000213-OQCS01000213.1-human-gut-metagenome-genome-assembly--contig:-NODE-213-length-31070-cov-4.185858_pt1 | contig 31070 bp, 37 predicted proteins | sample MGYA00242757_ERZ504575 | MGnify/ENA primary metagenome ERZ504575 (study PRJEB26092, sample SAMD00036297) | human gut metagenome | host: Homo sapiens | study: EMG produced TPA metagenomics assembly of... | reverse complement strand
CCGTTATGGTGGCTTGAAACAATTGGACGGACTAGGCCCGAATGGCGAAACTATCATGGATTATTCTATTTACGATGCCATCAATGCCGGTTTTGGAAAGCTCGTTTTCGTAATTCGTAAGATTTTGAGCAGGATTTCCGCGACAAGATTATTTCCAAATACGAAGGCATATCCCCTGCGAACTGGTATTCCAGTCCATCGATGACCTTCCCGAAGGCTTCACCTGCCCCGAAGGCCGTACCAAACCTTGGGGAACCAACCATGCTGTAATGATGGGTGCCGATGTAATAAAGGAACCGTTTGCTGTTATCAACTGCGACGATTTCTACGGTCGTGATTCCTTCCAGGTAATGGGCAAATTTCTTGCAGCCCTTCCCGAAGGTTCCAAAAATGTATATTCCATGGTAGGCTTCCGCATCGGTAATACATTGAGCGAAAGCGGTACCGTATCCCGTGGTTTGTGCGGAACGGATGCAAACAACTTGTTGACTTCTGTAGTAGAGCGTACCAAGATTCAGCGTATGGACGGCGAGGTGAAGTACATCGATGATAACGGTGAATGGACTGCCACTCCCGAGACGACTCCGGTCAGCATGAACTTCTGGGGCTTTACTCCCGATTACTTTGCTTACAGTGCAGAGTTTTTCAAGAGCTTCCTGAGCGACCCGAAGAATATGGAGAATCTGAAAAGCGAATTCTTCATCCCGCTGATGGTGGATAAGCTGATTAACAATGGCACTGCTACCTGCGAAGTGCTCGATACAACCAGCAAGTGTTCGGTGTGACTTATCCCGAAGACCGTCAGAGTGTAGTCGACAAGATTCAGGCTTTGGTGGATGCGGGTGAGTATCCTGCGAAGCTGTTCTAAAGTAAGACGGAAGGATAACTTGATTCGCATTAATTTATTTGGGTAAAAGAACAAAAGGACAAATATGGGGAAGGCGTTTGCCAGAGCTATATTTGTTCTTCTGTTTTCTGTTCACGAGGTGTCTGGTGCAAGCATACTGAAATGTTGGAACAGAACCCTGCATTGGGCTCACCGATATTGGAACCTTTGAAATCAGATTACTCCAAGTATGTCCGGAACAGCGTAGGGAATTGGTTAAATGATGCAAGTAAGACGCAATCCGGATTTGTAAGGAAGCTTTGCAGGCGTTGGGAAAGTGAAACGAAAGAGACCAAGTATATCGTTAAGAAAGCGCTGAGGACTGTCGGTAAATGAGTGTCTGTTCCAAGGTATGGGGTGAGTTTTGGGCTTACTGAATCGATGTGCGGGAAAAAGGGCATTATATCCTCAAACATAAATCGTTATAACCAAGTGATGAAACAATTAATTGCATGTTGCGGGTTGGATTGCGAAAATTGCGCCGCCCGTATAGCCACTGTCAATAATGACGATGAGCTGAGAGAGAAAACTGCCAAAGAGTGGAGTGTGCTGAACAATACGCCGGAAATTACGCCGGAAACCATCCATTGTATGGGGTGCCGTGCAGACGGGGTGAAGTTTGCCTATTGCAGCGATTATTGTGCTATCCGCAAATGTGTGTACGAAAAAGGTTTCAATACTTGTGGCGACTGTAAGGAACTGGATACTTGCCAGGTGTAGGTGCGGTTCTTCAGCATGCGCCCGGTGCAAGGGAAAATCTTTATTAACCGTAAAATCTTTGATTAAATAAAATATTGCGTATCTTTGCAGTATGACAAAGACATTTAAATCGGATTTGGTTTTGTAAACAATCTGTGTTCCCTGCACAGATTGTCCCCCCTTCGTTTACTCTCGGATAACTTCTTTCGAGAGTGTTTTTATTGTTATAATTCAAGTTTAATCCGCATATTATGCTGAAGGTATTGTGATACTTTCCGTATATGCAAAATATAGTAAGAAAATGAGTAACGAAAATAAAACTATCCACGATTTCGAACTTAATTTAATCTGTGACTTTTTCTCCAATATGGAACGACAAGGCCCTGGCAGTCCTGAAGCGACGTTGAAGGCATTGAGCTTTGTAGACGGTCTTACCGATGAATCCTTTATTGCCGATATCGGCTGTGGAACGGGTGGCCAGACAATGGTAGTAGCTGGCCATGTGCCGGGGCGGATTACAGGAATTGACCTTTTTCCCGGCTTTATTGATATCTTCAACCGTAATGCAAGGCAGTTAGGCTTGCAGGACAGAGTAAAAGGAATTGTCGGTTCAATGGATGCCCTTCCTTTCGGTGAGGAGGAGCTGGATATGATTTGGTGTGAAGGTGCTATCTATAACATTGGCTTTGAACGTGGCTTGAAGGAGTGGCGTAAGTATCTGAAACCGGGAGGGTATATTGCCGTCTCCGAGAGTTCATGGTTTACGGACGAACGCCCTGCGGAAATCAATGACTTCTGGATGGACGCTTACTCTGAAATGGATACACTTCCCAATCAGGTGACCAAGTTGTACAAGGCGGGTTATCTCCCCGTTGCTACATTCATTCTGCCGGAGAATTGCTGGACAGAGCATTACTTTGCTTCAAAGGTTGCGGCCCAGGAGATTTTCCGTAAGAAATATGCCGGTAATAAAATTGCCGAAGAGTTCAGCTCACTCCAAATGATTGAGGATGAACTATACGGCAAATATAAGGAATTCTACGGTTATGTGTTTTTTATTGCTAAGAAGGTAGATTGATGGCAGACTTCTCTTATTGAGGAATGCGGGTATTCTCATGGCAGAATATCCGCATTTTGTGTTTTGAGTGGATTTTATTGTTTTGAGGATGTGCGGAACTTCTGAGGAGGTATTCCCGTATGACGTTTAAAGAATTTGTTGAAGAAGGCCGCATTATTAAAACCTAGACTCACGGCTATATCCTTTATCGGAGTGTTGGCGGTACAAAGTTGTGCTTTGGCATCCATGATGATAGTATTGTTGATGATTTCCATGGCTGTATGTCCTGATTCCTTTTTGACAAGGCGGCAAAGAGCTGCCGGTCTCATATTCATTTTCAATGCATAATAGGACACTTGATGCTCCCGGACATAGTCTGTGTGTACCAATCGGATAAAAATGCGGTATTGGTTGAAATGCCTGCTGCCCGGAGTCTCTTTTATTCTAGGGCGTTCCGGACAGAGTTCGGATATACCTTGTAACAGATAGGTCAGTAGAGTTTGCAATGAAACTAGACTTGAGGGGCTTTCTGTTCTTTGGTAGAGGTGTGACAAATAGGTCATGAACTCGGCATAAAGCTGGAAGTCCGTTTTCGATAGAGGAAAAATATAGTGTTTGCCTATAATGTGAAACTTATCCATCATGACCTTGCCGGCCCCTGAACTCTGGATAAGTTGTTGGGAAAATATGACGACATATATTTCAGCATCGTCTGACGTGTGTAGCAATTGTACGAAGGTCTCGGGAGGAATAACTAGGAGGGTGTTAGCTTCAACCCTGAATTGAGTATGGTTTATGATGGTTTTCAGAACTCCTTTGGTGCATAGAGCGAAGATACTGGCCTTGGTGTGGTATGGCTTTTCCACTAGCGGATTCAGTTCATTGGTTGTGATATGATTGCAGGCAATGAACTCGGCATTTATATTGAATTCGGATATATTCATGTTGGAGATTTTAAGACACAAAAATGGGGGATAATAATGTATAAATGACAGAGATAACAGTTAAAATCAATATTACGCTCAATTTGTCTCTGTTAAATAAGGTAAAGTTGTGAATAATAGAATATATACATGCTAAAACGGAATATTGATTTATAAGGGTTTGTTTGTGGCATAAGCATTTTAGCCCGAACTTTGCTCCTTGTATGATAAAACAATTCTGATGAATCCGAATGTTCCTCAAGAAGTACGTATAATAAATGCCATCTCCGAGCAGTTGTTCAACTCATGGCCCGTCAGCATTATTATGATTGATTTGGAAGATTGTATCTGGCGTCTGAATCAGCAGGTGATGAATGAACTCCATTTGAATGAGTATGTGATAGGGCGGCGTATCACTGACTTATTGGAAGTGGTATGTGATAAAAAGAATGTGTTAGAAGACCTTTTGCTGCAACTTCGGGAGAGGGATGTGCGGATTATTCCCTTAGATATCAATTGCTTTATACGTGAATTGAAGAGTGGTATCAGTTTTCTGATACAAGGTGCTATGGTGGGAATTCATGAAGATGGACAATTGGTGAGGATTGTACTCTATTTCAGGAATGTGTTGGAAGAACGGACACAGAAGCATTTGCTGAATATTGCGCTGAGCCGCACCCAGATATTTCAATGGTCTTTCGACATGGAACATAATCTGATGATTATAGAACCGCGTTATTTTGAATATTTGGGGATTCCTACGCGTGACTATACGCTGACGCCTGAGGAATTCGCATTTCTGATTCATCGGACGACCGGAAGGGAGTGTTTGATGCTTTGGCTTTACAGTTGCATGGTAATTTGTACGAACGCCCAGTGGAATACCGTCTACGGAGGGGAGACGGCAAGTGGGAGTGGTTTGAGGCGCAATCTACCTATGTGGGGCAATTGACGGATTTGCCGTTCCGTATCATCGGTATTTGCATGAGTACGCAGAAATACAAGGATACGGAGAATAAATTGAACGAGGCTTTGCAGAAAGCGCAACGTAGCGATGAGTTGAAGAGCGTATTTCTTGCTAATATGAGCCACGAGATACGTACGCCACTAAATGCCATTGTGGGCTTCTCTACACTGCTGGCTTGTGGGGATGCCGACTTGTCGCGGCAGGAGATTATGGAATTTACGTCTTTGATTGAAAAGAACAGCCAGTTGTTAATGGTGTTGATTTCAGATATTCTGGATTTGTCCAAGATAGAATCGAACACGATGGAATTCCATTTTGAGAAGGTTTCTTTAAATGGCATATTGGAAAGCATTTACAGTGCGCAGAAGATGAATCTTCGGAAAGGAGTGGAGTTACTGCTAGACCTTCCGGACCGGGCGGCAGTTATCTATACAGATCCTACGCGTTTGGGGCAAGTTGTCAACAATCTTATCAATAATGCGGTGAAGTTCACTGCTGAAGGACGCATAACCATAGGGTATAGCTGAAGGACTTTGCTACATTGGAAGTCTTTGTGGAAGATACGGGAACTGGCATGTCGGAAGAAGTTCTGGCGCACATTTTTGAACGTTTCTATAAGGGAGATGCTTTTGTGCAGGGCACGGGATTGGGATTGGCCATTTGCAGGACTATCGTTGAAAGGTTTCATGGAAAAATAGAAGTGGCTTCAACTCTTGGCAAGGGGAGCCGCTTTGCAATTGTCCTTCCGCAGGAAATGCGGGAGTAGTGTTCTCTTTCTTGGATATTTGATGTAATTATGTGAGCGTATGATATTGTATAACGTTGAAAATCGCTACCTTTGCAGTCTTGAACGCTAAATTCATTGACACTATGATATCTGTAGAAGGACTGAAGGTAGAATTTAATGCCACTCCTCTGTTCGAAGACGTCTCTTATGTTATCAATAAGAAAGACCGTATAGCTCTTGTCGGCAAGAATGGTGCCGGTAAGTCCACCATGCTCAAGATATTGGCTGGCATTCAGCAGCCCACTGCCGGCATTGTTGCCGTTCCTCGCGAATGTACTATCGGGTATTTGCCCCAAGTGATGATACTCAGTGACAAGCGCACCGTAATGCAGGAGGCTGAACTTGCCTTCGAGCATATTTTTGAGATGCAGGCGGGCATCGAACGCATGAATCGGCAACTTGCCGAACGTACCGATTACGACAGCGAGGATTACCAGAAACTGATTGACCGCTTCACTCACGAAAACGAACGTTTTTCTGATGATGGGCGGCACCAACTACCGTGCCGAAATAGAGCGCACGCTCCAAGGGCTGGGCTTCAGCCGCGAGGACTTTGACCGCTCTACAAGCGAGTTTTCCGGTGGTTGGCGTATGCGTATAGAGCTTGCCAAGCTGTTGCTTCGCCGTCCGGATGTGTTGCTGCTCGACGAGCCTACCAACCACCTTGACATCGAGAGTATCCAGTGGTTGGAGAACTTCCTTTCCACCCGTGCCAATGCGGTGGTGCTTGTCAGCCACGACCGCGCCTTTTTGAACAATGTCACTACGCGTACCATCGAAATAACTTGTGGACGCATTTACGACTATAAAGTGAAATACGATGAGTTCGTGGTGCTTCGCAAGGAGCGCCGGGAGCAGCAACTACGTGCTTACGAGAATCAGCAGAAGCAGATACAAGATACGGAAGATTTCATCGAACGTTTCCGGTACAAAGCTACCAAGGCTGTGCAAGTGCAGAGCCGCATCAAGCAGCTCGAAAAGATAGAGCGCATCGAAGTGGATGAGGAAGACAACTCCTCTTTGCGCCTGAAGTTTGTTTGCAGTAGCCGTAGCGGTAATTATCCCGTTATCTGCGAGGATATGGAGAAATCCTACGGTGGGCACGTTGTTTTCCACGATGTGAATTTGACTATCAACCGAGGAGAGAAGGTTGCTTTTGTCGGTAAGAACGGCGAAGGTAAGTCTACGCTTGTAAAGTGTATTATGGGTGAGATTACGGATTATACCGGTAAGCTTACACTGGGACATAATGTGCAGATTGGATATTTTGCCCAGAACCAGGCACAGCTTTTGGATGAGAGCCTGACTGTATTCGATACGATTGACCGCGTGGCCGTAGGGGATATCCGCCTCAAAATCCGTGATATTCTAGGTGCTTTCATGTTCGGCGGTGAGGCTTCGGATAAAAAGGTGAAGGTGCTCAGCGGTGGAGAGCGTACCCGGCTTGCATGATAAAACTGCTGTTGGAGCCGGTGAATTTCCTGATTCTCGACGAACCTACGAATCATCTTGACATGCGTTCCAAAGATGTGTTGAAGGAGGCTATCCGCGATTTTGACGGAACGGTGATAATAGTCAGCCATGACCGTGATTTTCTGGACGGACTTGCGACTAAAGTGTACGAGTGGTGGCGGACTGGTGAAGGAACATCTGGGAGGAATTTATGATTTCCTGCAAAAGAAGCAGATAGAGAGCCTGAATGAGTTACAGAAATCCCCTTCACTTTCCGCTTCGCCCACTGCCGGTAAGGCGGCATCGGGAAATGCTGGTGCAGAACCGGTTCAACCCTCGGCAGCCAAACTCTCTTATGAGGAGCAGAAGGAGCTTAATAAGAAGCTCAAGAAACTGGAACGTCGCGTTGCCGATTGTGAAGCGGAGATAGAGCAGACGGAGGCTGCCATTGCCATTCTTGAGGCCAGGATGGCCACACCGGAAGGTGCTTCGGACATGTCGCTTTATGAGCAGCACCAAAAACTGAAAGAGCAGCTTGACCGCGTGATGGAAGAGTGGGACGCGGCTACTGTAGAGTTGGAGAATCACTAACTATTATATTTTATATGTTTATGAAAGCAAATCATTTGTTACCCATTGCAGCATTCTGTCTGATGACGGCTTCCTGCAACACCGGCAAGCAGCAGGCTGAACTTACAGCAGGCATCCAGCTCGCCAATCTTGACACAACGGCTCTACCCGGAACTGACTTTTACCAATACGCATGTGGCGGTTGGATGAAGAACAATCCGATTCCTGCTGAATACTCACAGTACGGTTCTTTTACTATCCTTGCAGAAAACAACCGCAAGCAGATTCAAGGACTGATTGAAGAGCTTGCCGCCACCCAGCACGAAGTCGGCAGCGTGGCACAAAAAATCGGTGACTTGTACAAAATCGTAATGGACAGCGTGAAGCTGAACAAGGACGGTGTAGCCCCATCAAGGCTGAACTCGACCAGCTGGCTGCTTTGAAGGACAAGAAGGAGCTTTATGCCTTGCTGGGCGATATGCAGAAGAAGGGTATTATCGCCTACAACGTGCTGTATGTTGGCGCTGACGAAATGAACAGTAGCATGAATGCTGTACAGACCTATCAGACCGGGCTGAGCATGGGCGAACGTGAATACTATCTGGAGAATGATGAGCTACTGCCAAAATTCGTGATGCTTTCCGTACACATGTACAGAAGATGTATCAGTGGCTGGTTTCGACGAGGCTACTGCCAAGAAAGGTATGGAGGTGGTGATGGATGTGGAAACACGTCTTGCCAAGCTTTCCGCTCTCGTACGGAGTTGCGTGACCCGCATGCCAATTATAACAAGATGAGCATGGAAGAGTTGAAGAAGAATTATCCTACTTTCGATTGGGATGCTTATTTGTCTGCCATGGGCTTGAAGGATGTGAAGGAAATCATCGTAGGCCAGCCCGCTTCACTGAAAGCTGCTGCCGATATTCTGGATACGCTGCCCATTGAACAGCAGAGCCTTTATCTGCAATGGAAATTGATTGATTCTGCCGCAAGCTTGTTGAACGATGCTATGGCAGAACAGAACTTCGACTTCTACAGCCGCACCATGAGCGGTACACAAGAAATGCAGCCCCGCTGGAAGAGAGCGGTAAGCACTGTAAGCGGCGCGCTGGGCGAAGCTGTAGGTCAGATGTACGTGGAGAAATATTTCCCTGCTGCTGCCAAGGAGCGTATGGTGACTTTGGTGAAGAACTTGCAGGAAAGCCTGGGCGAACGTATCCAGAATCTTGCTTGGATGGGTGATTCCACTAAGGTGAAAGCTCTGGAGAAACTGGCTACCTTCCATGTGAAGATTGGTTATCCCGACACTTGGAAAGACTACTCCACACTGGAAATCAAAAACGACTCTTACTGGGCAAACATGGAACGTGCCAACGAGTGGAGCCATGCCGAAATGATAGCCAAGGCCGGCAAGCCGGTGGATAAGGACGAATGGCTGATGACTCCGCAGACCGTCAACGCTTACTATAACCCGACTACGAACGAAATCTGTTTCCCCGCCGGTATCCTGCAATATCCTTTCTTCGATATGAATGCGGATGATGCCTTCAACTATGGTGCCATCGGTGTGGTAATCGGTCATGAGATGACTCACGGATTCGACGACCAGGGTCGCCAGTACGACAAGGACGGTAACCTGAAAGACTGGTGGACTGCTGAAGATGCCAAGAACTTTGACGAGCGTGCTCAGGTGATGGTGAACTTCTTCGATAGCATCGAGGTTGCTCCGGGCGTATATGCCAACGGACGCATGACATTGGGTGAGAATATTGCCGACCACGGTGGTCTGCAGGTTTCTTATCAGGCATTCAAGAAAGCTACGGCTGCCAATCCGCTGCCGGTGCTGGATGGTCTTACTCCCGAACAACGTTTCTTCCTGGCATACGCAGGTGTATGGGCCAATGATATCCGTCCCGAAGAAGTGTTGAACCGCACGAAGAGTGATGTGCACTCATTGGGTGAATGGCGCGTAAACGGTGCATTGCCGCAAATCGGTGCTTGGTATGAGGCATTCAACGTGACAGAAAAAGACCCGATGTTCTTGCCGGTAGAAAAACGTGTATCTATTTGGTAAACCAACAAAATAACCCTTAAAAAAAGGCGGCAGACTGGAAACAGATGCCGCCTTTTTTAATTATACCTAATTTATTGTGTATGAATGTATGTATGAATAAACAAAATTTGTAACTTTGCGCATCAAATACTAATATACGCATACTTTAATACGCAAATCCATGTCTGAAACAAAAAGAATCAAAACAGCTCTGGTATCTGTTTACCATAAGGAAGGTTTGGACGAAATCATTACCAAACTGCATGAAGAAGGTGTAGAGTTCCTCTCAACCGGTGGAACCCGTCAGTTTATAGAATCCCTGGGTTATCCCTGCAAGGCAGTGGAAGACCTCACTACATACCCTTCCATCCTGGGCGGACGCGTGAAGACTTTGCATCCGAAGGTTTTTGGAGGTATTCTTTGCCGCCGCGGATTGGAGCAAGACATGCAACAGATTGAAAAATATGAAATCCCCGAAATAGACCTCGTCATTGTTGACCTCTATCCGTTTGAGGCTACCGTTGCCAGTGGTGCCGAAGAACCTGCCATCATCGAAAAGATTGACATAGGCGGTATCTCTCTGATTCGTGCCGCAGCCAAGAACTATAACGACGTGGTTATCATGCTTCGCAAGCACAATATCAGCCGTTCCGCGACATGCTGATGGAACACGGAGCCACTACTACCATCGAAGAACGCCGTTGGTTTGCCAAAGAGGCTTTCGGAGTGTCTTCACACTATGATTCTGCCATCTTCAACTATTTCGATGGCGAGGAAGGTTCCGCTTTCCGTTGTTCTGCCAACAGCCAGAAGACTTACGCTATGGCGAGAATCCGCATCAGAAAGGTTATTTCTATGGCAATATTGATGCTATGTTCGACCAGATTCACGGTAAGGAAATCTCTTATAACAACCTGCTCGACATCAATGCTGCCGTTGACTTGATTGACGAATTCAAGGATACGACTTTCGCTATCCTGAAGCATAATAATGCTTGTGGACTGGCTTCACGTCCCACTGTGCTCGAAGCATGGAACGATGCGCTTGCCGGTGACCCGGTATCCGCTTTTGGTGGTGTGCTCATCACTAATGCCGTGATTGACAAGCTGCTGCCGAAGAAATCAATAAAATTTTCTTTGAGGTGATTATCGCTCCCGATTATGATGTGGATGCGTTGGAAATCCTCGGTCAGAAGAAGAACCGTATTATCCTGGTCCGCAAGCCGGCAGCTCTGCCTAAGAAGCAGTTCCGCTCTTTGCTGAATGGCGTATTGGTTCAGGACCGCGACCTTAAGGTGGAAACTCCTGAAGAATTGAAGACTGTAACTACGAAGGCTCCCACTGCACAGGAAATTGAGGATATGCTCTTTGCAAACAAGATTGTGAAGAACAGTAAGTCGAATGCCATTGTGCTGGCAAAAGGAAAGCAGTTGTTGGCAAGTGGTGTAGGTCAGACCAGCCGTGTGGATGCTTTGAAGCAGGCTATCGAGAAAGCCAAAAACTTCGGTTTCGACTTGAATGGCGCTGTAATGGCAAGTGACGCATTCTTCCCTTTCCCCGACTGCGTGGAAATTGCCGGCAATGAAGCGTAACAGCCGTCATCCAGCCGGGTGGAAGCATCAAGGATGAACTCTCGTTTGAATATTGCAACGAGCATGGCATTGCATGGTGACTACGGGATTCCGTCACTTTAAACACTAATTCGGATTTACGATTTGACGATTTACGATTTACGATTGAAGTTACATCGTAAGTCTGAATCTCAAATTGTAAACAAGAGGAATATCAATCGTAAATAATTAAATCGTAAATATTAATGGGATTATTCTCCTTTACACAAGAAATAGCGATGGACCTTGGCACAGCCAATACCATCATCACCACGAATGGCAAGATTGTGGTGGATGAGCCTTCGGTGGTGGCTTTGGACCGTCGTACCGATAAGATGATTGCCGTGGGTGACAAGGCAAAGATGATGCACGAAAAGACCCACGAAAACATACGTACCATCGTCCGTTGCGCGACGGTGTGATTGCCGACTTCTATGCCTGCGAGCAGATGATACGCGGACTTATCAAGATGGTGAACAACCGTAACCGTCTCTTCTCTCCGTCACTCCGCATGGTAATCGGGGTTCCTTCGGGCAGTACCGAAGTGGAGCTGCGTGCCGTGCGCGACTCTGCCGAGCATGCCGGCGGGCGCGACGTTTATTTGATTTTCGAGCCGATGGCTGCTGCCATCGGTATCGGTATCGATGTAGAGGCTCCCGAAGGCAACATGATTGTTGACATAGGTGGTGGTTCTACGGAAATTGCCGTTATCTCTTTGGGAGGTATCGTAAGTAACAACTCCATCCGCATTGCCGGTGACGACTTGACTGCCGATATTCAGGAATACATGAGCCGCCAGCACAACGTGAAGGTCAGCGAGCGTATGGCTGAGCGTATTAAGATTAATGTGGGTGCTGCCTTGACGGAACTCGGTGAGGATGCTCCTGAAGACTATATCGTTCATGGTCCGAACCGCATCACGGCATTGCCCATGGAAGTGCCGGTATGCTATCAGGAAGTGGCGCATTGCTTGGAGAAGTCTATCTCTAAGATTGAGACAGCCATCTTGAGCGCATTGGAAAATACGCCTCCCGAATTGTATGCCGACATCGTTCACAACGGTATCTATCTTGCCGGTGGCGGTGCATTGCTTCGTGGACTGGATAAGCGTCTGACTGATAAAATAAACATACCGTTCCACATTGCGGAAGACCCCTTGCATGCCGTTGCCAAAGGTACGGGCGTGGCATTGAAGAACGTTGACCGCTTCTCATTCTTGATGCGGTAATGCGAAATTTATTAAACTTCTCATTAAATATAATTACTGGTTCCTCTTTCTTCTGTTAGAGGTTGCCAGTTTTATTTTATTATTCGCTTTAATCATTACCAGCAGAGTGTGTATTTCACCTCTGCCAATGGCGTGGCGGGGAAGGTTTATGAAATATCGGGTGGCATCACTTCCTATTTCCACTTGAAGACGGCCAACGAAGACCTGCTCGACCGCAACATGTGGCTGGAGCAGCGGCTTTCGTTTCTGGAAAATGTCTTGAAGGAGAAAGGATTGGACTCCGCCAGGTTGTACAGCATGGAACGGCTTGCTCCTACGGAGTATCAGATATTCAAGGCGAATGTCATAAAGAACAGCTTGAACAAGGCTGACAATTATATCACTTTAGACCGTGGAACAACAGAAGGTATCCGTCCTGAGATGGGAGTTGTAGATGCCAATGGCGTGGTGGGTATTGTGTATAAGACCTCTCCCCATTACTCGTTGGTCATTCCGTTGCTGAACAGCAAGTCAAGCATCAGCTGTAAGATTGTGGGCAGTGATTATTTCGGTTATTTGAAGTGGGAGGGAGGTAATTCCCGTTTTGCCTATCTGAAGGATTTGCCCCGGCATGCCGAATTCAATCTGGGAGATACAGTAGTGACCAGCGGCTATTCCACCGTGTTTCCAGAAGGTGTCATGGTGGGGACGGTGGATGACATGTCTGACTCGCACGACGGGCTTTCGTATCTGTTGAAGATAAAGCTGGCTACGGACTTTGGAAAGGTGAGCAATGTGCGCGTCATTTCCCGCAACGGGCAGGATGAACAAAAGGCATTGGAGTCGAGGGCAGACGAGAAGTGACTAAGAAATTAGGGATTAGGGGTTAAGGATTAGGGATTAATCCTCTTTATATCTTATAACTTATACACTCAATAACTTGTAACTCGTAACTTATAACTCATTAGCGTTGTTAATTAATTATCTGCATAAAATAGGATGGTTCATAGGCTTGGTACTGTTGCAGGTGCTGATATTGAACAATGTGCATATTGCAGGATATGCCACTCCATTTCTGTATATCTACTTGATACTGAAGTTTGAGTCGGACACTCCCCGCAATGCGTTGATGTTGTGGGCATTCTTTTTAGGGCTGGCTGTCGACGTCTTTTCCGACACACCGGGATGAACGCTGCCGCTACGGTGTTGCTGGCTTTCTTGCGCCCCACTTTCCTGCGGCTGTTCGTGCCTCGTGACACGCTGGATACACTGGTTCCGGCCATCCGTACAATGGGGATTCTTCCTTTCCTGAAATATCTGGTTGTGAGTGTGCTGATACATCACGGCTTGTTGCTTACCCTCGAATTCTTCTCTTTTGCCCATATTGGTACGCTGTTGTTGAGAATTGCGGCAAGTACCCTGCTTACTGTGACCTGCATTATGGCTGTTGAGGGAATAAGAAAGAAAGGATAAAGGGATTAAGGATTAGGAATTGATGAAAGACTATACACTGGAAAAGCGGAAATATGTAATTGGAGCGGCGGCTATTGTCATCGTTCTTATTTACGTGTTCCGGCTGTTCGACCTGCAAATCATGACTGATGACTACAAGAAGAACGCGGACAGTAACGCTTTTCTGAACAAGATACAATATCCATCACGGGGGCTATCTACGACCGTAACGGTAAGTTGCTCGTGTTTAACCAGCCTGCCTATGATATTACGTTTGTGCCTCGGGAGGTGACGCAGCTGGATACACTCGACCTTTGCAGTGCCTTGAACATTACCCGTGAGCAGTTTGACAAACGGATGAAGGACGTCAAGAACCGCTGGATGAACCCCGGTTATTCCAAATACACCCATCAGGTGTTCATGACGCAGCTTTCTGCCGAAGAGTGCGGTGTGTTTCAGGAGAAGCTGTTCAAATTTCCAGGTTTCTATATTCAGCGGCGTACTATCCGCCAATATACCTATAACTCTGCCGGCCATTTGCTGGGAGACATCGGCGAAGTGTCCAAGAAAGACATTGAGAACGATGACTATTATATTCGCGGAGACTATATAGGCAAGCAAGGCATCGAGAAATCCTATGAAAAGTATCTGCGTGGAGAGAAGGGGGTGGAGATTCTGCTTCGTGACGCTCACGGGCGCATCCAGGGACACTACATGGACGGACAGTTGGACCGTTCCTCCGTACCCGGCAAGAACCTGACACTAGGCATCGACATTGACCTCCAGATGTTGGGCGAACGGCTGCTTCAACACAAAATCGGTGCCATTGTGGCCATCGAACCGGCTACGGGTGAGATTCTGTGCATGGTTTCCTCGCCTACCTTTGACCCTCATCTGATGATAGGGCGCCAGCGGGGAAAGAACCACCGCCTGCTGCAGATGGACAAGCGGAAGCCTTTGTTGAACCGTGCCATCATGGGAGCTTATCCGCCGGGCTCCACCTTCAAGACGGCGCAGGCACTGACTTCCTTCAGGAAGAGATTATCCACGAAGATTATCCGACTTTCCCTTGTGCGCATGGTTTCAATCATAAAGGCCTTCATGTGGGATGTCACGGACATGGTTCGCCTCTGTCGCTGATTCCTGCCATCGCTACCTCTTGTAATTCCTATTTCTGTTGGGGATTGTATCGCATGTTCGGTGATAAAAAATACGGTTCGCCGCAGAATGCCATTACCGTATGGAAAGACCACATGGTATCGCAGGGCTTCGGCTATCGGCTCGGTACCGACCTCCCCGGCGAACAGCGTGGACTGATACCGAATGCAAAGTTCTACGACAAGCTATCGGGGTTCGTGGAACGGTCTGACGGTGATTAGTATCTCCATCGGGCAGGGAGAGATTCTCGCCACCCCGTTGCAGATAGCCAATCTGGGTGCCACCATTGCCAACCGGGGGCATTTCATTACTCCGCACATCGTGAAGGAGATAGAAGACAATGAACTGGACAGCATCTATCGCAATCCCCGTTATCCCACCATCGACCGCGAATATTATGAAATGGTGGTGAAAGGCATGCGTGCCGCTGTAGACGGAAGTACGGGTAGCGCCACTTGCCGCATGGCGGGAGCCATCCTGCCGGGTGTGGAGGTCTGCGGAAAGACGGGCACGGCACAGAACCGCGGCAAGGACCATTCTGTCTTTATGGGCTTTGCCCCGATGGACAACCCTAAGATAGCCATTGCCGTCTATGTGGAGAACGGTGGTTTCGGTGCCACGTATGGCGTACCTATCGGTGCCATGATGATGGACCAGTATCTGCATGGAAAGCTGTCGCCCGAGAATGAGATACGGGCGGAAGAATTCAGTAACCGGGTGATACTTACGGAGATGAGGAGAGATGATGATGAGGGGTTGGGGATTAAGGATTAGGGGTTAGGGATGAACGGTGAGTGACTTCAATAGTAAATAGTAAATCGTAAAATCGTAAATAAATTGGTGACAAGGAGAGATAGCATATGGAAATCATTGGACTGGGTGACGATTGTCGTTTACCTGCTGCTGATTGTATTCGGCTGGTTCAGTGTCTGTGGGGCGAGTTATGATTATGGTGACCGTGACTTTCTGGACTTCTCTACGCGTGCCGGCAAGCAGTTTGTCTGGATTATATGTTCCTTCGGGCTGGGGTTTGTGCTGCTGATGCTGGATGATTCCCTCTATGACATGTTCTCCTACCTTATATATATAGGCTGATGCTGTTGCTGATTGTCACGATATTCATTGCGCCCGACACGAAAGGGTCGCGGTCGTGGCTCATCCTGGGGCCGGTCAGTTTGCAGCCGGCGGAGTTTGCCAAGTTTGCCACGGCGCTGGCGCTTGCCAAGTATATGAGTGCCTACTCGTTTACGATGAAGAATTGGAAAAGCTCCCTTATGTTGGCTTTCCTGATTCTCTTCCCCATGTTGCTGATTATCCTACAGCGGGAGACGGGTTCGGCATTGGTGTACTCTGCATTTTTCCTGATGCTTTATCGGGAGGGAATGCCGGGCGTGGTACTGTTCTCGGGTATATGTGCAGTGGCCTACTTTGTGGTGGGCATCCGTTTTGATGCGGTGATGATTGCCGATACACCGACGCTATCGGAGAATTTGCCGTACTGCTGATGGTACTGCTCTTTGCCGGAGGTATGGTGTGGGTTTATAAAAAGCGCTGGGAACCCACACGGAATATTATCGGCGGTTCGCTGGGAGTGCTGCTCGTGGCTTATCTGATTTCGGAATATGTGGTACCCTTCAACTTGGTGTGGGTGCAGTGGGGGCTTTGTGCACTTGTTGTCGGGTATCTTGTCTTTCTTTCTTTAAGCGAGCGCATTTATCTTATTTTCTGATTGGGCTGTTTGCTTTGGGTTCGATAGGTTTCCTCTACTCCAGCGACTACTTCTTCAATAAAGTGCTGGAGCCCCATCAACAGATACGTATCAAGGTGGTGCTCGGTATGGAAGAGGACCTTGCTGGTGCCGGCTATAACGTGAACCAGTCGAAGATAGCCATCGGCTCCGGGGGGCTGACCGGCAAAGGTTTCTTGAATGGTACGCAGACAAAGCTGAAGTATGTGCCGGAGCAAGATACGGACTTCATTTTTTGCACCGTGGGTGAGGAGGAAGGATTCGTAGGGTCTACGGCTGTACTGTTACTGTTCCTTATTCTTATTTTACGGCTGATTGTCGTGGCCGAGCGGCAGCAATCTCCCTTTGGCCGGGTGTATGGTTATTCTGTGCTTAGTATATTCTTGTTCCATCTATTCATCAATATAGGCATGGTGCTGGGGCTGACCCCCGTCATCGGTATCCCGTTGCCTTTCTTCAGTTACGGAGGTTCTTCTCTCTGGGGATTCACAATCCTGCTGTTTATCTTTCTGCGGATTGATGCGGGACGTAATCGTCGAATTTAGTTATGACCGTTTCCTTGTGGGACATACGAATGGACTTGATTATCATTACATTGCATTTACACATTGTTTACATCGTAATGTAACGGCCGTTACACCGCATTGTAACGTCCTTTACGCTATGAGGTAAGAGGGCAAGTATGATACCCCGCCCGTTTCCGCTTCAAGGAGACTTGAGTGGAGACTGAGGTGGTTGTTAGAAGAAGGTAAATAAAGAAACAATAGGGAGTTCCTATCTCTTCAGTTTGATGCCGATGTCATTGATTCCTTGCAGCCTTTCGTCCGGTAGCGTATAGGCCACTTTAAAGAGGTAGGTGCCGGGTTTGCCGATTCGAACGCTTCCTGCGGGAACGGCAGTCTGATAGAGACCTCCCCAGCCGTCACCTTTCCAGATTCCTTCTTTGTCCGCGAGGATTAGCTGTATGGTGTCCGTGGGTGACGGAATGGAATCTGCGGTGGTGTAGCAGATGGATAGAGGTAGATTCTGATAGGGGTAGTTGCTTCGGTTACGAACTTCCAAAGACAGTTTGTAGTAGGTCAGTGAGTCGGTGACCTTCACGTCGAAAGAGAGCGTGTCTTCGCGCAGCCAGCCTCGGTGGGAAGGGATTGGAAGGAATGGTATACAGTCTGTTTGTCGCAAGCGTCAGCAGGCTTGCGACAAACAGTAGTATGATACCTTTCAGGCAGAGATTCCTATTCTTGAGCCGGTTTGTCATTTTGGGCAGGTCTTTCACCTTGAGGTTTGGGCTTATTGTTACGGGGCGGACGACGGTTGTTATTGTTCCGTTGTTGACGTTCGCCTTGTTGCTGTTCACCTTGTTTGGGTGCTTGCCGGTCTTGTTTCTGTCTCGGTTGCCGGTCTTGCCTGGATTGTTCTCTCTGGTTGTTGGATTGCGGAGCACCCTGCTGCTCACCTCCTTGCGGACGACCGTTTCCACTCTTTTTCTTTCTCTTGTTACGGCTGTTGTTGCTGTTCTCGCCACCGTTGCCGTCACTGCCACTCTTGCCTTTCCGGCTGCGGTCAAAGCGAGTGAGACTCTCTTGTTCCAGCAAGTCCACCGGCTTTTTGGGTTCGGAACGATGGGTTTCTTCTATCAGGCTGTCGGGCTTGATGCCACGTCTGTTCAAACCGATAATCTCGAAGGCGCGTCTGCCGCTGATGGTCACCAGGTTGGCGGGGATGTTCTTGTCGCTTGAGTAGGTTATCTGGTTGCTCAGAATGTCGGCTTTGAAGAAGAAGAACTCACCGTCTTTGGTCTCTAAGGTAATCTCGCGTGAGGGCAGGCGTTTCTGTGCTTCCACGTAGCAGTCTACTTCGTAGTTGAGGCAGCACTTCAGTTTGGCGCATTGTCCGGCAAGCTTCTGCGGATTCAGTGAAATGTCCTGGAAGCGCGCCGCGCTGGTGGATACCGATACGAAGGAGGTCATCCAGGTGGCGCAGCACAGCTCGCGTCCGCAGGGACCGATACCGCCGATGCGTCCGGCTTCCTGGCGGGCACCAATCTGTTTCATCTCGATACGCACGCGGAAAGCGTCGGCAAGTACCTTGATGAGCTGGCGGAAGTCCACCCGTTCGTCGGCTATGTAGTAGAAGATGGCCTTGTTGCCGTCTCCCTGATATTCCACGTCTCCAATCTTCATGTTGAGGTTGAGGTCCAGGGCTATCTGACGCGAGCGTATCATGGTGGAGTGTTCACGGGCTTTTGCCTCGTTGTACTTCTCCATATCCACAGGCTTCGCCTTGCGGTAGATGCGTTTGATGTCTGCCTCAGACTTGATATTGGCTTTCTTCATTTGCAGCGGCACGAGACGTCCGGTCAGGGTCACCACACCGATATCATGTCCGGGGGTGGCTTCTACGGCTACGATGTCGCCTTTCTCCAGAGGTATCTTGTTGCTGTTGCGGAAATATCCCTTGCGGGTATTCTTGAACTGAACCTCTACCAGCTCGCTCTCATCGGCATTGCCGGAATGTCTGCCAGCCAGTCGTAGGTGTTCAGTTGCTTGTCCTGCCTGCCGCAACTCTTGCAGCAGAGACTCCGCTTCCGTTATGTAGTTTAAATTCCATCATCTATTTATTTACTATTTACTATTTACGATTTGATACTTTGCATTTCATTATTTTGCCACTTTTCATTGTTTCAATAAAACAATCATTTTGAGAGAGAAGTCGAAGAACACCATGCGGGCGTTACGTTCTGCTCGATGTGGCGTTGTGCTTCACTTAGTTCGTCCATGATCCCCATGACGTTCCGTTCGTTGACAAAGGGAGCGAAGCGGGTGGCGAAGTTCTGTTCGGGCAGCGTCATGTAGTTCATCTCCTTGCGGTGCAGGTTGTAGATGAAGTTCTCGCGGGTCATGCGCTGGCAGTAGTCCAGGAAGTTCTTCTGCCGTTCGCGTCCCATGGCAGCAAGCTGCTCGCTCCATTGTTTCATTTCCCGTATCTTGCGCTGGTAGGAGAGTCGCATCAGGCTGACAAAGAGGTTGAAGAACAGTTCGTTCTCTTCGTTCAGATGGATGGTCTCCAATGCTTTGATGAAGTCTCCGTTTGCCAGGTGGGCTATCGTCTCGCTGTCGCGGGGCTGCACTCCGTACTTCTGCTGCAGGGCTTCGGCTATGTCGGCTTCTTCAATCTTGGGAATGTTGAAGCGCTGCGTGCGGCTGAGGATGGTGGGCAGTATCATTTCCGGAGCTTCGGAGATGAGGAGGAATATCGTTTTCTCGGGTGGCTCTTCCAGCAGTTTCAGCAGCTTGTTGGCGCATACTTCATGCAGCTTTTCGGGTAGCCATACGATGGTGACTTTGTAACCTCCTTCACTGGATTTCAGACTCAGCTTGCGGGTTATCTCGTCGCTTTCCTTGGCATAGATGATGGCTTGTCCGTTTTCGGCATCCATCTCGTTCAGCCAATGGTTCAGTCCGAAGTAGGGGCTGTTCTGCAGCAGGTGCCGCCAGTTGGCGATATAGTCGTCGCAGACTTCCTTTTTCCCTTTGGCACTCTTGACGATAGGGTATACGAAGTGTACGTCCGGGTGCACCAGCTTGTTCCATTTTACGCAGGAGGGACAAGTACCGCAGGCATCGGTTTCCGTCCGGTTGGGACAGCAGATGTAGCGGGCATAGGCAAGTGCCAATGGGAGTTTTCCTACTCCGGCAGGGCCACAGAAAAGTTGTGCGTGGGGAATACGTCCTTCCTGCACTTCTTGTATCAGCTTTGTTTGGCTACCTCTTGGCCTATTATGTCCTTGAAACTGAACACGGGTTAATTAGTTATAAGTTATTACTTGTGACACTGCCAGTTGTCAATTGTCAACTGTTGATTGTCCATTGTTTAGTAGATTTGTTTGGCTACTTCCCTGATGCTGTCTGTGGCTCCTACCGAGTAGAAGTGGAGGCTTGGGACGCCATGGGCTATCAGCTCTTTGCACTGCTGCACGCACCATTCGATACCCACTTGCTGAGCTTCCGCATCGGTGTTGCACTTCAGAACCTCTTGGGTCAGTTCCTCGGGCAAATCTACCTTGAACGTCTTGGGTATCATGCTGAGTTGTGACAACTTCTTGAAGGCTTGATGCCCGGGATAATCGGGATGGTGACACCGGCTTGACGGGCACGTTCCACGAAGTCGAAATATTTCCGGTTGTCGTAGAAGAGCTGGGTCACGGCATACTCTGCACCCATTTCCATTTTTTTCTTCAGCCAGTAGATGTCTGTATCCATGTTGGGGGCTTCTTCATGCTTTTCCGGATAGCACGCCACACCGTATGAAAACGGGGTATTGGTAACTTTCATCTCGGAGCCGTCCACAAAAATACCTTTATTGAAGTTGTTGATTTGCTCTTGTAGTTCGACGGCGTGGTGGTAACCGTTGCCCACGGGGATAAAAGAGGATTCGTGCTTTGCCTTGTCGCCACGAAGCACCAGCAGGTCGGTGATGCCGAGGAATTGCAGGTCGAGCAGCACGTACTCCGTCTCCTCGCGGGTGAAGCCGCTGCAAAGGATGTGCGGCACCATGGTGATGTTGTACTTGTTCTGGATGGCAGCAGCTACGGCTACGGTGCCGGGGCGGCGGCGCAGGCGGTTTCGCTGGAACAATCCGTTGCCGAGGTCTTTGTACACGTACTCGCTGCGGTGCGTGGTGATGTTGATGTATTTGGGGTCGAATTCCCGTAACGTATCTATGGTTTGATACAGCTTTTCGATGCCCGTACCTTTCAGTGGTGGCAATATTTCAAAGGAAAAAGCTGTTTTTTCGTTACTGTTTATCAGGTCGATTACTCTCATTTCTCTTTCGTTATCTTTGTCCGATTGGCAAAAATCTTGCACATTGGGAACAAAAATACAAAAAAGAAATGAGAAATGCCGAAATTGCCGGCTATTCTTTTATACAGCGGATGGAAAGAGCTTTATAGTAGGGCTTGCCGGTGACATGGGCAGCGCTTGATACAAACTCGTCGCTTTCGCCGAGAAAATAAATGGTGCTTTCCGAAAGGGTATGCTTTGTATGATCCCAACTCCAAAAGGCGGTCATTTTATTGGGGCTGTTGTGTCCTTTGTTGTACCACATTCCTACCGGGAAAGCATTGAACCGGGTATGGTTGTTGACGGGGGCAACTTCACCGGATACCATTGCCTGCCATTCTCCTGCTTTTAGTATGGAGGCATCGTTGCCGGTGTAGTTTTTCAGCTGTTCCCAGTCTGCATCCGATGGAATTTTCCAGCCCTCGGGAGCCAGCTCTCCTGCCAGTATGGATTCTCCATTGTAAAAATAAATGTCATATTTGTCCGGCTTGTAATATCCGGCTTTGTCTGTTCCCAAGTCACTCTGTTTTTTCAAGGGAGCTCCGTCACGGTAGGTGGTGGCATGGAGCTCTTTACCCATCCAGTATTGGGCTCCAATCTTGACAATGGGGTATTCGGTAGACACTCCTTTTCTGATGTCTCGAAGGGTGTAGCATGCCACATTCACTTTGATGGCGTTTTCCGGTTTATCCAGAAGTAGCTTATGGTTATTGTCTATATAGAGCTTGTCTATGCCGGTATATTCCCCTTTAGTGTAGGTAAATCCATAGTCGTCTGTATTCCAGCTTATTCTTCCTCCGCAGATGGTGTCTTTACGGTCTGCAAGCTGTAGAATGACTCCATTGCTCAGGTCGGTCTTTTCATTTTCGCCTATGGGATAGGCTATAACGGCTCTGGAAGTCAATGACGCTGATTTGAGATATTCCTTGCAGACTTCTGCAATGGGTATCCCTTCGTGATAAATTCTGTACACATTTGAAAGAGAAAAGGAGAGAGCGGAGATATGTATGGCAGTGTAATCTTCCATATTGTCGGTGTCGATGGGAGGGAGGCTGCTCCATTCCTTGATTTTTCCGGCAAAACTGCTCAGTACGTTGCTGTTGCTCTGCATGGCTGATATGTTAATGATACATTGCGTGCTGCTACTCATTTCCACTTCGGGTATTGCACAACTGTATATACGTCCGCTCCACTCCATAATGAAGGATTGCTTGCCATCATTTATCGTTTGGGGTATGATGATGAATTCCTTGCCGGTAAGTTTGTTGTCTTTGACGCTCCATTCGCCGGAGGCTATGATGTCTTGTGTCCCCGTAAGATTACTGAAAGTCCCGTCTTCCAGATTATAATCGGCCGAGGTCTTGAGCCCGGTTGCGATGATACGCGGATTGGCTTTCAGCAAATCATTGGCAGAGTTGCTTGCGTCGGGTGTCAGAGAGATTGCCAGTTTGGACAGCTTGTGTTGGAACTCCAGGGTTACAGATTTGGTTTTACTGGTGATTCCTTGCGCTTTAGCTACCAAGAAGTCACTTTGTGCGCGGTTTTTCTCATTGCTCTGGTCTATCTGCACAGATACGGGAAGAACGGGTGTACCGGCAGCTACCCCTTCGGTTTGGTAAGGGTGGTAACTGATAAAGTCCAGTGACACATCTCCTTCCGGATAGAATACTGTCTTTTTGGGAACCAGTGTGGAGCCTTCCGTATATTCCAGGGCCAGATTGTCAATATACCGTTTTCCCTTGATGGAGCCGGAGGAAGTGGTTGCAAACAAGCCCATTCTGTCTCCTTTTTCAAAGGCGGTGTTTGTGACCTTGGTACTGGCCTTTTCCATTTTGATAGAGAACGTGATAGGTGTCGTCCCTTCCTCGATTTCCGCTTCTGATTCTTCGTCAATCCGGTTCACACAAGCTGTATTCCCTAAGGACATGCAGCAGAATAAAGAGGCAGCCAAGACTCCTCTTGCAAGAATAAGTTTTTTCATTGTATTATTATTGTGGGGCAACGGTTTTTCCGCTTTCCCAATTATACTCAATGAACCTTGTCTTAAAAATGTGGATTTAGCAGAGCTATAACCGGTATGGAAAAGTCTTTTACGCTTTTGGATGCTAATTATCAGTATCACGCTTGATGCCGCAGTGCTTTTTAATCTTATTTTTAATAACTTTTAATAGGTTTCGGGTACAAATGTAATTAAACGTGTTAAATGAAGAGGGATAAATCGATAAAACTTTTATAATTTATTTATCACACTCTGATTTTTTGCCTAACTTTACACGCTAAAATCGTAGACAGTAATAAGTTAAACCATAGATATAAACTCATGCCTTTAAATTTACCCGATAAACTACCCGCTATCGAGTTGCTGAAAGAGGAGAATATTTTTGTCATTGACAATTCCCGGGCAACCCAGCAGGATATCCGTCCGCTGCGTATCGTGATTCTGAACTTGATGCCGCTAAAGATTACAACGGAAACGGACCTGGTGCGTCTGCTTTCCAATACTCCGCTTCAGGTGGAAATCTCGTTCATGAAGATAAAAAGCCATACTTCCAAGAACACTCCGATAGAACACATGAAAACATTCTATACGGATTTCGACAAGATGCGCGGTGAAAAGTACGATGGCATGATTATCACCGGTGCTCCGGTAGAGCAGATGGATTTTGAGGAGGTGACTTATTGGGATGAGATTACTGAAATCTTCGACTGGGCGCGTACGCATGTCACCTCTACGCTCTACATCTGCTGGGCGGCGCAGGCAGGGCTCTATCATCATTATGGAGTGCCGAAGTATGCACTGGATAAGAAGATGTTCGGTATCTTTGAACATCGTACCTTGCAACCGTTGCATCCCATTTTCCGTGGATTTGATGATATGTTCTATGTGCCGCATAGCCGCCACACGGAAGTGCGCCGGGAAGATATACAGAAGGTTCCGGAATTGACGCTGCTTTCCGAGTCGGAGGATGCTGGTGTATATATGGCGGTGGCCCGTGGAGGGCGTGAGTTCTTCGTGACCGGCCATTCGGAATACTCCCCGCTGACATTGGATACAGAGTATCGCCGTGACTTGAATAAGGGCCTGCCCATTGAGATACCCCGTAACTACTATGTGGACGATGACCCGGACAAAGGAGTGCTGGTGCGTTGGCGTGCCCATGCCAATCTGTTGTTCTCCAATTGGCTGAATTATTTTGTATATCAGGAGACGCCGTATAATATTAATGAAATAGGGTGAGTTACTCGTAACTAAACGATGATAAAGCAACGTAAAATAGAGCTGCTGGCTCCTGCCAAGAATTGGAGTGTGGCATAGAAGCAGTGAATCATGGGGCAGATGCGGTATACATCGGTGCACCCAAGTTCGGTGCGCGTGCGGCTGCTGTCAACTCTTTGGAGGATATTGCCGCTTTGGTGGAGCATGCCCATCTGTATAATGTCCGTATCTATGTGACGGTCAATACCATTCTGAAAGAAGAAGAGCTGAAAGAGACGGAGAGGATGATTTGGGAGCTGTACCGCATCGGTGTGGATGCACTGATTGTACAGGATATGGGGATTACGCGGTTGAATTTGCCGCCCATTCCGTTGCATGGCAGTACGCAGATGGATAACCGTACGCCGGAGAAAGTACGTTTCCTTGCCGATGCCGGTTTCCGTCAGGTGGTGTTGGCACGCGAACTTTCTTTGCAGGAGATACGCGGTATCCATGAGGCGTGTCCCGACGTGCCGCTCGAAGTCTTTGTACACGGGGCTCTTTGCGTCAGTTATAGCGGGCAGTGCTATGTCAGCCAGGCTTGTTTCGGACGGAGTGCCAACCGGGGGGAATGTGCGCAATTCTGCCGTTTACCCTTCAGTCTGGTAGATGCCGATGGCAAGACCATTGTGCGTAATAAGCATCTGCTTTCTTTGAAGGACCTCAACCAAAGCGAGGTGTTGGAAGAACTGCTGGATGCCGGAGCCACTTCGCTGAAGATAGAAGGCCGCTTGAAGGATGTGACCTATGTGAAGAATGTGACGGCGGCTTACCGTAGGAAGCTCGATGCCATTTTTGCCCGTCGCAAGGAATATACCCGTGCTTCTTCGGTACTTGCCATTTCGACTTCCAACCGCAGCTTGACAAGAGCTTCAGCCGTGGTTTCACGCATTACTTCCTACAAGGCAGGGAGGGGAAATCACTTCATTCGATACGCCCAAATCTTTAGGAGAGGAGATGGGAACTTTAAAGGAACAGCGCGGTGGATATATTACGGTGGCAGGCGTGAACCTTTCCACAACGGAGACGGCGTCTGTTTTTTGGACGAGCAAGGACGTTTGCAGGGTTTCCGTATCAACTGGGTGGATGGTAACAAACTCTATCCGGCAGGGGAAGTGCCTCGCATCAAACCTCGTACACGGCTTTATCGCAATTTCGACCAGGAGTTTGAACGTATCCTTACCCGTAAATCCTCCGAACGCAAAATCGGTGTTTGTTGGGAGTTGGCAGATACTTCTTTCGGTTTCAGCTTGACGGCTGCGGACGAAGATGATAACCGCGTGACACTCTCTTTCCCTTATCCGAAAGAACCGGCACGCACGCCACAGGCGGATAATCTGCGCAGCCAACTGGCTAAGTTGGGGAATACCCCTTTCGAGGTAGCCGGGCATTTATCAGAAGAGGCGTCGGGTATCAGGCTCAATCTCTCTGAAAACTGGTTTCTTCCTGCTTCCGTGGTGGCAGACTGGCGTCGGCAGGTGATAGATAGGCTGATTGTGGCTCGGCGTGTTACTTATCGTCGTGAGTTGGCTGTCTGGAAACCGACAAGCCATGCTTTCCCTGCTACTTCACTGACCTATCTGGGCAATGTATGAACAGTGCTGCCCGGAGTTTTTACCGTGAGCATGGACTTTCGTCTATAGCACCTGCCTACGAGGCGCAAGCGGTTCCGGATGCTGTACTCATGTTCTGCAAACATTGCCTGCGTTTCAGTATGGGATGGTGTCCCACCTATCAGAAAGGACATTCTCCTTATAGGGAACCTTATTATTTGGTTGGGACGGACGGCAAGCGTTTCCGCTTGTCTTTTGATTGCAAGAATTGCCAGATGAAGTCATTGCTCATGAAGAGCCGCTTTAATGAAGGACGAAGAATGAGGAATTACTAATAAGACTTGAAAATGAGGAGTGAGGAACGGGCACATAATGAAAGGCTGGCAAATGACCGGTACCGGGAAGCGGGCAGGGACAAACATCCTTTGCGTTCACTGCGTTCCCTCCTATTCTGCATTCTTTATTTTTCATGCTTCATTGCTTTAGTTTCCTGCCATTATTCCCGTCCTAATCTTGAAGATGAACATCTGTCTAAGGAGACGCGTGATTCGCTGGCCTATCTTTTTGAGCGGCATTATACTTGGAATACCAATCTGGAAGTGCTGGCAGATTCTGTGAATTTGGCTTGTCTGCCCGTGAAGGACTGCTATAATATGCTTTATCGGGGAGACCGCGTGGTGGTTGCCGAGTTCGCCATCCATCCTGCCGACAGTGTGGATAGTGTATGGGTGAAGCTTGCCCATTCGCAGGAAGTGCAGGGTTGGTTGCGGGAGTCCGAATGATGCATGCCTTTGTTCCTACAGACAGCATTTCGCAGGCCATCTACTTGTTCAGTGATACCCATGCCTCTTATTTTATCATTATTTTTGCCTTGTTTGTGGCAGTCTGGCTGTTCCGGGCTTTTCGGCGCAAGCAGTTGAGGATGGTGTACTTTAATGATATAGACAGTCTCTATCCGTTGTTGCTATGTCTGCTGATGGCGTTCTGTGCCACTATTTACGAATCTATACAAGTGTTTGCGCCGGAGACGTGGCAACACTTCTATTTTAATCCTACCTTGTCGCCGTTCAAGGTACCGCTTGTGCTTTCTGCTTTTCTGATGGGTATCTGGCTGTTTATAGTGGTGTTGCTGGCGGTACTCGACGATTTGTTTCGCCAGTTAAGTCCGGCGGCGGCCGTATTCTATCTGTTGGGGCTGGCCTCCTGCTGCATCTTCTGTTATTTTTTCTTTATCCTGACTACATCTATCTACGTCGGATACTTGTTTTTGACCGCTTTTGTATGGGTATTCCTCAAAAGGCTTCGCATTTCGCTGCTGGCTTCACGCTATCGTTGCGGCAGATGCGGGCAGAAACTGAGGGAGAAGGGAGTCTGCCCACATTGCGGAGCTATCAATGAATAAAAAAGCTTTGTAACTTTTCCATATTCAGTAGGAAAATGTAACTTTGTAGTTGAACTTTTAAAAGGAGGAATTGATTATGAGTAGTTTGGAGTTGGAAGCCGGAAAATTGGAGTTGATTCGTGAGATAGTCAATATCAATAGCAGTACTGCATTGGAGAGCCTCAGAAAATATATGAAGGAGGTTTTGAATAAGAATAGTCATTCCATTCCGACAGCGGCAGATAGCAAATTGCTGACTAAGCGTATGCTTGCAAAGTATGCCGGTAGTTGGAAGGACAATCGTGATTCTGATGAAATCAATGATGATATATATGCATCACGCCTTTCTCGAAAAGAAGAAAACTTTAGCCCCTTTGACGAATGAAACGATATTTGCTTGATCTAATATTTGTGTTCACTTCATGCGTCAGAAATTTGGAGTAGACGAACATATTGAAAAGGTGGGCTGGGAACATTGTTGCATTTCGGAGGTTACGGTAGCAGAGTTGTTGTTCGGTGCAGAGCGAAGTAATAATGTGGAGAGAAACTTGCAGCTTGTTACTGATTTCTGCCAAGATATCAAGGTAATACCTTTGTCCTCGGCTTTATGTTGTTATGCCCGGAGTAAGGCTGCCTTATATAGTCAAGGAACTCCCATTGAGGATTTGGACTTATTTATAGGATGTACAGCGGTGGCTAACCAAATGATAATGGTTACTGAAAACAAGAAACATCTGGAAAGAATACCTAATATTGAAATTGAAAACTGGGTACATAGAGGATAACTTCTCCTCTGTCAGATAGAAACATAGAAACGTCTCGGGTATGCAATGTGTAAGTACCCGAACGACCGTTTCTATTTTCCTTTACTTTCGGAGGGACAAAGCTCTCCAATCAGAACCTGCACCTCAACTCTATTCCCGCCTGCACAGGCCGTCCTTTCTGCATAAATCCGTTCCCCATACTCTCAAAATAGAACGAAGCATACTCTTTGTCCAGTGCATTGCGCACCCAGAAATCAATCTGCCCATGTCCTTTCTGGAAACTGATACGTCCGTTCAGCGTGCCGTAGAAGGCTTGGCTCACGGTATTCTTCTCGGTCCAGTAGATGCGTCCGGCACCAGTGTAGTTGGCGTTCAGCTGGATGCGGTCCAGCCAGTGCCCCGGACGGATGCGGAAGATGTACTGCCCACCCACTCATGGTGTGCTTGGGAACAAAAGGTACAGACTTGCCGTTGTAGCTGATTTCCTGAAGCTCCCCATTCACTTTCTCGTTGGTGATGTAATCCTTAAAGGTGGCATAGGTATAACCATAACTTGCATTCAGCGTGAAGTCCGTAGCAACGGCAGCCGTCAAGGCAACCTCTGCCCCCTGGCTGCGGCTTTTGCGGCATTTGCCGTTTCGCGTCCCAGTCCGCTTGGGGCGAAGCGTGAAATCTGCTGGTCGCGGGTTTCCAGCCAGAAGATGGCGGCGTCGGCATGCAGACGTCCGTCCAGCAGATTCAAGTGTGTTCCTATTTCGTAGTTCCAGGTCTGTTCGGGCTTGTAGACGGTGGCGGATTTTGCATCCGGATTCTCTCCCGCATCGGGGAAGTATTTGCCCACCAGCTCTTTGTAGGCATCCGGCACGTTGCATAATCGCCTCTTTGCTTTGCCGCATCATGTCATTCTTCAAACTGGATTGCAGCAGGTCGGAGAACATCTGCACGTTGTAACCTCCCGAACGGTAACCTTTGCTGACCGTTGCATACACATTTCCTCTGTTTCGCGCAAAGTCATACTGCAAAGCAAACTTGGGCAACAGCTGAAGATAATCCTTATCAATGTTTCCTTGGTAGCGCGACTCTACGGTCAGCGCCGTCTCCGGCATCATCTCTATTTCGCGGATGACGACGTCGCCCCGCTTCATTTCTCCCTTGATGCCCACCTTGTAGTCCAGGCTGGTGCCGGAGTTGTAATCCATCTTCATACGCTCATAATCCAGGCGTAACCCGGCAGTGAACGACACTCCTTCAGCCCGAATAAATCTCTGAAGGTGGATTGATGAAAGAGTGCCCCATTCAGCAGCGGAGTGTCGAAACTGCCCCCGATGGGCATGGTCCGGCTGCTGATGCCCAGTGAGGGCAGGATATTCATGCTCATGGACGGTCCCATCTCTACTTGTATTTGCGATGGGATGACACTGCCCAACATCTGGTTCAGCATCCCCATTCCGGCTTCCCTGAAAGTGACGGGAGCTTCCGTATTCAGCCATTGGTAGAAGCCGAAGGCGCCGGTGGTCCATTGCCAGCGGCTGCCGCTTTTACTCTTCAAGATGATTTCCTCGCTCAGTGCGTGGGAGCGTTGTTTCTGTTGCAGGGTATAGATGTCGTTGGCGGTGAAGTCTTGGTCTATGTCCATGCAGTCCTTTAGAAACTGGTAGCCGGTGACCATGCTCAACGTGAAGTGCTGTGTCTGGTATTCCAGGTTCAGACCCGTGTTCAGCAGGTTGCGGTAGTAGTTGCTGCGGGCGTTATTGGAGATTTTTCCGATGTAGGGCTTCAGCGGCTCGCTCTGTGCTTCGGGGGCCAGGCTGCCTTGGTAGAAATACGGGTAGCCACCCTGGTCGCTGTATTCGTAGTTGATGTTTAGGTCCACCTTCCAGTTGTCCGAGGGGAGGTAGATGGCGCGGATGCGTCCGCCTGCCGATTGTCCCTTGTCCGCTTTCTCGTCCCTCACCGTGTTGCGGAAGAATCCTCCTTGATAATCGTAAAAACCTCCGGTGGAAAAGGCGAACCGTTCCGAAAGGCGGTGATAGTGGGTCAGCGAGGTATTATAGGCATTGTACGTACCTGCCCCATGCGGAAGTCCGTCCCCTGGTAGGAGAAGGGCGATTTGGTGTGCACCTTAATCAATCCGCCCATGGCATTGCGCCCGTAGAGCGTGCCCTGCGGACCGCGTAGCACGTCGATGCGCTCTACGTCGGCATAGCTGAAGTCGAAGGCTGACTTGTCTATATAAGGTATATTGTCTACATAAAGTCCTACGGAGGGAGTGTTGATGCGCGAGCCGATGCCGCGGATATAGACTGCCGAATCAGTCGCGAGCGTAGTCGGGGATAAACATATTGGGCACTACGGATGTCAGATTCTTGATGGAGTTCACCTGTGCGTTCTGCATGTCCTGCTGCGAAAGCAGGGTGACGGCGGCGGGCTGCTCGCGCAGTTTCCGGTTTTCTTTGGGGGCGGCAATGACGGTTATTTCCTCTACATCCACCACTTTCAAGGTGTCTGCCTCTTCGGCAAGTACGTTGCCGGTTGCCAGGAGGCAGAAGATACCGGTCAAAATTCTATATCTATTCATAAACTGGTTTTTTAGCGCCTGCAAAGTAAAGGGATTCTTGCGGAAGGGACAATCCTCATTTATTAGGATTTCGTTCCTGGAGTGCTAATCTTAAATCGTTCCATCATGCGGAAATATCGTTCCTCCG
>ENA-OQCS01000211-OQCS01000211.1-human-gut-metagenome-genome-assembly--contig:-NODE-211-length-31127-cov-4.627387_pt1 | contig 31127 bp, 42 predicted proteins | sample MGYA00242757_ERZ504575 | MGnify/ENA primary metagenome ERZ504575 (study PRJEB26092, sample SAMD00036297) | human gut metagenome | host: Homo sapiens | study: EMG produced TPA metagenomics assembly of... | reverse complement strand
TTATAATATTGTATCTTGTAATAAGTAATTTTTCAAGGTATATTTCAAAAGCTTAACGCTTGTAGATATATCAAATATACTGAATGAATATTACTTTTTATATTTTTTTATATTATAATAGTTAATGATATTATTATATGAGATATGAAGAAAGGGAATTTATAACCATGTATCAAATTGACTATACCAATGTTGGTAAAAGAATGAAAACTCTGCGTAAGCAGGCAGGGTACACTCAAGAACAGATCGCTGATGCACTCGATGTAACAGTTGCATTCATCAGCAACATTGAAAATGACCGCGTAAAGATGAACCTTCGTGTACTATCTTATTACGCAAAACTTCTGAATGTATCTATTGATTATCTTCTTCGTCCAGAATCAGATGAGAATGGTGAAAAAGATGATGTACTGAACAAAGAAATTCTTCGTCTATTGGAAAAATTCTCTACAGACGACAAAGAAAAATTTGTTAAAGTTCTTCGCATTTTATGCAAATAGATTACATATCTCAGACATAAAAAGAGCCGGATGACCGGCTCTTTTTTTATTCACTCTTTTTCGTTAAAATCTGATCTTATAAAAATAACAAAGATTTAAATTCATGATTCACATGATAACGCATATATTCGCGAATGATCTTTTTTAATTCCCATAAAACATCCGCACTGACTTTAAAGGTATAAAGCTTCTCGATCGAACTGTAAAGAATGTACTGAAGTGTATATAATGTTGCAGGACTTACTTTCACTTTTCCATGTTCACATTTGTTACATACCACTCCGCTTTCTCTTGCATCAAACCAGATCAGATCTTCCCTGCTCCCACATTTTACACATCTGGATGCTTCGATTCCGATTCCATATAATGCAAGGATCTTAATCTCATAAATACAGCGGACCAATTCAATATCAATCGTCTTTTTTTCTAATGCACGCAGTGTCTGATAGAGTAATTTTAAGATCTCTAACTCATCGTTATTCTCCCTTGTCAGGTAGGATGCAAGTTCACAAAAATAACTCGCATAATAAATGAGATCCAGGTCTTTTTCAGAGTACCAAAATAATTCTCAACCCCTGCCCACATCAGATTAAAAGAATTTTTTCCCTCATATAAAGAAAACTCTCCAAACGTAAATGGCTGACAGACTGCCGCATACTGGCTGGTTGCTTTTTTAGCACCTCTTGCAAATGCCGAGATCCTTCCACGTTCTTTTGTAAGAAGTACGATCCGCTTATCATACTCCCCAATATTGCCAGCCTGTAAGACCATTCCCGTCACTTTGATCTCTTGTGACATCTTTATACTTCTTTCTTATCATATCCATAGTTCTTAAGCAGCATATCGCTGTCTCTCCAGTCTTTCTTGACTTTAACCCATAACTGAAGATTTACTTTCATATCCAGAAGATTTTCCATCTCGATCCTTGCCTGTGTACCGATCTTCTTAAGCATAGATCCCTGCTTTCCGATAATGATCCCTTTATGAGAATCTCTCTCGCATACGATCGTTGCATCGATATCCACGATATGTCCATGACGTCTGACTTTCATCGCATCAATGACAACAGCGATCCCATGCGGGATCTCCTGACTTAACAGACGAAGAGCTTTCTCACGGATCAATTCCGCACAGATCTGTCTCTCTGGCTGATCTGTGATCGTATCTTCATCAAAGTACATTGGACCTTCATCTAAATATTTGTAAATACTGTCGATGACATCATCCGTATTCTTACCTTTCAATGCAGATACCGGGATGATCTCTGCAAATTCACATACATCTTTGTATGTATCGATCGCTTCTAAGATGTCTTTTTCTTCTACTGTATCAATCTTGTTGATGACTAAAATGATCGGTGTTTTGATCTTAGATAACTGTTCAATGATATATTTTTCACCACCACCGATGAACGTACTTGGTTCTACTAACCAAAGTACGACATCGACTTCATTTAATGTTCGTTCTGCAACCTGTAACATATAGTTCCAAGTTTATTTTTCGCCTTGTTGATCCCTGGTGTATCAAGGAAGATGATCTGCCCTCTTTCATCGGTGTACACTGTCTGGATACGATTTCTTGTTGTCTGCGGTTTGCTTGATGTGATCGCGATCTTCTGTCCGATCAGACGGTTCATTAATGTTGACTTTCCAACGTTTGGTCGTCCGATAAATGTTACAAAACCGGATTTAATTCATTTGCCATAAATTGTCCTTTCCCTGTTTTCTCTATAGTACATGTTTTACTTCATCAAAATATTCTTTATTCTGATCGATCTTCTCTTCATTTCCAATACAGCAGCGGTTTCCTGCTTCTACTACTGCTTTAACGATCGGTGCTAACGCTCTGATATCTTCCTGTGTACAGGATAATACCTGATCTCTGACCTTCTGAAGATCAGCTTCTGTCTTGCCTAAGAAATATGCATGAAAACTTCTTGCCCCCATATCAACAGCTTCCATTGGCATATCCATGCTTCCGATCGTTCCAATGATATATTTCTTCATATCACGATCATCTGCATCAAAATCTGCCACATAATCTGCTGCCTCATCGTATACTTTATAAGATTCAGAAAGGTTTGGATCACGGTATGTCACAAACATAGAATCTCCCTGATCTGAGAAACTGCACATGCATCCATACGCACCACCTTTGACACGGATCTGAATCCACAGATATTCATAGGAGAAGATCATCTGAAGCACTTTTAACGCTCCTGTATACTCAAGTCCTGCATCCTTAAAGTTTCCAGCGCATGCCACATACTGAACACCACCTGCAGTTGCAAATCCTTCATTGCTCTTTGTGCATGTAACTTTGACTTTCTCACCTTGTTTCTGGTCTTCATATAATCCTTCGATAAAGCTTTCCACTTCTGCCTTCATGAACTCAGGTGCTTCTTCTTTTCCTGTATAACTGATCGTCATATTTTGTTTTTCAAAGATCATTTTTGCAGCTTCTTTTAAACCATTGACGATATTGTCATATTCTTCATCGAAATCTTCATACCATTTTTCACAGTCTCATACATCGTGATCCCCTGAATTGCTTCACGGTATGCTGCATATTCTGAGAAATAAGACATTGCACGGTTTGCCGCACTCTTGTGTCCTGTCTCTGTCAATGTGATCTTAAGGTTTGTATAAATCTGTCCGATGATCTCTTTTAGTCGTTTCTTATTATCTAATTTGCTTTCAAATGCCACTTCTTTTAATAAATCAAATGCTTTTTCGATATTAGAATAGAAGCATTTTGTCTTTAAGATAAACATTGGAAGAAATTCATGCACATCCGTTGGCATCACATCCATTGTTGCGCTGATGCCACCTGTCTCAATGCTGATCTCGTTTCCTAATTCCTGATAACTATAGTGTGTTGTATCAACGATCGTTAAGATCTCTGCTAAAAATGATGCATATGGCACGAGATCCATTGGCACATGACTCATATCAAATGCGAGCTTGACATAAGCAATCTTGTTTGTAAAATACTGATGCCATAATACTTTCACACCACCAAGTTCAGATTCCACATTGGATAATGGTTTGACATCTTTTCTGATATCTTCAATGTCGATCACTGGAATCTTCTCTAATTCTTCTTTTGTAGATGCTTCTTCCTGTGATGCTTTTAACTGTTTCGTCTCTTCGACTAATTTCTTTACTTCTTCTTCGGATAAAGAATCTTTGTAAGCCTTTAATTTATCCGCTTCTTCCTGATCTTTGATCTTCTGTAAGCCTTTCTTTGGCTTCATCACCACGATCGTTTTATGGTTATTATCGATCAGATATTCTTTGATCAGATTCTCAAAATAACCATTCTCGATCTCTTCTCTTAACTGTTTGAAGATCTCATTTGTCTTGATATGGATAAATGGTTTCTCATCGTCATATAACCAGCTGTCGTACATCTGAAGTCCATACATCAATCCCTTTGGAAAACGTCCAAAGTTTGCTTCTCTGTATTTGAATTCATAGTAATTAAATGCTGCTAAAAGATTTCTTCTTGGAATTCCTTCTTTTGCGATCTTGGCTAAGTTCTCTTCTAAGATCTTAACAAATTCATCTTCCTGATCATCCTTGCTTCCTGTGCGATCACAGAAAATACTGGCTGCATGATCCCATTATCATAAGAACTTTGAATATCTTTTCCAATCTGTGCATCCATCAAAGCTTTCTTCACTGGTGCTCCAGGTGCATCGAATAATACTCTGTTTAAGATCTCAAATCCTAAGTAAAGTTTTGCATCCAAGCTGTCTCCGATCACTGCATTGTAGGATAAATAAGTCTTTTCTTCTTCGGAGTCATTTTCCCCGACTGGATAGTATTCTTCCACTCGTTTCACTTCTGTAAATGGTTCTTGTTTCTCCCATGATGAATCGATCTGTTTCTCATCGAAATCTTTTAAATAATGTTCATCGATAAATGTCAGATATTCATCAACATCCATATCCCCATACAGATAAATATAGCTGTTGGATGGATGATAATAAGTCTTGTGGAAATCAAGGAACATCTCATAAGTTAAATCTGGGATTGCCTTTGGATCTCCGCCTGATTCAAACCCATATGGTGTATCTTCCAATAAAGACTTCTGAATGACACGTGCAAGCTGCTGGTCTGGAGATGAGAAGACTCCTTTCATCTCGTTAAACACAACTCCATTATACGTCAGAGGAGCATCTTCGCTTAACAGATCATAATGCCATCCTTCCTGCTTTAAGATCTCTGGCTTCTTATAGATATTTGGATAAAATACAGCATCCAGATAAACATGCACCAGATTAAAGAAATCTTTATCATTCTGGCTTGCAACCGGATAAACAGTCTTATCTGGGTAAGTCATTGCATTTAAAAATGTATTCAGTGATCCTTTGACCAGTTCCACAAATGGATCCTTCATTGGGAACTCTCTGGAGCCACAAAGTACGGAATGCTCTAAGATATGAGGAACTCCTGTATCATCTTTTGGTGGTGTACGGAATCCGATCTGGAATACCTTGTTATCATCTTCATTGGAGATCACAACCACTCTGGCTCCCGTCTTATCATGCTTTAAAATATATCCTGTTCCATTTAATTCTTCGATAGATTCTTGTTTGATGATCGTATATTTATTATTCATAAACCTTTAACAAAATCTCCTTTTTTCTATTCATTGATATCCTTTATGCTACTACAAATGGAACAGATTGAAAAGGGGGTCGGTTTGATTTTTACATAAAAATACGGCACCGAAAGCTTATTCTCATGCTTTCGATGCCGCATTGATATTTTTTATCGTTTGATCGATCTTACTTTGGAAAAACTGCTGTATCTGTACTTGCCGGATACTTTTTCATTGTGCGGACCTTAAAATAATATTTCTTTCCTTTTTTAGTTTCCTTTGGTATAAGATGATTCTTAGAGAAAGTGTTGCGATCTTTTATATCCTGATTTCTTCTTTGTTGGAACATATAGATCTGGTAATCCACTGACTCCTGAAACCTTCTTATATTGTGATCTTTACCGCTTTCTTTCCGCTCTTCTTTAAGCTCTTGATCGTTGTCTCCTTGGGTTTAACAACAACTGTTTTCTTTGCTGAACTGTATCCTGCATAAGTCCAGTTTCCGATCTTATAATTTAAATCAACTTTTTCTGAAATTCCAGGGATCACACCTTGTGTTGAATACTGCCACATATGATAACTTCCCCGATATGTACATTTGTTACTATGTTGTGCGATCCATTTTGGGTAATCAGAAAATACAGATGCTGTCAGTTTCGTTTCAAATAAGTATTTGTTACTGTAAACTGCGACATTTTTATATCCATAAGATTCCATCGTATTCAAAAATGTTTTTGCAATATTTCCGATCTGTGTGCTGCTTAACTGATTTAACATATCAGCTTCCATATCATAATAAATCGGATATGTTAAATTCTTTCCCTGTAAAAGTCTGACAACATGTTCTGCTTCGCTTTTTGCTTTCGCTGTTGTATCAGCTCCAGAATACAGGTAAGTTCCATAAGGGATCCCCAGTCTCTCACATTCACTGGAATTGTAGTCCCAATACTTATCATCTTTATCTGTTTGATTTACACCATATCCACATCGGATGATCGCATAATCTGCCAAAGCACTGTTCTTTACCTGTTCCCAATCGATCTTGCCTTGATGCGAACTTACATCAATTCCCTGCTGTGTTGCATTGGCTGGTTTCTCTGCACCCCAGACTTTGCATGTTGTCTGAAATATCATAAACACGCTGATCAGCAATAAGAGTACCCCAACAACCAATCCAGTAAACATTCCTAGTTTTTCACTTCTCTTCATTTTCATCTCTGCCTCCTAAGTATGATCGTTTCCTTATTTTTTCTTCCACATTTATCATATCATATTTTTTTCGGCAGAAAGTGAACATTTTCTTAATTTTTCTGTAAATTTATACACATCCCATCTTGATCATCTCTCTTTTCAGGCGTTTGATGATCTTTTTCTCCAGTCTTGATATGTAAGATTGTGAAATTCCAAGCATATCAGCGACTTCTTTCTGTGTTTTTTCTTTTCCTTCTTTTTGATTGATCCCAAACCTTAATTCAATGATCATTTTCTCGCGGTCCGTAAGGATCGTCATGGCTCTTGTCAGAAGTTTCTTATCTACTTCATGTTCTAAGTCCTTGTAAATGATATCTTCATCGGTTCCAAGGATATCGGATAATAATAATTCATTTCCATCCCAGTCTACATTTAATGGCTCATCGATGGAAACTTCCATTTTTGTCTTGTTATTTCTTCTTAAATACATCAAAATTTCATTTTCGATACATCTGGATGCATAAGTCGCAAGTTTGATCTTCTTTGCCGGGTTAAATGTATTGATCGCTTTGATCAGACCGATCGTACCAATCGAAATCAGATCTTCCACACCGATTCCCGTGTTGTCAAATTTCTTTGCTATGTATACAACCAATCGTAGATTTCTCTCGATCAGCATGCTTCTTGCCGTTTCTTCATTGACAGTTCCTAACATATGGATCATTTTCTGCTCCTCCGCTGTATCAAGCGGTGCTGGAAGTATCTCCGTTCCCCCAATATAATGAATCTCATTTCCTCTTCCAAAAAATGTCCTTCTTCCACTTACCAAGCTCAACTTTAACACAATCATTACCTCCCATTTTGATCAGATCCGGATGTAGTAACATTTCGTAAGCTCCCCATTTGGAAAGGGATACTTTGGATATGGCGATCACTGCCTTTTTGTGTTCTATTATCCGGTCCTCTTTCGTGATTTTCATATCATTTGCCATCACTGCCGGCATCATCCCATGTTCCCTTCCAACACTTTGATATGGAATCATGCGGATGCCCTCTGCTTCCTGCTTTTCTATCATCTTGAACAACGGCTCATGAAAATACTTCAAAAATGTTTCTTCTTCCAGATACATACTGGCATTTGACTGACTGGTTCATATAAGAAATTTCCTGTATCCAAGAATGCACAAACCTCTAATTTCTTATGCAGGATCTTAAATTCCACTTGATAAAAAGATTCTTTGTCGTGATTCATATCTTTTACGGCTGATACATACAAATACCTTACAAGCATGCAGCTGGCTGTCGCAAGGATCAGCACGGCAGAATGATCTGGCTTTTTATCATTGTAAAGATTCCACCAGTAAATAAACTCAACACCAGAAGATACACGCTGTATTTCCATGCTTTTTTCATTGGAAATGCACAAGATATCTTTACCGTCATAACAATGGAAATGATCATCAATCCCAATTTCAGTCCATGATCTTCGTCATAAAGCTGAAGTATAAGACATCCTGAAAAACTTCCAAAGATGGATGCGGCAAATATTTTATAAAATTTCATCTTTTTATGTATGATCCATTCCAGTAATTTTAGCTGGAACGCGATCATGATCCATTGTTCCAAAAACATTTCGATGAAATACATAATGCAATTATAGAAAATTTCTAAAAAATATTTTGTCATACCATGACGGTAACGCCCTGCAAGTTTTTACAGTTTCTGACGAAAACTTTCTTCTGTCTGCATCATCTGATAAAATAGAAGTTGAAATTTGTAGAAAAATACGATAAGAAAGGAAATTTTGAAATGACTCATGTGATTCATGAAATCCCTCCCGTATATGATGACCGATCAAAGATCCTGATCCTTGGTTCTTTTCCTTCTGTAAAGTCTAGAGAGGGACAGTTTTTTTATCATCATAAGCAAAACCGTTTCTGGAAGGTTCTTGCTGCAGTCTTTGAGGATACTCTGCCTGAAACGATCGAGGAGAAAAAAGAGTTTTTATTAAGACACAACATTGCCATCTGGGATGTGATCGCTTCCTGCGATATTGAAGGTTCCAGCGACAGCAGTATTAAAAATGCAGTGCCAAATGATTTTTCATTCATTTTAAAAACAGCCCCAATTCGCCAGATTTATACCAACGGTGGGACTGCTTATAAACTTTATCATAAATATTGTGAAAAAGTGACTGGATTTGAAGCTGTGAAACTGCCTTCCACAAGCCCTGCGAATGCTTCTTATTCATTAGAACGGCTGATACGTCAGTGGAATCAGATTTCAAATACCTGACCTGCACCTGTGATATCTCTGACGATATTCTTCCATCTGCGCCCATCTTCACAGTTTAAATAATGATGGTTGATCTTGTAATGCTCAAAGCAATGCATTGGGAATACAACTTTACTGTCCGTATGTTCTAAGAAATAATTCATTCCCCAGCAATACTTATCTTCCTGTCTTGGATCAAGGAGCATAAATGCAAGATCGATCTTCTTTCCTTCCAGATATTTCATCTCATCCTGAAAGGTCTTCTTGTAATATTCATTATCTTCCTCTGGTTCTCCATTCCAATGCCACCAGTTAAGATCCCCTGCATGGTAGATTGTCTTTCCTTCCACTTTCACAAGAAATGCTACTCCCATGTCATTTGATCTTAAAGTTTCTATTTCGATTCCAGCAACTTCCTTTTTTTCATGTGCTTTCATAACGACTGCATCTTCGTTATCTTTGATATCATCAGAAAGAATATAATGAATATCTTTATACTGTTCTTTTAGTTTCCAGATTGCTGGATCATAATGATCGGCATGGCTGTGTGATGCAAAGACATAGAGAGTCTTACTGCCGTCAAATGACGGGATTTCTCCCTGATAGTAATCAAACAGCAGAACATTTTGTTCCATCTCAACCATAAAACCACTATGTTCAATAAATGTTACTTTCATTTCTGGTTATCCTCCAAAATCTTTTCCTTCATCTGCGGATCAAACTGTTCCTGTTTTAACATCTCAATCTCATATTTGTATGGCGGATAGGATTTCTTGCTGTCTTCCGCTTTAATGTATGGTGTTTCTAAAATCTTAGGTACCTGTTCGAAGTCTTTGTGATGTACGATGTGGTTTAACGTCTCAAATCCGATCGTTCCAAATCCAAGATTTTCATGACGGTCTTTTCCTGCACCGATCACATTCTTACTGTCATTGATATGAAAGACTGCGATCTGGTCTTTGCCGATCGTCTTATCAAACTGGTCAATGACATTTTCAAATCCTTCTCCAGACAGATCTAAGCCGCTGTCGCTCACATGACAAGTATCGAAGCAGACTCTTAATTTCTCTGGATATTTTACACCATCATAGATTCTTTTTAGTTCTTCAAACTCACGCCCGATCTCGCTTCCTTTTCCTGCCATTGTCTCCAGTGCGATATGAACCGGCATATCCTGATACATGACCTGATTTAATCCTTCGATGATACGATCAATTCCTTTGTCAACACCAGCTCCAACATGAGAACCTGGATGCAGGACCAACGTATGACTTCCCATAGCTTTGGTACGTTCTACTTCAACTTCTAAGAATTCCACTGCTAACTCAAACGTCTCAGGTTTCGTCGTATTCGCAAGATTGATGATATATGGTGCATGAACAACAAACGTTTCCATTCCATGTTCTTTCATTAATTTCGTTCCATCTTCAATTCTTAATTCCTCAATCTTTTTTCTTCTTGTATTCTGTGGTGCACCAGTGTACACCATAAAAGTATTCGCTCCATAAGATAATGCTTCTTTGACAGATCCTAGAAACATGTCCTTTCCTTTCATCCCTACATGAGAACCAATCAGCATAATTTTCCCTCCGATTAAAAATTTTTCTTCTTTTTTGTGTGTCATTCTGTTGCAGATTATACCGAAAATATGCTGTAAAATCCATATTTTGATACTTAATTTAATTTTTTTGAACTTTTTTTCGTTTTTTTATTGACACAAGTTCCATATAGTGATATCATAACGGTGTTGCGCAGTTGTGGCGGAATTGGCATACGCGCTAGACTAAGGATCTAGTCCGGGTTAACTGGGTAGGGGTTCAAGTCCCCTCAACTGCACTTAAGCCGATGTGGCGGAATTGGCAGACGCGCTGTGTTCAGGTCGCAGTGAGCTTACGTTCGTGCGAGTTCGAATCTCGCCATCGGCATACCGAAGTTTGTGACTTCGGTTTTTTATTTCATACAATAACTACAAAAAGGAGTCCTCAGACTCCTTTTTTCTTTCGACTCTTTAATAAATTATCTGCTAAGGTTGATACAGTATTCACAATAATCTCCTGCTCTACCGTCTCACATTGTTCCATGATCAGATCCATCTTCTTGCTGTAAAAATATTTTTTCTGTTTCTTGCTGTAACTGTCCACCAACAGTTCATCTATGGTAACACCTAGTGCATCTGCGATCAGCTTAAGTGCTGGCAGCGAAACGCTTACTGAAGCCGTCTCCACATTTGACATATGACTTAATGAAATATCTGCCATCTCGGCAAGTTGTTCCTGTGTTATATTTTCTTTTTTACGATATTCTTTAATTTTCGCTCCCAGAGCTTTATAATTAATGGGCTTCATAGCTCTCCACACTCCTTATATACTCTGATTTTATTATGAATCATTTTTTCAAATAACCGCCTGTGGCAATAGTTTCTATTGTAATGGACCGCTGGCTTATTTCTGTTATGATAAAACCAACTAATATATTGTTATCATTTATAAATAGGAGGTTTTTATGCATCTATTCATGAAATTTATTTTAGCACCTGTTCTTTTTGTTCTATCTGTTTTTGTGATCATACAAACTTATAGAAAATATAAGATCAAACATCTTTTGAAAAAATGGGAAAAGAAATATCACCCATTTCCATTGAAAAAGGAAGCCTGAGATTTAGGCTTCCTTTTTGATATGATGATTTGTTTGTATATTCTTGAAAACATTTCATCTTTTTATTTCTTAACACTATGCTTCTGCACTAAAGCATGCAGAAGATTGTATTGATTAAATTCAGATCTCGCTCATGATCCTCTGCGTGATCTCATTCGCTTTTTCATAAATGTGAGCCGCATCTGTTCCAATAAAGAATTCGCCATCTTCATACAGAATCTTTCCTGCGACCATTGTCATCTTGACATTCTGCTTACTTCCACTGTATACCAGATTCTTTCTGATATTGTGGATTGGCTGCATATTTGGCTGATGCAGGTCGATCATTATAAGATCTGCCTGCTTTCCTTTGACTAACACATCACAGTCTGAAAGATTCATTGCTTTTGCACCGCCTGTTGTTGCCATCTTTAATACCTCTGCTGCATCAACTGCACTCGCATCATTTTCCCGGTATTTGGCAAGTGCTGTGACAAGAAACATCTCGCGAAACATATCAAGACAGTTATTGCTTGCAGGTCCATCCGTTCCGATCGCCAGATCAATATTTCGTTTTAACATCTCCTCGATCGGAGCGATCCCGCTTGCTAATTTTAGATTCGAGCTGGGTTGGTGATCACAGAAATCTGATGTCTCTTTACGACATCAAGATCTTCTTCGCTCATATGAACACAGTGTACAACCCTCCTCCATATTCAAACAGCCCTAGCTGTTCCATATATACCGTTGGTGTCATACCTGTTCTCTCGACGCACTGTGCCACTTCTGAGGCGCTTTCTGAGTTGTGGGTATAGATAGGTGCATGGTACTTCTTAGAAAGCTCTGAGATGTCTTCTAAGATTTCTCTCTTGGTTGTATATTCTGCATGGAACCCCAGTTCATAACTGGTAAGTCCATCTTCTTTATGGTACTTCTCATACCAATTCTCTACTTCTTTCACAGACTGGGTAAAATCATTCACTGCTCCAATGACAGTCGTCCGAAAACCACAATCCTCAGATGCCTGGATCATCGTATCTGGTGTCAGATACATATCCGCATTGGCGGTGATCCCGCTTGTTAAATATTCCATGATGGCAAGTATGGATAAATGATAGATATCATCCGGTGTTAACTTGGCTTCATATGGGAACACCTGATCATTTAACCAGGAAAGCAGCGGCATATCATCTGCATGAGATCTTAAAAATGTCATTGCGGAATGTGTATGGGCATTCTTAAATCCAGGCATGATCAGATTGCCTTTTGCATCAATCTGTCTCTCCCATGCGATCTTTGCCGCTTCTTCTTTATTCTCCGGTCCGACATACTGTATTTTATGATCTGAGATCCAAATCTCTCCATCAAAGATCTCTTGATCTTCCTGCATGGTTAAAATTCTTGCATGTAGATTCTTATCATTTGATCACCTCTTATTTCTTCAGACTCTTCCCCATTCTACAGATGCATTCTGTTACTAGTTTCTGGAATTTTGGAGCTGCACGATCTGCACTTTGCTGAACTTCTTCGTGTGTCAGTGGTTTCTTACTGATTCCGGCAGCAGGATTCGCAATACACGAAATTCCACAGATCTTCATTCCCATATGATTTGCCGCGATTGCCTCACAGGCAGTACTCATTCCAACCGCATCTGCACCGATGGCTTTACACATCCTGATTTCTGCCGGAGATTCAAAATTAGGACCTGGAAGCTGGATATAAGTTCCTTCTTTAAGATCAATCTGCAGATAATCCGCACTTTTTCTGATCACTTCTTGTAATTCTTCATCATAAATATGACTCATATCCGGAAATCTTTCTCCAAATTCTTCGATATTCGGCCCAATTAATGGAGATGGTACAAAACTTGCGATCTGATCCGTGATCATCATAAAGTCACCTGCTTCAAATCCACGATGAATCCCACCGGATGCATTTGTCAAAAACAAGATTTCTGCTCCCATCATCTTCATCAGTCGAATCGGTAGTACAACATCACTCATGGAATATCCTTCATAATAGTGAACTCGTCCTTCCATGATCATTACTGGAATATCTTCTACGTAACCAAGTACAAATCTTCCTTTATGTCCCTGTACTGTAGAAACTGGAAATCCTTTGATCTCATGGTAATCGATCACAGTCTCAATCTTGATCTTCTCCGCATAATCTCCAAGACCGGAACCTAAGACCAATGCGATCTGTGGTTTAAACTCTGTCATTTCATTTACTTGTTTATAACATCTCTTTACTTTATCATATATTTTATTCATATTATTGATCTCCTTCCTGCCAGTTCTTTTTCTTACATTATGACACATTTTTGTACAAAATGAAATGCATTCCACACACATCCTATTGTTTACAAAAATTATAGTTCCCATTTCTTGCTTTCCATTCATTTGCAAGTTATACTCAAAGGAACCCCAATTTCCCTACAACAAGGAGTACTAATATGAAGTTAGCAATCGTTGATGATAATAAATTAGAACAGGAGCTCATTTTCAACACTCTTCGTACTTATGAACATGAAAGAAACATCTCCCTTGATATTTCTTCTTATAGTGATGGTAATTCTTTTTTGAATACCTATGTCCCTGGAGATTTTGATCTGATCTTTATGGATATTTATCTAAATGAACTGAACGGGATCGATATTGTACGCAAGATCCGTCAGATGGATTCCAAAGTGATGATCGTATTCTTAACAACAAGTAAAGAACACATTTTTGAAGCTGCCCCTTTTCATTTTTTTGATTATATTTTAAAGCCTTTTGAATCCACACAGATCTTTCATGTACTTGATGATGCTTACAGCTTCTTCCTGAGCAGGAAGCTGAATTATCTTTTGAATATCGTTCTTTTGATGTTCATTTTCCATTATCAAAGATTCAATATATTTACTCAATTAATCATGAGGTGATCATTCATACAACGAATGGAACACATGTTTTCCGGCTTCCTTTTTATTCTGTCACAGATCATCTAGATGATTCAAGATTTCTTCAGTGCAACCGTGGAATCATGTTGAATATGGACTATATTAAGACGATGGAATCCGATTACTTCGAAATGACAGATTCAAAGTGTTTTCCGATCAAAACGAAAGGACGCAAGCAAATCCGAGAGCAATATATCAAATACCAGTTTTTGAAACTTGAGGAGGCATGATCTTTTATGACTTTTTATGATATTTTTACATATTTATCTACATTTACAATCATCATTCCACTGGCAGTTTTTTGCCTGTTTCCAGTAATCAATCATCTAAAGACTCCGATCCGCCATCTGCTGATCAAGATCAGCCTTGTTTTTGTATGCTATTTTGTTCTGTTGATCATTCCGTATATGATCTTTCAACAGTATCTGGGCAATATTCTTGTATTCCTTGCTGTGCCTATGTTCTTTTATCTATTTCAAAAAGAAACGAACCTGCTGCTTCCTGCATCTCTCTTTGTGTTATGCTGACTGCATGTTGTCTTGGTTCTCTTTCTTATGTTATCTATCATACATTCGGTGTCATCTTTCATCCACATGGACAAAGTACAGAATTTTATCCAGAATCCATGATCGCACAACTGATCTTTCTGGTTTTCGCCGATATCATCTTATATAACCTGCCAGAAAATATCTCGGCTGGATGGTTACGAATTTCCACAATGCCTTTGTCTGGCGGATTGCGTGTATTTTCCCATGCTGTTTTACTTTTCTCGTTTTTACTTATATTCCACACAATTATTATGATATTTATACCTATCATGATCTACATGTTTACTTTTCCATGATGCTCACTTTACTGGTCTTTGTATTTCTTTTATATGTCTTATTTTATACTATCATCCACAGTTATGTAGAAATCAGTACATATTGGAAGAACAAAAGATTCTGGAGATTCAGGCAAAAGAATACTCCCAGCTTTCCCAACATGTACAAGAGACAAGAGAAATCCGCCATGATTTTCGTCATCAGATCACTGTTATCTCTGGATTGTTAAATCAAGGAAATTATGAAGAATTAAAGGAGTATCTGTCCCAATATGAATCATCTATTTCTTTACAGACTAAGATCTACTGCCGTCAGCCCGCTGTAAATGCCATTTTATCGCATTATGATCTTTTATGTGAACAAGATAAGATCAAAACAAAATTTGCCGTTGATTTTCCAACGCTCTCTCCAATCTCTTCCGTTGATTTTTGTATTGTTCTTGGAAATCTTTTAGAAAATGCTTACCTTGAATGTAAGACATTACAGAAGTATGAGAAATTCATCCATCTCAAAGCCAGACAGACTTCTCCTGGTGCTTTTGTTCTGCTCATCGAGAGCCCTTATGAGCATGAGATCAAAAAACAGACAGTGGCTTCTTCTTATCCTCTCGCCGCAAAAACTGCGTCGGTACAGGTCTTAAATCAGTCACTGCCATATGTAAAAAATACGATGGCCATCTGTCTATTAAGACTGATAACCACCGCTTTAAAGTCAAGATGTTTTTACAATGTTAATTCTATTGATTAAGCTAATTTTTCTTTTGCTACGTCAACTAAAGCTTTGAATGCTTCTGGTTCGCTGATCGCCATCTCAGATAACATTTTTCTGTTGATGTCAACACCTGCTAATTTTAATCCGTGCATGAATTTGCTGTAAGAAAGTCCGTTCATTCTTGTAGCAGCGTTGATACGTGCGATCCATAACTGTCTGAACTGACGTTTTCTCTGTTTTCTTCCTGCGTAAGAACTTGTTAAAGCTCTCATAACAGACTGTTTTGCTACTCTATACTGTTTAGATCTAGCTCCTCTATATCCTTTAGCCAGTTTTAATACTCTATTGTGTTTTTTCTTTGCGTTCATTCCGCCTTTGATTCTTGCCATTGCTTACATTTCCTCCTTAACGATCCATCTTACAGATATGGTAAAATCTTCTTCATGTTCTTTTCATTTGTTGCATCTGTCATTGCAGCTTTTCTTAAATTTCTCTTTCTCTTAGGAGATTTCTTTGTTAAGATATGGCTTTTGTATGCCTTATTTCTTTTTAATTTTCCTGTTCCTGTCTTTTTAAATCTTTTTGCAGCTGCTCTACATGTCTTCATTTTTGGCATGGTTATTTCCTCCTTAATCCTGCTTGTATCTACTCATATTTGAATATCTTAAACTCCTAGTTGTTCTTTGGAGCTAAAAACATTGTCATGCTTCTTCCTTCAAACTTTGGTTTCTTATCGATGGTGGCTACATCTTCTAATGCTTTCGCAAAATCATCTAGGATATACTTGCTTGCATTCACATGAGCAAGTTCTCTTCCTCTGAATCGAAGTGTGACTTTCACTCTCGCACCTTTTGCAAGGAATTTCTTTGCATGATTAATCTTTGTGTTTAAGTCGTTTGTGTCAATGTTTGGTGACATGCGGACTTCTTTCACATCGATGACTTTCTGTTTCTTCTTTGCCAGCTTTTCTTTTCTTGTCTGCTCGTATTTGTACTTACCGTAATCGATAATCTTACAAACCGGTGGTTTTGCCTTTGGTGAGATCTTGACAAGATCTAATCCTGCTTCATCTGCTAACTTCTGTGCTTCCCTTGCGGACATAACTCCAAGCTGCTCGCCATCATTCGCGATCAGACGTACTTCTTTATCTCTGATCTGTCCGTTAATCATTAAATCGCTAATAATTACACCTCCATGATAATTAAAAAGTGGATAGTTATAAGACTATCCACATAAAATTCAAGCATGATCACGAAATATCATATTCTTAAATATTAACCCAAGTCACTTCCTAATCTATCATATGTGCTAAGGTGAGAGTGGATACTCTTCTTTGTTGTTTCTGTTGTTCTTCACAACTTTTGACATTATATCATGCTTTCATTTTTATTGTCAAGTATTTTTCTTATCTTTTTATTTTTCTACATTGAATGTCACTTTGTTATTCAACGCTTTATAAAATGTCAGCTGATATCTCTGGGCATCCGCTAATACATCATAATCTTCACCAGTTTCAATGATCTTGAAATTAATGATGTTCGCCTTTCTCGCACTGTCTTTGCTTACTGCTACACCATTACGTTCGTCTGCAAATCCTTTGACATTCGCCAGCATATTAAATTCTGTTTTGATGCTATCCACTTTATAAGAATATTGTTTTCCTGTTTGACTTGTAAAATAGATTGTGACGGATCCCCAGTTTGGATTAAATGTAAATGTTGTCTTGCTTCCAGATGTTTCACTGCATACATCATCAAATCCATCATATACAAAAACATCAACATCTTTTGTGCAGATCTTTCCTGATCTTGCAGCGGTAGAAATCTGAATTCTGCTGTATCCGCCTTTTTTAGCTGTCACTTTTCCTTTGCTGTTAACCACTGCTACCTGTGGATTACTGCTCTTATAAGTCAGAGTTTTTGATGCCATCTGTTTTCCTCCAGGTAAAGCTGTTGCTTTGATCTGGTCAGTGTTTCCTGTCTTGTAGAAATTGATCGTCTGTGCAGATGAAAGTTTGATCCCTGTCGCTGCTTTTCTTACATATACAGTGATCTTCTTTGTTTTCACTCCAGAAGCTTTCATTGTGATCTTGGCAGTTCCGTATTTCTTTCCTTTGATCACACCCTTTTTATTTACTGTCGCTACAGATTTTTGGATGTCTTATTATGTGATTTTTTTCTTTTTCCCAAACTGTTTTTGCATTTAATTTTAAAGTTTTTCCAACAAAAACCGTTGCCTTGCTTCCTGTTGATGTTTTGATATATGCTTTTTTGGCAGCTTTCGCATTTGTTGGCATGATCATGCAGGAAACTGCAAGCAACATCAGCATCGTCATTATCTTTTTCTTCATGTTCCTGATCCTTCTTAAATAGAAAATTCTTTTATAGAAAAAGAATCCTGGAGGAAAGCTCCTCCAAGATTCCTTTATCACTCAGCAATTGATTATTTTGCTACATACTGTGTAATTGTTAAATCTTTTGCTTTGTCTGCTGGTAATTTTACTGTGTATTTACCATCTTTTGCTGTTGCAGAAGCAATAACTTTTCCAGCTGCATCTTTTACTACGATGTTTGTAGCGTTTTTGTCGCTTGTTACAACGTATTTAGCACTTGTAGCTGTTACTGTACCGTCTTTTGCTACTGTAACTTTGATGTTGTGGTTCTGACCTTTTTCAGATTTTGCTGCAACAGCGTATTCTGTATCAGATACTTTTGTAACTGTTGCTGTGTATGTTCCATCATAGTTAGATGTACCTTTGATCGTAGCTGTCTTTGTAGCACCTTTACCATTAGCTGATAATACACCTAATGTAAGTTTTCTTTGCTTTCCCATGCTTTGAATCCAGCTGCTGGATCAGCAATATATCCTAATGCTTCTTTAACCTGTGCTGCAGAGATCTCAACTGTCTGTTTTCCACGAGTTAAAACGTATTTTTCAGCATTAGCAACTAATCCTGTATATTCAGCTGTGTTATCTTTTACAACTGGTTTTACAGTTTCAGGTGTTACAACTTTTGCAGGTGTTGGAGCTGCTTTTACTGTTACTGTAAATTTAGCTTTCTTACCTTTTGCATCTTTACATGTTGCTGTAATTGTTACCTTACCAGCTTTTTTTGCAGTTACTTTACCTTTAGAAGTTACTGTAGCTACTTTCTTGTTGCTAGATTTGAATGTTACAGCTTTTGTAGAAGCTTTCTTTGGTGAGTAAGTTGGGTGAAGAGTGAATTTCTTTCCAGTTGTTACTGTTTTCTTTTTTCCCTCTTTGAATTTTAAAGTTTTAACAACTTTACCAACTGTAACCTTTGTTGTAGCCTTTGCTTTTTTGTTGTTTTTAGCAATTGCTGTGATTGTTACTGTACCTTTTTTCTTTGCACGGATGATACCATTCTTAGAAATAGTAGCAATCTTTTTGTTGCTTGTTTTGTACTTTAACTTATAAGTTTTAGCACTTTTTGGTGAGAATTTCAGGCGTGTCTTTGCATTCATCCAGTGTCCTGGTGTACTGATCACATACCCTTTCTTCTTAAAAGATAATTTCTTTACCTTTTTTGTTGCTGCACTAACATTAGCTGTTTTTGGTGCTTCTGTTACTGCGACAAGTCCGAAAGCCATAACTGCGGATAATCCACAAGCTGCTGCTTTCTTGATGATTTTGTTACTCATACTTACATTCCTCCTTATTAAGTATTTGGGTGATTTTTTTCCGTATCTGACTCACCGTAATATGAATATGAATATTTATACTCATAATTACCATAAGCACCGATACGCTCATCAACTTTATTTAATACAGCCCCAAGGATACGAACCTCGCCCCTCTTCAACTGCTTGATGACATCTTGAACGATCTTACGTTTGATCACTCCCTGCTCGATCACGATGACTGCTCCATCTGTATATTTACCGATGATCACAGCATCAATAACAACACCTAGTGGCGGTGCATCAATGATCACATAATCAAACATATCCCTAACTTTCTCAATGAATTGTTCAAACTGCTCAGAATCCAGAATGCTTGTTGGATCTGGTGACAGCGGACCAGCTACTGTAATACAAAGTCCCTCAACTTCTGTCTCGTAGATGATATCTTCCACTTCTGCCTGTCCTGTCAGATAATGGCTTAATCCTTTATCGATTCCCTGTATATGATATCTGGCTGCCATTACTGATTTTCTTAGGTCAGCATCCACCATCAGTATCTTCTTTCCACTTTCTGCAAGTGTTCTTGAAAGGCTCAGAGAAACAGAACTCTTTCCTTCGTTCGGAACACTGCTTGTCATTGTGATCACTTTAATATCTTTTCCGCAGAAGGCTAAGTTCGTCTTTAGCTGGTTTAGTCCTTCTACCATACGATAATCATTGATCTCTGGAAGATCCATTACTAATTTCTTCATCTTATTCCCTCGCCCTCTTTACTTTCTTTGTTCGCTTTGTAGTTCCTTTTACCAAAGGTAATTGCGCTAAAGTATTAATTCCAAGATATTTCTCAATATCTTCTTCTTTCAGGATCGTATCGTTCATCAGATACTGGATCACAATGGCTGCTACCATCAATATAAATCCAAGAACTGCTCCGATCAATACGTTCTTCTTAAGACTTGGGCTGTCTGGTTTATCTGCCTTATATGCCTTTTCGATGATCGTTGGTGATTTTACGTCCATCTTCTCTGCAACTGTCTTCGCTGTTACTTCTGCAAGATCCTGTGTAATGCTCTGTGCAAGTGCTGCATCCTTATCTGTTATCGTGATCTGCATGATACGTGTATCAGATGGATTCTCTACCGTGATCTTCTTCTCTAATTCTTTATAATCCATATCAAGCTTCAGATCTGTGATCACCTGTTCAAGGACTGGTCTTGTCTTAACAATTACCATATAATCCTGTGTTAACTGAGTACCCATTGTAAGATCTGTAAGCTGTGAAAGTCCACCTTTGGATACAACATAAAGCTGTGCTGTAGAAGAATAGATCGGTGTCATCGCAAACTTCGTGATCAGTCCTGATGCACCTGCAAAGACGATTGCTGTCAACAAAATCCAAACGATCTTCTTCTTCAATGCCAAAAACAATTCCCTTAAATCAATCTCGATCTCATCATCATTCTCTAATTCGTACATAGATGTTTTTATCCCTTCTTTAATTAAATACTTTTCCCCTCAAGCATCTTTCTTGGATTCTCATAAAGGATCTGGTCCGCATGCTTCTTCCGTACAACTTCTGCTGCCGGTTTCATATTTGGTCTTCTTGTCCGGAAATCATGGCAATCCGTTCCAAGGAAATGAACCAGTCCTTCTTTCATAAGTTTCTTACAAAAAGATGCTCGTTTATCAAAAATTCCTCCGATCAGGCTTTCCGCATTTATCTGAATATATGCACCTGTTTCGATCAGTTCGACAATCTTGTCTACATGTCCGAAAACTGCTTTGTATCGCTCTACATGCGCAAGGATCGGAATATATCCTGCATATACAAAATCCTGAACCGCACGATATATATGCGAATAGGCATCTGATGTTGCAAACTCTACTAAAACATAACGGGTCCCATTCATCGTCAATGCTTTCCCTTGTTTCAGATCTGAACTGTCCCTTGCTGATAATATAATTCGCTCCCAAGGTATAGCTGAATCTCTGGATAATACTTGTATGCCTTCTCTCTGATCGCCTCAAACTTCTCTCTCAATACTTCTGTATCCGGATATCCAAACTTCGGACCGTAATGCGGAGTCAGTATTACCTGATCCACGCCTTGTTCCCGTTCTTCATCCAACAGTCCCATTGAATCATTGATGTCCTTTGCTCCATCATCAACTCCATATAATATATGTGTATGAATATCTATCAACGCCATAACAATCTCTTTTCTAAGTCTGATATTTATATTATTTTTGATAACTTAAGAAATATACTAATATAATATATCATCTTTATTCTCAAGTTACAATGCTTTTTCTTATCAAAAAGAAATACAATTTATACTATTCTTTGCTGAACTCAACTAACTCTAATCCCTCATTACGATCAAGTACAAACTGGATTCCCCATTCATTCTTAAATAACAACAGTGGATTTCCTCGCATATCTTTGACTTTCTTAACTTCAGATACACCACGTAATTTGTTCATATCCGTGTTGCGGTCTTTGATCCAGCGGATTGCCTGATATGGCAATGGTTCTAAACGGATCTCGCAGTTGTATTCATTTTCCAGACGGTATTTTAAGACATCAAACTGAAGTGTTCCTACAACTCCGACGATGATCTCTGCAAATCCTGCTTCATGTTCCTGGAAGATCTGGATAGCACCTTCCTGTGCGATCTGTTCTACACCCTTCACAAACTGCTTACGCTTCATAGAATCTAACTGGATGACTCTTGCAAAATGTTCTGGTGCGAATGTTGGGATTCCTTCGTATTCAAAGTCATCTTTTGGAAGGCAGACAGTGTCTCCGATAGAGAAGATTCCCGGGTCAAATACTCCGATGATATCTCCTGCATACGCCTCTTCTACGATCTTACGTTCCTGTGCCATGATCTGCTGTGGCTGGGAAAGCCTCATCTTTTTCTTACTCTGTACATGTTTTACTTCCATGTTCGCTTCGAATTTACCGGAACAGATTCTCATAAATGCAATTCTGTCACGGTGATTTTTGTTCATATTTGCCTGAATCTTAAAGACAAACGCTGAAAAACCATTTTCCACAGGATCTACTTCTTCTCCCTTGGATGTTCTTGCAAGTGGTCTGTTTGTCATCTTCAGGAAATGCTCTAAGAATGGTTCTACACCAAAGTTTGTAAGTGCTGATCCAAAGAATACTGGAGATAGTTTTCCCTGATGTACTTTATCCATATCAAGATCTGCTGCCGCACCATCTAATAATTCAATTTCTTCCATCAGATTCTCATAGAAATCTTCTCCGATCAGATCTGCTGCATTATCATCATCTGCTGAAATGATCGTTTCTTTTGCTTCTTTTGCACCACCTGTGGAGACTGCTCGAATCGTAAGATATTTCTTGATGCACGCTCGTATACACCCTTAAATTCTTTTCCACATCCGATCGGCCAGTTGATCGGACATGTCTCGATCCCTAAGACTTTCTCGATATCGTCTAACAGATCGAAAGTATCCTTAGCTTCACGGTCCATCTTATTGATAAATGTAAAGATCGGGATATGTCTCATAACACAGACCTTAAATAACTTGATCGTCTGTGGCTCCACACCCTTGGAAGCATCGATCACCATGACGGCACAATCCGCTGCCATCAGTGTACGATACGTATCTTCTGAGAAATCCTCATGTCCTGGTGTATCAAGGATATTGATACATTTTCCTTCGTATTCAAACTGTAATACAGAAGAAGTGACAGAGATACCTCTTTCTTTTTCAATCTCCATCCAGTCAGATACTGCATGTTTGGAGTTTGCCTTTCCTTTCACAGACCCCGCTGTATTGATCGCTCCTCCATATAAAAGGAACTTCTCAGTCAACGTTGTCTTACCGGCATCCGGATGGGAAATGATCGCAAAGGTTCTTCTGCGGCCGATCTCCTGCTCAATGCTGTTTGCCATAATCTTTTTCCTCTTTTCTATTTTTATCTATTATTTTACATTTCTACGCATACTTAGTCATATTATCACACCACTTCTTAAATTTCTACTGATTCTTTATAAAAAATATGCTTTTAACTATTGTTTTTCCCAAGAAACACAAGTGTTTTTCGATGTTAATTCATGGTATAATGATTCTATATTAAATCTAGGAGGATATCTCATGAGCAATACAATCTTACGCAATGAAAATGTATCTGTCACTTTAAAATCTCTTGGTGGGGAACTGACTTCTATCAAAGATGCTTCTGGTACGGAATATCTCTGGCAAGGAAACCCTGACTTCTGGAGCGGACAGGCACCTGTCTTATTTCCGATCGTTGGATGTTTAAGAAATGGAACTGCAACCATCGGAGATTCTAAGACTTGTTCTTTTGGCCGTCATGGTCTTGCAAGAAAATTAGAATTTACTTTGGTTTCTTCTTCTGAAACTTGTGCTGTTTATTCTTTGAAAGCGGATGATTCTACGAAAGAACAGTATCCTTATGATTTTGAACTCCAGATGATCTATGAATTAACGGATCATGGAGTGAAGTCAGTCATAAGGTGATCAATCATGGGGACATCGTTATGCCTTACTGTATTGGCGGTCATCCTGCATTTAACTGTCCAGTGTATGAAGGGGAGAATTTTGAAGATTATATCGTGGAATTTGAACAACCGGAAACTGCTGCCTGTGCACAGCTTACAGATGATGGTTTGATCAATAACAACGATCGTATTCCTGTTCTTGATCATGAAACTGTGATCCCTGTAAAACATTCTTTATTTTACAAGGACGCTTTGATCTTTGATCAATTGAAATCACGCACGGTTGCATTAAAACATAGGGAAAGCGGTCATGGTATCTTAGTTACTTTCCCTGATTTTGATTATCTGGGTGTATGGTCTAGTGCAAATGATGGACCTTTTGTTGCTTTGGAACCTTGGAGTGGAACTTCTACCTGCAGTGATGAGGATGATGTGTTTGAACATAAAAGAGGGGTGCGATTCTTGGAGCCTGGAGAACATGAAACTTTGAGTTTTGTGATTGAGATTTTGATTTGAATGTAGTTGATTAATAATTGCAAAAAAGCAGCAACATCACCAACCTATGTAGAATCTTGGAATTTATTGTATATGGATTTAATGAGGTTTTTCTACTAAGATTATGCGATATTGCTGTTTTTTATTTTCTATAATATATTGATGTGAAATTCGTATTCTTTCACTTCCCCTGCCTGTGCATACTGGATATTTCGTTTTTCTTCGAATTTATCACCTTCATCGCTGCAGGTTGAGAGTCCGATCCATGGTTCCAGCGCTACGAAATCTGCTTCTTTGGCTGTTGACCATAGGATCAGATATGGGAACTGGTTAAAGTCTATGCGGATTCCTTTGTTATGTTTTTTACTCTTTAATGTGACTGCTCTGGATTTCAGCTGGTCTAAGATGACTGCGTCTACGGAGAACAAATCATGTTTTAATGGTAATGTGTCTGTGTCTTTTAAGAATTCGCTTCTGTGTTCCATGTCGATCAGTCCAGTTTCTGTGACTGGAGTTGGAACGGTGCAGGTTTCTTTTTGCTCAAAAACTAATTCGTAGTCTTCGTAACTTTCCTCTTTATAGAGTGGGCAGTGGAATCCTGGGTGTCCTCCGATCTGAAATGGCATGATTTCTTTGTCTTTATTTTCAATAATATATCTGGTTGTGATCTTCTTACCTTCCAGGATATAGTTGATTCCCAGTTTGAATTCATATGGATACTGAGCAAGCATTTCTTCGTTGCTTTCAATCTCGAATAAGATGCTGTTTTCTGTCTGCTCAACACACTTGAATTCTTTTTTTCTTACGACACCATGTCTTGGCATGTTTGTCTGTTTTCTATTTCCAATCTGTGCTTTATCATCTCTGATGCTTCCACAAATTGGAAATAGACTGGTGCCTGTCCGGACCAGTACTCTGGATTTCCTTCCCAGAGGTATTCCACTCCATCATTGTCTTTGATGGAATGAAGTGTTGCTCCCTTGGATTCGAAGACCACGGTGAGTTTTTTATTTTTTAATGTATATTCCATATTGATCTTCCCCTGTAAATTATAATTTCTTGATCTCTACCTGTGGAAGGATGTTTTCTACATCTTCCTTGCGGATATGTCCTGTTTCTGGATTGATTGCATTGGCTGCGGATACGGCGATCGCATAGGTCAGGGCATCCTGAATCCCTTTTCCCTGTTTGAATGCGACTGCAAATGCTCCCACCATAGAATCTCCACATCCTACGGTATTGACTGCTTTTAATTTCGGTGGTTTACCATGGAAGATTCCTTCTTCACATACGACTAAAGCTCCATCTCCACCTAAAGATACAACAACATATTCGATTCCGTATTTCTCACGCATTTCTTTGGCTGCATCGATCGTCTGATATCTATTTTCGATCTTGATACCAAGTAAAGCTTCTAGTTCTTCGTCATTTGGCTTAACCATTGTTGGTCCTGCTTTGATTCCTTCTTTTAAGTAATCTCCACTCGTATCTAAAATGACTTTCTTTCCCTTGTTTTTGATCATTTTAACTAATGTTGCATAGATGTCTTTTTGAACCCCGGCTGGTATGCTTCCTGATATTGTGATGATATCGCTTTCGTCAACAATTCGGTCAAAATCTTCTAAAAACTGCTGTATTTCTTCTTCACTGACTGGTGCTCCAGGTTCTAAGTATTCTGTAGACGACTCATCTTCTGCCAAAATGTTGATGCAGCTTCTTGTCTCTGACTGTGTTTTTGTAAATCTGCTTGGGATTCCATCTTTCTTTAACATGTCTTCCACATAAGCTCCGTTAAATCCTCCGGCAAATCCTGTTGCTAACACTTCTTCTCCACAAAAATCTATGATTCTTGATACATTTAATCCTTTTCCGCCTGCAGAATTGACACATTTCTGGACACGTGCAACCGTTCCTGGTACAACAATGCCTTTGATATAGTATGCTTTATCTACAGATACATTTAATGTTACCGTTGTAATCATAATTATGCCTCACTGTCAATTAAAATCTTACCTTTTACAGTTCCTGGTGTTTTGTACATTTCGAATGCTTCATCAATCCTGCTTAATGGTATCTTCTTAAAGATTAAAGAATCTTCAAATTTTAACTGTCCTGTCTTGAAATAATGTGCTGTTAAGATCCATTCTTTTCCTGGAAATGGAGCACTATATGACATCCATGAACCTGTTAATGTAAATTCTTTTCGATTGATGTTTTCCCATTCTTTTACGGAAAAGTTTAATTCTCTTGTCGGTGTTCCGATAAAGCATACTCCCGCTTTATTCGCAGCCAATTCGAATGCATATTTCATTGTTGTAGTCACTCCAGCTGTTTCATAAATATACCCGAATCCTTTTCCATCTGTTACTGCCATTGCCTGATTCATAAAGTCTTCGTCTAAAGTGTTAATTCCTTCATCTACCCCTAATTTTTTCGCTAATTCAAGTCTTTCTGGACTAATATCAAATACAACAACTTTCTTTGCTCCAAAAATCTTTGCCCATTGTGCTGTGAATAATCCGATGGTTCCCCCACCAAGAATCGCAACGCATTCTCCTGCATGATAATCAACTCTGTTTAATCCATGAAGTGCGACAGTTGCTGGTTCAAAGAATGCCCCTTGTTCGAAGCTTACTTCATCTTCAAATTTGACTGCATTCTTTTCTGGAACTGTTACATATTCCGCAAAACTTCCAAATTCTCTAGACCCAATAAAGCTGTAATGCTTACACAAAGAATAATTTCCTTTCTGACAATCTTCACATTCCATACATGGTACCAATGGAACCCCGGCAACACGATCACCTTTTTTTTAGTGTTGTAACTCCTTCTCCAACTTCCTCAATCGTACCTGAAAATTCATGTCCTAATACATTCGGGAAGAAATGACATGCATCTCCATTGACTCGTGGTACGTCTGATCCACAGATTCCTGTATATTTTACTTTAATTAAAACCTGCCCTTTCTTTGGCTGTGGTTTTTCAATTTCTTCATAACGAATATCATTTTTTGCGTGTACAACTCCTGCTTTCATGTTTATTCTCCTTCCTGATGTATTAGTTTGCTTTTCCTACACTCTTGCATACTTTCATTTTGGACATAACGTACTCTTTGACACATTCTTTTCCTGCTGCATTGTATTTTTTAGGATCAATGACATCTGGATTTTCTTCAAATACTTTTTCGACTCCGTTTGTGAATGCGATTCTTAAGTCCGTTGCGTAGTTTACTTTACAGATTCCTCGATTTACACACTCTGTAACGGTTGCATCTGGTACACCGCTTGTTCCGTGTAATACTAATGGAATATCAACAACTTTACGAATTTCTGATAATCGATCTAAGTCAAGTTTTGGTTCTCCTTTGTATACACCGTGCGCTGTTCCAATTGCCACAGCTAAGGATGTAACTCCTGTTTGTTTTACAAATTCGACAGCCTGTGCTGGATCTGTATATGGGTTGTCATCTCCACCATCTAAGTCATCTTCTTTTCCTCCAACTTTACCAAGTTCTGCTTCAACTGGAATTCCTGATGGTGCACATGCATCTGCAACTGCTTTGGATACTGCAACATTTTCTTCAAAACTTCCGTGAGATCCATCGATCATGATAGATGTGTATCCTGTTCTGTATGCCTGCATTGCTAATTCAAAACTGCTTCCATGATCTAAATGCATGGCTACTGGCACGCTTGCTCTTTCTGCTGCTGCTTTTACATTTGCTAGGAAGAAATCTAATCCTGCATATTTAACTGTAGATGGTGTTGTCTGCATGATAACTGGAGATTTTAACTCCTCTGCTGCTTCCATAACCGCCATGACCATTTCCATATTCTCTACATTGAAAGCCCCAACTGCATAATTTCCTGCCTGGGCATCTAATAACATCTGTTTTGTTGTAACTAAAGGCATCTCTTTTTCCTCCTCTAAAGTTCGGGGCAGACTTTTTTAAGTCCGCCCGTTCATATATTTACACTTTTATATCATTGTCTGCTTGTTTTTAATATTCGCTTTCTTTTAAAGCTGCTGCTCTCTGTTTAGATCCACGAACTGTAAAGATCATGCAAATCACATAAATGATTCCGATAATTACCAGTCCTTTGATGTTCTGCTGTGTCACGATCTGTGTATACAGATATGTGATTGGACTTCCACCCTGATCAAGTGCTGCTACCTGTGAAGCTCCGTTTGTTAGGTTTACAGATTTCGCTAGTGCTGTTGTCCAAGGGATTGCCTGACTTGCGATCCAGATGGTTGTGAACATGATCACACATCCTGAAATCAATGATCTGAATAAATTTCCTCTATGTACTGCTACTGCGATACCAATGAAGAATCCGATTGTTGCTAAATCACCAAATGGAAGGATTGTATTTCCTGGCACGATGATCGCGATCAAGATTGTTAATGGAATGAAGATCAGTCCAACTGTTACGACTTCTGAATCTCCAAGGATGATTGCTGGGTCAAGTCCGATATAAAATTCAGCTTCTCCAGACTGAGATTTCTTTGTTAAGATTTCTTTCATTCTTTCTGATAATGGCATTAATCCGTCCATGATACATTTTGTGATCTTAGGCATTAATACCATAACGGCTGACATCTTGATACCTAACTGGAATGCTGCTGAGAAATCATATCCAGCTAAGGCTCCTACGATTGCACCAAGGATACCACCGATAACGATAGGCTCTGCTAATACTCCAACTTTTTCCTGCAAATTATCGATTGAAAAATCAATTTTATTTAATCCAGGAATCTTCTCAATAATTGCATCAATTGCAAATGCAAATGGTGCCATCCATGTTCCTGTTCCATGAGGTACAGTAATTCCGTCTAATTCAAAGTAATCTTCCATTAATGGTGCATAAAGATCACCAAATTTATAAGCAATGATAGCATGAACAACAACTCCACCAATACCGATTGCAAAGTTTCCTGTGACTGCATATGCTATTGCTCCTGTAAATGTCATATGCCAGATATTCCAAATATCAATATTGACTGTTTTTGTAAGTTTTAATATTAACATGATAATATTAACTAAGATTGCTACTGTTGCAATACTTGATGCCCATGTGATTGGGGACATTCCTGGCCATCCAAGGTCTACAACACTCATGCTTAATCCAAAGTTTTTAGACATCTGCTGTGCAGCTGGTCCAAGGTTTGCGTTCATCATGTCTACGATCAGTCCTAATCCTACAAAACCCACACCAACCATCAAACCTGCACGAACCGCTTTACCAATTTTTACTCCTACGATAATACTTAAGATCGCAATTACAAGTGGAAGCATTGCGGACGCTCCCATATCAATGATGTAATTGATCATATCTCCAAAAATTCCCATGTTTTTCTCTCCCTTTTTTTTAATATAATTCTATATTTTTACATATGCTTTTGTAAAAAGAACCATTTTAAAATAAACGTTTCAAATAAATTTTATATTCATTTCTTATGTCATTTTAAAATGGTCTCTTACATTTGGTCTGTTCTTTCATCTTACTTGTTTAATACTTCAAGGATCTTAGCTTTTGTCTTATCTACACCTAATCCTGATACAAATGGCATTCCTGTGATAAGAGGCACTCCGAAGTCTCTTTTTACTTTTGATGTTGTTACGATCAGATCTGCTGGAAGATTTGATGCGATTTCTGAGATTCTTACCTGTGCGATTTCAATATCAATGTTATTTTCTTTTGCTAATTCTACGATTGCGTTTGCTGCGATTGTTGATGTTGCGACTGCTCCTCCACATGCTACGATTACTTTCTTCTTCATAATTACATATTCTCCTTTTCTTTGATGATTTTGATGATTTCTTTTGCATCTTTTGCTTCGATTAATTTCTTTAATACTTCCTGATCCTGAAGGACTGCCAAGATTGCCTGTAATAATTCAAGATGTCCTTTCTCATCAACTGCCAGCATGAAAACGACTTGTGCATTTACATATTCATCGTCCGTTCCCATTTCCACAAATTCGACTGGTTGTTTTAATGTTGCGATCGCTATTCCTTTTTTATTTACATGACTTACATCTGTGTGTGGAATCGCAACTCCTTTTTCTCCTGTGTTGATTCCTGTTGGAAATTCGGCTTCACGATCTTTTAAAGCCTGCACATAACTTCTTTGCAATATCCTTGTTTTACAAGTTTTCCTCCGAGTGCTTCAAAAATGTCATCGCTAGATTTTGCTTCAAGTCCCGGTATGATCAGTTCTTCCTTAAGCTTTTCCCAAACCATTTTTGTGACTCCTCCTTTTTACTCTATTTTCTGTTACTTTGAAGTGACGTCCTTTCGATGGTTTTATTATATTATGAGTGCAAGGAAAAACAGTCAAAAGGCTTTCCGTGTTTTTTGCAAAAATATAAACAGGTTGAAAACTTTTCAAAAATCTGTGAAAGGTTTTCAACCTGCTTTACTTTCTTCTATAACAATTCCTCTTATTATTTAATACGCATCTCGTACTTTCTTATGATGTCTGCTGCCTCTTCTGATGTCTTTGCCGCTACAAGTTCTTCCTTGAACCCTCGGTTTATCAGCATATTGACCAGATGGAAGAACGCTTTCATATGTTTCTTATGGTCTTCTGTACTCATGCAGCAGAAAAATCTTACCTCGGTGATCTCTCCATCAATATCTTCGATCATAACGGGTTCTTTTAAACGGATCAAGTTCATTCCAACTTCATTGCATCCTCTGTCAAATCCTTCATGTGGTAATGCAAATTCTGGAGAGATTACAATGTAGGCACCATTCTCCTTACATTATCAATCATGGCATCAATATATTTATCTTCT
>ENA-OQCS01000210-OQCS01000210.1-human-gut-metagenome-genome-assembly--contig:-NODE-210-length-31278-cov-3.885686_pt1 | contig 31278 bp, 38 predicted proteins | sample MGYA00242757_ERZ504575 | MGnify/ENA primary metagenome ERZ504575 (study PRJEB26092, sample SAMD00036297) | human gut metagenome | host: Homo sapiens | study: EMG produced TPA metagenomics assembly of... | reverse complement strand
CCTGATACGGAATGCGTCGAGTGCTTATGTCCGTTCCGTTATCCCCTCATGTTTGTTCTGTCATTCCCTTATGTCTGTTCTGTCAACCCCTATATATTGATGAAAAACCACGGCTGTGAAGCATATTCTTCACAGCTGTGGCACGTCTTCTTCACGACTGTGGAAAAGGCGTACCACAGCCGTGCGTACATGATAAACCCAAAGGCTTCTCAAGACAAACCACCGTGCAAAACACAACAGAAGCCTATGTAACACACAACGGAAGCCTATGCAAGAGACAAGAAAGCCCGGTCAGATGCGCAAAAAAACCGTTTCTACCCTCCCGGGTAAAAACGGTTCAAGTCAATAATACATGAAAAAACGCTATTTAGAGAGAGTCTCTTCTATAACGGAATGGTTCTCTTCCTTCTTCACTCATCATCAGCAGTTCTCCGAACTGACATCAAAGTTAGGGAAGCATAACAAGAACAACAAATAGAATCTACGAAAAGGCATATCTCATCGACAGAACGGAAAAGAATGAACTACAATAGGGAAAAGAATGAAAAAAAAGCTATAAACAGTCGGCAGAACGATATATTTCAGTAACTTTGCTAACGTGAAAACAGGCTGCACCCCAGCATAAAAAAATGAACAGTATGGAAACTACCAGACAAAATAAAATAGCCCGTCTCCTGCAGAAGGAACTGAGTGATATCTTCTTGTTGCAAACCAAGTCCATGCCCGGCATACTGATTTCCGTCAGTGCCGTACGCATCAGCCCCGACATGAGCGTGGCACGCGCTTATCTCAGTATATTCCCCTCGGAGAAAAGCGAAGAAATAGTCAAGAACATCAACGGAAACATGAAATCCATACGCTTTGAACTGTACCCGCGTACGCCACCAACTACGCATTATCCCCGAACTGAAGTTCTTCGTAGACGACTCACTGGACTATCTGGAACGAATTGACGAACTGCTGAAATAATGTCCCTTCCCTTCTTTATAGCCCGCCGCTACCTCTTCTCCAAGAAGAAACACAATGCCATTAATATCATCTCCGGTATTTCGGTGTGTGGAGTGGCATTGGCTACGTTGGCGTTGGTATGCACCTTGTCCGTGTTCAACGGTTTTCAGGACATGGTGGCAGGCTTTTTCACAGCCTTCGACCCGGAACTGAAAATCACCGTCCGCGAAGGTAAGGTTTTCGACCCGCACGAAGCGTGCATCCGGCAAGTACACGCCCTGTCCGAGATTGACGTGTGGACGGAAACACTGGAAGAGAATGCCATGGTGCAGTACAAGGACCGCCAGGCAATGGCCGTCATCAAGGGAGTGGAGGACAATTTCGAACAGCTTACATCCATCGACAGCTTGCTCTATGGGACGGGAAAGTTCCTACTGAGCGACTCGGTGGTGGACTATGGTTTTCTGGGTGTGGAACTTATATCCGAGTTGGGCACCGGCATTCAGTTCGTAGACCCGTTGCAGGTCTATGCCCCCAAACGGAACGTACGGGTAAACATAGCCAACCCCACTGCGGCTTTCAACCGGGAGTATCTCTTCTCGCCCGGCGCCATCTTTGCCGTCAACCAGCAAAAATACGATTCACGCTACATACTGACGTCACTTGACTTTGCCCGCCGTCTGTTCAATTATGACACGGAAGTCTCTGCCATCGAGATGAAACTGAAACCCGGTTCCAACATCGGCTCCGTACAAAAGAAAATAGCAGGCATTCTCGGCGACCGATTCATTGTACAGAACCGCTACGAGCAGCAGGCCGATGTTTTCCGCATCATGGAAATAGAGAAACTCATCTCTTATCTCTTCCTCACCTTCATTCTGGGTATCGCATGCTTCAATGTCATCGGTTCGCTGTCCATGCTGATACTGGACAAACGGAGGATGTGGAGACACTGCGCAACCTGGTGCCGACGACCGCCTCATAGCGCGCATCTTCTTGTTCGAAGGCAGGATGATTTCTGTATTCGGCGCCCTCTCCGGCATCGTTTTAGGATTGTTGCTGTGCTTTCTGCAGCAACGTTTCGGGTTGATTTCATTGGGGGGAGGCAATGGAAGTTTTGTAGTGGACGCTTATCCGGTAAGTGTACATGCCACGGATATTATTCTGGTATTCTTAACGGTCATCACTGTAGGCTTCTTGTCCGTATGGTATCCGGTGAGATACCTCAGCAAGCGGCTGCTGAGAAAAAGATAAAAAAAACAGTTACTTCTTACGGATAATCGTCAATCCGTCACGCAGGGGGAGAATGACTTCTCCACACGCGCATCCCACGCCACCAAATCATTGAAGGCTTTGATACTGATTGTCTGCAGGTCTGTGCGATGGGGTTGTTCTTCCAGCACATGGCCATCCCACAAGGTATTGTCGGCAATGATATATCCACCGCCGGAAAGGCGGGCGAGCACCATTCATAATAATCGATGTATTTGCGCTTGTCTCCGTCAATGAAGGCAAGGTCGAAAGTGAGGTCCAGTTGCGGTACCAGCTCCAAGCATCGCCAATGTAGAACCTGATTTTATCCGCGTAATCGGAATTCTCCAGCCACGGACGGGTGAAGTCCTCCTGCTCGTCGTTGATTTCAAACGTATGCAGCATCCCGCCCTCCGGCAGTCCTTCTGCTATGCAAAGTGCGGAATACCCGCTATAAGTCCCTATCTCCAGCACCTGCCGGGGGACGAATCATCCGACAAACATCTTGAGCATACGCCCCTGCAAATGTCCGGAAGCCATGCGGGGATATAGCAACTTGACATGCGTGTCGCGATAGAGCGCTTTCAGATAATCGCCCTCATCATCAATGTGCTGCAAAATGTATTCGTCAATCGTCACTTTGTTAATGGATTATAGGTTAGGGATAAGGGATTAGGGATTAGGGGTTAGTTCTGCGCACAATTATTAATTAATCATTAACCGCTAATCCCTAACCCCTTATCCTTAATCCCTTATCCTACAAATATCTGTTACTGTTGGGCAACACACTATCTTCAGCATGTTTCAGGGCATCTTCCACCACGTTGATTTCGAGGAAAGAAGTGCGCGTACCGGCTTTACCGCTACTCAGGTAGCCCACCATGTCCGTAGGACATAAACGGCCTTCCTTCAACAAGCGACGCAAGGCTGCAAAGTAATATTCCTGCCCGTTGGCAAGTTCGGGCATATAGATAGCTTCCACACCGTAGGAAAGGGCAAGGTGCCGCATGGTCTTTTCCTTGTAGCAGATGGCCAACACCGGATATTTGCCACGGAAAGCGGCAAGGTTACGGGCAGTACGGCCGCTGTAACTGTCGGTGATGATTGCACGGATTTTCAGTTTGGTGGTAGCCTTTACCGCTTGTTTGGCCAGGAACGCAGTCACGTCGTTGCTGTTCTCGTCCAGCGGAATACGGATATCGTTGTCAGACAGCTTGTCTTTCTCCGCTTGGGCGGCAATCTTGGTCATCGTCTTCACCGCTTCTACCGGATACTTTCCATAGGCGGTTTCACCGCTCAACATCAAGGCATCCGTACGATAATAGATGGCATTGGCAATGTCCGTTACCTCCGCACGGGTGGGACGCGGATTGGAAATCATGGTATGAAGCATCTGTGTGGCAACAATCACCGGCTTCTTGGCAAGAATACACTTGCGGATGAGCACACGCTGGATGCCCGGAATACGTTCCTGCGGAACTTCAATACCGAGGTCACCGCGAGCTATCATCACACCGTCGGCTACTTCCAGGATTTCATCGATATTATCAACGCCTTCCTGGTTCTCAATCTTAGCAACAATACGGATATCGCTGTTATGAGCGTCAAGAATCGCCTTGATGTCGAGTATATCCTGCTTATTGCGCACAAAGGAGTGGGCAATGAAGTCTATGTTCTTCTCAATGGCATAAAGGATATTGGTGCGGTCCTTCTCCGTCAGAGAAGGCAGATTGATGCGGACGCCGGGAACGTTGACGCTCTTGCGGCTGCCCAGAGTAGCCTCATTCTGTACTTCGCAGAGCAGGTAGTCGGGGGTCTTCTCTACAACAACCAACTCCAAGTCACCGTCATCAATAAGGATATGGCCGTCCACATTCAAGTCTTTGACGAAATGGGGATAGGATACCGAGATACATTCACGGGTAGTCTCCTGCTCCGGGTTGCTACCACCTTCACGCGGTCGCCCGCCTTGAAAGGAATGGGCTCAGCCAGAACCGTCGTGCGGACCTCCGGTCCTTTCGTATCCATCAGGATAGCGATGCGGTTGGAAACCGAACGCACATTGTTAATCAACTTCTCGGCACCTTCACGGCAAGATGTGCAGTATTCATACGTACAACATTCATACCTGCATCGAACAACTGCTTTATAAAATCAACATCACAGCGCTGGTCAGAAATCGTTGCGACAATCTTCGTTTGCTTCAATAACATAATCTATATACCTATTTTATTTAATAATCTTTTAATGCCTCCATGGCCAGACGGTAGGAGTTCAGCCCGAAACCGAGAATGACACCCTTGCAAGCGCAGGAAATCATGGACACATGACGAAAAGCCTCGCGGGCATGTACATTAGAGATATGCACCTCAATCACCGGAGAAGTGACCGAACGGATAGCATCTTGCAGAGCGATGGACGTATGGGTGTAAGCACCCGCATTCAAAATGATGCCGTCCACATCAAAACCTACCTGCTGAATCTTGTCTATCAGCTCTCCCTCAATGTTGGACTGGAAATAGTCAATCTGTACATCCGCATATTTCTTACGGAGTTCGGCAAGGTAGTCTTCAAAAGTAACGCTACCGTAAATGGAAGGTTCACGTTTGCCCAAGAGATTTATATTGGGGCCGTTAATAATCTGTATCCTCATAACACAATTTTTTATACCTTTGCGGTGCAAAGATAGTGCAAACCGAAAGCAGATGCAAATTTATTTGCAATTTGCTGAAATGCAGCCTATTTTCGCGAAGCAAAGGTAGAAAAAGAAATGAAATCAGAAGAAAAATCCACGAATAAGGAGAAACAAACGCTGATAATCAGAAAGTACCACCAGTATCTGAAACTGGAAAAAGCACTCTCACCCAATACAGTGGATGCTTACCAAACAGACTTACAGAAGCTGCTGCACTTTCTGGAAGGAGAGGGTATCGCTATCCTTGACACTACCCTGGATGACTTGCAGCATTTTGCCTCCGGACTGCACGACATCGGCATCCATCCCCGCTCGCAGGCACGCATCTTGTCGGGCATCAAGTCATTCTTCCATTTCCTCGTCATGGCCGACTACCTGGAGGGAGACCCCAGCGAACTGTTGGAGGGACCCAAAATCGGATTCAAGCTTCCAGAAGTACTGACAGTGGAAGAGATAGACCGCATCATCTCCGCCATTGACCTAGGCACAAACGAGGGGCAACGCAACCGGGCCATCCTCGAGACTCTATACAGTTGCGGCCTACGGGTATCGGAACTGTGCAACCTGAAAATCTCCGACTTGTATTTCGACGAAGGCTTCATCAAGGTAGAAGGTAAGGGCAGCAAACAGCGCCTTGTACCCATATCGTCCCGTGCCATCAAGGAGATAAGGAACTGGTTCGTGGACCGCAATGGAGGCTGGAAAATCAAGAAGGACTTCGAGGACTATGTATTCCTGGCACGCTGGGGCAAAAATATCTCGCGCATCATGGTATTCCATCTCATCAAGAACTGGCGGAGAAGGCCGGCATCACCAAAAACATCAGTCCGCACACCTTCCGCCATTCCTTTGCCACCCACCTGCTTGAAGGAGGCGCCAACCTGCGCGCCATACAAAGTATGCTGGGCCACGAATCTATCGCTACAACAGAAATTTACACACATATTGACCGGCACAGATTGCGCAGTGAAATCATAGAACATCATCCCCGCAATATAAAGTACCGCAAAGAGCGGGAAATTCATTAAATTATGATAAAATTGCTGCGCGAGTTAACAAACTGTAATAGGATTTAATATCTTTGCGTTGTTGTGTCCATGCCCAAACAGTACACTAAAATGGAATAGACAAATTTCAATTACAAACAATTAATTTATACCTAAAATGACTAAGAAATTGTATCTGCCGTTTTTAATGGCAATGGTTGTTGCATTAATGACATCGTGCAGCAAAAAGATGGGTGAATTGTCATCAGATTATTTCACCGTAACTCCTCAAGTTCTGGAAGCTGTGGGTGGTAAAGTTCCCGCTACAATCAACGGAAAATTCCCCGAAAAGTACTTCAATAAGAAGGCTGTGGTAGAAGTGACCCCTGTGCTGAAATGGAATGGCGGCGAAGCTAAAGGCCAGTCGGCTGTGTTCCAAGGCGAAAAAGTAGAAGGTAACGACCAGACTATCTCTTACAAGATGGGCGGCAGCTACACTATGAAGACATCTTTCGACTATGTACCGGAAATGGCCAAATCCGAACTGTATCTGGAATTCAAGGCTACAGTAGGCAAAAAGACTGTCACTATCCCTGCTGTAAAAGTAGCTGATGGTGTAATCTCCACTTCTGAGATGCTGGAACAAACATTGGGCAGCGCTAACCCCGCCAATGGTGACGACGCTTTCCAACGTATCATCAAAGAAAAGCATGACGCCAACATCATGTTCTTGATTCAACAAGCCAACGTACGCGCCAGCGAATTGAAGACTGCCAAAGAATTCGGCAAAGAAGTGAAAAACATAGACGAAGCTGAAAACAAGAAAATCAGCAACATCGAAATCTCCGCATACGCTTCTCCCGATGGTGGTGTAGGCTTGAATACTACACTGGCTGAGAACCGCCAGGACAACACGGCTAAAATCATCAACAGAGATTGAAGAAAGCAAAAATCGATGCAGCAGTAGACACCAAGTATACGGCTCAGGACTGGGAAGGCTTCCAGGAACTGGTATCCAAATCAAACATCCAAGATAAAGAATTGATTCTTCGCGTTCTTTCCATGTATCAGGATCCTGAACAAAGAGAACAAGAATCAAGAACATCTCTTCTGTTTATAAAACTTTGGCTGACGAAATCCTGCCGCAACTGCGTCGTTCACGCCTGACTTTGAACTACGAAATCATCGGTAAGTCTGACGAAGAAATCGCAAACCTCGCCGACAGCGATGCCAAGCAGCTGAACATCGAAGAATTACTGTATGCCACCACCTTGACTAAAGATGCTGCCAAGCAAGAAGCCATCTTCACAAAAGCTACTCAAATCTACCCGAACGATTTCCGTGCTTACAACAACTTAGGTAAACTGGCTTATCAGGCTGGTGATCTTGACAAGCTGAAAGCTACTTCAAGAAAGCTCTCTCCATCAAGGATGCTCCTGAAGCAAACATGAATCTCGGTCTGATTGCCTTGACCAAGGGCGACAGAACAGCAGCAGAAAGCTATCTGAGCAAGGCTTCCGGTTCTAAGGAACTGAACGAGGCATTGGGTAATCTGTATGTTGCTCAAGGACAGTACGACAAGGCTGTCAGCTCATTTGGCGACACTAAGACTAACAGCGCTGCTTTGGCACAAATCCTGGCTAAGGACTACAACAAGGCTAAGAACACACTGGCTGCTATCGAAAGACCAGACGCTTATACTGACTACCTGATGGCTGTACTTGGCGCAAGAACCAACAATACATCTATGGTAACCAGCAGTCTGAAGAATGCCATTGCAAAAGAACCGGCTTTGGCAAAGAAGGCTACTTCTGACCTGGAATTCGCCAAATACTTCACTAACACTGACTTTATGAATATCATCAAATAATAAAGGTTAGATTGAAAAGAACGTGCCCGGCATAGAAATATGTCGGGCATTTCTTTTTATTCACACCAAAAAGAAGTATTTTCGCGACGAAGTATCAGAAAAAGAACCGGAATGAAGAAAATCTATCTTGCATACCTTCTGCTTATTATATTGTCTGCCTGCGGCAGCAAAAATACAAATTCAGTCTACCTAAATGGTGAAATCAAAGGGCTGGGGAATGATACCCTTTATATATATGGTACGGACAAGTTCTATAACCGTATGGACACTCTGCTTGTCAAGGATGACAAGTTCTCTGCAACCCTCACCACCGACACACTTGCCTCTACATGGTTGCAATTCAGTGACGGTACAGAATATCCGCTTTACCTGGACAAAGGAGACAACATAAAGATAAAAGCTCTGCCGCCGAACTTACTTCACTGGAAATCACGGGGAATGTTCCCAATGAAGAACTGACCGCCTTTCAGAAAGAGTTGAAAGGTTTGAGTACTCCCTCGGAGAAAGCATTGGAAGAAAAAGCAGAAGCCTTCATCAACAGCCATCCTTCTTCACTGGTAAGTATCTATCTGCTGGAGAAATATTTCGTGCAAAAACCGCAACCGGACTTCTCCTTAATCAAAGAAATGACAGAACACATGACCGGAGGCCTGAAAGACCGCCCATATGTGGACGAACTGCTTGACCTTATCCAAGAAGAAGAGAAGGTATCCGTCGGGAAAACCATCCCTTACGTCAACCTGCCCAATGCCAAAGGCACACAAATCAGCCGTACTAGCTTTAAGGACAAATATCTGTTGATACATTTTTGGGCATCTTGGGACCCGCAAAGCATGGAAGCCAACGCTGCCCTGCGCCGGATTTACAAGAAAGAAGAAAAGAACAAGCTATTCGCACTCTGGGGCATTTCCTTGGATATCGACAGAAAGGAATGGGAAGAAGCAATCAAAAGAGATACCCTGAAGTGGGAACAGAGTTGTGATTTCTCCGGATGGAACACAGCGCCCATCAAACAGCTCGCCATACAAGCATTGCCTGCCAATCTGTTCCTTAGCCCTTCCGGAAAAATTGAAGGGAAGAATATGAGTGAGGAAGACATCAAAAAGAAACTGGAGGAGATAGAGCAAAAGGAAAAAGAGAAGAAAGAGAGTGAAAAGAAACTCAAAAAACAAAACCGACGGTAGCCTATCCTGCCATCACTAACCCCTAATCACTAAAAACGTGCTCATAAAAGTTTTTGGAGCGGCTGTTCAAGGTATTGACGCAACCCTCATCACCATTGAAGTCAACAGTTCCAGAGGCTGTATGTTCTATTTAGTCGGTTTGCCGGACTCTGCGGTCAAAGAAAGCCATCAACGTATCATATCTGCTTTGCAGGTCAACGGCTACCGGATGCCGACCAGCAATATTGTCATCAACATGGCTCCGGCTGACATCCGCAAGGAAGGTGCAGCTTACGATTTACCTTTAGCCATCGGCATACTTGCCGCCAGCGAAGTTATCCAGTCCGATAGCTGGAACGCTATCTGCTGATGGGTGAACTAAGCCTTGACGCAGCCTGCAACCTATCAAAGGAGCACTCCCCATTGCCATCAAGGCCAGAGAACTGGGGTTTGAGGGTATGATTGTACCGCAACAGAATGCCCACGAAGCGGCAGTAGTAAACAATCTGAAAGTGTACGGAGTGGGAAACATCAAGGAGGTTATAGAATTCTTCAATGGCACGCAGGAATTAACCCCTACATTAGTCAACACCCGCGAGGAATTCTATTCCCAGCAGAGCAACTTCGATTTCGACTTTGCAGAAGTAAAAGGACAGGAAAATGTGAAACGAGCCTTGGAGGTAGCTGCTTCGGGCAGCCACAATATACTTCTCATCGGTTCGCCGGGCAGCGGTAAGTCCATGCTTGCCAAGCGTCTGCCATCTATACTTCCTCCCCTCTCTTTGGGAGAGAGTCTGGAAACGACCAAGATTCATTCTGTTGCCGGAAAGTTGGGCAAAGACGGTGGACTCATCTCGAAACGCCCGTTCCGCGCCCCTCACCACACCATTTCTACGGTAGCGATGACCGGTGGAGGAAGTTTCCCCCAGCCGGTGAAATCAGTCTGGCACATAACGGAATTTTATATCTTGATGAACTGCCAGAGTACAGCCGTAACGTATTGGAGGTTCTTCGCCAACCGCTGGAAGATAGGAAGATTACCGTGTCACGCATCCGATGCAATGTAGAGTATCCGGCAAGTTTTATGCTGGTAGCCTCTATGAATCCGTGCCCATGCGGGTATTACACGCATCCCACCAAGGCTTGTGTGTGCAGTCCCGGACAAGTACAAAAGTACCTGAACCGCATATCCGGACCTTTGCTCGACCGTATCGACCTGCAAATTGAAGTCACCCCACTCCCCTTTGAAGAGATGGCAGATTCCCGCCCCGGCGAATCGAGCGCCACCATACGCGAGCGTGTGATACGTGCCCGACAAATTCAAGAAGCAAGGTATGCAGACATTCCCGCATATATTGTAATGCCCAGATGAACAGTAAACTGCTTGCTCGCCACGCCCGTCCGGATGACAAAGGACTTGCCATGCTCAAAACTGCCATGAACCGACTGAACCTTTCGGCCCGCGCCTACGACCGCATATTGAAAGTATCACGCACCATGCCGACCTAGAAGGCTGCGAATTGATACAGCCGGCACACTTGGCGGAAGCTATCGGATATAGAAATCTGGATAGGGAGGACTGGGCAGGATGAAAAAGGGATTAGCGGTGAGCGATTAACAGCCAGCCCTTAATCCCTAATCCCTAATCTCTAACCCTTATTTCTCTATCCGAATGCGCGCATCCACCGCTATCACCTGCTTTTCAGTCGCCAACAATGGATTGATATCCATCTCCTTGATTTCCGTTGCAAAGCGCAGCAAGGTGGAAAGCCGTACAATAATTTCGGCAAATTTATCTTCATTCACTCCCTTCTGCCCACGCGTACCTTTGATAATCTTATAGGCACGCAACGAGTGAATCATGGAGTAAGCCTCCTCGTAGGACAACGGTGCAAGACCGGAAGATATATCCTTCAGCACCTCCACAAAAATACCGCCCAGGCCGCAGAGTACCACATGTCCGAACTTCTCTTCATATTTGGCACCGATAAACAATTCCGTCCCTTTCAACATCGGCTGCACCATGATAGCACTAGCTTCGGGAATCTGCATCATACGGTCGAATTCCAATGCCAAATGCTGTTCACTCTTGATATTGAGCACAACACCGCCCACATCCGACTTATGCACCGGCCCCACCACCTTTGCCACCACCGGGAATCCCGTGCGACGCGCAAAGGCAAGCACTTCTTCCTTGTTGTCCGAAACAAACTCCTCCACAATAGGAATACCTGCAGAGCGGAGCAATGCCTGCACATAGTGCGGGGCGATATAACCGTCCGCAGGAATGGAATCTATAATCCGGCGGATACGGGGAACATCCACTCCAAAGAGCTCGATTTCATTATTGGCAGGCCGCGGGGCATTCATTATCCGCGAAAGTGCCGTGCCGAGAGTCACCTCATCGGCAAAGTTCACATGGCCCTTTGCCAGGAAAGCGGCAACCTCGGCTCCCGCCGTATTGATGGAAGGAAGAATCGGAAAAATCGGCTTCTTGCAATGCAGCATCTTCTCGTGCAGCACATCATACATTTCAAACATGGTCACCAGCCCCGGAGTGCCGAAAATAGCCATTACAGCATCAATATTGTCAAACTTCTCCTCACAATACTCCAGACAGAGGCGCAGATGTTCCGGCGTACCCGTAGCCAGAATATCAATGGGATTCCCCACAGCCGCACCGGGGAAAAGCTTACCCTTAAGTTCCTCCGCCACCGGTCCTTCCAGTTTCGGAACATTCAGTCCACCCTTACTCAATGCATCGGTCAGCATCACTCCCGGACCGCCGGCATGAGTAATGATGGCGAAGTTTTTCCCTTTCAGTTCCGGCAGTGTGAAGATACACCTACGGTCGTCAGCTCCTCGCGCGAATAGCAACGCACAATACCCGCCTTACGGAACAAGGCCTCTACCGCCGAATCGCTACTGGCAATGGCCCCCGTATGCGAACTCGCCGCCCGGCTGCCGCTTTCGCTACTGCCCGCCTTGATGGCCGCAATCTTACAGCCCTTCTTGATGAGCGAGGATGCATGAAACAGCAGACGGTCGGGGTCACCGATACTCTCTATATAAAGAAGTTTTATTCTGGAATCTGCTTCCGGATTGAAGTGTTCGTCCATGTATTGCAACACATCCTCACGCCGATTTGCTTGGCATTGCCCACAGACCATACAGAGTTGAATTGCAATCCCTTGGTTACGGCGCTCTCCAATATGAACACCGCTGTGGCACCGGAGCTGGAAATCAGGTCCACCCCTTGCGGATGCAGTTGCGGGATGGGCTGGCTGAATACACTGTGATGCCACGAGTTCATAAAACCGATACAGTTGGGGCCTATCAGAGAGGCTCCATACCGGTTCACCGTTTCCAGTATGCGATCTTCCAGCACAGCACCCTCATGGGTCTCCTCACCAAAACCGGCAGAAAGGATAATGAACGCCTTCACCTGCTTCTCCGCAGCAAGCATCTCCACCGCATCGGGACAAAGCGCGGCAGGTATGGCAAGGATGGCAAGGTCCGTATCGGGAATGTCCTTCACATCCGCAAAGGCAGCAACACCCTGCACTTCAGTCTCTTTCGGATTCACGGCACGAAGCTCACCGGTATATCCGCCGCTAAGCAGATTTTTCAGGATAGCCCCTCCGGGTTTGTGTACATTGTTGGATGCCCCCACTACCACAATACTGGCCGGGTGAAGTAATTGGCTTGTTATCATAGTCTGTTTTACATTAAGTTAATGATTCATGCACAAATATACATTTTCCATACATAAAAGCAATCGGTAAAAGAGAAAATAAGCTTAATCCCTTTGCAAAATATAAATAAGTTTACGGAAGTATATATATTTGTGCCATCAATAACAATACGCAGAAAACTACCCTATATGGAAAGCCGTGTCAAAGAGATAGATTATCTGAAATGCATCTTCATCACCTTGATGATTATCTTCCACCTTGTATATATAGGCGACAAGTATCCGTATGCGAAACAAATCGTCTATACGTTCCACATGTCCGCTTTCCTGATTATTTCGGGCTATCTGGCCAATAACCGGAAGGATGCCCGAAGCTTTCTCCGCAAGTTTCTATGGATTTTCATTCCGTATGCCTGCATGGAGGCGGCCTATACGGTGATGTCGCATTTCCTGCCCGTACGCGAAAGTGTAGATGCCATTACTCCTACCGTATTGCTCGACAAGATATTCCTCCATCCGATGGGGCCTTACTGGTATCTGCATACACTGATTCTGTGCAGCCTCATCTATTATATCACATTCCGCTATGTAAGGCTGTCGGTTGTCTCCCGGCTGGTTGTGACCGGTGTCTGCCTGTTTGCCCTTTCCCATTGGGAGGATTGATGAACTTCTCCAATGCCCTCTATTTCCTTATCGGCATGACAGTGAGCCAAAGCGGGCTTCGTTTTACACAAGTCTTTCGCGCCACAACCTTCGCCATTGTTCCATTCGTAATACTATGCTGTTTTCCCGCCAATCTGGATAGGGGTACTCTGGCAGGAGTCGCCATCACCTGGCTTTCCATCAGCCTGCTGTTGGCAGCCTACGGCTATCTGCCGGTACAAGCCAAACGGCTTGCCTTCTTTATAGGGCGCAATACGCTGGTCATACTCCTTTTCTCACCCATTTTCACCATTCTGTCCAAGGCGTTTCTGCCCGTGTTCGCCTTCGACCCTACGGGGATGCTGTTCCTTGTCACTGCCACCGCCTTCACTCTTAGCGGCTGCATGGGTATGGCGTGGGCTATGGACAAGATACACGTTTCCAGATTCTTCTTCGGGAAGAGTACTATATTGTGTTGAGGCGGTTCACGTCTCCGCCCACAAAGGGAAGTTTCACCACAAACTCCTTTTCGTCCTTAAGAATCTCCACCAGCGTGCCGTATAGGGCATACTGCCGTTGCAGGTTCTTCAATCCCGCTCCATTACTGGCCACATAGTTGCGCAACTGAAGATTGTTGCGTACCGTAATCCCTTCGTTTCCTATGGATATATGGACTATCAGCGGCGACTTCTTTGTACTGATATTATGCTTCAAGGCATTCTCCACAAGCATCTGTATGCTGGCAGGAATGACGAGACAATGATGATTCCGCAAATCATCTTCTATCTCCACATGCAGCGCATCGCCAAAGCGGATATGCTCCAGGTATAAATACGACTCTACGAACGACAGTTCTTCCTGCACGGTCACCGTAGCTCTGCCATGCGTAGTGAGCAGATAACGGTACACCGTAGACAGCTTCTTGGCAAACCGGTTCGTCTTTTCGGTATCCTGATAAGCAAGGGAGGCAAGGACATTCAGACTATTGAATAAGAAATGGGGATTAATCTGGTTTTTCAGCACCTCGAACTGATACAGCGCCTTCTCCTTCTCGATGACAGCCATCTGCTTCTCCATCTCCGAACGTTGCAGGCTATAGAAGAATATCTCTATCTGCAGAACGATAATCCAGTTCCACGGCACTACCGGCAGGGAGTTTCTCAGGATATGCCAGAAATTTCCATGCCCGCCCATCAGCAGGAAGTTCAAGATGTACGTCAACAGAACAGCCAGTGCAGTGGTCAACACAATATCCACCAGAATCCTCACCGCATTGTTGCGCTGTTTCAGTCTTTTATATATCAAGTTGATAACCCCAAAGTCGATGAACCCCAGCCCTATGCACAAAGGAAGATTCAGAAAGAACTGCACCATGATATTCGCATACCACGCTTACCGCTGATGACGTTATAAACGCACCCTATGACAAGCAACGAGACGGAAACCGTCAGTATAAAAAGGAATATGTATCTCTTATGCCTCATAACTTATAACTCATACCACTCCGTCCACCCATTTCAAGAAATCGGCCACGCGACTGCGGCTCACCAATACCTCGTGCGGGCACTCCGGCTCGAAGTAAAGCTTCAAGCGACTGCCGAAGTACCTGGAACTCTTCCGGATAGACCTAATGTTGGATATGCAGCTCCTTGAAACCCTAAAGAAAACATCCCTATCCAGCATTCCCTCCAACTGGTCCAGCGAGTAGCTGATGATATACCGTTTCCCGGAGAAGAGGTGCAGATAAGTCAGCTTGTCCTCACTATAAAAGAAAGCGACATCCGGAGTTTCTACGTAGCGGAAGGTATCGCCTACCTGCACCAGAAAACGGTTCTTCTTGTTGGCTGCCAAGTAGCCGAGTTCCAGTTGCCGATATTCGGGAGCCGCAGAACGGAGGGCACTGTTGCGCTCGAACTTGCACAAGGCTGCTTCTAGGTCGCTTTCTTCAATGGGTTTCAGCAGATAGTCGATGCTGTTTACCTTGAAAGCCTTGATGGCATATTCGTCGTAGGCGGTGGTGAAGATAACGGGCAAATCGACGGGACACTGCTCGAATATCTCAAAGCTCAACCCGTCGGACAAGCGGATATCTACAATCATCAAGTCCAGGCTGCCCTGACGCAAGAGCAGTACAGCCTGCTCCACGCTCTCTGCCCAGCCCGCCAACTGCCAGGAAGGGCGCAGCCGTTGCATCATACGCTTCAGCTCTTCGTAGGCGAAGCGCTCATCTTCTACTAATAAATACTTTACCATAAAACGTGTCTGTTATTGCGACAAAGATACTATTTTACCTCTTGTCTTTACTAAAATGGCATTTGTCATTTCAGCGTATACCTGAATCCCACCGTCAGGCGCAGAGTCGGTCTGAAGCAAGGCTCGTCCTCATCGTTCTTGAAGTTATTGAGAAAACCTTTCAAACTACGGTCCGACATACTTATTCCGCGTATCCAGTTACCGCCCACTCCCAGATAAACAGCCGTCTTCCTACTCAACTGGTACGAAGGACTGATGTATGACCTCAGCATGACGGTAGAATAGATTTTCGATTTCCCGTCGACTTCCATCACGGCAGACATGCGTCCATATCGAGGGCGGTCAGTTCCAGCTTCAGCTTCTTGTTCAGCCAGGTGGCGACGGACACTTTCATGCCGCTGGACATATCCACTTTCAGCTCATACCTGCCGGCATTCCTCCAACTGAAGTACATCATGGGCAGTATCATCGGGATACCGTAAGAGTTCGTCAACCCCGCACCGATGCCCAAGTCGAGGTTCTTCCGCAGTTTATAGACAAAGATGATTGCTCCATTAGCCAGTAGGGTCTTCATGGAAACCCCGTCCAACGGGGCATAGACACCGCCGCCCACAGAGGCTATGATACTCCACTTGTCGGACAGGGGACGGATGTGGGAGATATTCAGACTGGCATTCAGCAGATTGTCCGGATTCAACTCCCGCGCCTGCCCCTTATTATGGAATACGCCATAGGCAGCATTGACGGTTGCCGACCACGCCACCAGCCTGCCCTTGTCGTCATGCCTGACGGAAAGCGGCAGGTTATACCTTCCCGATACCATCATCAAGCTGCCCGAACCATACTCGTTGCCGAGGTCATCCTTCAACGAACTTCGGGCAGATAGTCGTAACTGATATAGCCTTGCCCCCGGCAGCAGAACGGCCACGCCGCAAGCCACAACACCAATAGAATCACAGAGTTTGTCTTCATGGGAATATGCAAATGTTTTCTGCAAATATAGTCCTGCGGCAAGTAAGCGGGAAGCATTTACGGACGGGGTGCGGAATGGGGAGGACGAAATGCGGAAACCGGAAGGCGGAATGATTCCATGTTTTACGTTACGCATTTCACGTTACGTAAAATACATAATATTTTCGGGATAAAACAAATATCAGGTGAAGCACCCATCAATCTCCAAACTAATTGTACCTTTGCGGAACTTTAAACAAAAAAATGATGAAAGAAGAAACTTTCGATTATTCCAAAGTTCCCCATAACTTCGGCTTATGCGCTACTGACACATGCCCTTATACTGACACCTGCCTGCGCCGGATTGCATATACGTATGCACCCTCAAACAACATCTTCCTATATGTACTGAATCCGAAAGCAATAGAGTCCACAGCGGGAAAATGCAAATATTATTGCTCGAATAAGAAAGTGCGCTATGCCAAAGGCTTTATCCATACGGCAGAAGCCATCTCTGTCGGCCAGTCCGGCACGTTCCGCTACCGGCTCATCGGCTTATGGGGTATCCGAAGATATTATCAGAAGCGGAAAGGGGAAACTTTGCTCTCACCAACCGAGCAGCAACAAGTCATTGCAATTGCCCGTAACTTAGGACTCCAACGGACGGAGTACTTCGACGCTTATGTAGAAGAGTACGACTTCACATGACGGCTCCGGTCACATGATAACTCCGGTTACCCCAAACGGTAACTTCATTTACACTACGAGGTAAAAGGCTTTACACTATGGTGTAACGACCGTTACAATATGGAGTAACGGCCGTTACACCCTATGGTAAACGGCTTTACATTAGAAGGTAAACAAGCGGTAAATACAATACGCTGATTTAAAGGGAAGTATTCAGTATAAGATTATGGCAGTATTTCACCTTCCGCTGTCACCTTTACGTAGATTTCCCTTTCCCCTTGCTCCATCTCTACCAAAAGTAACTGCCATCGGGAGTCTCAATAAAGTCGGCATCATCAATGACATAACCGGGATGGCAGCCGTAACGGCGTTCTTCACTACATCCTCCAGATGTCTCTTACTGATATCCCAGATAGTATAGGCCCATGCACCCTCAGCGGTGAACATCACATCCTTGCTGATACTTCCGTGCACGATTTCGACTTCCGTCATACCGTTCTTTTCTTTTTCAATATCCACAATGCGGGCATTGGGATATTTCTCTGCTATAAAATCTTTGATGGCAGCGGAAATATCAGAAGGGAGATAATCTTCGGGAGAACCGCCGTTGTGCGCATCGGCCACTTCCTTCACCAGAATGCCGTCCTCCGAATAATAGAGGTCCATTTCCTGATTACCTTTCTCCACTTCGATGATGTAGACAACAGCCATTTCCTTACGTTCCAGCTTGTCTACATCTTCCACCTTCCATACATTATAATAGGTACTACTCTCGTAAGAGCTTCTCACCGGAGCGGGAAGGTCTGCATAACGGAGGTCGGTTTCGGTCATCTGCCATACACCGTCTTTGGTGAACCAGGCCTCCTTTTCGAAATTGTCCTCATGGAAATCAGCCACATAATATGCACCTTTTGTTTCCCATTCTATACGCTGGGCATTGGGATGCTCCTTGGCCAACGCATTACTCAGTTCCGCGGGCACGGAGATTCCGTCGTTGTCGTCATCATCACAGCTTTGCAAGGCAAAGGCAAACACGCCTAACGCCAATAATAAGAAGTACTTTTCCAGTTTCATAGTCATTTCGTTTTTTTACATTATCAATACCAAGTTTGTTCATTTTGTATGGCAAAGATGAAGCCTAAATCTGGAAAGAATCTGGAAGAATACTCATATTTTGCAGAAAACAGCTATCTTTGTGCCACTAAAAGCGTTCATAACAAAAGAGATACATAATAACACAATGGAAAAGAAATTCAAACGTACCACCGTGACCTCGGCATTGCCGTATGCCAACGGCCCGGTTCATATCGGACACCTGGCAGGCGTTTATGTTCCTGCCGACATCTACGTCCGCTACCTGCGACTGAAAAAGGAAGATGTAATCTTCATCGGCGGCTCCGACGAACACGGAGTGCCCATCACCATCCGCGCCAAGAAGGAAGGCATCACCCCGCAAGACGTGGTGGACCGCTATCATACGCTTATAAAGAAGTCTTTCGAAGAGTTCGGCGTCTCCTTCGACGTGTACAGCCGTACTACCTCAAAGACGCATCACGACACGGCTTCCGACTTCTTCCGCAAGCTGTACGATAAGGGAGAATTCATCGAAAAGACCAGCATGCAGTATTACGACGAAGAAGCTAAGACCTTCCTTGCCGACCGCTACATCACCGGCGAGTGCCCCCACTGCCATGCCGAAGCGCTTACGGCGACCAATGCGAGAAGTGCGGCACCAGCCTCAGCCCCACGGACCTGATTAATCCGAAGAGTGCCATCAGCGGCAGCCAGCCCGTGATGCGTGAGACGAAGCACTGGTATCTGCCGCTGGACAAACACGAGGAATGGCTTCGCCAATGGATTCTGGAAGACCATAAGGAGTGGCGTCCCAATGTTTATGGCCAATGCAAGAGCTGGCTCGACATGGGCTTGCAGCCGCGTGCCGTGAGCCGCGACCTGGATTGGGGTATTCCCGTTCCCGTAGAGGGTGCCGAGGGCAAAGTGCTCTATGTATGGTTCGACGCCCCTATCGGCTACATCAGCAACACCAAAGAGTTGCTGCCCGACACATGGGAGAAATGGTGGAAAGACCCCGAAACGCGTCTGGTACACTTCATCGGAAAAGACAATATCGTGTTCCACTGCATCGTGTTCCCCGCCATGCTGAAGGCAGAGTAGCTACATCCTGCCGGACAACGTGCCGAGCAACGAGTTCCTGAACCTGGAGGGCGACAAGATTTCCACTTCACGCAACTGGGCGGTATGGCTGCACGAGTATCTCGTTGACTTCCCCGGCAAGCAGGATGTGCTGCGCTACGTGCTGACCGCCAACGCACCGGAGACAAAAGACAACGACTTCACCTGGAAGGACTTCCAGGCACGTAATAACAACGAGCTGGTTGCCGTTTATGGCAACTTCGTGAACCGCGCCCTGCAACTCACCAAGAAGTACTTCGACAGCGTAGTGCCCGCCGCAGGCGAACTGAACGACTACGACCGCGAGACGCTGAAAGAATTTGCCGACGTCAAGGCAGAAGTGGAGAAGTTGCTGGATGTATTCAAATTCCGCGACGCACAGAAGGAAGCGATGAACTTGCCCGCATCGGAAACAAATACCTTGCCGACACCGAGCCGTGGAAGCTTGCCAAGACGGACATGGAGCGCGTAGCCACCATCCTCCATATCTCCTTGCAGTTGGTCGCCAACCTTGCCATTGCTTTCGAACCGTTCCTGCCCTTCAGCAGCGAGAAGCTTCGCAAGATGCTGAACATGGACAGCTTTGACTGGGCAGAGCTGGGACACACCGACCTGTTGCCTGCCGGACATCAGCTGGGCACCCCCGAACTGCTGTTCGAAAAGATAGAAGACGACGTCATCCAGGCACAAGTAGACAAGCTGCTTGCCACCAAGAAGGCAAACGAAGCCGCCACCTACAAGGCAAACCCCATCAAGCCGACCATCGCCTTCGAAGACTTTGAAAAGCTGGATATCCGCGTAGGTACAGTGCTTGAATGCGAGGCAGTGCCCAAGATGAAGAAGCTGCTGAAGTTCAAGATTGCCGACGGGCTGGAAAACCGCACCATCGTCAGCGGCATTGCCCAGCACTACAAACCGGAAGAACTGGTAGCAAGCAAGTGCTGTTCATCGCCAACCTCGCTCCACGCCAATTCAAGAACGGGCTGGTAAGTGAGGGAATGATTCTCTCTGCCGAGAATTATGACGGCTCGCTGGCGGTGACTTCACTGCTGAAAGAGGTGAAGCCGGGCAGCGAGGTGAAATAAAACAGTAACAAGGTAACGAGTTAACAAGGCTACAAGGAGGAAGGAAAAGCCTCGTGGCCTTGTTAACTCGTTGCCTTATCAACCAATAAACTATGTCCGATACATCACTCAAAGAAAAAACAGCCAAAGGCCTCTTCTGGGGAGGATTCAGCAACGGCATACAGCAGTTGTTAAATCTGGGATTCGGAATAGTCCTTGCCCGTCTGCTGGATGCTTCGGATTATGGTATGGTAGGGATGCTTACCATCTTCTCCGCCATTGCCGCCGCCTTGCAGGAGGGTGGGTTCATTTCGGCACTGACCAACCGGAAGGAGACTTTGCACAAGGATTACAACGCCGTGTTCTGGTTCAGCCTGATGTGCAGCACTACTATATATATATTACTCTTCTTTGCCGCACCGCTGATTGCCGACTTCTACGATACGCCCGAGCTGATACCGCTGTCCCGTCTCTCCTTCTTGGGATTCGTCATTTCCAGCATGAGCATTGCACCGAGGCATATCTATTCAAGAACCTCAGAATCAAGGACACTACCGTCATTTCTATTTCAAGTCTGATAGTCTCCGGCATTATGGGCATCACATTGGCGGCAAACGGATTCGCCTATTGGGGAATTGCACTGCAAAGCATCTCTTTCATCACCGTAATGACGGTTCTCAATTTCTACTTCTCGCGTTGGAGACCCCGCTTCCGGTTCGACTTTACACCTATCAAGGAGATGATAGGGTTCAGCAGTAAGATAATCATTACGAATATCTTCACCATAATCAATAACAATTTGTTTTCCGTCTTGTTGGGTAAGTTCTATTCGGAACGGGAAGTGGGTAACTTTACGCAGGCAAACAAGTGGAACGGCATGGGACATACCACGATTACGGGCATGATAAACGGCATTGCACAACCCGTCTTTACCCGGGTTGCCGACGACAAGGCACGGCAACTTGCCGTATTCAGAAAGCTGCTGCGCTTCACCGCCTTTATCTCTTTCCCCGCCATGCTGGGATTGAGCTTGGTATCGAAAGAACTGATTATAATCACTATCACGGAGAAGTGGCTGCCCAGTGCCGATATCTTGCAACTGTTATGTATTTGGGGAGCATTTATTCCCGTCATCAATCTGTTCTCCAACCTGCTCATCAGCCGGGGACATTCTTCTATCTATATGTGGAGCACCATCAGCTTGAGCCTGCTGCAAATAGTAGCTGTATGTGCCATATACATACGGGTTGGAATGGATGCTGCGTATTTTCGTCATTATCAATATCGGCTGGCTGTTTGTATGGTTCCGTTTTGTCAAGAGGGAGATAGGATTAAGACTGCGCGATATGCTGAAAGACATCTCTCCTTATCTCTCCCTATCCATTGTACTCGTAGTGTCAACTCACTATGCTACTCAGCCCATAGAAAACCTATACTTAAATATGGCAGCCAAAATCATTATGGTAGCTGGGCTTTATGCACTGGTTTTGTGGAAACTACAATCTACCATCTTCCGGGAAAGCATTGAATTCCTCTTAAAGAAAAAAAGAGCATGAGCCGCATAGCTACATCATATCCGCCTACAAGGATGCCCCACACTTGGCACGCCTGGTTGCCGCACTGGATGACCGGGCAGACTTCTACGTGCACATCGACCTCAATGCCGATATACACCCTTTTGAAGAAGCCTTGGGAGACAAGGTCACTTTCGTGCCCCGCCACCGGATAAGCTGGGGAGGATGGGAACAAGTGGAATATCAGAAAGAATTGCTTGCCGCCGTATTGCACAGCGGTATCCCCTATACCCGCGTAGTATGCCTGAGCGGGCAAGACTATCCGTTATGGAACAACAACGCCATCCACCACTATTTCGAGGAGCATCAAGACACTGAATTCATCGGCGGTTTCAACCTGACACACTGCACCGTGAAACAGCAGTTGCACAAGATAACCCATTACCACCCTTTCCGTGACCTGCCTTGGAAGAGTATATGGTGGAAGAACAAACTCATCGTAGCATCGCGCAAGCTGGTACAGATACTCCCCATCCGGAAAGCCCCTTTTGCACCCTTGGAGGGCAAGCAGGCAGATGTCTATTTCGGTTCCGACTATTGGGCCATCACGTTGCCCTGCGCACGATATGTATATGAAAAGTTGTGCACGGAGGAGAAGCTGGTGAAGTATTTCAGAACCAGCTTTGTACCCAGCGAGCTGTGCATACAGACCATCGTATTCAACTCCCCTTTTGCCTCAAAAGGGCTTCTTTTAGAGGGGGAATACCCCGGACTTACCCGTCTCACTCCCTTGCACTACATAGACTACGGCGCATCCATCCGCGTGATGACACTCGAAGACCTGCCGGTATTGCGGCAGTCTGGAAAGATGTTCTGCCGGAAAATAGTAAGCGGCACATCAGACAGATTAATGGAAGCCATAGAGCAGACAAGAAGAGAATAAAAAGAGAGTTATCCCAACAGATATGCCACTTTATCCCAACCGGAATGCTGCAAAGAAGCAATTAATTCGTATTTTTGCAGCATCACATTTCTATTGATACAATGAAAAAGAATGTAGTAGTCATATTGGCAGGAGGAGTCGGTAGCCGTCTGGGATTGTCCACTCCCAAGCAATTCTTCAAGGTAGCGGGAAAAATGGTCGTGGAGCACACCATCGATACTTTCGAAAGCAATCCACATATTCACGAGATAGCTATCGTATCCAATCCTTCTATATCTCCGATTTCGAATCTATCATCATCAAGAACGGATGGAAGAAGGTCAAGAAGATATTGAAAGGCGGACAAGAACGGTATCATTCCAGCCTATCCGCCATCAAAGCCTACGAAGACACTGACGTCAATCTGATATTCCACGATGCCGTACGTCCGTTAGTGAGCCAGCGGATTCTGAATGACGTTATTGCCGCATTGGAAACCTACAAAGCTATTGATGTGGCAATGCCCGCCACGGATACCATTATACAAGTCAATGACAGATTCATTCAGGAAATCCCAGACCGCAGCAAACTGATGCGAGGACAGACTCCGCAAGCATTCCATCTGGAAACCATCAAGCATGCCTATGACATTGCCTTGCAAGACCCGGCCTTTAAAGTGACCGACGACTGCGGCGTAGTAGTGAAATACCTTCCGGAAGTACCGGTTTATGTAGTGAACGGCGAAGAAAGCAACATGAAGCTGACCTATAAGGAAGACACCTATCTGCTGGACAAATTCTTCCAGCTGCGCAAAAGTGAACTGAACACCTTGCCCATCGACCAGGAAAACAACCTGAAGAACCGGGTTGCAGTCGTATTCGGCGGTAGTTACGGCATCGGCGCAGACGTGGCTCAGCTACTCAAAGAGAAAGGAGCCAACGTATTCTGCTATTCGCGCAGCATGAACGGAACGGATGTAGGCAACAAAGAGCAGGTGAGCAAAGCCTTGCAGGAAGTGTACCGCCAATGTGGACGGATAGACTACATTATCAATACTGCCGGACTGTTGAATAAAGAACCTCTGATGAGTTGCGACTATCAGACCATCTGCAACGCTGTGAACACCAACTATATGGGTACTGTCAACGTGGCACTTGAAGCCTTCCCCTATCTGAAGGAGAGCAAAGGTAAACTCGTATTCTTCACTTCCAGCTCCTACACCCGGGGACGCGCCTTTTACAGCATCTATTCATCGACCAAAGCCGCCATCGTGAACTTGTGCAAGCCATAGCACAAGAATGGGAACCGTTCGGCATCAGCGTGAACTGCATCAATCCGGAGCGCACCAAAACACCGATGCGTGTCCATAACTTCGGCATCGAACCGGATAACACCTTGCTGACCTCCGAGCAAGTAGCCATTACCACCATACAGTCACTGCTTTCCGAATTCACCGGACAAGTCATCGACGTAAAAAGAGAAGAAGTATGAAGAACCAATACCTATCGGACTACGTTGCCGACAACCTACGCGCCTGCCAACTGAAGCAACTTTCCATACTGAAAGAGGTGGACCGCATCTGCCGGAAACACAAGTTAAGCTACTGGCTTGACGGAGGCACACTGTTGGGAGCCATGCGTCATGGAGGATTCATCCCCTGGGATGATGACATAGACATCGGCATGACACTGGAAGACATGCAAGCATTCATGAAGGTAGCCCCCTCCGAACTACCCGACACACTGTTCCTGCAAACCCCGGAAAGTGACCCTACCAGCAAAGAGCCCATCGTCAAGATAAGGGATTTAAACTCAATCTATATTGAAGCAGGAGATACCTTCAGCGTAGAGTATCAGAAAGGACTATACGTAGATATATTCCCTTTCATCGACTACCCCACCGTGCCCCGCCCATGGGCAAAGAAGCTGTGCAAAGGCATCTCCGTCAGTTACTCCATCCTACACGCGCAACACTACTACTCGCTGCGCTCCTTTGCAGAATTCTTCTACTTCGGCATGAAGTATGCGCTTTTCAAAGGGATATGGCAATGCTCTGCCTGGTACGCCCCAAAGGGACCTATCTTTCGAATATACTCATCAATAACGGATACGGCATCATGCACCGTAAAGATTCCGTCTTTCCGCTCTCCACCATCACTTTCGAAGGAAAAGATTTCCCGGCACCGGGCAATGTGGACGCCTATCTGAAAGATTTATATAAAAACTACATGGACATTCCTCCCAAAGAGAAGCAGATAGTCCATGCCTGCTATATTCACCCGGAACTAAAACCATTGCCATGAAACCAGCCCTTGTAGATGTATCTGTACTGATTCTTTTCTTCAACCGCCCCAAACTGCTGGCGCAAGTATTCGAACAAGTGAAGAAAGCACGCCCCGCACGACTGTTTCTCTATCAGGACGGCCCGCGCGGCGAACGCGACATGCCGGGCATAGAAGCTTGTCGCAAAGTAGTGGCAGACATCGACTGGGAATGCGAAGTACACCACAACTACCAAGAGAAGAACTACGGCTGCGACCCATCGGAATACATGGCACAGAAGTGGGCATTCTCCTTGTCGGACAAATGTATCGTGCTTGAGGATGACGACGTGCCTGCCGTCTCTTTCTTCGGCTTCTGCAAGGAACTGCTCGACAAGTATGAGCACGACACACGCATCAGCATAATTGCCGGATTCAACAACGAGGAGATTACACCGGACATCACTTCCGACTACTTCTTCGCCACCACCTTCTCCATCTGGGGATGGGCGAGCTGGCGGCGGGTGACGGACCAATGGGATGAATTCTACACCTTCCTGGACGACAAGGAGAACATGCGGCAACTGAAGAACCTCATCCACACACGGCGCTACCGCAAAGACTTCATCTACATGTGCCAACGCCACCGCGAACACGGGAAAGCCTATTACGAAACCATCTTCCACGCTTCCATGTTGTTCAATTCGGGTCTGAGCATCGTGCCCACCCGCAACATGATAAACAATCTGGGAGCCACTGCCGACTCCACCCACTTTGCCGGCTCCGTACACACCATGCCGCGCGGTTACCGCCGCATCTTCACCATGAAACGCTACGAAGTGGAGTTTCCGCTGAAGCACCCTCGCCACGTCATCGAGAACACTGCCTACAAGGATAGCGTTTACCGCATCATGGCATGGCGGCATCCCTGGATAAAGATTGCACGGTCGTTCGAGGAACTGGCGTTGAACCTACGGTACGGCAACTTCACCATCATATGGCAAACGCTGCAAAAGCGTATCCGGAAATGGATGAAACAAGACCGGCATCTGTAACAAGAAAAAACATTCAAAAAAGAAGAAACGAACAACAGTCATGAGAGTACTACTTATCAATACATCCGAACGCATCGGCGGCGCAGCCATCGCCGCCAGCCGTCTGATGGAATCACTCAAGAACCACGCATCAAAGCCAAGCTGCTGGTACGCGACAAGCAGACCGACCAAATCTCCGTTGTGTCACTGGACCATAACTGGCGCATGGTGTGGAAGTTCGTCTGGGAGCGCATCGTCATCTGGAGCGCCAACCGCTTCAACAAGAAGAACATCTTTGCCGTAGACATTGCCAACACGGGGACAGACATCACCTCACTGCCCGAATTCCAGCAAGCAGACGTCATCCATCTGCACTGGATAAACCAAGGGATGCTCTCGCTGAAGAACATCGAGAAGATTCTCGCCTCGGGCAAGCCCGTCGTCTGGACCATGCACGACATGTGGCCCTGCACTGGCATCTGTCACCATGCCCGCGAGTGCACCCACTACCAGCAGGAATGCCACAACTGCCCCTTCATCCACGGAGGCAGAGGCAAACGTGACCTTTCCTACCGCATCTTCCACAAAAAGCAGGCATTGTATCGCAACCGTCACATCAACTTCGTCACCTGCAGCCGCTGGCTGGAAGAACGTGCCCGGACAAGCGCCCTCTTCTGTGGACATGCCGTGACGTGCATCCCCAACCCCATCAACACCAACCTCTTCAAGCCCCGCAACCGACAGGAAGCCCGCAGCCGTTGCCTACTGCCGCAAGACAAAAAGCTCATGTTGTTCGGCTCGGTGAAGATTACGGACAAACGGAAAGGCATTGACTACTTGATAGAATCGTGCCGACTGCTGGCCGACAAGCATCCCGAACTCCGGGAACAGTTGGGTGTCGTCGTCTTCGGCAACCAATCGCAACAACTGGAAAACCTGCTTCCATTCAAAGTCTACCCGCTGAACTTCGTCAGCAACGAACACCAACTGGTGAACATCTACAATGCCGTGGACATCTTCGTGACCCCCTCGCTGGAAGAGAACCTGCCGAACACCATCATGGAAGCCATGGCATGCGGCATTCCCTGCGTCGGATTCAACGTGGGCGGCATCCCTGAGATGATAGACCATCTGCACAACGGCTACGTGGCACAATACAAATCCTCGGAAGACTTTGCCAACGGCATCTACTGGACGCTGACCGAACCCGACTACCCCAGCCTCTCGGAACAAGCCTGCCGGAAAGCCATCTCCCACTATTCGGAGAACGTCGTCGCCAAGAAATACATTGACCTTTACAACAAAGTAACCGGAAGAAATGCATAACCACCCCACCCCGAAATTCAGCATCATCACCGTGACCTACAATGCCGAAGCGGTACTGGAGGACACGATTCAAAGCGTTATCTCGCAAACCTACCACCACGTAGAATACATCATTGTGGACGGTGCGTCCAAAGACAGCACGCTCTCCATTATCGACCGTTACCGCGACCGCATCACCCGCATCGTGAGCGAACCGGACAAGGGACTGTACGACGCCATGAACAAAGGCATCCGCCTTGCCACCGGCGATTACCTCTGCTTCCTCAATGCTGGCGACAGCTTCCACGAGGACGACACCTTGCAGCAGATGGTGCGTTCCATCTCCGGCAACGAACTACCCGACGTGCTGTACGGCGAAACGGAACTGGTGGACAAGGAAGGTCACTTCATCCGCATGCGCCGCCTCGCCGCCCCGGAAGTGCTTACCTGGCGAAGCTTCAAGCAGGGCATGCTGGTCTGCCATCAGGCCTTCTTTGCCAAAGCTTCCCTTGTAGAACCCTACGACCTGCAATACCGCTTCTCCGCCGACTTCGACTGGTGCATCCGGGTGATGAAGAAGGCACGGACCTTGCACAATACCCATCTCACCCTCATCGACTATCTGGAAGAGGGAATGACCACCCAGAACCGGCAAGCATCCCTGCGCGAACGCTTCCGCATCATGGCGCGGCATTACGGACTGATGAGTACCGTAGCCCATCATGCCTGGTTCGTATTACGGGCCGTGATAAAGAAATAGCACAAATTTCGAGGACAAATATACTTTGTTCCCGCAAGACCTATACCTTGCGGGAATCTCCCCTATACCCAGCTCTCTACAGTATAGGAGTGAGTACCCAAAACATCCCCATGTTTTCACCTAAAACATCCGGATGTAATGGAGCAAAACATCCCCATGTTTTGGGGTAAAACATCCGGGTGTTTTGGAGAAAGACATCCGGATGTTCTGCATATTAAGTCCTATACCGTGAGGGGCTAAGTCCTAAGACGTAGGAGATTAAGTCCTAAGGCAAAGGAGGCTGGGTAACTGTAAGCAGCGCCTTCAACTCTTTTACCCCTTCCGAAGCTCCCTTTTGAATGACATGTATCGGACGCATGACGTGCGTGTCCACCGGCTTGGGGTCTATCAGATACACTTCGGCGGCACGGGGCACGTAGTTCAGCAGTCCCGCAGCGGGATAAACGTTCAGGCTGGTGCCGATGATGACGAAGATGTCCGCCTGCTCCACATACCGGATGCAGTCTCAATCTCCGGCACCGACTCGCCAAACCACACGATGAACGGGCGGAGCTGCGTACCGTCGCCCGCCTTGTCGCCCAACTTTACTTCATATTCCTCCGGCGCCAGTTCCTTGACGAAATGCGGATTATAAGGGTCGCGGCTGGAACAAACCTTCGTCAGTTCCCCATGCAAGTGTATCACGTGCGTACTGCCGGCACGCTCGTGCAGATTATCTACGTTCTGGGTGACGACCGTTACATTGAAATCCCTCTCCAGGTCGGCAACGCCCAGATGCCCGGCATTCGGCACCACATCGAGCAACTGCTTGCGACGTTCGTTATAGAAATTAATGACCAGTTCCGGATTACGTGCATACCCCTCGGGAGTCGCCACCTGCTCCACCGGATATTTGTCCCATAATCCGCCCGCATCACGGAATGTGCTGATGCCGCTCTCGGCGCTCATACCAGCACCCGACAATATGACCAAGTTCTTCATTTTCCGCTCCTTTCCTTTATTAAAGTAAGACAAATATAAGAAGAATGTTCAAGTTGTGATATAAATAAGAAAAATTAAATACTTAAAAGCCTTATCATTCAAATAAAAGACGTACTTTTGCCATTCGTAAATTTGCAATAGACTGGAAAAGAAACCAATCCGGTCGTCAACAAAAGAATCTTATGGACAAATTCAGTTATGCTATCGGCCTTGGAATAGGTCAGAATCTTTTAAGCATGGGTGCCAAAGGCATTGCAGTAGATGACTTTGCACAAGCAATCAAAGACGTTTTGGAGGGCAACCAGACGGCAATCAGCCACACAGAAGCCCGTGACATCGTCAACAAGTACTTCGCCGAACTGGAGGAGAAGATGAACGCAGCAAACATAGAAGCCGGCAAAAAGTTCCTGGAAGAGAACAAAAAACGCGAGGGAGTTGTTACGCTTCCCAGCGGACTTCAATACGAAGTTATCACAGAAGGAAACGTCGGTCACTATGCCAAAGCAACCGACCAGGTACAATGCCACTACGAAGGCACACTGATTGACGGAACGCTGTTCGACAGCTCCATCAAGCGCGGCCAGCCTGCCACATTCGGTGTAAACCAAGTGATACCCGGTTGGGTGGAAGCCCTTCAGCTTATGCCCGAAGGTGCCAAGTGGAAACTCTACATCCCCAGCGACCTGGCATACGGAGCGCAGGGTGCCGGCGAGATGATTCCTCCCCACAGCACGCTCGTATTCGAAGTCGAATTACAGAAAATTTTATCTAAATAAACAAACAAGTAAAAGCAAAATGAAAAAAGTAACATTTCTCATGGCTCTTGCAGTAGCTGCCGGCATGGTATCTTGTACTGCTCAAAGTCCGAAAGCTGATTTGAAGACGGACATCGACTCATTATCTTACGCCATCGGTATGGCACGTACAGAAGGTTTGGACCAGTATCTTGCACAACAAGGCATTGACTCAACCCAGATGTCAGAATTCCTGAAAGGTTTCAACGAAGCGCAGCCAAAATCGATAAGAAAGACGTGGCTTACATGGCCGGTCTGCAAGTAGGCCAGATGGTCAGCAAGCAATGGGTGGAAGGCTTCAACCAACAAATCTTCGGCAACGACTCCACACAGAGCATCAGCCGCGAAAATCTGCTGGCAGGTTTCGTAGCAGGTGTCATCGGCAAGGGTGGTGCTATGGATATGATGAAAGCTCAAGAGTACATGCGTACTCAGATGGATGCCATCAAAGAAAAAGCAACTGCAGAAAAGTATGCTGACAACAAAGCTGCCGGTGAAAAGTTCCTGGCTGAGAACAAGGCTAAAGAAGGTGTAGTAACTACCCCGAGCGGTCTGCAATACAAAATCATCACCAAGGGTAACGGTGCCGTTCCTGCCGACAGCAGCAAGGTGAAAGTAAACTACAAAGGTACGCTGATCGACGGAACAGAATTCGATAGCTCTTACAAGCGCAACGAACCTGCTACTTTCCGTGCCAACCAGGTAATCAAAGGCTGGACAGAGGCCCTCACCATGATGCCCGTCGGCTCTAAGTGGGAACTCTATATCCCCTACGACCTGGCATACGGTTCAAGAGAAACCGGTAGCCAAATCAAGCCGTTCTCTACTTTGATATTCGAAGTGGAACTGCTGGGTATCGAGAAGTAATGTAACAATCCGAAGGGAGGGGCAAAACCCTCTTGATACTTCTTTTAGGCGCGATTACGCGGAATACGCGGATTTGGTAAACTAAATCCGTGAAATCCGCGTAATCCGCGCCTTATCGTTACCCCTCACTTTTATTCATTTTTCCGTCCCTTTTTATAGATAAATTAAAATAAAGTCCTATATTTGCTTACTATTTGATAACAACAAGAACTTTACTTATTTACTATTATGGAAAAATAGACAATCTTGACCGGCAGATTCTGGAAATCATTTCCCAAAATGCCCGTATCCCTTTCAAGGACGTAGCTGCTGAATGTGGCGTGTCACGTGCTGCCATCCATCAACGTGTACAGCGCTGATTGACCTTGGCGTTATTGTTGGCTCAGGCTATCATGTAAATCCCAAGTCCCTTGGATACAGAACCTGCACTTACGTAGGAATCAA
>ENA-OQCS01000209-OQCS01000209.1-human-gut-metagenome-genome-assembly--contig:-NODE-209-length-31397-cov-3.765046_pt1 | contig 31397 bp, 37 predicted proteins | sample MGYA00242757_ERZ504575 | MGnify/ENA primary metagenome ERZ504575 (study PRJEB26092, sample SAMD00036297) | human gut metagenome | host: Homo sapiens | study: EMG produced TPA metagenomics assembly of... | reverse complement strand
TTTTTCTTTTGGGTTTGTCTTGCGTCCACGTTGACCAGCAAGTCCTTTCCTTTCAGTTCGGTCTTGCCGATTTCCAAAGAGTGCAAGTCATGTGATTTTAAAAAATTCAAATGGCCTGCTCAAACAGAGGAATGCAGCAAAGTAATATTTTTCTTATGTTTTCAATGTCTGTCTATAACCATAATTCAAATGTTTTAAGTTAGTTATATAGGTAAATTATTCAAAGTCGTCTATGGTGTAATTCACAAAATCAGAAAAACGCTTCATCTGCTTGAAGATGTCGTCTGTACGATCCAAAAAGTCTGGAGCAAGAAAGAAGCTGTCCGGCTGGCAGCAGGCAACCGTATACTCTTTACACTGAAGGTATTTCAGATAGGGATAGTCCTTTGGAAATCCTTTTGGAGCTGTTTTTAGAAAATTCTCTCCGATGACGGGAAAGTATTGCTTGAAAGCAGGATCTTCCACTATACTGCGAAATTCATCTATATTGTCGTGTACCGCTTGTCGCAGAGCTCTTAACAAGGGCGGGGGAGGACAATAACTTCCACCGGCCAACAAGCAGTTTCCCGGTTCCAGATGCACGTAATAGCCACAATGGTCGGATTTCTTTCCTTTCGCATTGATATATCCTCAGATGTGTCTTGTAGGGAGTTTTATCTTCGGAAAAGCGTGTATCACGATAAATACGGTATGTACAGTCCTTTGCTTCTATACCACGGATGCTTTCATCAAATAAAGAGATACGGGAGATAATTACTGTAAGCAAGTTTTCAAACTCGCTGCGGGCGACTTCATACTGTTCCCGGTGAGAATTGAACCATTCACGATTGTTGTTTGCAGACAGTTCTTTCAAAAATTGAAATATAACAGGGATATTCATATCATATTCTTTCCTTATTATCTGCCAAATTTACGGATAATATTTCTAACATGCTACAAAGAAGGGTAAAAAAAAGCATCGGCTCTGGTAAACCGATGCTCCTTACACATTTATCAATCAAACAGACGCTTCTGTTTTTGATGTACTTACTTATCACAAGCGGGTACGTCTCTTTTAATTAATCTTATATCTAATACTATGAAAAACACATTTATATAACACAACAAATTGGAATTTTGTTCATGCAGATGAGGATAACTTTAGCATAAAAAATGGGTGGGTCATTTTATTCTGCATCCGGTTTGCACTATCTTTGCAAGAAAATATGTAGAATATGGCCGAATATAAATTTGATGAAGATAGCGTTAAAGCGCTGATAGCTTGGGCAAAGAGCACATCTTTCCCTCAAAGTGTAACATTGTCTGATGCTGAGAACATAGTGGATGTGAAACGTTTTGTGCAAGCTAACCTGAGTGACATAGATGCACATTATCCTGATGATTTTTATAATCCTGCCATCACGCGGCTATATCGGCTGAAGGAATATATGGAAGAGAACAAATAAAGACTTGGCACTGATTATGCGGAAAACCACGAAGCGATTAAGAAATCCGTGTTGTTCTGCATAATCAGTGCCAAATCTAATAAATCACCAGAGTTGTGATTCCGTTATAGCTTTATCTTAAGTATCTTTCCTCCATATCCTTCGACGGCCACATTAGTAGCCTTATAGGGAAGCAGACTTATGTTTTCTTCTTTTCCGCTGAGCAGCTCCGTAGCTTTGTACTGGTCCATCTGCGGTATTTGCAGGAAGTCAAAAGCATGAGAAGGAATATTTATGGCAAGGTCTGCCGAGATATGGTCGAAGTTCACGACGAACAGCAGCAGGTCTCTCTCAAATTTGCGCAGGAATGTATATTGCTTATGTTCATTAAAGCGCCATCCGTTGACATTGGCATACATCAAATCGAAGAAAGCCCCCTGAGAGATGGCCTTTTCTTCATTGCAAAGAGTCAGTAGCCGTTTATAAATGCTGTATAGGTGTTTCTGGTCCTCCGTCAGCATCTTGCCGTCGAACTTGCCGCCATTGCGCCAACGGCGGATAGTATCTACACTCCAATAGTCAAAGATGGTTGTACGTCCGTCCCGGCCGCTGAAACCTTCACTATCCATGCCCAGCTCACCAAACTCCTGACCGAAATAAATCATCATCGGATTGGTGTTCATGCAGGCTGACACAATGAGTGCCGGAATCGCCTTGCGTGGGTTACTGGCAAAAAAGTCGGAAGCGATACGTTGCTCGTCATGGTTTTCCAGAAAGTTCAGCATGCGTTTTTCTATACCTCCCAGACTTTGCCAGGAACGGGTGATGGCAGTTGCCGATTCATACCCGCAAGTAACAGCCCGCAAGGTATCATAAAGTCCTACTTTGTCGTATAAATAATCAAACTTGCCACGGAACAAGTAATTCTTGTATTCTCCCGGGTTATAGACTTCGGCTATAAACAGCAGGGAGGGATATTGCTCCTTTACCTGCGGGATTGCCCATTCCCAGAACTCTACGGGAACCATTTCGGCCATATCGCAACGGAAACCGTCTATATTCTTTCCCGCCCAGAACAGCATGATATCCAGCATCTTGGTCCATGTGTCGGGAATGGGGTCGAAATGGCAAGTCCCGCCGTTCTGATAATCCACTCCATAATTCAACTTATAGTTTCGTACCAATCGGTGATGTTTGGATAAGCATCAAAACGGTTGTTTCCGGTAGCTTTTGCCGGAAACTCCCTATAAGGTTCGGCGGCTGCACCTTTCATGTCAAATTGGCCATGCAGTTCCGATTCGGGATATAATAGAAGTTATTATATGGCTGAACGCATAATTGGTATCATCGTTTGAACCAGTTGTGAAGTGCCATCCGGCTGGCATCCGAGTGATATTGACGGGCTACGTGGTTGGGAACAAAATCTATGATAACCTTCAGACCGCTACGGTGAGTGCGCTGCACCAGATTCTCAAACTCTCTCATACGCTCCGGTACGTCCTTGGCGAGATCCGGGTCGACATCATAGTAGTCCTTGATGGCATAGGGAGATCCGGCTTTACCTTTCACAATGGCCGGATGGTCGGGTTGGATATTGTGACGGCGGTAGTCAGTTTGCGTAGCATGCTCGATGATGCCCGTGTACCAGATATGTGTAGCGCCAAGCTTCTTGATTTCTCCCAACGCTTGGCTGTAAAGTCAGCCATCTTGCCGCATCCATTTTCGGTGATGCTGCCATTATTGATGCAGTGGTTATTGTTGTTTCCGAATAGTCGGGTGAACACTTGATAAATAATCAATTTGTTTTCGTCGTTCATTTCTTTGTTTTCTATGTTATAGAATGGTTGTTTTATTCTTTCCAAATGCTGCCTTTGTCTATGAGCAGACGTTCCAATATATCATTGGTCGTATTATATCCCTGCATGAATATCTCCTCCGCCTTTTCCAGCTCTGTATTGCTGTATCCCTCCAAGTTATAAGGTTCTATCAGCAAATCAGCTTCTCGCGTTCAGGAAAAGAGTTGGAGCGGAACATAAAATTATAGGAACGTAAGGCAATGCTCACAATGTTCATTTTATACTTGGTTGCCATCAGAGGGCTGACATTCACGGCAATCACTTTTTCGCATATACGGCGGAGGGTAGAGACAGGCAGGTTCATCAGCAGGCCTCCGTCCACGTAATGGGTGCCGTCTATATTGACCGGGGCAAACAATACCGGCATGCAACACGAAGCTGCTACGCGTTCGGCGATGTCCCCTTTATGGAAATGTACCAGACGTCCGTGGTCCAGGTCAGTAGCTGTAATAATCAGAGGGATTTGCAGTTCTTCCAGTTTCTTGGATTTCAGATTGCTTTTCAGGAAATCGATGAATTCTCCCAATTCAAACAATCCGACTTTGGGAATCACCAGTTGGTCAGGTCCTGAAACTTGTGCCCGGCAAAGTAGTCAAGAACTTTATGCGGTTCATTGCCGTCGGCGTAGAATACCCCGGCCAAGGCTCCGGCGCTGACTCCGGAAAGTATATTGGGCTTTATGTCATGTTCAATAAGGATTGCATGGCACCCAAATGGGCAAAGCCTTTGATGAAACCGCCGCTTAAGGCAAAACCTATTGGATATTTTTTAGTGAACCAGTTGTTCGTTACTACTTCCATGTTGAAAATATGATATATTGTTCGGCACGAAATTAATGATTTTATTGTAGGGAGAAAGGAAAATAGCGGAAAAAAGTTCAAAGTATTAAGAGAAAAGTCTTCTCTATTAAGGAGAAAGTTTTTCTTAGTTAGGGAAAAAGTTTTTATCAGTTAAGAAAAAACTTTGTTTATGGTTTGCGGATGTCTATCCCAAGCCTTGGGATAGACATCCGCAAACTGGGGATATGTATCCGCAGTGTGCGAACAAAGTTTTAGGATTAAGGGATACTGTTTGAGAATATACGTTTATTTCTTTGCGATTGCTTTCAGCAGTGCATATCCTCCAAACCACTGAATCAGCATGCCCGGAATGCCCATACGGAAATCTTGCACTGCCAAAAAGAAATTACCGCACAGTGCCCATTCAAAGGCCGTACCGATAATTTGATAGGAGAGGATTACACCCAGCAATGCCAATAAAGAGATATTCTTGGCATAGCGTGCAGCAAGAGCGGCGGTTCCGGCCAGCAGACCGGACTTTATAAGTATGGCCGGCAACACGGCTGCTGCAGGCATGGCAAAAAGCAGATGATTGATGACCGGAGACAAGAGAGCCGTCAGCAGACCTACCTTGAAACCATATTTATAAGCAGCTATCAGTGTAAAGAAATAGATGGGAAGCAACGTCGGACCGCCTGCTGGGACCAGATGGCAGAGTTGCGGCAAGGCGATGTTTCCTGCCACGAACAGCAGGGCGAATAGATAGTCTTTACGTTGCCGAAAGGCAAAGAATAAAGTTTTGCAGATGTTTCCATTTGTATAATATTATGCATTAGTTGATAAATCTATTTTTATTATGACTGTTTAAAACTGAAAAGGTTTAATCAAATCTTCACCAATTCATATTCCATGGTTCCCAATCCTATTTTCTCGGCATGGCGCAATCCGGCAAGCAGTCCGTGTCGGGGTGCATCAAGTGGAACTTGTCGCATCCACACAAGTCGTCGTGCTCGTGTGCCGTGGCAAGGCAATTGTTACCGTGCAGTATCGGGGCTTGGATGACCATATCTGCACATGCCTTGTCCAGTGCAACCGGGTCTGCCGAAGCCAGAATGCGAGGTCGGGCACGATGGCGGCATCGTTGTGGTTCCAGCAGTCGCATTCGGGAGATACGTTCATGATGAAGCTGATGTGGAAATGGGGCTTGCCCATAACGACAGCGAGGGCATATTCCGCAATCTTGTAGTTCAGGCGCTCGGAAGTATCTTCGGCTCCCATCACGCACCGTCGTGCTGGCAGAGGCTACGCACTGTCCGCAACCTACGCATTTGGCGTAGTCTATTTCTGCCTTGCGGCTGGCATTGAGGTGCACAGCGTCGTGTGCGCAATGCTTCACGCAGATGTTGCAGCCGATGCAGCTTGCTTCATCAATCTTGGGTTGCGAGGCGCAATGCAGTTCCAGCTTTCCGCCTACGCTGGCACATCCCATGCCAGATTCTTCAAGGCGCCGCCAAAACCGGCTTGTTCGTGCCCCTTGAAGTGGTTCATACTGATTACAATATCGGCGTCGGCTATCGCTGTACCGATTTTGGGTGCCGGACAATATTCTCCGTTCAGAGGGATTTCGCGGTAGTCCGTTCCCTTCAGTCCGTCGCCGATGATGACCTGGCACTGGGCCGAAATGGGGTTGAACCCATTCTCCATCGCGCTTTGCAAGTGGTCTACGGCATTGGCGCGACGACCGGAATACAGTGTGTTGCAGTCCGTCAGGAAAGGTTTGGCTCCCAGGCTGCGGAGCAGGGTTGCCATTCGAGCTGCATAATTGGGACGCAAGTATGCCAGATTGCCGGGTTCGCCGAAATGGATTTTGATGGCAGCAAAGCTATCCTTCAAAGGGAGTTGCTCGATGCCTGCCCGTTTCAGCAAGCGTTCCATTTTATCCAAAAGATTGGATGTAGGGGAAGTACGCAAGTCAGAGTAGTATACTTTTGCTTTTTCCATGTGTTTTTACCTATTTATAGTGATAGTATCTGCAAAAATAACGGATTATTTCCATATTAATAGGTATATGGCTAAAAAAGTAGGGAAATCCCTTTTGACAAATAGGGGGATAATAAGAGGTCTATCCATGTTTCTGCCTACCTTTGTGGCAACTAAAAACTCGATAAGATGAAAACAATCAGACTAATTATTGCGGGACTGGTAATGACGATGGGATTCAGCAGTTGTTCCAGTTTGTTTTATGATGCTAAGGTAGATGTGTTGAACAGTATCCAGAAGGGGATGAGCAGGCAGGAGGTCACCAAGATATTGGGAACTCCAGAGTATCGCCGCTTCGACCGGGATATAGAAGAATGGGAATATTCCAGAGTGCTGTCCGGTAAAAGTAATATCAGCCGAACTCAGATTGTCGTGACTTTTGAAGGTGGGAGAGTCGTTGCAATGGACTCATTCTCCGGAGAGCCACGTACGTTGCCGGTTGTTCCCAGTGAAGTAGTGATAGATTCTCCAGCTCCGGTTTATGTCAGGGGGATGCACCCCGAAGACTTCCGGCATTTTTATGAAAAAGTGAAGTCCCGCCCTTTCAAGGATGATCAAATCGAAATGATGAGAACTGTTGCCCGAAACAACAGTCTGAACTGTGTGCAATGTGCCAGTTTGATGGCACTATATACTTTTGATGACGACAAGATGAAAGTCCTCAACATATTCGCTCCCAATATCGTAGATCCGGAAAACTACGAAGCGATTTTAGACGTCATTGATTCACTGTTCAAGAAAGACGATGCCAAGAAAATTCTGGGCATACGCTATTAAGAAGCAGGCATGTCGAAACGCATTGTCCGTTGGTGCCAAACACATGATGTATCGGAGGCTGACAGATAATGCGTTTAAGGTAAACAGATAATGCGTTTCGACGAGCTCTTATTCCGATAAAGGAAAGTGCCATAACGGACCGTTCCCGTGCCCTATATTCATGTCTTTCCCCCGGTTTATCGCAGTACCGATATACTCTTTAGCCTTGCAGACCGCTTCATCGAGTTTGTTGCCACCGGCAAGAAATGTAGCTATGGCAGAGGAAAGGGTACACCCTGTGCCGTGCAGGTTACGGCTCTCTATTTTGGGGTTGGAATAGAGGATGCATCCGGATGGCAGGACGTCAGCCCCGGCAGAAGGTTGCCGGCAATAAAGCACGTCGCACATGTCATTACCCTCCAGATGTCCGCCTTTGACGAGAATAGCGGTGTTGTATCTGCAGGATAATTCCTGTGCCGCTTGTCGCATCTCCACAGTACCGGTAATGGTTTGCCCCCAAAGCAGGCTTGCTTCATTCAGGTTGGGTGTAATGAGGGTGCATAGCGGAAACAGTTCCGTCTTAATGACTTGTATGGTTTCTTCGGTCATCAGTCGCCGTCCGCTGGTCGATATCATGACGGGGTCATAGACTATACACTCCGGAGTATATGTCTGAAGACAATCGACAATGGTGGTCACAATACCGGCATCATATACCATACCTATCTTGACGGCATCCGGCCTTAAATCATCCATAACAGAGGTGATTTGTGCCTTAACCATATCCACAGGTATCGGATAAACCGATTGTACTCCCAGTGTGTTTTGTGCAGTAACAGCCGTGATGACGGAAGCGGCATAACCTCCCAAAGCGGAAATGGTCTTTATGTCTGCTTGTATGCCTGCACCGCCCGAACAGTCGGAACCGGCAATGGAAAGGATAATAGGGGGAAGCATGAAATAATTAAAAATTAGAAATTAAAAATTAAAGGGGTGAGAGGAAAGCTGTTTCAGGTGGAGGAAGTGGGGGATGAAGCTTCCTTCGCTTGCTGCCAGACATCTCCCAGCAGTACGGCACCTCCGAAACCTAAAGCGGCTATTTCCGGAAGATGTTCCAAACTGATGCCACCCAATGCCATCACCTTTGAGTCGATAATACCAGCTTGCTGCGCCTTCTGCAAGGTATCGCAGGAGTAAGCGGAAGAATAGCCTTCTTTGGATATACTGTCATAAATGGGGCTGAGGAACACATAGTTACAATCTGATTTATGTTTCAACACTTCTTCAAGAGAGTGACAAGAGCGACTGACATGTCCCTTATATCCGGACGGTATCTGCGGATTGCGCCCGTTCAGATGAATTCCTTTCAGACCGAAAACGGATGCCAGCTGGAATTGCTCATGCGTGACAATGCGTGGCATATATTCCATCGGTAGCTGTTGAAGAAAATTCCCCATCTCCTCTGCCGAAGCTCCCGGCTTGCGCAGGTGGAGCATTTCCAAACCGTTTTGGAATAAGGAGGTAACTGCCTCTGCTTCTCCTTCAAAGAATTGCGGCGTGGTAATGACTATCAGTTTCATATCTTTATGGATGTTTGCCTATAGTGAGAGAATATACGACTGCATGGTCCTTAAATCAATCGTCCATAGCTTTCCAGCCAAGGGTTCACCGTAGCCGCAAATCAGTTTCAACACTTCATTGGCTTCTACGCTACCCACAATGGCAGGGGTTACGCCGATAACCGATTTGTCCGGAGATGGCATGAGCAGTGTCCCTTCTTCATCCGGATAGAGGTCACGATAGTTTTTAGCACTCTCACCGTAGCAGAAGACGGACACTTGGCCTTCAAAGCCTTGAATGGCACCATAAACGTAGGGCTTGCCCCAAGCGTTGCATACGTCATTCAGCAAGTAGCGGGTAGCGAAGTTGTCGCACCCGTCTACCACTATATCGTAGTTCCTTATCAGTTCTCCGGCATTCTTCTTGTCCAGACGGAAGGGGTATACTTCCACGTTTACATCGCTGTTCAAACCCTGCACTCTACGGGCGCCACATAGAGGTTTAGGCTGCCCAAGGTCAGCTTCAGCATACAGAACCTGACGTTGAAGATTACTGATGCTGACCTGGTCATCGTCCACCAATCCCAGCGTTCCGACTCCTGCTCCCGCCAGATAGAGGGCAATGGGAGAACCCAATCCTCCCACACCGACTATCAACACCTTGGCATTACGCAGTTTCTCTTGTCCGGCTTCGCCTATTTCAGGGAGGGACGTTTGTCTGGCATATCGGTTCATTTGTTCATTATTATTAAGGTTCTGTATTCGGCCACTCATCTCTTGAAAGCCTTCAAATCAAAACTCGCATCCCAATCTTTCCACACTGGTTCGCGCCCCAGGCGTTTCAATGCTTTGTCCACTTCCACAGCCTTGCGCTCGTCGCTGACATGAAACTGTTCCAGTGTTTGCGGATAGCTGTAATATCCTCCCGGTTCGGTCTTGCTTTCGGCGCTCATGGTTGTCACACCGAGTGTTGCCATATGGTCGCGTATATCGGCAGGCTCGCGGCTGGAGTAGGAGATGTCTACATCATGGTCGAAGATGCGCATGGCGAAAGTGACTTGTGCCAGTTCGCGGTCGCTCATGATGACATTGGGCTGGAAGCCGCCGTTCTCCGAAGGACGCATACGGGGGAAGTTGACGCTGTATTTCGTTTGCCAATAATGTTTCTGGAGATAGCGCAGGTGATAAGCCATCATGGTGATGTCTGTCCGCCATTCTTTCTCCAGACCGATGAGCACTCCCATGCCGATGGAATGGACGCCTGCCTGCCCCATGCGGTCGAAACCATTGACACGCCATTCGAATTTGGACTTCATGCCACGGGGGTGGTAGATGTTGTAATTCGACTTGTGGTAGGTTTCTTGAAAACAAATCACGCCATTCATGCCGTGTTCTTTCAGCGTTGCATACTCTTCCGTTTTTAAGGGCATCACTTCTATTTTCAGATTGCTGAAGTAGGGTTTTGCCAGGTCCAGTGCACGGGCTATGTAGGGCACGCCTGCTTTGGCCGGATTTTCTCCCGTTACCAACAGCAAATTCTCGAAAGGTGCCAGCTTCTTGATGGCCTTGTATTCGTTCACGATTTCTTCTTCCGTCAGTATGGTACGCGGCATGGGGTTGCTGATATGGAAACCGCAATACACGCAAGAGTTGGTGCAGGAATTCGTGATGTAAAGAGGCACGAACATGGAGATGGTTTTCCCGAATCGTGCCTCGGTGTATTTCTTGCTCAATCGTGCCATCGTCTCCAGATAGGGGGCAGCGGCGGGTGAGATGAGGGCCATGAAGTCCTCTACATTACAATGTTCTTTGGAGAGGGCACGGCGTACATCCGCATCTGTCTTGGCATGGATGCGTGCCGTGGTTTCCTCCCAGGATATATGTTCTAATTCGTCTGAAAACATAGTGCTCTATCAATTCCCATTTATTTCTTTTTTAATTCTCTCGACAACCGCATCGCACAGAAGTTCGGTCCGCACATCGTGCAATACTCCCCATCCACATGCTTCCCTGCATGAAAATAGCTGAACGCACGTTCCGGGTCGAGCGACAAGTCAAACTGGTCTTTCCAGCGGATTCATAACGTGCTTTGCTCAGTGCATTGTCACGCACTTGTGCTCCGGGATGCCCTTTTGCCAGGTCGGCGGCATGGGCGGCTATCTTATAGGTGATGACACCTACACGCACATCCTCCTTATCGGGCAGTGCCAGATGCTCTTTGGGAGTGACATAGCAGAGCATCGCCGTACCCAGCCAGCCTATCTGCGCCGCACCGATGGCGGACGTGATATGGTCGTATCCCGGTGCGATGTCCGTCACGATGGGGCCGAGCGTATAGAAAGGCGCATCGTGGCATTTTTCTATCTGGCGCTCCATATTCTCCTTAATCTTGTGCATGGGCACGTGGCCGGGACCTTCGATGAAAGCCTGCACATTCTTGTCCCAGGCACGCAGCACAAGCTCGCCCATCGTGTCGAGTTCTGCAAACTGCGCTTCATCGTTGCATCGTGCGTAGACCCCGGACGCAGCCCGTCTCCCAAAGAGATGGCAACGTCATACTGTGCCAGAATGTCGCAAATGTCATCAAAGTGTTCGTAAAGGAAACTCTCGCGGTCGTGCACCAGGCACCATTTGCTCATGATGCTGCCGCCACGGCTCACGATGCCACACAACCTTTTCTCGGCCAGATGCACATTGTGGCGGCGTATGCCGGCATGGATGGTGAAGTAGTCCACTCCCTGCTCGCATTGTTCAATCAAGGTGTCGCGGTAGATTTCCCAGGTGAGGTCTTCCACCTTGCCGTTCACTTTCTCCAATGCCTGGTAGATGGGGACAGTGCCCACGGGAACGGGACAGTTGCGGATAATCCATTCGCGCGTTTCGTGTATGTTCTCGCCCGTGGAGAGGTCCATCAGCGTGTCGCCGCCCCATTTGCAGCTCCACAATGCTTTCTCTACCTCTTCTTCGATGCCCGAGGTGGTGGCGGAGTTTCCGATATTGGTATTTATCTTCACCAGGAAGTTACGGCCTATAATCATCGGCTCTGCTTCGGGATGGTTGATGTTGGCAGGAAGCAGGGCGCGTCCGGCAGCAATCTCCTGGCGTACAAATTCCGGTGTGATGTGCGTCTCTATTCCCAGCTCCGCGCAGTTCATGTTCTCGCGAATCGCCACATACTCCATTTCAGGCGTGATGATACCTTGTTTGGCATAGTACATCTGCGTGCAGCATTTTCCTTGAAGGGCGCGGTAGGCAGGGTGATATGCTCAAAGCGCAGAGAGTCGAGCGACCGGTCGTCGCGGCGCATGCGCCCGTACTCCGACGTTATTTCGGGAAGCTGCTCCACATCGCCGCGTTTCAGTATCCATGGTTCGCGCAGGCGGGGCAGCCCTTTCTTCAAATCCACTTCAATGGCAGGGTCGCTGAACGGTCCGCTGGTATCATACACATACACTTCCGGATTCGGAGTAATCACCTTTTCTCCATCTACGAAGTTCGTACTGGGCACTTGCTCCACCTTGCGCATAGCTACGCGCAATTCGGGAAACAAGGTGCCCGGCAAATATACTTCTCGGAACGGGGGAATTTTATCTTCTGGTTCATTGCATTGTCAGTTTTATAGGTTCAAAAAAGCCGTCAGCGGTGAGCTGGCTTCCGCAACAAAATTATCTGCCTGTATGCCCAGACCTGCTTCGTATGCCATGCGTCCCGCCTCTACAGCCTGCTTGAACGCTACCGCCATGGTCACGGGGTCGCCCGCCACTGCAATGGCTGTATTCACCAGGCAAGCCGAAGCGCCCATTTCCATAGCCTCTGCCGCATGGCTCGGGGCACCGATACCGGCATCCACCACTACGGGGATATTGGCTTGTTCAATGATTATTCTCAGGAAATCCCTTGTCTGTAGTCCTTTGTTTGTACCGATAGGAGCACCCAGCGGCATGACGGTGGCGGCACCGGCTTCTTCCAGCCTCTTGCACAGTGTGGGGTCGGCCTGGCAATAGGGCAGTACCACAAATCCTAACTTGACCAGTTCTTCTGTGGCTTTCAGCGTCTCCATAGAATCGGGCAACAGATAGCGGGGGTCGGGGTGTATCTCCAGTTTCAGCCAGTCGTGCCGAAAGCTTCACGCGCCATCTGTGCAGCAAAAACAGCTTCTTCGGCATTGCGCACGCCGGAGGTGTTGGGCAGAAGCTGGATACCGGGATGCTGTATGTGTACCAGCATATTGTCTTCCTTGTTGTCCAGTTCAATGCGTTTCATGGCTACCGTCACCATTTCTGTGCCGGATGCAGGATAGACTGCTCCATCACTTCATCGGAATTGAACTTTCCGGTTCCTAAAAACAGACGGGAGTTGAACTCACGTTCCGCAATCACTAATTTTTCCATATCAGTCGTCATATATTAATTCTTTATTTTTCATTCTCCATTAAAGAAATGATTCTTTTCATTTCATCTGCCGGACTATCGGCATGCAGTACCGTGCCCGAAAGGGCAATCCCGCTTACCCCCGTCTGCATAACGGCTGGAATATCCGCTATGGTTATTCCACCGATGGCTACTATCGGAAGGTGTATATCCTTCTCCTGCATCCGGTGGATGATAGCTGTATATCCTTCCAGTCCCAATATCGGACTCAGATTCTTCTTGGTAGTGGTGTAGCGGAAGGGGCCGCAGCTATGTAGTCGGCACCGGCTTTGTAGTGTTGCAGTACATCCTCAAAGGTATTTGCCGTGCCGCCTATAATGTACTCCGCGCCCAGAATCCGGCGTGCGTCGGCTATGGGCATGTCTTTCTTTCCAAGATGTACGCCGTCGGCATGCAGCTTCTTTGCCAGTTCCACATGGTCGTCAATGATGAAGGTGGCACCGTATTGCCGGCAAAGGGCCTGCACTTCCAAAGCTACGGGTTCTATCGTTTCCACCGGGGTGTCTTTCATGCGCAGTTGCACCCAGCGGCAACCGCCCTCAAGAGCATGCGTGCAGCATCCAGATACGAATATCGTTCCGTATAGTGCGTGATGAACTGCATTCCTCCGTTTTTCAGTCTCTCGTCCTTCATCTTCCTCACCCTCCGCAAGCTGCTTTGATAATGATGATGGGCATGTATTCCCTCAGGATGCATTTTGTCCATTCCGTGCGAAGTACAATACGGTTGTCTACGGCCACGGCAATGCCTTGCATCGGTAGGGCAAGTTCCTCGATAAGTTGTGAAAGGGTAGTGGCGCCGGTTTTCACTTCCTTGTTGTTGACCAATACTTTCATTTTTCTGTTCATTAAGAAATAAAACAAATGGAAGTAAATACAAAGAAGCGTCTTTACGGCAAGTTCAGTGAAGAAAGAAATATCCAATTCCTACGGCAGTACTAACTGCATCAGGTTCGAGGGTATAATCTCAGCCGTCGGGGCACCCCTTTGTCTTTACGGCAACAAAGGTAAGGGAAAATCGGAAATAAAAAACAAAAGAACGTACTTTTTATTTCAGTGATTACTTTTTGTTTACTCGCGCCCCTTTGTGGCACGTATCTTTTTCAGCGTATTCCGAACAGTGGTTCTGACTCCCGTTGAATAAAATGGCCTACTAAAACAAGAAAGGCTGTCTATTTGAAGAAAGACAGCCTTGAAAATATTCTATTTAAGGAATTATGCAATCCCGTGAGCCGTAGCTTCCGGTGCAATCTTCTTGATAAGACCTTGCAGCACTGCACCAGGACCGCACTCTGTGAAGTCCGTAGCACCATCGGCAACCATGTTCTTCACTGTTTGCGTCCAACGTACCGATGCTGTCAGCTGAGCCACCAGGTTCTTCTTGATTTCTACCGGGTCAGTATGAGGCATAGCGTCTACATTCTGATATACGGGGCACTTCGGAGCATGGATTTCTGTTGCATTGATGGCTGCTTCCAGTTCAACTTTGGCAGGGTTCATCAGCGGAGAGTGGAACGCACCGCCTACCTTCAACGGCAGAGCACGCTTTGCACCTGCAGCCTTCATCAGTTCGCAAGCCTTGTTGATACCTTCTATGGAACCGGAAATTACAATCTGTCCCGGGCAGTTATAGTTGGCTGCCACGCAAACTTCACCTTCAGCACTTACTTGAGCGCAGATTTCCTCAACCTTTTCATCCGGCAGGGCAATAATGGCTGCCATAGTGGAGGGCTGTGCCTCGCAAGCCTTTTGCATAGCATGGCACGGGCATACACCAGTTTCAGACCATCTTCAAAGCTCAGTGCACCGGCAGCAACCAAGGCAGAGAACTCGCCCAATGAGTGACCGGCGGTCATCTCCGGCTTAAAGTCATCGCCCATGCAGAGGGCGGAAATAACGGAATGAAGGAACACGGCAGGTTGGGTAACTTTAGTCTGGCGCAGGTCTTCATCTGTTCCGTTGAACATAATATCAGTAATACGATACCCGAGGATATCATTTGCTTTCTCAAAAAGTTCCTTGCTAATGCCGAATTTTCGTACAGGTCCTTTCCCATGCCAACGAATTGGGCACCTTGACCCGGAAATACAAATGCTTTCATATTTACTCGTTTTTTAGTGTTTAAATAAAAAGTGCTGCAAAGGTAGAGGTTTTTCTGATATTCACCGCACAAACGGATGTTTTTTGTGCAATGCCCTTACTTTAAGGAGGGAAGCTAAAATACAATATGTATGCTTGGGCCTTCTGTGGTATCCGGAGGCTGAAATACTTATAAATGAAACACTTTCTCCTTATTGTACTTCCTACAATTAGACCTCTTGTATATTCTTGTAAATTACATATTGTATTCCATACGATAACAACTGAAAATGATATTGTATAAAGTAAGATATGTATTCAGTTGAAAAATAATGCTTTATAACATTATAAAAATATTCTTTTCCTTTATTGCAAATTAGAAAAACCTATTTATATTTGCAGCGCTTAACGAGATATATTATGCAAAACATAGAACAAAAAACGCCGTTGGCAAACAATCATATCTCTGTGGACTGTGTAGTGATTGGTTTTGACGGAGAACAGCTAAAGGTTCTGCTGATTAAGCGTGCAGGAGAGGAAGAAGGAGAAATCTTTCATGATATGAAGCTTCCCGGAAGTTTGATTTACATGGATGAGGATTTGGATGAAGCTGCCAAACGGGTGTTGAATGAATTGACGGGCTGAAGAACGTCAATCTGATGCAATTCAAGGCATTCGGCTCAAAAAACCGTACGAAGGACCCCAGAGATGTACATTGGCTGGAACGTGCCATGCAGTCCAAGGTAGAGCGTATTGTCACCATAGCCTATCTTTCCCTGGTGAAGATAGACCGCGCATTGAACCGTGATTTGGACAATTATCAAGCTAGTTGGGTAGCCATGCCGGATATAAAGGCTCTGGCATTCGACCACAACCTGATTATCAAGGAAGCCATTACCTATGTCCGTCAGTACGTCGAGTTCAACCCGTCTTCACTGTTCGACTTGTTGCCGCGTAAGTTCACCGCATCCCAGCTTCGCACTTTGTACGAACTGGTGTATGACAAGCAGTACGACGTACGCAATTTCCATAAAAAAATTGCCTTGATGGAGTATGTCGTCCCCCTGGAAGAAAAACAGCAGGGCGTGGCCCACCGGGCGGCACGCTACTACCGTTTCGACAAAAAGATATACAATAAAATCCGACGGTAGCCGGATTGTAAATTCTTCATATCACTTTCATTTTAATATTGATAGAAATGTATTTATTAGGTTATGACATCGGCAGCTCGTCTGTAAAAGCGAGTCTGGTAAATGCGGAAAGCGGCAAGTGTGTATCGTCTGCCTTCTTCCCCAAGACTGAAGCGGACATTATCGCAGTGAAGCCCGGCTGGGCAGAGCAAGACCCCGGAAACTGGTGGGAAAACTTGAAACTGGCCACACAAGCGGTATTGGCAGAATCCGGAGTAAACGCAGAAGACATCAAGCGATCGGTATCTCTTATCAGATGCATGGCTTGGTATGTGTAGATAAAAACCAGCAGGTGTTGCGTCCTGCCATTATCTGGTGCGACTCCAGAGCCGTGCCCTACGGACAAAAGGCTTTCGAAACATTGGGAGAGGAGACTTGCCTTTCACATCTGCTGAATTCTCCGGGCAACTTCACGGCCTCCAAACTGGCTTGGATTAAGGAGAATGAGCCTTCCGTTTACGAAAAGATTCATAAGATAATGCTGCCGGGCGACTATATCGCCATGAAGTTGAGCGGTACCATCTGTACCACGGTGTCCGGTTTGTCCGAAGGGATGTTCTGGGATTTCAAGAACAACCGGGTTGCCGACTTTCTGATGGACTATTATGGATTCGACTCCTCTCTGATTGCCGACATCAAACCGACTTTCTCCGAGCAGGGACGTGTCAATGCTGCTGCAGCCGCAGAGCTGGGTCTGAAAGAAGGTACGCCTATCACTTACCGTGCCGGCGACCAGCCCAACAATGCCCTTTCCTGAATGTATTCAATCCGGGTGAAATTGCTTCTACCGCCGGAACGTCCGGCGTGGTATACGGCGTGAACGGTGAGGTGAACTACGACCCAAGTCACGTGTCAACACCTTTGCACACGTCAACCATGCTGCCGGGCAAACCCGTCTGGGTGTTCTGCTGTGCATCAATGGTACGGGCATTCTCAATTCATGGGTAAAACGCACCGTTGCTCCCGAAGGCATCTCCTACAGCGATATGAATCTGCTGGCGGCGCAAGCTCCCATCGGCAGTGCCGGTATCAGTATCCTGCCCTTTGGAAACGGTGCGGAGCGTATGCTGGAGAACAAGGAAATAGGCTGCTCCATTCATGGCATCAACTTCAACCAGCACGGCAAACAGCATATCATCCGTGCAGCGCAGGAAGGTATCGTTTTTTCCTTTAAATATGGAATCGACATCATGGAACAAATGGGCATTCCCGTGCAGAAAATTCATGCAGGCAAGGCTAATATGTTCCTCAGCCCGCTGTTCCGCGAGACATTGGCCGGTGTGACGGGAGCTGTCATCGAACTGTATGATACCGACGGGTCTGTAGGTGCCGCCAAAGGCGCCGGAATCGGTGTGGCATATACAAGGACAACAACGAAGCATTTGCCACGCTTGAGAAGCTCGAGGTGATAGAGCCGAAAGTGGCAGACCGCCAGGCTTATGCCGACGCATATGCGCGCTGGAAACACTGGGTAATGTGCTAATGTGCACATTAAAACGTTAGCACGTTAAAACAATAAATTAATAATTAACCCCGTGATGAATGTGTCTGTCATTGGCACATTCTCACATTAAAACATTAAATTCTTATGGCAACAAAAGAGTATTTTCCCGGAATAGGAAAGATTAAATTCGAAGGTAAAGAGAGCAAGAACCCGATGCATTCCGTTATTACGATGCCGATAAAGTAATCATGGGTAAGAAAATGAGCGAATGGCTGAAGTTCGCCATGGCATGGTGGCACACTCTTTGCGCAGAAGGTGGTGACCAATTCGGTGGCGGAACAAAGAAATTCCCCTGGAACGGTGAGGCTGACAAGGTTCAGGCTGCCAAGAACAAAATGGACGCCGGCTTTGAATTCATGCAGAAAATGGGTATCGAATACTACTGCTTCCACGATGTAGACCTCTGCGAAGAAGCCGAGACCATTGAAGAATACGAAGCCAACTTGAAGGAAATCGTAGCGTATGCCAAGCAGAAACAAGCAGAAACCGGCATCAAACTGTTGTGGGGTACTGCCAACGTATTCGGCCATGCCCGCTACATGAATGGTGCAGCCACCAATCCCGATTTCGATGTTGTGGCACGTGCCGCCATCCAAATCAAAAACGCCATCGACGCTACTATCGAACTGGGAGGCTCAAACTATGTATTCTGGGGCGGTCGCGAAGGCTACATGTCATTGCTGAATACAGACCAGAAGCGTGAGAAAGAGCACCTCGCACAGATGTTGACCATCGCCCGCGACTATGCACGTGCCCGCGGCTTCAAAGGTACCTTCTTGATTGAACCGAAACCGATGGAACCTACAAAACACCAGTATGATGTAGACACCGAAACCGTTATCGGCTTCTTGAAGGCTCACAATCTGGACAAAGATTTCAAGGTGAACATCGAAGTGAACCACGCTACTTTGGCGGGCCACACCTTCGAGCACGAACTCGCAGTAGCCGTAGACAACGGTATGCTCGGCTCCATCGACGCAACCGTGGTGACTACCAGAACGGCTGGGATACAGACCAGTTCCCCATTGACAACTTCGAACTGACCCAGGCAATGATGCAAATCATCCGTAACGGAGGCTTTGGCAATGGCGGTACAAACTTCGATGCCAAGACCCGTCGCAACTCCACCGACCTGGAAGACATTTTCATTGCCCACATCGCCGGTATGGACGTGATGGCACGTGCACTGGAAAGTGCAGCCAAACTGCTTGAAGAGTCTCCTTACAAGAAGATGCTGGCCGACCGCTATGCTTCCTTCGACAGTGGTAAAGGCAAGGAATTTGAAGATGGCAAACTGACGCTGGAGGATTTGGTAGCTTACGCAAAAGCCAACGGTGAGCCGAAACAGACCAGCGGCAAGCAGGAATTGTATGAGGCAATCGTGAATATGTACTGCTAATAATGATCAATGTTTAGTGATTAGTGGTTAATAAGTTGCGCATGAGGTGTTTCAATATTAATCATTAATCGCTAATCATTAATCGCTAATCATTAACCATTAATCATTAATATCATGAATTATACAGAAAAAGGCAGTAAACTCTACCTCTTCTCTATTGTGCTGGTAGCCGTCATCGGGGGCTTGCTTTTCGGCTACGATACAGCAGTCATATCCGGTGCCGATAAAGGGCTTCAGGCATTTTTTATGGGTGCCTCCGATTTTGTCTACACAGATACGATTCACGGCATTACCTCTTCCAGTGCACTTATCGGATGTATCATCGGTAGTGCTCTTTCGGGATTCTTCGCATCCAATCTGGGACGTAAGAATTCTCTTTTCATAGCCGGCGTCTTGTTCTTTCTGTCGGCATTGGGCTCCTACTACCCGGAATTCCTTTTCTTCGACTATGGTGTTCCTTCCTATTCCTTGCTCGTGGCATTCAATTTCTACCGTGTATTGGGAGGAATCGGCGTAGGTTTGGCATCGGCCATCTGCCCGATGTATATTGCGGAAATTGCGCCGAGCAACATTCGCGGGACTCTGGTATCATGGAATCAGTTTGCCATTATCTTCGGCCAGTTGGTGGTTTACTTCGTGAACTTCCTTATTCTGGGCGAGAATTCAAATCCGGTGATAAAGGCCATTGAAGGAGTCAACCAGATTCTGAATCCCGAAGCGGCAGCATGGACCACAGAGACAGGATGGCGTTTGATGTTTGTCAGTGAGGCTGTTCCTGCAGGAGTCTTTGCGTTGCTCGTACTGTTTGTTCCCGAAACGCCACGCTATCTTGCCATGAGTGGCAAGGATGATAAGGCACTCCAGGTGTTAAGCCGTATCAACGGTTTGGCTCAGGCAAAGGTTATTCTGTCTCAAATCAAAGCCACGGCAGAGGAAAAGACGGAAAAGCTTTTCACTTATGGCTGGATGGTTATCTTTATCGGTATCATGCTGAGTGTATTCCAGCAAGCGGTAGGTATCAACGCCGTACTCTATTTCGCACCGCGTATCTTCGAAACGATGGGAATGGGCAACCCGATGGTTCAAACCGTCATCATGGGTATCATCAATATTCTGTTCACGTTGCTGGCTGTCTTTACAGTCGAGAAATGGGGACGTAAACCGCTGCTCATCTCGGGGTCTATCGGCATGGCGATAGGTGCTTTCGGAGTAGCTCTTTGCAACGTTGTGGCAGGGCTTCCTCCATGTTGCTGTTGTCAGCATCATGGTCTACAGTGCTTCGTTCATGTTCAGCTGGGGCCATCTGCTGGGTACTGATTGCTGAAATCTTCCCGAATACCATCCGTGGCGCTGCAGTAGCCATTGCCGTAGCCTTCCAATGGATATTCAATTTCATTGTATCTTCCACCTTCGTACCTATGTACAATATGAGTTTGGGAGATATGGGAGACAAGTTCGGGCACATGTTTGCTTATGGCTTATACGGAATCATCTGTGTGGTGGCTGCTCTGTTTGTCTGGAAGCTTGTTCCCGAAACGAAAGGCAAGACACTGGAAGACATGACCAAGCTGTGGAAGAATAGAAGAAACAATAGATAAGACCGTCATTGAAACTGTCCATATAAGACGGGAAAGAGGAGGCCTGATGAATGCCTCCTCTTTTTGTTATCAATTCCGTATCTTTTCCCTTATCCGTTCAAGATGGGAAAGAAAAATCTTCGGAGGGGAAGATAACATGTAAGGATAAACCGTACCTTTGCACTGTTTTTAATCAGGAATAGCAAGAAGTTATGGATTCAATGAAAATCAATAAGGTGCAGATACGCAATCTGCAGATTGAAGATTATGACCAGTTGGCACAATCGTTTACGCGCGTTTATTCAGACGGAAGCGATGTGTTCTGGACGCACAAACAAATAGAAAAACTGATACGCATCTTCCCCGAGGGCAGATTGTGACGGTGGTTGACGAGAAAATCGTGGGCTGTGCGCTTTCCATCATAGTGAACTACGATGATGTGAAGAACGACCACACTTACGCCCAGGTTACGGGCAAGGAGACTTTCAACACCCACAATCCGAAAGGCAACATACTTTATGGCATCGAAGTCTTTATCCATCCCCAATACCGTGGCCTGCGTCTGGCACGCCGTATGTATGAATACCGCAAGGAACTTTGCGAGACATTGAACCTGAAGGCAATCATGTTTGGCGGACGTATCCCCAACTACTACAAATATGCCGATCAAATCCGCCCCAAGGAGTACATAGATAAGGTGAAGCAAAAGGAGATCTTCGACCCGGTGCTGACCTTTCAGCTCTCTAACGACTTCCACGTGCGAAAGGTGATGCGCAACTACCTTCCCAATGATGAGGAGTCCAAGCACTACGCCTGCCTGCTGCAATGGGACAATATCTACTATCAGGCTCCCACACAAGACTATGTAAACCCCAAAACCACTGTCCGCGTAGGCTTGGTACAATGGCAGATGCGTACCTACAAGACACTGGATGACCTTTTTGAGCAAGTGGAATTTTTTGTGGATGCCGTGAGCGACTACAAGAGTGACTTTGTCCTTTTTCCCGAATACTTCAACGCACCGTTGATGGCAAAATTCAACAACGAGGGCGAGTCGCAGGCTATCCGCGGGCTGGCGGCCTATACCGAGGAAATCAAGGAGCGTTTCGTCAAGCTCGCCATCAGCTATAACATCAACATTATTACGGGCAGTATGCCGCTTATCAAGGAAGACGGGCTGCTATACAACGTAGGATTCCTCTGCCGACGTGACGGAAGTTATGAAATGTACGAAAAGATACATGTCACTCCCGACGAGATAAAGTCCTGGGGACTGAGCGGAGGCAAGTCCATCCAAACTTTCGATACGGACTGTGCTAAGATAGGCGTGCTGATATGCTACGATGTAGAGTTCCCCGAACTGAGCCGCATCATGGCGGACCAAGGCATGCAGATACTCTTTGTTCCTTTCCTTACCGATACGCAGAATGCTTACAGCCGCGTAAAGGTGTGCGCCCATGCTCGTGCCATCGAAAACGAGTGCTTTGTAGTGATAGCCGGCAGTGTAGGCAATCTTCCCCGCGTGCACAACATGGACATCCAGTATGCCCAGTCCGGTGTGTTCACTCCCTGCGACTTCGCTTTCCCCACAGACGGCAAGCGTGCGGAAGCCACTCCGAATACCGAAATGATTCTTGTGTCGGATGTGGATCTGGACTTGCTGAATGAACTGCATACCTACGGCAGTGTACGCAACCTGAAAGACCGGAGAGGCGATTTGTACGAGGTGAAGATGAAAAGATGACTTTCCCGAATGCCACACTCGGTTGCCTCCAATACCACACCTTATTCTCCGAAATGCCACACTTCATCGTCCGGAATGCCATAGGTTTCGGACAACGGAGTGTGGCATTTCAGCTGCTGAAGTGTGGCATCCGGGACGATGAAGTATGGCATTTCGGATGGTAATTCCATAGTTTATCCGTATCTTTACAAAACTTTTATTCTAAAAAACAGAAACAATGGCCAAGAAAGCTCTCTCTGCTCCCGAAATACCTCTCTGCATCAATGTGTTGCGATTACTTAACTACCGTCTGGCTCCCGACGAGCTGATTCTGTTCGACTGGCTTACAGTAAAACAGATTTCTTTTAAATACAAGCCTTTCCATTACTCCCAGGCGCGTGTAGAGGAAGAAACCCGTATCCGCCGTACCCGGCAGGAAGTCATCATTAAGCAATTCTCGGCCTTGGGCTTCTTGAAAACCGACATAAAGGTCAATTCCGTCACCCGTGGACGTGTCCGCTATTACTCCGTGGACTTCAGTGTACTTGCCGACGTGGATGTCCTGGTAGAAATCATCATGCCCCAAACCACGCTCTTCCGTGACTTCATCCTCTACTTTGCCTACCACGCCACTATGCAGAAGAAGAGCAAGGAAGAACAACTGAAGCCTGCCTCCGCCATAAATCACGAGCTGCCGCCCGAATCTATCAACTGCTGAGCCAAGTCTATGACGAGCGCCGCCAATACTATAATGATGGGGGACTGACCGGAGATGTGAAGCCTGAACGCTCGAAATCTGCCATGCAATTGCAGCATAACAAACCCATAGAACGTAAACTGGCAAAGTTGGCAGACTACTACAACGATAACAGCATCAAAAACGCCTTTCTTGCCTATGTGGACGAAATCCTGACCCAAAAGAAAGAACCCGAAAACCTGATGTATTACTTTCTCTCTTTCGATGAGACATCGGATTGTTTCGGAGTGGTGAATCATTACCTTAATTATTTCACCTTGCATTATAGTTACAGCAGCAACAGTTGAAGTCTATCCGCTGATGATGCTGTTATTATTTCTTTTAATATAATACTTTATTATTCTTTCCATGCTGTTCTCTGCACGCTTATTGCTGATTGCGGCAATAGCATTCGCAGAATTCTACATACCATTTGTTGAACTCAGCAAAATAGCCCTCTCATTTGTTGTTTTCAACGTAGTTTTCAGGTCGCTTGTTTGAGCTAAATTTACGTTTTTGCCGTTTTTGCTTAGGGAACCCGTGGATTTTGGCTTATTTTGAGAAACGTGATTCGCTCAAACTAAAACGGCAAATCATAAATGGAGACTTCTTTTTCGTGTACTGACATTCTCTCTGCATTATTCAAAAGAGAAATATCTTTAATCTTTTTATGATATAGAGAAAATTTTGCAATTTGTTCTATTTCTTTTTTACGGTTTTACTAAGGATTAGATATTCTTCTTCTCTATCAATTCCTAAAAACGGCGTCCCAAAAGATTGGCTGCAATTCCTGTAGTGCTGCTGCCTGTAAATGGTCGAGAATCCACGCACCACCACGAGTTGATGCCAAAATAATACGCGACAATACAGATAAGGGTTTCTGAGTAGGATGTTTGCCACATGATTTTTCCCAACGAGCTATGGCCGGTAATTGCCATACGTCCGTCATCTGCTTGTTGCTGTTGATTTGCTTCATGATACTATAATTATAGTAGTGTGTTATTTTAGCAGACTTGCGTGCCCAAATAATGAACTCTGTTGAGTGTGTAAAATAACGACATGAAATATTAGGTGGCGGATTGGTCTTTGCCCATGTCACTACATTCAAAATCTTAAATCCTAATTCAGTCAGGATATTGGCTATTGAAAAAATATTATGATATGTACCGCTAATCCATATTGTTCCATTTTCCTTCAGTTTATTTTGGCATTCGCTTATCCATGCTCGATTGAACGAATCTATGTATTCAGGAGTACCTCCTTTATCCCATTCCCCTTTATCCACGCATACCATCTTCCCACTTTGCACACTTATCCCTCCATTACTGAGAAAGTAAGGAGGATCGGCAAATATCATATCGAACTTGAAACTGAATTGCTTTAATAATTCGATGCAGTCACCATGCAGGAGGGTAAAGGCACGGTCGGAGGATTTGAAATAAGGAATCATAATTTAGCAATAATCTCTTGATATTCCTTCCAGGACATTAACCGACCTTCTCCAGTGGGATAATTGACATCTTCCTGCCCCCATATCCATTTATATACTTTTATTAAAGCCTCAGGAGTTTCACCGGAAGCGAAATTTAAAGCTCTTATTTCATTTATAAAATCGGAAGGTTCTTCTCCATTATATGTTTTTTCCATTAAAGTCAGAAATACTTTTGCTTTATCTTTGTTTTCCTGAACTTTATTTATTACATCTTCTAAGATTTGTTTGTGAGATATTTGCCATAGTGTATTATCATTGGATTATAGATGAATACTAAAAAATCTTCTTTTTAGGTCTTCCATATACAGATTTACCACCAGGCTTCGTGATAACGATTTTCCTACCATCAGAGAGTTCTTCGACTTCATAACCTCGATATGGTAAATCTATAAGTTTTTGTGAGAAGTAGCTTTATCCGCATTGTTTATACGAATAGGCTCTAGTTCTATATTATGTTGATAGATGTTTTTCATCGTTCTATTTATTTCATGATTTTACTTATAATGCCGTTCTCCATATCATTAATATTGTATATATGTTCAAGTACATCAAAAGTTTCTTCCAAATTTCGACGCGCACTATTCCATCCTTTTCCATCCGTAAACCAGACAAATGTAAAATCTGTTAGGTCTTTGGTTTCCAAGGTTATCGTTTTGTAACTTCTTGCTGTTTCGTTAAGCTTAGAGCCACTACTTCCATAAAAATTGGTTTCTATACCATATACCATGGTAGGTGTTTTTACGACAAAATCAAATCGTTTCTCTGCCTTACCTTGGTTAGATATTGAAGATAAATCAATACCCCATTTCTTTTCGATAGCATGAATATACATTTCTTTGAAGTAGGTGATACCTTTTACAAACCCAGCCTTCTGTATATATGATTCGACGAGGTTCTCCATCAGGTGTCCACCTCTATTTTTTCTTCCATTAGAATCAAGCCCAGTTTCTATTCCTGTAACATAATCTACAAGACTTCCGATAATGCGATTCTCAATCAAGTTGAAAATACCAGTTTTGCGCATAAATATTTTATATTGCTCTACACTATAGTTCATTTTTTTGAAATTATAACAGAAGCTGCCTTCTTCATCTATAGCTTCTATATCCATTTCACGCTTTGCTATCAGAATAGGAATACACTTTAGAATACTAGGGTATTTACATAATAAATTATCAAAATCGTTTTCTATATTTTTGCTGCCAATAAGAGAATTCATAATATTCAATTCCACTTTAATAGCATCAACATTAGAGAAAACTTGTCAAAGTATGTATAATATTGGTAGTTCGCAATACTTGTACGAAACAGTGCAAGCCATTGTTTAAAATCTCTTTCCATACAAATTTATCTATAATTCATGCTAATATTAGAAATCATAAGTTCGGACAGTTTCCCTCTTTTTTCAGGATTGGCATTAACCATTCGCGTAGCCATTACTCGCTGAATATGGTATTCGTTATAAATCTCATCAAAGAAATTATCATTTTCGTCTTTGCCTTTCACATCCGAATTACTTAAGATGAAATTAGTTTTATATTGAACTATCTTGTGACAAAAATCGCGTAGCCGTATTTGTTCATTATCGTCAAACTCATCTTTGGCATACGAGTTGAAAGAAGAAGTTTTGCTTAAAGGTTTATATGGAGGATCAAAGTAGAATAAAGCATCAGGAGAAGCGTAAGCTATTGTTTTCTCGAAATCCCCACACAAAATATCTACCTTTTGCAAAATCTTAGAATCTGCAAGAATTGTATCTTCATCACAAATTCTAGGATTGGCATATTTTCCTTGGGGAACATTGAATTTTCCTTTAGAATTTACTCTATACAACCCATTGAAGCATGTCCTATTTAAAAAAATGAATAAAGCGGCGGTCTCTATTTCAGACAAGGATGAAGCGTTATATATGTCGCGCTTATTTAAATAATACTCTTTTCTGTCTTCTTCTCCCAAGGGGATATACTTTTCTTGAAGTTCTTTTAATTGTTCAATCAATTTATATGGTTGTTCCTTAATAACTTTATATGTAGTTATCAAATGGGGATTTATATCATTAATCACAGCTTTTTGAATATTGGGAAATTGCTGTAATATCCAAAATAAAACAGCCCCACCTCCAACGAAAGGTTCTACATAAATAACGTTTTTTTTCTGTGAGAAGTCAGATGGTAAGGTACGCTCTATATCTCCTAAAAGCTGCGTCTTTCCACCTACCCATTTTACAAAAGGTTTTGCAGTTCTATATATTCTATGTTGCATATTTGGTCTAAATATCATTCTTCTAATGGCAAAGATAGTGAATCTCTTCAAGTTGTGCGAATATATTAGGAGTCTTTCTTTTTATTTTTGAATTCTATGTCTAAAAGGATATTAATCACTCTTATTATCCCTCTTTTCATCCTTAAATAAAACATTTTACTGCACTTATCCAGCTTTTTCTACCTAAAAAGTCTCTTGTATTTAAGTTTTTTGTAAATTTGCACCCTTAAAATGGAGAAGGTAGCTTTTGACGTACCAAATGCCTATCAAGAGTATCTTCAATCGTAAATTGTAAATTGTCAAATAGTAAATATCAAGATGGGTAAGAAGTTTGCCGAATATTCGAAGCTCGACCTTTCCGAAGTGAACGGAAAAGTGTTGAAGAAATGGGACGAAAACCAGGTTTTCGCCAAGAGTATGACAGAACGTGAAGGTTGTCCTTCTTTCGTATTTTTCGAAGGACCTCCCTCGGCCAATGGTATGCCGGGCATTCACCACGTAATGGCTCGCTCCATTAAGGACATTTTCTGCCGTTACAAAACGATGAAGGGGTTCCAAGTAAAGCGTAAGGCCGGATGGGATACTCATGGACTGCCCGTGGAACTGGGTGTGGAAAAAGCACTCGGCATTACGAAAGAGGATATTGGCAAGACTATTTCCGTAGCAGAATACAATGCTGCCTGCCGCAAGGACGTCATGAAGTTCACCAAGGAATGGGAAGACCTGACGCACAAGATGGGCTACTGGGTGGACATGACGGACCCGTATATCACCTACGACAACCGCTACATCGAAACCTTGTGGTGGCTGCTGAAACAGCTCTATAAGAAAGGACTCCTTTATAAAGGGTATACCATACAACCTTATTCTCCTGCTGCCGGAACCGGACTCAGCTCGCACGAGTTGAACCAGCCCGGATGTTACCGTGACGTAAAAGACACGACCATGGTGGCACAGTTCAAGATGAAGCATCCGAAACCGGAAATGGCAGAGTGGGGAACTCCTTACTTCCTGGCATGGACCACTACTCCGTGGACGTTGCCCAGCAACACTGCGCTCTGCGTCGGTCCCAAGATAGACTACGTGGCCGTACAGACTTACAACGGATATAGCGGTGAGAAGATGACTGTTGTCTTGGCAAAAGCACTGCTCTACACTCACTTCAACAAAAAAGCGGAAGGCATTGCATTAGAGGATTATAAGCCGGGTGATAAGCTGATACCTTTCAAGATAGTAGGTGAGTACAAAGGCCCCGATTTGGTAGGTATGGAGTACGAACAGCTCATCCCTTGGGTGAAACCGATAGACGTTGCCGAAGACGGTAGCTGGACTCCCAGCGACAAAGGTTTCCGTGTAATTTCTGGTGACTATGTGACGACTGAAGACGGTACGGGTATCGTACACATTGCCCCGACCTTTGGTGCGGACGATGCTTTTGTGGCACGCGCTGCAGGTATACCGTCCTTGTTCATGATAAACAAGAAGGGTGAGACCCGCCCGATGGTAGACCTCACCGGTAAGTTCTTCTTGATTGACGAACTGGACGAGGAGTTTGTAAAGGCATGTGTCAATGCAGACCTTTACAAAGACTATCAGGGCAAGTGGGTAAAGAATGCCTATGACCCTCAATTCACTGTAGACGGCAAGTATGATGAGCAGGCTGCACAAGCTGCCGAATCATTGGATATCGAACTCTGCATGATGATGAAAGCCGCCCGCCAGGCATTCAAGATAGAAAAGCATGTACACAATTATCCGCACTGCTGGCGTACGGACAAACCCGTATTGTACTATCCGCTGGATAGCTGGTTTATCCGCAGCACCGCTTGCAAAGAACGTATGATAGAGTTGAACAAGACCATCAACTGGAAGCCGGAAAGCACCGGTACGGGACGTTTCGGCAAGTGGCTGGAAAACCTGAATGACTGGAACCTCAGCCGTTCACGCTACTGGGGTACTCCGCTGCCCATCTGGCGTACAGAGGACAATAGCGAGGAAAAGTGTATCGAGTCTGTAGAAGAACTTTACAAACGAAATAGAGAAATCCGTAGCTGCCGGCTTGATGCAGTCCAATCCTTACAAGGAGAAGGGCTTCCAGCCGGGTGTATATACCAAAGAGAATTACGACAAGATAGACTTGCACCGTCCTTACGTGGACGATGTCATCCTTGTTTCTAAAGACGGCAAGCCGATGAAACGCGAAACGGACTTGATTGACGTTTGGTTCGATTCCGGTGCCATGCCTTATGCACAGATACACTATCCGTTCGAGAATAAGGAACTGCTGGATAGCCACCAGGTATATCCTGCCGATTTCATCGCCGAAGGGGTGGACCAGACACGCGGTTGGTTCTTCACGTTGCACGCCATCGCTACAATGGTGTTCGACAGTATTTCTTATAAGGCTGTCATTTCCAACGGCTTGGTGCTCGACAAAAATGGTAACAAGATGTCCAAGCGTCTGGGCAATGCCGTAGACCCCTTCTCGACCATCGAGAAATACGGGTCCGACCCGTTGCGCTGGTACATGATTACCAACTCCTCTCCGTGGGACAATCTCAAGTTCGACGTGGATGGCGTGGAAGAGGTGCGCCGCAAGTTCTTCGGAACACTCTATAACACCTATTCATTCTTCGCCCTCTATGCCAATGTTGACGAATTTGAATACAAGGAAGCCGACGTGCCCATGACGGAACGTCCCGAGATAGACCGCTGGATTCTCTCCGTGCTGAATACGCTGGTGAAGAACGTGGATACCTGCTACAATGAATACGAGCCTACAAAGCAGGACGTCTCATTTCCGAATTCGTGAACGACAACCTCTCCACTGGTATGTCCGCCTGAACCGCAAACGTTTCTGGGGCGGTGGTATGACGCAGGACAAGCTCTCTGCATTCCAGACACTCTATACATGCCTCGAAACCGTGGCTAAGCTGATGGCACCCATCGCTCCGTTCTATGCTGATATGCTCTATTCCGACCTGATTGCAGCTACGGGACGCGACAATGTGGTTTCCGTACACCTTGCCAAGTTCCCCGAATATAAGGAGGAAATGATAGACAAGGGATTGGAAGTCCGCATGCAGATGGCACAAGACGTCACTTCCATGGTATTGGCACTGCGCCGCAAGGTGAACATCAAAGTCCGCCAACCGCTTCAGTGTATCATGATACCGGTAGTGGATGAAGAACAGCGTGCACACATCGAGGCTGTGAAAGCACTTATCATGAACGAGGTGAATGTGAAAGAAATCCAGTTTGTGGACGGTGCTGCCGGTGTACTGGTAAAGAAAGTGAAATGCGACTTCAAGAAGCTGGGACCGAAATTCGGTAAGCAGATGAAAGCCGTGGCTGCTGCTGTGGCAGAAATGTCCCAGGAAGCCATTGCCGAGCTGGAGAAGAAAGGCTCTTATACGTTCAATCTGGACGGTGCAGAAGCCGTGATTGAAACGGCAGATGTGGAAATCTTCAGTGAGGATATTCCGGGATGGCTGGTTGCCAACGAGGGCAAACTGACCGTGGCTCTGGAAGTTACCGTTACCGAAGAGCTGCGCCGTGAGGGTATTGCACGCGAGCTGGTAAACCGCATTCAGAATATCCGCAAGTCGAGCGGTTTTGAGATAACAGATAAAATAAAGATTACATTATCAAAAAATCCTCAAACAGATGATGCGGTAAATGAATATAATGACTATATTCGCAACCAAGTTTTAGGAACTTCACTGACGCTGGCAGACAACGTAGAAAATGGTACAGAACTGAACTTCGACGATTTCTCGCTGTACGTGAGCGTTGTGAAAGAATAATTAAATACTAACCCTGATTAACACGTAAAAGTTATGGCAGAAAAGACTAGATACTCAGATGCTGAATTGGAAGAATTCCGCGCTATCATTATGGAGAAGTTAGAGTTGGCACAACGTGACTATGAACTGTTAAAGGCCAGCCTGACGGGTGCAGACGGTAATGACACCGACGATACATCTCCTACGTACAAAGTACTGGAAGAAGGTGCCAACACCTTATCCAAGGAAGAAACCACACGTCTGGCCCAACGCCAGTTGAAGTTCATCCAAGGATTGCAGGCTGCTTTGGTGCGCATTGAGAACAAAACATATGGCATTTGCCGCGAAACCGGCAAACTGATACCGGCAGAGCGCTTCGTGCAGTGCCCCATGCCACTTTGAGCATCGAAGCTAAAAACAACGGCAAGAAATAAAAATGGGTAAATTCTTTACGAAGGGCCGGATAGCCTGCCTTATCATATTTTCGGTATTGGTTATAGACAAATTATCAAGATTTGGATAAAGACCCACATGTACTGGCATGAGAGTATCCGGATTACGGATTGGTTCTATATATACTTTACCGAGAATAGTGGTATGGCTTCGGTATGGAAATATTCGCCAAACTGTTCCTGACCTTGTTCCGCATTGCTGCAGTCACGGTCATTGGCTGGTTTCTGTACAAGTTCGTGAAGCAAGGCATGAAGACCGGATTATCATCTGTGTGTCTTTGGTCTTGACGGGAGCCTTGGGAACATTGTCGACAGTGTGTTCTATGGCGTGCTGTTCAACGAAAGCACCCATTCG
>ENA-OQCS01000208-OQCS01000208.1-human-gut-metagenome-genome-assembly--contig:-NODE-208-length-31487-cov-2.753476_pt1 | contig 31487 bp, 45 predicted proteins | sample MGYA00242757_ERZ504575 | MGnify/ENA primary metagenome ERZ504575 (study PRJEB26092, sample SAMD00036297) | human gut metagenome | host: Homo sapiens | study: EMG produced TPA metagenomics assembly of... | reverse complement strand
CTGGTCAATCAGGCGCAGCAGATGATCCTGCGGAACAAGGTCATCCATGCAGAACATCTGAATCTGTTCTCTTTTCTTATCTGCATTCTGTGTCATCATAGGAAACACCGCCTTTATTTTGATACTTTCATTATACCAAAAAAGTAGTGAAAAGTCCCGTAAATACGGCATTTTCACTACTTCTTATATGCTTGTAAGTACATAATTTTTGCAGTCATGACACAAGAAAAGCTCCCTCACAGGAAGGAGCTTTGTCTACAGTCTGAGCCCTCACATAAAAATGTGAGGGCTTTCGCATGTCAAAAATGGTCCTTATTACGCACTCAGATCCAAATTCCGCCCAATTACTGCGGCAGCATCGGCGGATTTTTTGTTCTGCTGATAAGGATTGCTTTCGTCACTGTAGCTGATCTTAGTCGTGGTGGTGCCGCCGGCGGTGTAGACAGTGCCGCATTCGGGGCATATCGCGGTCCGCAGGGACACTGTGCGGAGAGAACTTTGCCGTTGTTCTGTGCAGCTTTGTTGTAGGCATTGGTTACATGCTCCTGCTCATGGGCGCGAACTCTGGAAGCAGAAGCCTGCGGAGATATATGGGATGCAGATTTGAAAGAGACCATCTCATCGGAACCGTCCTGATATTTGCGGTTCTTGCAGGTCTCACATTCTGCGGGAGAAGATTTCCTGCCGGGCTTTTCCACATCGGATTTTCCGGGATTTACTACCATACCCTTCTCTTCGGGCCGTGCGGAAGATACCGTACCGGTAGAATAACCGTATCCGTAATTGCCGGTCAGACTATAATTAGTATAATTACCGATTCCGTAAATACCTGTCATGGGACTTCTCCTTTCTGTGTAATGTTTTGCTACTCTTCTATTTGCCCTCATTGTAGCACCTGTATCCGGTGAGGGCAAGTTAAGATCGCTGAAAAATCCGCTCTACTTCGGAAATTACCGAAGTCGTTCCCAAGATTACGATGGGATCCGGACAAGAACCTGTCAGAGTCAGTGCCTGTTGCACGGAGTCTGTCCACATCGTGCCAATACCCTCTTCTGCCAATGACTCCTGCTGTTTTGGGGAAAAATGATAATGCGGATTCCCGGATCTGGTGAGAATGATGCGGGCAGCTACATCTTTCATGGACCGGACCACACCGGCATAATCCTTATCTTCCGGAATCCCCACGATAACAGTACAATTCGAAATCCCCAGATGACGCAGAACTTCTTTTACATTTTCACAGCTGGCGGAATGGATGCACGCATCCAGCAGGATCAAAGGGTCCGAACTTAGAATCTCCATCCGCCCCGGATGATGGATCGCAGACAGTTGGCGGCGAATTTGATTGCACATTGTATCTGAAAATATATCCGGAGCTTCGGATTCCCGGCAAAGATCCGCCATGACATCCACGCACAGAGCCAGAGCCAGTGCGCAGTTTTTCGCCTGATGTTCTCCCAATAACGGAATCTGTAAATCCGGATAAATGTTATCTCCGATCACCACATCAAATAGCATGCCGGAACAGGTATAGTGGATATTTTCTGCCTGAAAATCCCGACCGTATATTTTATAGGGAACCTGCATAGCCTCGGCACGGCGAACCAGAACCTCCAGTACTTCATATTTCTGCTCCGCAAAATAGACACACTTCTGATCTCCGGTGATGACGTGTGTTTTATCCTCTGCAATGGCAGTCAGCGTATCTCCCAACTCTCTTGTATGCTCTAAGAAAATCCGATTGATCACGGCATAATCGTGACGAATGTTGTTCACATCATCATATTTTGCACCCTTTCCGCATTCAAATACATTGAAATCCGTATTTTTTCTGAAAAATAAGTCAGTGCCAGGTCCGCCTGAATGCCCATGGGCTGATACATACCGACTCCGCCAGATCGGAGGCAATGTCCAGAATCTCCGGCTGGATCTCTGCCATCAGACGGCAAAGTCGGTTTCACTGATCATGGTATCATTGACGCGGAAGCGCTCTCTGAAATCAGTAATATGAGGACTAGTCATCAGTCCTATGCATAAATTTGTCTGCAGAATCCGGGAAATCATATTGGCAACGGATCCTTTTCCCTTGCTTCCGGTGACGACGACACAGGGAGCAATCGATTTCTGCCGGAGCAGAGATCTCGTCAGCTCAGGATGTCTTTTTCCGGCATCCCTTGCGGCATAGTCCTGATGTGTGGCAGCCCGCAGATAGGAAGCATAGATGAATCTTCCGCCTCTTTTTGCGTAGTGATATTATGAAATTCCAGTGGTGTTCCGGAAGCATTGTTCATAAAAATAAGCATACCTTTCCGTAACCTGCAATTTTACCGAGATAACAGTATCGAATATTTTCGTACACTGTGCAGGTATAAATATGAGATGAGTTCCTTATGCAAAGTCTGATCGTATTGTTTCCATGACTTTTGCAGCAACATTAATACCGGAGGCTTTTTCAATGCCTTCCAGTCCCGGCATAACGTTGATTTCGCAAAAATAAGGTTTTTCTCTGCCAAAAAGCAGATCAATTCCCAGAAAATCCAGTCCGGTCTGCTCGTAAATATCTGCGGCTATGGTACGGATGCCGGGCGTGACAGGATAAGGCTCTACCGAGCTCCCAGAGCCACATTCGCCCGGAAATCCCCTGGGATATGCGCTGCATACAGGCGACGGCTTCTCCACGGATGCTGTAAAAGCGCAGATCTCTGCCGTAGCTTTCCGAGATAAATTCTTCGAAGAGCATTCCTTGGAGGAAGGGTAGTTAAGAGAGAGTTCCTCATAAGAAGCTTTATCCCGGATGCAGACGATTTCCTCTCCCATGGAGCTTTCCAGTCCTTTACCGACAAAAGGAAGGCCCAATTGTTCTACAATAGAAGAAAAAGGCAACAGTGAAGTTCCCAGAAGATATTTCGGGATCAAAAAGGCTTCGGAATGAAGCCTTCGTACCTGTTCGAATTTATTAATATAGATATTATAAGCAGTTAAAGGATTATAGCTTCGGGTGGCAAGTGCATTTATAGCATCCTTTTCCCGTCCCCATTTATAGCGGTTGATGACAAAATCCACAGATTCCAGTATTTTACCATGATTTATAATACCCTGCATAGAGACCGTAGTATCGTGGATCCCTACAATCTGCAGATCCATATCCATGGCAGAAGCTTCCTGTACCAGACGATTGCAGGTATAAGCATTGGTCATAGCATTATATTTTTCTATGATATATCCTCTGATAGGCATAAGGCACCTCGTAATTTCAGTATTCTCATGGTTAACATAGCAAAATGTAATCAAAATAGCAAGAAATATAGTTCTTCTATTGAAAAAGGAGCAATATCCTGCGTATAATAAGAGACATAAAAGCCTAAAGTACTACCACAGAATATATTAAATAGAAACAAAAGAGGAGACATACCATGAAATTACTCGAAGAGCGCATTCGCAAAGACGGTACAGTAAAAGCAGGGAATGTATTAAAAGTAGATTCTTTTCTGAATCATCAGATGGACATTGATCTGTTCAATGAAATGGGAAAAGAGTGGGCGCGTCTGTTCGCAGACCGTAAGATTACGAAGATCCTGACGGTAGAGGCTTCCGGTATCGGCATCGCTGTGTGGCAGCCAGCATTTTCATGTGCCGGTGGTATTTGCAAAAAAGTCCCAGTCCGTAAATATTGACGGTGAAGTATATTCCACCAAGATCGAATCCTTTACGCATAAGAGAGTATATGACGTGATCGTCTCCAAAAAATTCCTACATCCGGAAGATCATATTCTGATTATTGATGATTTCCTGGCCAACGGATGCGCACTGGAGGGTTTGATCGACATTGTCAATAAAGCGGGAGCTTCTGTAGAGGGTGTCGGCATTGCCGTTGAGAAGGGATTCCAGAAGGGCGGCGACCTGATCCGTTCCAAGGGTATCCGTGTAGAGTCCCTCGCAATTGTGGAAAGTATGGATGACAAGACCGGAGAGATCGTATTTCGGTCTTGACAAAAAGTCAGACAAATGCTTATACTGACTAATGTTGAGAGAGTACAATAAAGGGGTCGTATGAAGGTGTCATACACCTTTTTGCGTTGACTCACCGGTTTATCTGCAGATCTGTGTCCGCGCTGCTACATGGATCTGTAACGAAGCAGCAGCGCAGAAAGAGGAGAATTATGAAAAAGAAAGTCGTAAGTTTACTCGCAGCTATGGCTCTCGCAGTTACTGCTCTGGCAGGATGCGGATCCAATAACGCAGCTACCACCGGCACAGATGCTGCAACTGTTGCAGCTACTACTGAGGCAGCAGCTACTACTGAGGCAGCAGCTACTACTGAAGCTGATGGCGAAGCTGTCAGTGGTGTAAAGGCAGGTTTTATTTTCCTGCATGATGAGAACTCTACTTATGATCTGAACTTCCTGAACGGAGCAAAGGCAGCTTGTGAGAAGCTTGGCATTGAGTACATGACCAAGACCAACATTCCTGAAGGACAGGAAGCTTATGAAGCAGCTTGTGAGCTTGCTGATGCAGGTTGCAATTTCATTTTCGCAGACAGCTTTGGACATGAGGACTACATCATCGAGGCTGCTAAGGAGTATCCCAATGTTCAGTTCAGCCATGCAACAGGAACCAAGGCTCATACCGAGGGTCTGGACAACTTCCACAATGCATTTGCTTCCATCTATGATGGCCGTTACCTTGCAGGTATCGTTGCAGGCATGAAGCTGAATGAGATGATCGCTAATGGTGATATTACCGAGGATCAGGCTAAGATGGGTTATGTAGGTGCTTATACTTATGCAGAAGTTATGTCCGGTTATACATCCTTCTTCCTGGGCGCTCGTTCCGTATGCCCCAGCGTTACCATGGATGTAACCTTTACCGGTTCCTGGTACGATGAGACCGCTGAGAAAGAAGCAGCTAACAAGCTGATCGAGGGCGGATGCGTACTGATCAGCCAGCATGCAGACTCCATGGGTGCTCCTACCGCATGTGAGACCGCAGGCGTTCCCAACGTATCTTACAACGGAAGCACTGAGCAGCCTGCCCCAATACCTTCCTGGTATCTTCCAGAGTTAACTGGGAGCCTTACTTTGAGTATGCTATTAAATGTGTAGCAGATGGAACTCCTATCGATACTGACTGGTGTGGTACTCTGGAGACCGGCTCTGTAGAGCTGAGCGATCTTGGTACTGCTGTAGCAGATGGTACCGCAGAAGCAGTAGAAGCTGCAAAGGCTGATCTGATCGCAGGCAAGGCTCATGTATATGATATCACCACCTTTACTGTAGACGGTAAGACCCTGGACAGCTATGAAGCTGATATCGATACTGATCCTGATTATACTCCCGACCATGAGGTAGTAAGTGACGGATACTTCCATGAGTCCGATGTTGCATTCCGTTCCGCTCCTTACTTCAATGTAAGAATTGATGGAATCAACCTGTTGGATGAGCAGTATTAATTGACTTATTGAAATAGCCCGGACGGCGCAGCGTTTATCGCCGCGCCGCCCTTTCTACCTTATGGATCTTTTGTTTGTTGTGGATGGATGAGGTAGAAAAGGGGCGGCCAGTGTGCTTATGCCAGGTATTAAAAGACCTGAAAATTTGCAGGTCGTGGATAAATTGGAAAGGTGACTAGGATGGAAAAAGAGACAAAAGTAGCTGCGGTTTCGATGAAAAACATTACCAAGACTTTTGGATCCGTGATTGCCAATGATAAGGTAAATCTGGATATCTATAAGGGTGAGATATTATCACTGCTTGGGGAAAACGGCAGCGGTAAGACGACACTGATGAATATGCTCTCCGGTATTTATTTCCCGGATGAGGGACAGATCTTTATTAACGGTAAGGAAGAGGTCATCAAATCCCCCAAGGATGCGTTACGGCTGGGAATCGGTATGGTGCATCAGCATTTTAAGCTGATCGATGTACTTTCCGCTACCGAGAATATCATCCTGGGTCTGGAAGGCAGGCTTAATATCAAGGAGGCATCCCGTAAAATAGAGGAGATCTGTGACAAATACGGTTTTGAAGTAGATCCGAAGCAGAAAATCTATGATATGACGGTATCACAGAAGCAGACCGTAGAGATTGTAAAGGTGCTGTATCGTGGTGCGGATATCCTGATCCTGGATGAGCCTACCGCCGTACTGACACCGCAGGAGACAGAGAAGCTCTTTAACGTTCTCCGGAAAATGAGAGATGACGGTAAAGCCATTGTTATCATTACCCATAAAATGCATGAAGTGGAATCTCTGTCCGACAGGGTGGCTGTGCTTCGTAACGGTCAGTATATTGGAAGCATGCTGACAAAGGATACCACCGTTACGGAAATGACCAATATGATGGTGGGACATGCGGTTACTTTGAATATTGTCAGACCGGAACCTGTGAATCCGAAGCCCCGTATCGAAGTACAGGGACTGACCGTACGCAACGAAGAAGGTATCGTTAAGCTGAAGGATGTCTCCTTTACCGCCAACAGTGGTGAGATCCTGGGAATCGCCGGTATTTCCGGCTGTGGACAGAAGGAGCTTCTGGAAGCCATTGCAGGTCTGCAGGTAACAGAAGCCGGCACGATCAGCTATGTGGAAGATGATGGAAGTAAGGAAATGCTGATCGGCAAGGATCCGTTGAAGATCGCAGAGATGGGTGTATCACTTTCTTTTGTACCGGAGGATCGTCTTGGCATGGGCCTGGTAGGCAATATGGATCTAACCGATAATATGATGTTACGTTCCTTCCGACAGGGACATACACCGTTTACGAACCGAAAGCCTTCCAAACAGCTTGCAACTGATGTGGTAGAAAATCTAGAGGTTGTAACCCCGGGTATCACCACTCCGGTACGCAGATTGTCCGGTGGTAATGTACAGAAGGTTCTCGTTGGAAGAGAGATTGCGTCTGCACCTACCGTATTGTTAACGGCTTATGCGGTACGTGGACTGGATATCAATTCTTCGTATACTATATATGACCTGATCAATGAACAGAAGAAAAAGGCGTTGCCGTAATTTTCGTAGGTGAGGATCTGGATGTGCTGATGGAGCTGTCCGACCGTATCATGGTATTGTGCGGCGGAGAAGTGAGCGGTATTCTGGATGCGAGAAAGACAGACAAAAATGAGGTCGGTATGCTGATGACCAGAGTAGGAGGCAAAGAACATGAAGGAAAAGAATAAAGAGCCTTTGTTTCATATCGTAAAAAGAGATGCGCTTCCCTGGTATAAATCTCTGGGTATTCGATTTTTGGCAATCCTGCTGGCACTGATCCTGTGCGGTATCATTACGACGATCACCACGGGAATCAATCCTTTACAGGTATATCAGTCCATTGTTCTAGGTGCTTTCGGATCCGTCCGTAAGACCTGGGTCACTTTTCAGAATATAGCGATCCTGCTTTTGATCGCATTGGCATTGACTCCGGCATTTAAGATGAAATTCTGGAATATCGGCGGTGAGGGACAGGTGCTGATCGGCGGGCTGGCAGCAGCAGCTGTATGATCTGTCTGGGAGATAAGCTTCCGAACGCAGTTGTGATCCTGTGCATGATCGTGGCAAGTCTGGCAGCAGGAGCCATCTGGGGCTTCATTCCCGCATTTTTCAAGGCGAAATGGAATACCAATGAGACGCTGTCTACGCTGATGATGAACTACATAGCTACTCAGTTGGTGGCATTTTATACGATCGTATGGGAGGTTCCCAAGGGATCCGGTAAGATCGGTATCATCAACCAGAACACCAACGTGGGCTGGCTGCCGCAGATCTTCGGTTCCAAATATCTGTTAAGTATTGTAGTGGCAGTCGTGATCACGATATTTATGTATGTATATTTGAACTACAGTAAGCAGGGATATGAGATCTCTGTTGTGGGTGAGAGCGAAAATACTGCAAAATATGTGGGTATCAAGGTAGAAAAGTCATTATCCGTACCATGCTGTTATCCGGTGCTCTGTGTGGACTGGTAGGTCTGCTGTTGGTAGGAGGCATCAATCATACTGTGACTACCACGATTGCAGGTGGACAGGGATTTACCGCTGTACTGGTATCCTGGATGTCCAAGTTCAATCCTCTGACCATGGTATTCTCCAGCTTCCTGATCATATTCATGGATCGCGGAGCCAGTGAGATCTCTACCAATTTCGGACTGAATCATTCTTACTCCGATATCCTGACAGGTATTATCCTGTTCTTTATTATCGGCTGTGAGTTCTTCATTACTTACAGACTGCAGTTCCGTAAAAAAGCAGAAAAGGAGGAACAGTAAGCATGTGGTCATTTTTACTTGCATTTATTCCGAGAGCAATCGTACAGGGAATTCCTCTGTTATACGGGAGTACCGGTGAGATCATCACGGAGAAATCCGGTAACCTGAATCTGGGAATCCCCGGCGTTATGTATGTGGGAGGTATCTGTGGTGTCATCGGATCTTTCTTCTATGAGAGATCAGCAGGAGACGCGGCGAACATGAATGGGTTTCTTGCCATTGCGATTCCGATGCTCTGCTGCCTGTTAGGATCCCTGTTGATGGGATTGCTGTACTGCTTCCTGACTGTTACCCTGCGGGCGAACCAGAATGTGACCGGTCTGGCAATGACCACCTTCGGTGTCGGCTTCGGTAACTTCTTCGGCGGCTCCCTGATCAAGCTGGTAAACAGTGATGTACCTTCCATTGCACTGTCTGCTACCAGCAGTTATTTCAGCAAGTCACTTCCTTTTGCGGGAAAACTTGGTTGGTTCGGCAAGCTGTTTTTATCCTATGGATTCCTGGCTTATCTGGCAGTGATCATTGCGTTTGCGGCATCGTATGTTCTGAGTCATACTAGAACCGGACTGCACTTAAGAGCAGTCGGTGAGGGTCCCAATACCGCAGATGCAGCCGGTATCAACGTATCCCGGTACAAATACATCGCTACCTGCGTGGGATGTATGATCGCAGGTCTGGGCGGACTGTACTATGTAATGGATTATGCCTGCGGTGTCTGGTCCAACGATGCGTTCGGTGACAGAGGCTGGCTTGCCATTGCACTGGTCATCTTCACTATCTGGAGACCGAATATCAGTGTATTTGCTTCTTTCCTGTTCGGTGGACTCTACATTCTGTATTTGTATTTGCCCACAGGTATCGAGCATATGGAGTATCAGGAGCTGTATAAGATGATCCCTTATGTCGTGACCTTACTGGTACTGGTCATCACCAGTATGCGGAGCAAGAGAGAGAATCAGCCCCCTGCAAGTCTGGGACTGGCGTACTTCAGAGAAGAGAGATAATAATTTTATAGAAAGACGATTAAAAACGGCGTTTTCCGGAAATTTCCGGAGAATGCTGTTTTTAGTGCACATTTTGGAAAAAACTCACAGAAACTTTAGGAAAACTTTTGATTTTATTCGGATGGAATTTACCTGTGTCTGTTATGCTGAGATCAATTCAGAGAAAATAAACGGAAGGGAGAAAAAAGATGAAAGTATTGATCACAACAGACTGGTACAAGCCGGCCATCAACGGAGTTGTTACTTCGGTATGCAATCTGCGGGAGGAATTACAGCAAAGAGGACATGAAGTGAAGATCCTGACCTTGTCCCATACAGCTCATTCCTACGAAGAAGAGGGTGTGATCTATATGGGTTCCGTGAATGCCGGATATATTTATCCGGGAGCAAGACTTCGGGTGTCCCCGGGACGCGAACTGTATCGCGGGATTATAGAGTGGAATCCGGATATTGTGCATTCCCAGTGTGAATTTTCTACCTTTTTCATGGCAAAAAAGATCGCAGAGGAATGTAAGACCCTCTGGTGCATACTTACCATACTGTATACGAAGATTATACCCACTATTTTCCCCTTACAAGAAATGGGGCAGGGATATGGTACAGTTCCTGACGCGACAGATCTCCGAGAAGGTGGACAGTATGATCGCTCCCAGCACAAAAATAGAGACATTACTAAAAGACTATGGCATTCATTGTCCGGTATCAGTGATCCCATCGGGGATTGATCTGAGTAAATATGACGCGCAGACCCGGACGGATTCCCGGGAGAGAATCCGAAGAAAATATAAAATGGACCGGAAGACCACAGTGCTTTTATATGTAGGTCGTCTGGCAAAAGAGAAGAATGTGGAAGAATTGCTGGAGTACCAGCAGAAGTTCAGGAGAGCGGCACAATGCTGATGATTGTAGGCGGCGGTCCTTATTTGGAGACTTTACGGAAAAAGGCAGCAGAACTGGGTGTGACGGAAAGCGTTATTTTTACCGGAATGGTATCACCCGCTGAAGTAGCATCTTATTATCCGGCAGGAGATCTGTTCGTCAGCGCTTCCACCAGTGAGACCCAGGGGCTTACCTATGCGGAAGCACTGGGCAGCAGGATTACCGTTATTATGCAGAAGGGATCAATGCCTGCGGGCGGTTGTGGAAGAGGACAAAAACGGCTGGCAGTACCGGACCGAGGAGGAATTCTTGAAAGACCTGAAGAACTGGAAGGAGAAAGAAGACGATGAACGCAGAGGAATGTGCAGTTATGCAAAACAGTCCGCAGAAATATTTTCCAAAAAAAAGATTTGCGGGAAGTATGGAGCAACTATACCAGCGACAGATCGAAGAAAAACAGGCCGAAAGAGAAAAACACCTGGCAAAGAGCGTCAATATTGCATCCTGGGTTAGTCTGATCCTCTGTGGAATACTGGCAGTCTGGGGCTATCAGAGCGGCATTTTCCAATCGGTGGAGACCATGCAGCAATTTGTGAACCGCTTCGGAATGATCGGTGCACTGATCTTCGTGTTGATCCAGATCGTTCAGGTGGTGTTTCCCATCATACCGGGTGGCATCAGCTGTCTGGCAGGAGTGCTGCTCTTTGGAGCGGTGCCGGGTTTTTTCTATAATTATATAGGAATCTGTGTAGGTTCCTGTATTGCTTTTGGAATAGCAAGAAGTCTGGGAAGACCGGTGCTGTACAAGATGTTTCCCGGGAAAATGATTGAAAAATACCTGACATGGACGGAGCTGAAGGGGAGATTTTTGAAATTATTTGCACTGGCAATCTTCCTGCCGGTGGCACCGGATGATTTTCTCTGTTATCTCGCCGGAACGACGAATATGACATGGAAACAGTTTGTGACAGTCATCTTTCTGGGGAAGCCTTTCTCCATTGCGCTGTATAGTCTGGGACTGACGACACTGTTCCAGGTGATTTTCCACCTGGTATAGGAGAGTATACTTATGAAAATTTATATATATAAAGGCGGACTTTCACTGGTGGCAAAAAGTGGCGTCGGCAGCGCATCCGCCATCAGGAGAAGATGCTGCGAGCAGCAGAAGTGACCGTGACGGACGTCTGGAAAGAGGCGGATATCGTACAGATCAATACCGTATTGCCTGATTCGCCGCTGGTGGCACGGCGGGCAAGACGGCAGGGGAAAAAGGTCGTCTATTATGGGCATTCCACTATGGAAGATTTTAAGAATTCTTTTATCGGTTCCAATCTGGCGGCTCCTTTATTCAAAAAATGGATCCGCCATTGTTATAGACAGGGAGATGTGGTTATCACACCAACGGAATACTCCCGGGAATTGTTAATGAAATATGATCTGCATCGGGAGATTTACGCACTGACCAATGGTGTGGACACTGAATTTTTCCACAAAACAGAGCAGGCAGGTGGACGATTCCGGATATTTTTCATCTTCCCGTGGATAAAAAGGTCGTGATATCCGCCGGGCATCTGATTCACAGAAAAGGGATCGAGGATTTTCTGGAAATGGCAAAAAGGATGCCAGACATTATTTTTCTATGGTTTGGGGGCGGGAACAATGCATTGATTCCGGTAGAGATCAAAAAGGCTGTGGCAGAGAAGCCGGAAAATGTGATCTTTGCCGGTTTCCAACCGTCCGGGATCCTGCGGGATGCGTACTGTGGTGCGGATGCATTTGCTTTTTTCAGTTATGAAGAGACGGAAGGAATCGTGGTATTGGAGGCATTATCCTGTGAGATTCCTGTGATCGTGAGAGACATTCCGGTGTATGAAGGGTGGCTTACCGACGGCGAGCAGGTGCGCAAAGCCAGTAATCTGGATTCCTACGAGCAGGCAGTCCGAGACATCTTGTATGAAGAACCGCGGGAAAAAGTAAGACGCAGAATCCGGGCAGGCAGGGCACTGGCGGAGGAACACAGCATGCGGGCGACAGGTGAGAAACTGTATCAGATAGAGCAGAAGCTTTTGTAGACATCCCTCTTGCAAATTCAGAGTCTTTATCATAAAATGAGAGTACCTTACAAAGGAGGTGCTTACGATGAACCTTGTAATTACTATCAGCGAAGATTCGGAACAGGAGCCAGTCTGATCGCACAGGAGTTGTCTGAGAAACTGGGGGTGCCGGTATATGATAAGGCGTACATAGAGCATGAACTGGATGGTGACAGTTATGCTACGGAAGCGGAGGTCATTAAGGAATTGGCGGAACATCCCTGTATTATTCTGGGACGTTGTGCATCCGAGATCCTGAAGGATCAGCCGAATGTATTTAACGTGTATGTGTGCGCGGATAAGGAAGATCGTATTGAACGTATCATGAAGAAGGAAAGTCTTCCCCACGATGAGGCAAAAGAAATGCTTGAGAAAAATGATGCGGAGCGCGCCGACTATTATTATGAAAATACCGGTAAAGTGTGGGGTGATGTGAACAATTATCATATGATCCTCGATACCACCAAACTGGGAATCGAAAATTGTGCGGATATCCTGATCCGGTATTTTGAAAGAGTGGAAATTATTTGACAGCCCGAAATGCGAATGGGCGTTACGATTTCGAGAGTATACAGCACGAAGAAATCGTTTAGGATATAAATAGAGAATAGATTGTAAACAGATGCCCGACACGGACATCTGTTTTTTGTGAAAAACATTTTAAACATAGTAATAAAATTAATCAATTATACAACATTATAAAATTAAAAGTATGGTTTTAAATATAACAAAAAATGATATATACAATTGAAAATTTTAATCAAATAATAAAAAGGAATAATCACTGAATAAAATAGCCTTTTTCTTGAATTTATAGGTATATGACAAAAATGTCACATTAAAATACATCAATTAACAAGATAAGAATATATCTTGCTTACAGAAATTATGAGTGTTAAGATAATGCAATCAGATAAGTGAAAATAGTAAAAACAGCAGGTTTTGAAAATAAAAAGTAATCATACGGCAGGAGGATTTCCATGAACAGCGCAGACATTGCAGCAAAATATCAGAAAACTTATTTTATGCCCCCCGAGGTGACCTACGACTGGGTAAAAAAGGACAGTATTACCAAGCCCCTATCTGGTGCAGCGTTGACTTAAGAGACGGCAACCAGGCATTGATCGATCCCATGAGTCTGGAAGATAAGCTGGAATTCTTCAAGATGTTGGTAAAGATCGGTTTCAAGGAGATCGAGGTTGGTTTTCCCGCTTCCTCCGATACGGAGTACAATTTTATCCGTGCATTAATTGAGCGCGACATGATCCCGGAGGATGTGACTATTCAGGTATTGACGCAGGCGAGAGAGCATATCATCCGCAAGACCTCGAAGCAGTCAAGGGAGCGCCCCACGCAGTGATCCATCTGTATAATTCTACTTCCGTAGAGCAGAGAGAACAGGTATTTAAGAAGGACAAGGAAGCCATCAAGAAGCTGGCAGTAGACGGTGCCCGGATGTTAAAGAATCTGGCAGATGAGACTGAAGGTAACTTCACCTTTGAGTACAGCCCGGAGAGCTTTTCCCAGACCGAGGTGGATTATGCATTGGAAGTCTGCAATGCAGTACTGGATGTATGGAAGCCCACTGCTGACTGCAAGGCAATCATCAATCTACCCACCACCGTACAGGTGGCAATGCCCCATGTATTTGCGTGTCAGGTAGAATATATGCATAAGCATTTGAAATACCGTGAAAACGTAGTACTCAGCGTTCATCCCCATAACGACAGAGGATGCGGTATCAGCGATGCGGAGTTCGGCGTACTGGCCGGAGCAGACCGTGTGGAAGGTACTTTGTTCGGCAATGGCGAGCGTACCGGTAATGTGGATCTGGTAACCGTTGCACTTAATATGATGTGTCACGGTGTGGACAGTGGACTGGATTTCTCTCATATTATGGAGATCCGTGAAGCTTATGAGAATTTCACCGGTATGAAGGTGCATGAGAGAGTTCCTTATGCGGGAGATCTGGTATTTACCGCATTTTCAGGTTCCCATCAGGATGCCATCAGCAAAGGTATGGCATGGCAGAAGGAAGGCAGGACCGGCAAGCGCTGGGATATTCCTTACCTGCCTATCGATCCTGCAGATGTGGGAAGAGAGTACGAATCCGATGTTATCCGTATCAACAGCGTATCCGGTAAGGGCGGCGTAGCATTCGTATTGAAGCAGCAGTTTGGTTTCTCGCTGCCTGCAGCCATGAAGGAAGAAGTCGGCTACCTGGTAAAGGGTATCTCCGACAGGCGCCATCAGGAATTACTTCCCAAGGAGATTTACGCGATCTTCGAGGAAAATTATATTTATCCCCGCAGCATCTTCAATGTTCCGGAGTGTCACTTCAAGCAGGAGAACGGCATTCAGGCAGAGGTGACCATCGAGCAGGGCGGCGCTTCCAGAACCATTACCACCATGGGTAACGGACGTCTCGACGCAGTCAGCAATGCTATTAAGACATACTTCGGTATTACCTATGAACTGTCTGTTTACGAAGAACATGCGATTTCCAGGGTTCCAACTCTAAGGCAGCTACCTATGTAGGCATCGTCCATGACGGTAAGTTCTACTGGGGTGTCGGCGTGGATGAAGATATCATCAAGAGTTCCATCGCAGCATTGGTATCCGCTGTGAACAAGCTGGCAGCAGAGCAGCATATCACTTCCGGCAGAGAGGAGCGGATCGTGGAGATCATCAGTTTCATCCAGAAGAACTACGTGGATGTAACACTGGATATGCTGGTAGATACCTTCCATCTCTCCAAACCGTATTTGTCCAAATACATTAAGGAAAAGGCCGGCATGACCTTCCAGGAGGTTGTAAGGGAAGAACGCATGAAGAAGGCAAGAATGCTCTTGAAGGAGACCAACCAGACGGTGGAGACCATAGCGGCTAACGTTGGTTACGAGAATGTGGAGCATTTCAATCGCCTGTTCAAAAAGGCTTATGATATGACTCCGGTACAGTATCGGAAACAGAGTGCGGAATAACAGGAGTCTATTCAGCAAATTAAATTTAGGAATGGCTTTTTAAGTGTTGATTATCGGGTAAACAAAGTATAACATAATTTTAGCATTGTATAAAAATATGCTGAATATTGACAATTTATGACAGTAAAATTATACTAAAGTAGTATGTGGTCATAGAATAAGACCACAACTTATGGAGGGACAAGAAAATGAATAACAGAGAGAAAGCAAAGGCAGTACAAAAGAAATTCAACCAGCGACTGGGAATTTATTACGGCGTGATGGCAGCAGGTGTCATTGTGGCAGCCATCGGACTGATGACACAGATCAACGTATTGACTGCTGGGAGTGGTAGCATTTTTTGCAGGATTAGTGATCCTCAGCTGGGTAGACGGGTATACCGAGTATGCAAAACGTGTTATGACAGCAAAAGCTCTGATGGGTGAAGAGATGCCCGAGGATGTGGTAAATGCCGGTATTGAACTGGTAAAGAAGCAAGGTGGAAGCCTGTCTGCACTTAAGAGCCAGACCAGAGAGTTCTCTCATATTTTATATCATCTGTGCCAGGGTATTTTCACCGCGGCAGCCATGCTGGAGAAGATCCCCGGACTGAAGTCTGTATCCGGTATTGCACAGAGTATGATCAAGAAAGCTTACAGAAGAATCAATCTGTTGTTAGAGGGTTATCTGTTTGCAAAATACGGCGAGATGACCAAGGAGACTTATTATGACGGCGTATCTCTGTTGTTACAGGATGGCAGAACTTTTCTGGTAAAATCCGTAAAAGATGCCGCTGTATCTGAATTGCTGGTAACCCTGAGTGCGATCGGTACTCTGGTATTTGTAGCTTTGGGCGGCATACTGAAAAATGTTGTGTTTGTTGTATTGGGCATTGCCTGTGTGGTTCTGTATGTGGTAGTAGCCATTGTATATGACAGCAACAAAGATTTCGATATGCTGGCAAGCTATATTGAGTATGCTTCCACACATGAAGTCAACGAAGAGTATCGTAACAGCCTGCTGGCAGCGACGGATGCCGCTACTCAGGTGAACATGGTAGCCGGTGCACTGAAGAACCCTGCCGTAAATGGTATTATGGGCGCGGCCGGAGCAGCAGAGAAGCTGTTTGGAAATAAAGATGAGAAATAAGAATTAGGCCATACCCATTCGCAGACACTGAAGTGCCTGCGGATGTACGGTTGTCGCCGTATAAATCCAAAAAGAAAGATACACCTCTGTGAGCAAGCTCCCACGGTGTATCTTTCTTTTTGTCTTTGCATGGCTTGTAGCTTTTAACATAATGACAGGTCTGAAAAAACAAATAAGTAGAAATATTTGTTTTTTTCGATTATGATGAAACATAGAGCAAGAGAATTCGTATCGCGGCATCGGCCGGAGCGACAAGAGTAAGAACATATAAATGGACGGGGCTTACACAGTAAGCAGATAGGAGTAGAAAATGGAAATGAAAGAGACGATTCTGAAGACTTTCGCAGAAGTATTTGGAGATGCAGAGGGTGCCAAGGCTTATTTTGCACCGGGACGTGTGAATCTGATCGGTGAACATACCGACTATAACGGCGGACATGTATTCCCCTGTGCACTGACCATTGGTACTTACGGCGTGGCAAGAAAAAGAAACGATAATAAGCTGCGTTTCTATTCCATGAATTTCGATCAGCTGGGCGTGATCGAGTCTTCTCTGGATGACCTGGTACCCAGCAAGGAAGCGAATTGGACCAATTATCCCAAGGGAGTGATCTGGCTTTCGGTGAGAAGGGCATGAAAGTGACTTCCGGTATGGATCTGCTGTTAAACGGCAATATTCCTAACGGTTCCGGACTTTCTTCTTCCGCTTCCGTAGAAGTGCTGACTGGCTACATTCTGAGGGATTTCTTCGGATTTGATGTGACCAATCAGGATCTGGCGCTGATCGGACAGTTCTCTGAGAACAAATACAACAAGGTAAACTGTGTATCATGGATCAGTTTGCCATTGCCATGGGTAAAAAGGACAACGCTATTTTCCTGGATACTGCAACTCTGGAGTATGAGTATGCACCGATCCATCTGGAGAATGCGAAGATCGTGATCGCATGCAGTAATAAAAAGAGAGGCCTGGGAGATTCCAAGTACAATGAGCGCCGCAGTGAGTGTGAGACTGCACTGGCAGAGCTGCAGCAGGTAGTGAAGATCAAGACTCTGGGCGATCTGGACGAGGAAACTTTTGAGAAGTTCAAGGCTATTATCAAGAGTGATGTCCGCAGAAAGCGTGCAAAGCATGCGGTATATGAGAATCAGAGAACGATCCGTGCGGTTGAAGCGCTGAAGAATAATGATGTGAAGCTGTTTGGTGAGCTGATGAATGCATCCCCACGTATCTGCGGGATGATTATGAAGTAACCGGTATCGAGCTGGATACTCTGGTAGAGGAAGCATGGAAGGTAGACGGTGTCATTGGATCCCGTATGACCGGTGCAGGCTTTGGCGGATGTACCGTAAGCATTGTGAAGGATGAAGCTATTGATACCTTTATCGAGCAGGTAGGCAAAGCATACAAGGAAAAGATCGGCTATGCGGCTGATTTCTATGTAGTAGAGATCGGTGACGGCCCTCAGACACTGTAAGGAGAAAAGAAAATGGATATTCAGGTATTAATTCGTAAATTAGTATCCTACGGAGTACAGACAGGACTGGTTCCGGAGGAAGATGTGATCTATACCACCAACCGTCTGTTGGAGCTGTTTGAACTGGATGAGCTGGAAGACCGTGACAATGTGACCATGCGCGAGGATGAACTGGAAGAGGTTCTGAAGGGCATGCTGGATTACGCTTATGAAAAAGGCATTCTCAAGGAGAACAGTGTGGTATACCGAGATCTGTTCGATACGAAGATCATGGGACTGCTGATGCCCAGACCCAGTGAAGTGATCCGTCATTTCCATGAGCTGTACGAGCAGGTATCTCCTGAGGCAGCCACCGACTATTATTATAAATTAAGCAGAGATTCCGACTATATCCGCCGCTATCGTATCTGCAAGGATATGAAATGGGTGGCACCTACCAAATATGGTGATCTGGATATTACCATCAATCTGTCCAAGCCCGAGAAGGATCCTAAAGCCATCGCCGCAGCAAAGCTCGCAAAGCAGTCCGGTTATCCGAAATGCCTGTTGTGCCGTGAAAATGAGGGTTATGCAGGCCGTGTGAACCATCCTGCCCGTCAGAATCACCGTATCATTCCGGTGACCATTAACGGCAGCCAGTGGGGATTCCAGTATTCTCCGTATGTATATTATAATGAGCACTGCATCGTATTTAACTCTCAGCATGTGCCTATGAAGATTGAACATGCGACCTTCTGTAAGCTGTTTGATTTCGTAAAGCAGTTCCCTCACTATTTTGTAGGTTCCAATGCGGATCTGCCCATCGTAGGCGGTTCCATTTTAAGCCACGATCATTTCCAGGGTGGCCATTATGAGTTTGCCATGGCGAAAGCTCCTGTAGAGAGAACCTTCTCTGTAGCCGGTTTCGAGGATGTGGATGCCGGTATCGTGGCATGGCCTATGTCCGTGATCCGTCTCAGCGGCACGGATACCGACCGCATCATTGCACTGGCAGATGTGATCCTGAACAAGTGGAGAGAATATACGGATGAAGAGGCATTTATCTATGCCTACACCGATAACGAGCCTCATAACACCATCACTCCCATTGCAAGAAAGAGAGGAGACAAGTTCGAACTGGATCTGGTGCTGCGTAATAATATCACCACAGAGGAGCATCCTCTGGGAGTCTATCATCCTCATGCAAAGCTGCATCATATCAAAAAAGAGAATATCGGCCTGATCGAGGTTATGGGTCTGGCAGTACTGCCTGCCCGCCTGAAGGGCGAGATGGCGCATTTGAAGGATGCAATCCTCGCCGGTAAAGACTTAAGAGCCGATGAGGAACTGGCAAAGCATGCAGACTGGGTAGAAGAGTTCCGTCCGAAATACGATGCCATCACTGCAGAGAACATTGACGGTATCGTAGAGAAGGAGATCGGTCTGGTATTCATGCAGGTATTGGAAGATGCCGGTGTCTACAAGAGAACTGAGGAAGGCCAGAAGGCGTTCGACCGTTTTGTTAAAGGCTTATAATCAAATTTTGTTGAATGTTTGTTGTACATTTGTTGCGAAGAAAAGGAATTGTGGTGACACAATTCTTTTTTCTTAGTATAATAATCCCATGAAATTCTTATTAACAGCTATTAATGCAAAATTCATACATTCCAATCCTGCTATTTACAGCCTGCGGGCCGGTGTGGGAGAAAAGTTACAGCCCTATGTGGAACTGGCGGAATTCACCATCAATGAATCTCTGGAAAGTATTCTGGAGGGAATCTGGAAGCGTCAGCCAAAGGTAATAGGATTTTCCTGTTATATCTGGAACTGGAAGCTGATCCGGGAACTTCTGATAGAACTGCCGAAGATCCTGCCGGATACAGAGATCTGGCTGGGAGGACCGGAGGTGACTTATGATGGACCGGGACTTTTAAGAGAGTTCCCTCAGGTTACCGGAATTATGGTGGGAGAAGGAGAAGTCACCTTCCGAGAGGTACTGGAACAATATGTGCAGGCAGCAGATCGAACGGGAACGGTTGCAGGAAAGTCTGTGGCAGAACGCTTTGGACAGATCCCCGGTCTGTGTCTTGCCTCCGGTTATACGGCACCCCGAGAACTGACGGACTTGACCACACTTCCTTTTCTCTATGAGGATATGGAGCCTTTACGAATCGTATCATCTATTATGAGACCAGCAGAGGATGCCCTTACCGGTGCAGCTATTGCCTGTCCTCCATAGATAAGAAAGTGAGACTACGTGACATAGATGTCGTAAAAAGAGAACTGCAGTTTTCCTGGATCAAAACGTAAAACAGGTGAAGTTCATTGACCGGACGTTCAATTGTGATCACAAACATGCCATGGAGATCTGGCGGTATATTTACAAACATGACAATGGCGTCACCAACTTCCATTTCGAGATTTCCGCCGATATTTTGCGGGAAGAGGAGATTGCCCTGCTGAACCGCTTCCGTCCGGGACTGGCACAGCTGGAGATCGGGGTACAGTCTACGAATCCGGAGACGATAAGAGCCATTCACCGTGTTATGGATGTGGACAAGCTGGAGAAAATTGTAGCGGCCATTCACAGAGGACAAAATATTCATCAGCATCTGGATCTGATCGCAGGGCTTCCCTATGAAGACTATGAGAGCTTCAGCAGATCCTTTGACAGGGTGTATGCAATGCAGCCGGAGCAGTTACAGTTAGGCTTCCTGAAGGTATTAAAGGGATCCGATATGCATGAGCACGCACAGGAGTATGGAATTCGCTATCTGGAACTGCCGCCCTATGAAGTGTTGTACACGAACTGGATCAGCTATGGAGAGATCCGGAGACTGAAACGGATCGAAGAGATGGTAGAGCTATATTATAACAGCGGCCAGTTCACTCATACCCTGCCTGTATTGGAAAAAGCATTTTCCGGTCCGTTTGCCATGTATGAGGCGCTGGCGGATTATTATCAGGAGCAGGGATATTTTACCAACAGTCCGGCCAGAGCTTACAGATATCAGATCTTATTGGAGTTCGCAGCGATGAAAGATCCGGCCAACCGTGAGATTTACAGAGAACTTCTGACTTATGATATGTATCTTCGGGAGAACCTGAAGAGCAGGCCTGCGTTTGCGGCAGAGATCACGGAAGAGGAGAAACAGGATATCCGCCGTTTTTACCAGACGGAAGAGCAGGAGAGACATTATCTTTCTGCCTATGATCAGTATGACTGGAAACAGCTAAGCCGAATGACACACTTGGAACCGTTCCGCTATCCGCAACCTCATTATGTTCTGTTTGACTATCAGGAACGGAATCCGCTCAATTATGAAGCCAAGGTACAAGTGATCGCGAATCTGATATTATAAGTACAGGAGAAGACCGGTTCATAAAAATTGAGGTATGCAGTCAGAATATATCAGAAGTACTGCGGAAGGATAAGAGAATAGTATGTATGACACTTATGTCAGTATAGATTTGGAGACCACGGGACTGAATCCCAAGAGAGATCGGATCATAGAGATCGGAGCGATCCGTGTGGAGCAGGGACAGATTGTGGAAGAATTTTCTACGTTTGTGGATCCGGGGCGGAAATTGGAAGAACGGATCACAGAACTTACGGGAATCCGGGACGAAGACCTTGCGGATGCACCTCAGTTGGATGAGGTTTTCCCAAAATTATTGGAATTTATGGGAGAATTACCGTTGCTGGGACACAGCATTTTGTTTGATTATTCTTTTTTGAAAAAGCAGCAGTGGACCGGAAGATTACTTTTGAGAGATCGGCGGTGGACACTTTGCAGATTGCCCGGAAATATCTGCAGGAACTGCCTCATCGTAATCTGGGGTATCTGTGTCAGTATTATGAGATCCCGCATCATGCACACCGGGCTCTGGAGGATGCGAAAGCAACGGACCGGTTGTTCCGAAAGCTGATAGAACTGTTTTACAGGGAGGAAACCGGTGGACAGGCATCGACAGAAGCTGTCGGAAAATCGGCAAAAATAATTTATTTGAGCCGCAGCCATTACATTTTCAGATAAAAAGAGATACGCCCGCGACGAAACCGCAAAAAGAGCGGTTATATCGTCTGGCAGAGCAGCATAAGATAACTTTGGAGGTCGATGTGGAAAAGCTTACCCGCAGTGAGGCGAGCAGGCTTGCGGATAAGATTCTTGCAAAGTACGGACGATAGAATTACGCAAAGCGGAACGCAGTCCTTCCGCACGGTGGATCAGATCGGCAATTTTGTCATATTCCTTCCGGCCGGCATAGATTTTAGCCAGCGCATAGTAAGTATGGCTGACGTCGGTGCCGATGGAGACGGCATACGCGAGAACCGTTTCCGCATCGTCTGTCAGACCGGAATCCAGAAGCAGATCGGCCCACTGTTGCAGAGTACGTACTAATACAGTGTAATTCTGATCGTATTGGGACAGCGGTGTAATGTTCGCAGTGCCGTATTCCAGTTTCAGATCTGTGTTGGTGAAGCCTGTGAGATTTACGATCGGCTGTGTGGACAGAGAAGTAAGGAGACTACGGTATTCTTCGGCTCTTTCGTTGTCCGGAAGAGCATCCATGGGAAGCTTATCCAGGGGGATTTTCACATAGTCCAGATCATCCAGAGGCTTTTTGCGGACGGAGTTGGCTTTCCGCTCTCTGGCCCAGAACTCTTTTTCACTGTTTTCCGCGATGCGCTGTTGGCGTTTGGTAGCATGTGCCACTACGGCAATCAGTATGATTAAACTTGCCAAAATCTTTAAACTCATATATAATATCCTTTCAGAGTAAAAGTGATTTTTGAAGCATTTATGGAGGTTTTTACCATGTTTAATATGAATAATAAAAAAGTAAAACAGCGAATCTCCGCAGCTATCATCGTGCTGCTTGTGATTGCTATGATTGTACCTACTATAACATCTATTTTTTACTAATTCAACTGCGGATGGAACAGTAGACGTGCCCGAAGGAAGGGCAGAGGAGTATTATGAAAAAATATCGTAAGGGATTTTACGGCATTCTGTTATTGACTTTGACGATGTTGTTCGGAATGACAGCGCAGGCCAAGACAGATGATACTATTAAGACAGGAATTTATGCCGGGGATGTGGAACTGTCCGGAATGACGGCACAGGAAGCAACAGCGGTTATCGAAGAACATATCGAAGGTCTGAAGGACGTGGAGATCACACTGCTTGCGGCAAATGATCATGATGTGACCACCACAGCCGGAGATCTGGGTGTGACCTGGAAGAATCCGGAGCTGGTGCAGGAAGCATTGGAACTGGGGACACATGGAAATGTCATTGAGCGTTACAAGACCCTGATGGATCTGCAGCATGAAAATTACGTATATCCCATTGAACTGGATTTTGACTTGCAGGCGATCAACGATCTGCTGACCAGATGCACCAAGTATGATCAGGAAGCCATCAACGTCTCTCTGAAGAGGGACGGCGGTAAGTTTACCGTAGTGGAAGGTCAGACCGGATATGTGCTGGATGTAGAGAAATCTATCGATGCGGTATATGACTATCTGACAGAAGAATGGAATCATGAGGCCTGCAGCATTCCTTTGGAGATCGTAGTGGATGAGCCGAAGGGAAGTGCTGAAGAACTGGCACAGGTAACGGATGTACTGGGAAGCTTTACCACATCTTATAAGACATCCGGATCTTCCAGAAGTGCAAATGTGGCGAATGGCTGCAGTCTGATCAACGGAACGACCCTGTATCCGGGAGAAGAATTTTCTACTTATAAGACGGTATCTCCTTTTTCCGTGGCGAACGGCTATTACATGGCGGGCTCTTATGTCAGCGGAAAGTGGTAGACAGTCTGGGCGGCGGTATCTGCCAGGTATCCACTACCCTGTACAATGCAGTATTACTTGCGGAGCTGGAAGTAACGGAACGTTATAATCATTCCATGATCGTAGGCTATGTGGATCCTTCCGCAGATGCAGCGATCGCTGAGAGCTCCGGCAAAGACTTTAAGTTTGTAAACAATACAGATGCACCGATCTACATAGAAGGCTATACGCATGACAAGCAGATCACGTTCAACATCTATGGCAAGGAGACCAGAGCTGCCGGACATTCGGTACGTTATGAAAGTGAAGTGCTGGAGACGATCACACCCCCTGCGGATCAGATCTATGCTGATGCCGGTCAGCCCATCGGTTATATCGTAACCGAGAGTGCGCATATCGGCTATAAGGCAAGATTGTGGAAGATCACGATGGAAACGGTGTAGAGGTCAGCAGAGAGCAGGTCAACAGCAGTACTTATAAGATGGTGCCCCGAAGTGCTACCGTGGGAACCGCTACCTCGGATCCCCAGGCGTATGAAGAGATTATGGCAGCTATCAGTACAGCGAACATTGATCATGTGAAAAATGTGGCAGCAGCGTTAAACGCAAGAGCAGCAGCGGCTGCTGGGCAGACAGAAATCGTAGACGACTAAAGGTGAGACAATGAACAGCGGCAAGGTACCCGTGAACGTCCTGAAACGTTCCGTTCTCAGACAATTGAAAAATAAAAGGACAGAAATAGCAAATAGCGCAGGTCTGGGGGCAGACTGCGCTGTTTTTGCGCCTTTTTCCGAGGGACAGCTGGTAACCTGCGTTCAGGAAGGCGTCGTAGAACTTCAGTGTGAGAACGACCTGGCAGAGGCGGAGAGAGAGGATCTGTCCGTGATGCCGATGCGTCGTATTTTCCAAAAGTGTGCAAACAATCTGGCAGCGGCGGGCGCAGAGCCTGTGGCGGCAGAGCTGGTGATCTTCCTGCCGGAGACGGTGGAGGAGCCGGAGCTGAAGGCACTGATGGAAGAGGCGGAGAAAGCAGCCGATGATCTGAATATCCAGATCATCGGCGGTCAGACCAGAGTAAGCTCTGCGGTAAGACAGCCGATTGCTACGGCAACGGGATACGGTATCCTGAGTGAAGTTGCAGTGACGCAGGTATCCGCAGGGAAAAATCTGGCGGGTCAGGATATCATTATTACCAAGTGGATCGGTTTGGAGGGTACCGCGGATCTGGCGACCCGGAACCGTGAAAAGCTTCTTGAGAGATACCCGGCGTATCTGGTGGAAGAAGCAGCGGCGTTTGACCGGTATTATTCTATTTTACCGGAGGCCGCTACCGCCGTGAAGTCCGGCGGTTGTACCATGCATGATGTCTCCGAGGGCGGTGTATTTGCAGCGCTGTGGGAGATGGCAGAGGGTGCAGGTGTTGGACTGACAATAGATATGAAGAAGCTTCCTCTCAGACAGGAGACAGTGGAGGTATGTGAATTCTGTAATGTAAATCCTTATGAACTCAGATCCGGCGGCAGCCTGATCATTGCTAGTCCGGAAGGAACTGCAGTGGTGGAAGCACTGGCGGCAGAGGGAATTCCGGCAGTGATCGTAGGAAGATTTACAGACAGTAATGAACGACTGATCCTGAATGAGGACGAAGTCCGTTATATGGATCGTCCTCAGAGAGATGAGATTTATAAAAGCGTGTAAAATTCTGAATCCACCCCTTATGTAAGGGAAAATGCAATATAAAAGTTATAAAGGAGATAGTGGCATGAGAGAAGAATTATTAGCGATCATAGAGAAGAACAGCAGGATCGATCTGAAGGAACTGGCAGTGATCCTGGGAGTGGAAGAGATCGATGTGGTAAATGAACTGGCAGCACTGGAGGCAGAGGGGATCATCTGTGGTTATCATACTCTGATCAACTGGGAGAAAACAGACATTGAAAAAGTAAGTGCTTTGATCGAGGTACGTGTAACTCCCCAGAGAGGCCAGGGCTTTGACAGTATTGCAGAGCGTATCTACAAATATCCTGAAGTGCGCAGTGTGTATCTGATGTCCGGAGCGTATGATCTGATGGTCATTCTGGAGGGTAAGATGCGGGAGGTATCTAATTTTGTATCTGACAAGCTGTCCACACTGGATTCCGTGCTGAGTACAGCAACGCATTTTATCCTGAAGAAATACAAGGATCACGGAACCGCATTTGCTACGAAAAAAGAAGATGAAAGAGAGATGATCACTCCATGAGAAATCCATTAGCAGATAAAGTAGTGGATATCAAGCCATCGGGTATCCGCAAATTTTTTGACATTGTAAGCGAGATGCAGGATGCCATCTCTCTGGGTGTGGGAGAACCGGATTTTGATACTCCCTGGCACATCCGGACGAGGGTATCTATTCCCTGGAAAAAGGAAGAACCTTTTATACCTCCAATGCCGGTCTGAAGGATCTGCGTCAGGAGATCTGCAACACGATCCGGAGAAAACAGGGCGTATCCTATGACTGGCAGCATGAAGTGCTGGTGACAGTCGGTGGCTCTGAGGCGATCGATATCGGACTGCGTGCCATGTGCAATCCGGGAGATGAAGTCCTGATCCCCCAGCCCAGCTACGTATCTTATGAGCCCTGTGCGATCCTGGCAGGAGCGACTCCGGTGATCATTGACCTGAAGGCAGAGAATGAATTCCGCCTGACAGCAGAGGAGCTGGAGGCAGCCATTACGGACAAGACGAAGGTACTGATCCTTCCGTTTCCCAACAATCCCACGGGAGCCATTATGGAAAAGTCTGATCTCGAGGCTATTGCGAAGATCATTGAGGAGCATGACATTTTTGTCATGTCCGATGAGATCTATTCAGAGCTTACCTATAAAGAGAAGCATGTTTCCATTATCAGTCTTCCCGGCATGAAGGAGAGAACCGTTTATATCAACGGTTTCTCCAAGCATATGCCATGACCGGATGGAGACTGGGATACTGTTGCGGACCTGCAGCCATCATTCAGCAGATGACGAAGATCCATCAGTTGCCATCATGTGTGCTCCCACCACCAGCCAGTATGCGGCAGTGGAAGCTTTGAAAAACGGAGATCCCGACATCGAGGAGATGCGTACGGCCTATAATCAGAGAAGACGCTTTTTGATGAATGCGTTCCGTGAGATGGGGCTGGAGTGCTTTGAACCTTACGGTGCATTCTATGTATTCCCCTGCATCAAAGAATTTGGCATGACCAGTGAAGAGTTCGCCACCAGATTCCTGGAGGAGGAAAAAGTAGCTGCCGTGCCCGGAACCGCATTTGGTGACAGTGGCGAGGGGTATCTTAGAATCTCCTATGCGTACTCCCTGGAGAAGCTGAAGACCGCATCGGCAGACTGGGACATTTTGTAGAGAAATTAAGAGCAGAACAAAATAATAAATAAGGCATTCTAAGTAACTATTCGGAACCATAGGCTGTAAGTGGCGCTGAATAGTTACTATGCTGTAGAGGATAAATTATGCATATGATATTACACCAGCCTGCACTGGAAAGAGTGCTATTCTTCAATTATTAATCTGTTTTTATCGGCAAGATATAAATGAATTTTAAAAGCAAAAAACTTGAGATATATTGCCGATAATGATATAATATTTCCGGTGAGTAGTTTTGCGGAGGTTGTGTATGAAATATGTAAATGTAAATGAAATAGCTGCAAAATGGAATTTATCAGAAAGAAGTGTAAGAAATTATTGTGCCATGGAAAAATTCCGGGTGTAATTCTTGATGGGAAAACATGGAGGATTCCGGAGGATGCCGTAAAGCCGGTCAGAAAGAAACGAGCGGAAAAAATAGCAAATGATCTTTTGACCAGATTAAAAATGGAAAAGGAAGCAGGAATACCGGGAGGAATCTACCATAAGGTTCAGATCGAACTGACATATAATTCGAATCATATGGAAGGCAGTCGTTTGACCCATGATCAAACCAGATATATTTTTGAAACGAATACGATTGGAATTCAGGATGAAGTGTGAATGTGGATGACATTGTTGAAACAGCTAATCATTTCCGATGCATTGATCAAATAATAGAGTTAGCAAACTATCCCCTGAGTGAGGCATTTATTAAACAGTTACATTATATTTTGAAATCCGGAACTTCAGATAGTAGAAAAAACGTGGTTTGCTGTTGGTGAGTATAAACGTTTTGAAAATGAGGTCGGAGGAAGCGCAACCGCAAAGCCCGCCGATGTATCCGGAGAAATGCGGAATTTATTAAAAAGATATAATCTTTCAAAACAAAAGACGTTGAAGGAAATAATACAATTTCATTATGAATTTGAGAAGATACATCCTTTTCAGGATGGAAATGGTCGTGTTGGAAGATTAATTATGTTTAAGGAGTGTCTCCGTAATGGAATTACCCCTTTTATTATAGAGGATGATATAAAGGAATTCTACTATCGGGGTCTGAAGGAATGGAAGAACGAACAGGGATATCTTATGGATACCTGTCTGACTGCTCAGGATAGATTTAAGGTATACATGGATTATTTTGGACTGGAATATAAGGATTAAAAATTATATTTTCCGCGGAATAAGGAATGAATTCAAGTCTTAATTGAATAGCCAGTCCCTGTTTTTAAAGTGCTTAAACTGGAATTCCGTGTACCGTTTTCTATTCTGCACTGGATAATATCATAAATAGAATTAAGTGATATTTCAACAAAAAGGAGACTTTTCGTGGCACTTTTACATTTTTCAGATATTTTAATAAAGGCTGGACTGGATCCGGCAAAGGTACAGTTGATCCGGCATGCAATGAGTGATAAAGATTTTCGTGCTTGTTACGAAAAGAATATGGTGAAGGAATATACCGGTGAGCAGAAGAAGGATTTTAATAAAGGATATGATTACTGGGCGGTGTTCATAAGTGGGAAAGGGACTAAGGCAAGATTCTACAAACTGTATAGAGTAGGTGCTGCTGTGCCGAGGTGCCCGGAAGTGATGCCGAGAGATTATCCTTGTCCGAAAGCTTTTGAGACTCCTGGGGATTATTATGAACTGGAATATTCAGATATATTAAAAGAGTTTGAAACAGGTTAATAATTGAATGGGGAGACGCTACCAGAGTATGGCATCAGAAAGGAGTCACAGAAAAAGAAATTGTAGCAATACAGACCAGCCACAATGAGGAATTTGTCGGATATGAAAATGTGATTCTGTCCTATGAAAATTTAAAAGAAGTAGTGGAAAATGATGTGGATTATAAGCTATGGCACACTGCTCTTTCTAATGTCAAAGCGGTGTATTTGATTCTGGATACGAAAAACGGACAGCAATATGTAGGGTCTGCGTATGGAAACAGAGGTTTATTGGAGCGTTGGGAATGTTATGCGGATACTTTTCATGGAAATAATAAACTAATGAGAGAAGTAATCTGTGATCATCCAGATAGATACCAATATTTTCAGTTTTCTATTTTACAGATATTTTCCATGTCCACTCCGGATGATATTATAATAAATGCAGAAAGTTTATGGAAAGAAAACTGGGTACGAAAGAATATGGCATGAACGCCAACTAACATTGAGGTGAACTGTGGATTATCAGGAAGTACTTAGCCGTTTTACATATGATGACGGAACAGATATCCGGAACCGCATATCGCAGTAGAAGCCGGTGATTATCGGGAAAATAGGGATATTATCAACGAGATCGTCCTGTGGAAGATGAATCGCAGACCGCAGGTGACAGAGAAATTGATAGATGCCATCTTTTCATTAAAGGAGATCAAAACCCCGTTACAAGTACTGGCGGATAAAAAGACAGAGAGGGTTGTAGAAAAATTACTGCAAACGAAGGGAATGCAGCTTCCCATGCAAGTACGGTATTGCATTTTATTACCCAGAGATATTCCCCATTATTGATCAGAGGGCGTATCGGGAGCTTTATGCTATGGATTATCCCAAAACGATGACGAAGATCCCCATGCTGACAGAGCTCTATCTCAAGTACATAAAAGATTGTTGGGAGTATCAACAGGAGAAGTGCCCGGAAATTGCATTTTCTCAGATAGATAAAGTCCTGTATCAGTTAGATAAGGAAAAAGGTAATAAAGTAATATATTAAGATGCCAGGGTCAAAAGGTCTAAGCCCACATGAGCTTGCTCATAAGTGGGTGAAAGACCTTATGACCCGCCCCGATATGAGCATAAAAGTGGGATGATAATCCCACGATATGCGAATAGAGGGTAGATTGTGAGAGTGCGTAGCACGGAACAATCCGTATGCATCAAAGTCGGGGGCTTTTGACCCCGACATCATATTAATTGAGCAATAGAACGAAAAGGAGAATTATGCATATTATATTACACCAGCGGAGATCCCGGCAAACACCGGAAATATCGGAAGAACCTGTGTGGCTACCGGCACCAGCCTGCATCTGATCGAGCCGTTAGGCTTCCGTTTAAATGAAAAAGAGATCAAGAGAGCCGGTATGGATTACTGGCAGCATCTAGATGTCACCAGGTATATGAATTTTCAGGAGTTCCAGGAGATGCATCCCGGAGCGAAGATCTGGATGGCAACCACAAAAGCACACCAGACCTACACCGATGTGAAATTCGGACCGGACGATTACATCATGTTCGGCAAGGAAAGCGCCGGAATCCCCGAAGAGATCCTGATAGAGCATGAAGAGACCTGCATCCGTATCCCTATGCTTCCCGAGATCCGTTCCCTGAATCTGTCTAATTCTGTAGCGATCGTATTATATGAGGCGCTCAGACAGCAGGGGTTTGAGAGCATGCAAAGGGATGGAGAATTGCACAGACTGCACTGGAAAGAATCATAAGACTGTAAAAGGAACAATTCGGAGGAATGTTCCTTTTTGATTGGAAAAAATGTAGTAAGATATAAAATATGGTCAGAAAAAATGTGATAAACTATATGTTACGAAGAAGAGTATTGTAACAAAATAAGAACAGAACAGGAGCAGAGAATATATGCAGATCCATGATACAGCATTTATAGCGCCCGGAGCAGTGGTGCTTGGAGATGTGACGATCGGAGAAAACAGCGGAATCTGGTACAATGCGGTGGTCCGAGGTGACCGAGACTCCATTGTCATCGGCAGAGAGAGCAATATTCAGGACAATGCAGTAGTGCATCTGGGCAGCGGATATCCGGTGGAGATCGGAGACCATGTGACCATAGGACACGGTGCGATTATCCACGGCTGTAAGATTGGCGATAATACCATGATCGGTATGGGAGCATTCTGATGAATGGCTGTAAGATCGGGAAAAACTGCATCATCGGTGCCGGAGCACTGGTGACACAGAATGTGGAGATCCGGATAATTCCCTGGTCGTTGGCAATCCCGGGAAAGTAAAACGTGCTGTTACCGAAGAAGAGATCCGGTGGAATCTGGAAAATGCACGTATTTATGTAGAGGAAGCACAAGAAGAGAAAAGAGCACTGTCCTAGCGGAAGTGCTCTTTTGCAAACTCCATGTCCTGTACCAGTTCCAGCGTTCCCAGATATTGCTCCTGCTTATCCCGGACGGCATAATAAGTCACTAAGAAAGTCCGGCCGTCCTTGTCCATCCAGACCGGTACCTGATCCAGATTCCCTGCACGGAATTCTCCGATAATGCGGCGAACCCGTTCTTCGATCTTAGGCGGGTGACAGGTGAAGACTCCCGGCCCAATGCCATACCGGGACGCTTGAATACCTTGGGACCTTCGTTGAAGTAGCGATTGATATTATCGATATCTACGAAAGAGATCTCCAAAGGAATCGTATTCAACATGGCGGTCAGCTGCGACAGGGTCAGACTGCCGCCGGGGAGGTGGATTCTGGTCTCACTACCTGTAAAAGCGTGTTCCGCAGACATGGTGTCAGCCGTA
>ENA-OQCS01000207-OQCS01000207.1-human-gut-metagenome-genome-assembly--contig:-NODE-207-length-31504-cov-3.081493_pt1 | contig 31504 bp, 38 predicted proteins | sample MGYA00242757_ERZ504575 | MGnify/ENA primary metagenome ERZ504575 (study PRJEB26092, sample SAMD00036297) | human gut metagenome | host: Homo sapiens | study: EMG produced TPA metagenomics assembly of... | reverse complement strand
GCTGAGAAAATTGAAGCGCTTGGTGGAAAAGCAGAGGTGATCTAATGCTGAAGACAGTGCGTAAAGCATTTCAGATTGAGGATATCAGAAAACGAATTTTTTATACGTTCGTAATGCTTGTCATCGTAAGACTTGGATCACAGCTTCCGACTCCGGGGTAGATCCGACATTTATCAAGGAATTTTTGCACAGCAGACGGGGGACGCTTTCAACTTTTTTGAAGCGTTCACCGGAGGCTCGTTTACAAACTTTTCCATTTTTGCATTGAGCATCACACCGTACATCACTTCATCCATTATTATGCAGCTTCTCACAATCGCAATTCCGAAATTAGAGGAGATGCAAAAAGAAGGAGAAGAAGGAAGAAAGAAGATTGCCGCAATTACACGTTATGTGACAGTTGCGCTGGCGCTTATTGAGTCTACTGCAATGGCAGTTGGATTCGGTCGTCAGGGTCTTCTCGAAGAATACAATTTCGTAAGCTGTGCAGTTGTCGTATGTACACTGACGGCGGGAAGTGCCTTTATGATGTGGATCGGTGAGCGCATCACTGAAAACGGTGTCGGAAACGGTATTTCTATCGTTCTTCTGATCAATATTATTTCTCGTGTTCCGAGTGATTTATACACACTTTACGAGAAATTCATGAGTGGAAAGAAACTTGCTCAGGCAGGTCTTGCGGGATTGATTATTTTAGCGGTAATTCTTGCAGTAGTAGTCTTTGTTGTTCTTCTTCAGAGCGGAGAAAGACGAATTGCGGTACAGTATTCTAAAAAAGTACAGGGAAGAAAAACATACGGCGGACAGTCTACACATATTCCGCTTCGTGTAAACACTGCCGGAGTAATCCCGGTTATCTTTGCATCATCTTTGATGCAGACTCCGATCGTCATTGCCCAGTTCCTCGGAAAAGGAAACGGAACAGGCATCGGAAGCCAGATCCTTGCTGCAATGAATTCAAACAACTGGTGTAATCCGGCAAAACCGGTTTATACGGTTGGACTGCTTGTATATATTCTGCTCACAATCTTCTTTGCATATTTCTATACATCGATTACATTTAATCCTTTGGAGATTGCAAATAATATGAAGAAGAGCGGCGGATTTGTTCCGGGTATTCGTCCGGGAAAACCGACAGTTGAATATTTGCAGAAAATTTTGAATTACATTATTTTCATAGGCGCATGCGGACTGATTATCGTTCAGGTAATCCCATTCTTCTTCAATGGTATGTTCGGCGCAAACGTTTCTTTCGGAGGAACATCGCTTATCATTATCGTAGGTGTTGTGCTTGAAACGATCAAGAAGATTGAGTCGCAGATGCTTGTGAGAAATTACACAGGATTCTTAAATAATAAAGGAAGCAACGCGTCAAACAGCTTTCTTGGATATTAAATAACAATGTTTAACAGCTCGCCCTGTTTTGCCTTGAAAAAGGCAACGCAGCGGCTCAAGGTGTATTTTAAGATAAAACAAAAAACAGTTCTGTATGCAGGAAAATATTTCGGGGCAAAAGAACTGTTTGCATATCGATCGGAGGTAGAAGTTATGAAGATTATCATGCTGGGAGCGCCGGGAGCCGGAAAGGAACACAGGCTAAAAGATTGCAGAAAAATATTCGATTCCACATATTCCACGGGAGATATTTCCGTGCCAATATCAAAAACGGAACGGAGCTTGGGAAAAAGGCGAAGACATATATGGATCAGGGTCTTCTTGTGCCGGATGAATTAGTAGTCGATCTTGTTGTAGATAGAGTGAATCAGGATGATTGTGCGAACGGATATGTGCTTGACGGTTTTCCGCGTACGATTCCGCAGGCAGAAGCATTAGACAAAGCTCTTGCCGACATGGGACAGAAGATAGATTATGCTATCGACGTAGAAGTTCCGGATGAAAATATCGTAAACAGAATGTCGGGAAGAAGAGCCTGCGTAGACTGCGGGGCAACATATCATCTCGTATATGCCCCTACGAAAGAAGAAGGAATTTGCGATAAATGCGGAGGCGGTTTGATTCTTCGCGACGATGACAAGCCGGAAACAGTTCTGAAAAGACTTGGCGTCTATCATGACCAGACGCAGCCTTTGATCGATTATTATACACAGTCCGGTATTTTAAAGGAAGTAGACGGAACGATCGATATTGATGATGTATTTGCGGAAATTGTAAGGATTCTGGGAGAGTAAAAATGTGAAACGGCATGTGATGCCGAAATTCAGGAGGATTAAATAATATGTCAAAAGCTGACGTAATAGAAATCGAGGGAGTAGTAGTAGAGAAGCTCCCGAATGCAATGTTTAAAGTGGAACTTGAGAACGGACATATCGTTCTTGCACATATCAGCGGAAAATTAAGAATGAACTTTATTAAAATTCTTCCGGGAGATAAAGTGACGCTCGAGATGTCGCCATATGATCTTAGCAAGGGGAGAATTATCTGGAGAGATAAATAAAGCATAAAGGAAGCCGGTGCAATAAAGCCGGGCGGAATTTGAGTATTTACGGGAAGTTGTTCTGTGAGACTGCAGTGACGAAGAGTCAGGGCTTATGTACAGAACAACTTTTTTTTGCGTAATATTTGCGATTAAAAAGCGGAGCGAAAAAGAAATAGGAAAGTATAAGAAATAGAGGGTTGACTTAAATGCGGGGTTGGTGATATACTATGAAATGGTCATTTCTGGTGAGGTGTGCCCAAATGACCGGAAATTGTAGGTAAGCAAAGAAGGGAAGGAGGATTTGACATGAAGGTTAGATCATCAGTAAAACCAATTTGTGAAAAATGCAAGATTATTAAAAGAAAAGGAAGCATCAGAGTAATCTGTGAAAATCCGAAACACAAACAGCGTCAGGGTTAATTGACAGGAAGTTTGTGAAGTGATTTAGGCGGCTGACAGCATGACACACGAGGATGTGTGTAGAGCTGTTTAATATACAGTAAGGTTACACCGTATCTGCCCATCAGGTACCGGCAGTGCGTGTGTCCCGCTTCCGTAGTTTGCCCGTTTCGTCCATTTGTGACGATCATAGGCAGAGCCGGCATATGGCTTGAACGGATGCGATTGTATATTGCTTCTAATACCCGGCGTTTGCATTGACGGATAAGATCCGTGCCGGGAAAGGGCGCGAGGAGAACGCGTCTGGGCTGGGATATCGGCAAAAGGCCGGTAGGATGCGGCATTATAATAAGCAGAGCGTCCGCAGCCTCAATTAAAGACAGTATAAACAAAGAAAATGGAGGAAAGACACATGGCTCGTATTGCAGGTGTAGACTTACCAAGAGACAAACGTGTAGAGATCGGCTTGACTTATATTTATGGAATCGGAAGAACAAGCGCAAGCCGTATTTTGGCAGATGCAGGAGTAGATCCGAATACTCGTGTAAGAGATCTTACAAGTGAAGAAGTAAAAAAGATCAGCGCAGTGATCGATGAAACTCAGGTTGTAGAAGGTGATCTTAGAAGAGAGATCCAGCTTAACATCAAGAGACTGAAAGAAATCGGATGCTACCGTGGAATCCGTCATAGAAAAGGACTTCCGGTGCGTGGTCAGAAGACAAAGACAAACGCAAGAACATGTAAAGGTCCGAAGAGAACAGTAGCAAACAAGAAAAAATAAGCTGAAAGCAACTTAATGAAAACGAAGTTTGAATTTAGTGCGAAGCCGTTCGCAAATCTTAGCAAATGCGAAGCATGAGCTTAGCTGAGCGAACAAACTTGTTATAACAAGGAATTAAATCAAAGAGAAAGAAGAAGTAGGTTAGTTTAAATGGCAAAGAAAGTTGCAAAAAAAAGTAACAAAAAAAACGTGTCAAGAAAAAACGTTGAACGAGGACAGGCACATATCCAGTCATCTTTTAATAATACAATCGTTACATTAACAGATACACAGGGAAATGCTCTTTCATGGGCAAGTGCAGGCGGTCTGGGATTTAGAGGTTCAAGAAAATCTACTCCATATGCAGCGCAGATGGCAGCTGAGACAGCAGCTAAAGCGGCATTGGTACACGGACTTAAGTCTGTAGATGTATTCGTAAAAGGACCGGGATCAGGACGTGAAGCGGCAATCCGTGCTCTTCAGGCATGCGGTATTGACGTAGTAAGTATCAAAGACGTAACACCGGTTCCGCATAACGGATGCCGCCCGCCGAAACGCAGAAGAGTGTAATCGACGGCTGAACATTATCATACACCGGAAAGTAACTTGGAAAGCGGTATGAAACCGCTCGTATGTATAAATTAGGAGGATAGACATGGCAGTAAACAGAGTTCCTGTTCTTAAAAGATGCCGTTCTTTAGGCATGGATCCGATTTACCTCGGAATTAATAAAAAATCTAACAGACAGTTAAAAAGAGCAAACAGAAAAATGAGCGAGTACGGTCTGCAGCTTCGCGAGAAACAGAAAGCGAAATTCATCTACGGCGTACTTGAAAAACCGTTTAGAAACTACTATGCGAAAGCAAAACAGATGGAAGGAATGACAGGTGAAAACCTGATGAGAATTCTTGAGTCCAGACTGGACAACGTAATCTTCCGCATGGGACTTGCAAGAACAAGAAAAGAAGCAAGACAGATCGTTGATCACAAACACGTTCTCGTAAACGGAAAACAGGTAAACATTCCGTCTTACCTTGTAAAAGCAGGAGATACGATTGAGATCAAAGAAAACAAAAAAGGCTCACAGAGATATAAAGACATTCTTGAAGCGACTGGCAGCAACATGGTTCCGGAATGGCTCGATGTTGATGCAGAGAACCTGAAAGGATCTGTAAAAGAACTTCCGGCAAGAGAAGCGATCGATGTTCCGGTAGATGAGATGTTGATTGTCGAGTTATATTCTAAATAATATCGGCTGCAACAGCGTATCCCTTCAACATTTTAAAACCCAAAAGGAGGGTCTGTGTAGTGTTTGATTTTAATAAACCTAATATTGAGATTACGGATGTTTCGGAAGATAAAAAATATGGAAGATTTGTTGTAGAACCGCTTGAAAGAGGATATGGTACAACACTCGGAAATTCTCTGAGAAGAATCATGCTCTCATCTCTTCCGGGTTCTGCGATCAGTTCCGTTAAGATCGACGGAGTTCTTCATGAATTCAGTTCGATACCGGGCGTAAAAGAAGACGTTACGGAGATTATCATGAATTTGAAATCTCTCGCGATAAGAAATATGTCTGAGTCAGACGAGCCGAAAACAGTATATATTGAGTTTGAAGGCGAAGGTGTTGTGACAGGAGCAGACATCAATATTAATGACCCTGATATTGAGATCGTAAATCCGGATCAGTGATCGCTACATTGAGCGGCGGCAAAGACTGCAGGCTGAATATGGAATTGACGATCACAAAGGGCAGAGGATATGTAAGTTCTGATAAGAACAAAACAGAAGATATGCCGATCGGAGTGATTGCGATTGACTCGATCTATACACCGGTTGAACGTGTGAATCTGACTGTTGAGAATACTCGTGTCGGACAGATTACGGATTATGATAAATTAACACTTGATGTTTGGACAAAAGGAACAATGCTTCCTGATGAGGCGGTAAGCTTGCGGCAAAAGTGCTGAGCGAACATTTGAAACTTTTCGTTGATCTTTCGGAAGTTGCTCAGGTTGCGGAAGTAATGATCGAGAAAGAAGACGATGAGAAAGAGAAGTTCTTGAGATGAGCATTGATGAACTTGAACTTTCCGTTCGTTCCTATAATTGTCTGAAGAGAGCCGGAATCAATACGGTAGAAGAACTTACTAATAAGACTCCTGAAGATATGATGAAAGTTCGTAACCTCGGACGTAAATCACTTGAGGAAGTGCTTGCTAAGTTAAAAGAACTCAATCTTGAGTTGAATCAGGGCGAGGAATAATCGCTTTATAGAAAATCGTGGATTGTTCGGAATACAGGACGATCCGCGAGCATTTGATTAATAAGCCCGAAGATGCATAATTGAATGTGTAGTCATAGTTCAGACATATACCGGGAGGGAAAATGCGTGCCGGCGTGTTTTTCAAAAAGAACGAGTATGCGTTAAGGTTTTGTTTATAAACAATAGCGGCAGACGTGCGAAGCGCGGTTCTGCAGACGGCGCATCCGAATTATGACGGAAAGATTAGGAGGAAATATAAGAATGGCAAAATATAGAAAACTCGGCAGAACATCCAGCCAGAGAAAAGCATTGATCAGAAATCAGGTAACAGCTCTGCTTAACAACGGAAAGATCGTTACAACTGAGGCGAAAGCAAAAGAAATCCGTAAAACAGCAGAAGGTCTTATCGCGTTGGCTGTGAAAGAGAAAGATAATTTCGATGAAGTAACAGTAATGGCAAAAGTTGCCCGCAAAGATAAAGACGGCAAGAGAGTAAAAGAAGTTGTAGACGGAAAGAAAGTTACTGTTTACGATGAAGTAGAGAAAAAGATCAAAAAAGATCAGCCGAGCAGACTTCACGCAAGACGTGAGATGCTGAAAGTTCTTTACCCGGTTAAAGAGGGCGAGAACAAAAAGGCAAAAGAAGTCGATATGGTTGCAAAATTATTTGATGAGATCGCTCCGAAATATGCAGATCGTAACGGTGGTTACACAAGAATCGTGAAGATCGGTCAGCGTAAAGGTGACGCGGCGATGGAAGTTCTTCTTGAGCTTGTATAATAGCTGAGTTCCCGAATATTTTCGGCAGATTAATATTGAATCAATGAGAAACTCTTTCTATGAAATTCATAGGAGGAGTTTTTTTACAATGATAATTTTCATAGGATTTTTACTGTTTTGTAGAAAATGCACAAATAATACAAAAAAAATACCGTTAAAATATTAACAAATATGTTGTTGACAATTATTTAACAAACAGATATACTTGAACTTGTGAGAAACAAGATAGATAACGGTTGAAAAGATAAACCGGAACTCAATTACAGGAGGAATTATCAAATGGCAAAGAAAGAAAAAACAGTCGTACCTGAGATTGTTGACAGTGTAGAAGCGCTTGAAGCAAAAATGAAAGCAATGCGCGAAGCACAGAAAGTTTTCGCGACATTTACTCAGGAGCAGGTTGACAAGATTTTCTATGAAGCAGCTATGGCAGCCAACAAACAGCGTATCCCGCTTGCAAAGATGGCAGTAGAAGAGACGCAGAGAGGTATTGTTGAAGATAAAGTTATCAAAAACCACTATGCTGCAGAGTATATATATAACGCATACAAGAACACAAAAACTTGTGGCGTGATCGAAGAAGATACAGCTTACGGAATCAAAAAAGTAGCAGAGCCGATCGGTCTTGTTGCTGCGGTTATCCCGACAACAAACCCGACTTCTACGGCAATCTTCAAAACATTGATCTGTTTGAAGACAAGAAATGCGATCATCATCAGCCACACCCGGCTGCAAAGAATGTACGATCGCAGCTGCAAAAGTTGTACTTGAAGCTGCTGTAAAAGCAGGAGCGCCGGAAGGAATCATCGGATGGATCGATGCACCGTCACTGGAGCTCACAAACACAGTTATGAGAGACGCAGACATCATTCTGGCAACAGGTGGCCCGGGAATGGTAAAAGCTGCTTACTCTTCAGGAAAACCGGCTCTTGGCGTTGGCGCCGGAAATACACCGGTTATCATTGATGACACAGCAGATGTAAGAATGGCTGTAAACTCTATTATCCATTCTAAAACATTTGATAATGGTATGATCTGTGCTTCCGAGCAGTCTGTAACTGTTCTGGAGAGCGTATACGAGCAGGCGAAAAAAGAGTTCGCTTACAGAGGCTGCTACTTCCTGAAACCTGGAAAAGAGCTTGATGCGGTTCGTAAAACAATCATCATTAACGGAGCTCTTAACAGCAAAATTCCGGGAAAATCTGCATATGAAATCGCAAAACTTGCAGGTGTAAATGTTCCGGAAGATACAAAAATCCTTATCGGTGAAGTTGAGTCTGTAGATATCGCAGAAGAATTTGCTCACGAGAAACTGTCACCGGTACTTGCAATGTATAAAGCAAAAACATTTGACGAAGCTCTTGATAAAGCTGCACAGCTTGTAGCTGACGGCGGATACGGACATACATCTTCTCTGTATGTACATCCGGCAGAGAAAGAGAAGATCCAGAAACATTACGAAGCAATGAAAACTTGCCGTGTTCTGATCAATACACCGGCTTCACAGGGTGGTATCGGAGATCTTTACAACTTTAAACTTGCTCCGTCACTTACACTTGGATGTGGATCATGGGGTGGAAACTCCGTATCAGAAAACGTTGGTGTAAAACATCTTCTGAACGTGAAAACAGTTGCCGAGAGGAGAGAGAATATGCTGTGGTTTAGAACACCTGAGAAAGTTTACTTTAAGAAAGGATGTATGCCGGTAGCGCTTGACGAGCTGGGAACAGTAATGCACAAAAAGAAAGCATTCATCGTTACAGATACATTCCTTTACAAAAACGGATATGTAGATCCGATCGAGAAGAAACTGGATGAGATGGGAATTCAGCATACATGCTTCTATAACGTAGCTCCGGACCCGACTCTGCAGTGTGCTCAGGAAGGTGTTGCTCAGATGAGAGCATTCGAGCCGGATACAATTATCGCACTCGGCGGTGGATCTGCAATGGATGCTGCTAAGATCATGTGGCTTATGTATGAGCATCCGGAAGCAAACTTTGAAGACATGGCTATGGACTTCATGGATATCCGTAAGAGAGTATTTACATTCCCGAAAATGGGAGAGAAAGCATACTTCGTAGCTATTCCGACATCTTCAGGAACAGGTTCTGAGGTTACACCGTTCGCGATCATTACAGATGCTGAAACAGGCGTTAAATGGCCGATCGCTGACTACGAACTTCTTCCGAACATGGCAATCGTTGACGTTGACAATGCAATGACAGCTCCGAAGGGACTGACAAGCGCATCAGGTATCGACGTTATGACACATGCGATCGAAGCATATGTATCTATCATGGCAACAGACTATACAGACGGTCTTGCAATGAAAGCTGTTAAAATGGTATTTGAAAACCTTCCGTCAGCATACGAGAACGGAGCAAACGATCCGAAAGCTCGTGAAGAGATGGCAAACGCTTCCTGTATGGCAGGTATGGCATTTGCAAATGCGTTCCTTGGTGTGAACCACTCTATGGCTCATAAACTTGGTGCATTCCATCACTTACCGCACGGTGTTGCAAACGCTGTAATCCTTACGGAAGTTATGAGATATAATGCGGCAGAAGTTCCGACAAAGATGGGAACATTCTCACAGTATCAGTATCCGCATGCACTTGCAAGATATGCAGAGCTTGGACGTTTTGCAGGATGCACAGGAAACACAGACGAAGAAGTATTTGAGAACTTCATCGCAAAACTTGAAGATCTGAAAGAAAAGATCGGTATTAAGAAAACAATTAAAGATTACGGTATTGACGAGAAATACTTCCTTGATACTTTGGATGATATGTGCGAACAGGCATTTAACGACCAGTGTACAGGAGCAAACCCGAGATATCCGCTTATGAAGGAGATCAAAGAAATCTACCTGAAATGCTACTACGGTAAATAAGAACCGTAACTGCGAATAATAACAGAGCGCTGCTTTCACAGCGCTCTGTTTGCTTTTTTCAAATTATTTCGGTTCAAACATATAAATCTATGTACAAAATAAAAACAAAACAGAAGGAATGATAAAAATTAACAATTAGATCAATAATAAAAAATAGTTAAAAATTGCACAAAGTTTGCTTTAAGGGGTTTCTTTCCTGAAAATTACGGTGTATAATGAGCTCATCAAAAACGAAAAACAAAAACCCATTTAAGGAGGAACCTACCATGAAACTTGAAGAAAACAACATTATCGTAAAACGTTCGTATAAAACCGTCTATAAATGTGACGACAGTATTGTGAAAGTATTTAACGAAGAGCATCCGAAGTCAGATGTATTTAACGAAGCTTTGATCACGGCGCGGATCGAAGAAACAGGACTGGATATTCCTAAGGTGAAAGGAGTTTCCCTGGTTGAAGGCAAGTGGGCGCTCGAGATCGAGTATAAAGACGGAAAGACAATGGAAGATATGATGAATTCCGACAAAAAGAATATTGAGAAGTATATGGAAGATTTTGTAGACCTTCAGCTTCAGATTCACGGCAAAACATCTCCTCTTCTGAAAGGAATGAAAGATAAGCTTGCCCGCCAGATCAACAGCCTGAAAGATTTGGATGCAACAACAAGATACGAGCTTCTTACAAGACTTGAAAGTATGCCGAAACATAATAAAGTATGCCACGGCGATTTCAATCCGAGTAATGTGATCGTAGGTAAAAACGGCAAGATGACGGTTGTGGACTGGGCGCATGCAACACAGGGAAATGCAAGTGCGGACGCGGCTATGACATATCTTCTCTTTGCATTGAAAGATCAGGAAACAGCAGATCTGTATTTGAAATTGTTCTGCAAAAAGAGCGATACGGCAAGACAGTATGTACAGCAGTGGCTTCCGATCGTGGCGGCAGCGCAGCTTACAAAAGACAATGAACTGGAGAAAGACTTCCTGATGAAATGGATCGATGTTATTGACTATCAATAGAAGTTTCGATATTATTATCAATAGTAAAAGGAGTGGATAGAGGAAGGAATTTTACCGGATATGGAAGATAAGCGGATCATAAGAACAAAGCATAATCTTAAGGATGCGATGATCAGAATGCTTTCGATCGAAGATTTTGAACACATTTCTGTTACGGAACTCTGTAAAGAGGCAAAGGTCAGCAGAATTACGTTTTACTCGCATTACAGTGACAAGCAATCTCTTTTGGACGATATCTTTAACGATATGCGTAGTATAGGCAGAGAAGATTATTACAGACGGCAGAAGGAGAATAATCCGGAGGGGGAACTTGTACTCGGGTATGTAAATATGCTGAATGCGATTTTGGATCTTTATTATGCCCGGTTTGATTTCTTTCAGTATACGAATCCGGAGGTGAATCCGTATCTGGCATCTCGCCTTTACAGTATTATTTTAGAGACGGTTGAGATGCATACAGCTCATGTGCGGAGTAAATTGAAATATTCCGCAAAAAAGATAGCAGGTTTTGTCTGTTTCGGAATGTTAGGATTTGTGAATGAATGCCGGAGGGAAGGAAATTCTCTTGAGCAGACGAAAAAAGAAACGCAGTGTCTGTTGGAAGAGGTGCTAAGATCAGGGATTTTGACAGAATAGATTAAATACGGTTTTGTTAAAATGCGAAATTGTAGGAATACATCGGAATGAGAATATGGAACTGCCGCTTTACGATTTCATGAATCGTTAAAGCGGCAGTTTTGTTGTATTACAGTCGAAGAGTCTTTCTATGCACAGGGACACCCGAAGGAACTGCCGGGTATTTATGTAGAACTAAGTTCCGATGTGTAATAAAAGTATTCTGTTTTTATTAGTGATGTTGTAAATTCAATGATACGATTGTTTGAATGGGTTGTTCTCTCAATTTGTATTGCTATGTCCTGTGGTTTCAGACCTAATATTAGGGCATCTTCATTTGTTAATTTTACAGCGAAAATATTTTCGCTTGCATGTTCCGGAATAATGTTATACATTTGCATGCTTTTATACAATCCCTGCTTTTCTATATCATTTGCGCTCAAATCAGGATAAGGGCCTGTTGGTACGAATGAAATCTCAATAGCATATGGAATATGATCTGCATAAAAGCAGCGTATAAGTTTATACACATCTTCGTTTTCTATTATTTCTAATTTTTCTCGGATATCGTCAGAGGGAGAGATTACTTCAAATTGAAGTGTCTTAACTTCATGCACAACGCCTTTTTCTTCAAAACGTTTCCTGAGAGTATACAGTTTTGTTAATTTTTTTTCTATTTTTCGAACAGATACAAAAGTTCCTTTTCCTTGAATCCGATAAATGTATCCGGCTTGAGCCAGCCGGTTTAGTGTGTCTCGGACTGTGACTCGGCTTACGTTGTATCTAATGCTCAATTCTCGCTCAGTAGCATTTTATCATTAGCCTTCCATTCGTTTGCGAGTATTTTCTCAAGCAAAATGTCATATAGCTGAGAATACTTGTAAATTGTATTGTTGTTATTTTCTTTCATAAGCCCCTCGTAATAGTAAATAATTGAAACAATATCATTTCATGGGTGAGTGCTAATTATACTGATAATAAAATAATATAATAAACGCACAAAAAAATCAATGAAATAGAATAAAAATTATCGAAATACACAATGAGTAGTGGAAGAATATATGCAATTCGCATAAAAATACTAAGGTTAATATCTAATTGTTGCAAATATTGAATAAATGTAATACTATTATAATACCAATTAGAGGAGGTGATCCAAAATAAGAACGAAAGATTTGTATCCAAGGCCACAATTAAAAAGAGAGTCTTTTTTCTTATTGAACGGACAGTGGGATTTTGCGTTTGATGATGAGAATATAGGGGTTTTAGAGGGATGGAGTCATACCGTCAGAGGGGATCGTAAAATCAATGTTCTTCACATATGAAACGGGTAAAAGTGGGATCGGAGATGAAAGACCGCATGGAGTTATATGGTATTGGAAAAACATAACCATAACAAATGAGTTTAAAAAAGATCAAAGTATTCAAATTAATTTTGAGGGGTGCGATTATCATTTAGATCTTTGGGTGAATGGAGTTTATAAAGGATCACATGACGGAGCATATACAAGATTTGCGTTTGAACTTGGAAAATTTGCAGAAGGCGAAGAAGTGCTTCTTAGCATAAGAGTTGAAGATCCGCATAGTGAAGAGCAGGTTCGGGGAAAACAACGTTGGTTATCTGATAATTATGGATGCTGGTACGTTCAGACGACTGGTATATGGAAAGACGTATGGCTTGAACAGGTTTCTGATGATTATGTGGAAAAAATAAAGATTACGCCCGATATTTATAAAAAGACAGTTACCATTCATACAATGTGTCATTCAAATAAAGAGAATTTAATAATGAAATCGGACGTTTATTTTGAAGGGAAATTTATTAATAGTGTTTCCGGAAAATTAGAAGCAGGTGTCTGTCAGATGGATATAGACGTATATAACAAGTACGTTGGGGAGTGGGGGATCGAACTGTGGAGTCCTGACGCTCCGAACTTGTATACATTAAAAATCTCGATTTTAGATGAGGATGATAACTGTAAAGATGAAGTGGAATCTTATTTTGGTATGAGAGATATCCGAATCAGAAACGGTCTTGTCCTATTGAATGGGCAGCCTTTGTATCAGAGATTGGTTCTTGATCAAGGGTATTGGAAAGATACCGGATTAACGCCGGAAAACGATGACGTGCTGCTAAAGGATATAGAATATGTAAAACGGATGGGATTTAATGGCGTGAGAAAACATCAGAAAACAGAAAGCGATCGTTTTTTGTACTGGTGTGATGTGCACGGACTTCTTGTTTGGGGAGAAGGTCCATCTTTCTATAAATATTCTGATAAAGCTGCGAAAAATTTTGTGAGAGAGTGGACTGAGATTGTTGAGCAAAATTATAATCACCCTGCATTATCATATGGACTCCGCTAAATGAATCATGGGGAGTGCCCGCGATTGAAAGAGATGTTTGCCAGCAAAACTATTCGCAGGCGGTTTATCATTTGACAAAATCGTTGGACAGCACAAGACCTGTTATTTCTAATGATGGCTGGGAACACACTACGTCGGATATTTTAACACTTCATGATTATGAAGAAGACGGAGAAATAATGCGGCGTAAATACTTAACTAAAAAAGAAGAAGTGTTAAGCTGCGAGATTTATCATAATAATTTCAGGGCAGCTTATGCGCAAGGGTTTGGTTATAAAGGAGAACCTGTTCTGATTAGTGAGTACGGAGCATTGCCTTTGAGGATAATGATAAAGAGTCATGGGGATACGGTGAAAAAGTAAAAACAGAGGAAGATTTTCTGGAAAGATATAAAGCTCTTACGGTAGGAATCAAATCTCTGCCATATGTTTGCGGATACTGTTATACGCAATTATCCGACGTACAGCAAGAGAAAAACGGTTTTCTGACGGAAGAAAGGAGGTTTAAGGTAAATCCGGAAAAAATAAGAGCAATTAATGATTTGCCTGAAGGTGTATTTTGGAACAAAAAAGGACATTAAAAAGGAGGAAGTAAGAAAATGAAAAAGAGATCGTTAAAGATTATGTCAGTAGTATTGGCGGGAGTTATGACTACGGGAATGATTTTAGGCGGATGTTCTGCAGGCGGAGACAAGGAAAACGGCGGAAACAAAGAGGCGTCTAAGGAATTGAATTTGTGGATGCATAATGGACAGGCATTTGTTGACGAGACAAAGAAACTTGCGGAGAATTATGAAAAGGAAACGGGAGTAAAGATTAATATTCAGACATTTCCTTATGATGCCATGAGTCAGAAAATGAAAGCAGCTTTTACTGCCGGAAATGAACCGGATATTATGCAAGTGTTTGGAGCGTGGATTCCGACTTACATGAATCAGAAACTGCTGGCGGAAGTTCCGGAAGAATTATCTGCAAACTTTGAGACAGATTATTTACAGGGCGCTGTAGATGGATATGCAAAGGACGGAACTTACTATGGAGTTCCGATTGAGATGAATGTTGAGTATGGACTATTCTATAATCGGGAAGATGCGGCGGCGGCAGGCGTTCCTGACGGACCGAAAACATTCGACGATGTGATGAAGATTGCGAAAAATAGCGCAAAATTCAATGGGGATGTTCAGGAGTATGGCGGACTTGAGTTTTATAACGGAGATAACTTTGCGGCATTATTCTTGTCATGGATTATGCAAATGGTGGAGATTTTTGGAATGAGGATCAGACAAAGTTTGTTCTGACTTCTCCGGAAGCGAAAGAAGCGTGGCAAAAATTAGTAGATCTCGTTACGGTGGAAAAAGTAACAGATACGAAACACATTACTGCAAAAATGCCGACAGAGCAGTATTTCTTTGCAAACAAAGCGGCTCAATTAGTAAAAGGTTCCTGGGCATCTGCAGTTGGAGATGATTTGGAAAATGAAAATTGGAAATATGTATTTATGCCTCCTGTAAAAGGCGATATTCCATATTTTGCAGTTGAATCAGGCTGGGGATATGTTGTTTCTGAAAACAGTAAAAATAAAGATACCGCGTGGGATTTCGTAAAATATTGTATGGAACCTGAAAATGCAAAAGAGTTTAATTTGGGAACAGGAACAGTTGCGTCCTTAAAAGCGATTATTGATGATGAGGGTTATCAGTCGGATGAAAGAAATGTAAGAGTGAGCGATCAGTATCAGTATTTACAGTATGCAAGAAGCGTAGGACCTGTTCAGGATATGGACTTTGTTAAGAAAACTTTATTAGATACATTTACAAAAGCGGCATCTGGAAGTATTGGTACAGATGAAGCGTTGGAGGAAATGGAGACAAGTATCAATAACCATATTCAGGAATTATTGAAACAGGCAAAATAAGTATTTAAGAGGAGACGTTTGTCTCCTCTCAAACTGATTGGAGGAGTGGCGGTGGAAAAAAAGACAAGCAGATTAAAACGTCTTCAAAGACGATTTATTGTATGTGGACTTACTCCGATAATGCTGCTGTTTTTTATATTTTCTGTAGTTCCTATCATATTCAGCATTGTAATGTCATTTTATAATTATAATGGATTTCCGGGAGCTCCCTTTGTGGGACTGGCGAATTATAAGATGTTATTTCAAGATCCGGAGTTTTTAGGAGCGCTTAAAAATACAGTAGTATTTGTTTTAGTCGCAGTAGTTTTAAATATTTGTATTTCCACATTTTTAGCGGTATTGATTAAATCACTTCGAAAAAAAGGGGCAAGAAGCTTTTTTCGTGGCTGGATGTTTTTGCCGGCAGTAGTGCCGATTGTTGCAGTGTGTTATGTTTGGTTGATTATGTTCGATCCTGCGAACGGAGTTTTAAATCAGGCACTGATGGCACTTGGAATGGATCATCCGATTAACTGGTTAAATGATCGAGAACGGCTTTGTTTAGTATTGTACTGGTTACGCTTTGGTGCGATTTGGGATACAATTTGGTCATATTGATGTCAGGGTTAGATAATATACCGAATATGTTTTTAGAAGCGGCTGAAATTGACGGGGCAAACAGTATACAGAAATTTTTTTAAAATTACATTGCCTTTGATGTCGAGGAATATGCTTTTTGTTGTCATTATGACATGCATTTCGTATTTTCAGGTTTTTGCTCAGGTGCAGATTATGACGCAGGGAGGACCGGAAAACCATACGAATGTCATAGGATTAAATATCTATAATTATGCGTTCAGATATTCGCAGATGGGATATGCATCGGCGATGGCAGTTGTGTTGCTTGGTATTATATTAATAGTATCATTAGTTCAGTTAAAAGTCGGAAAGCAAGACTGGGAATACTAGGAGGTGTCGAAGGTGAAAAAGCTTGTGCGAATAGGGAAAATTATTATTTTAGCAGTTGCCTTTATAGTTGTTGCATTTCCGTTTTTTTGGTGTTTGATGCTGTCTTTCAAAAGCAATGCGGAAATTATGAGTATACCGACAACATTTTTCCCATCAGAATGGATCGTATCCGGATATAAGAAAGTATTGACTGAAGCCCCATTTATGACCTGGCTGTGGAACAGTTTGTTTTCATCTGTCGTATCAACAGCTATCGTAGTATTTACGAGTTGTCTTGGGGGATATATTTTTGGTAAATTTAATTTTAAGGGGAAAAATTTTCTGTTTGTTTGTGTGTTGATTACGATGATGGTTCCTTTTCAGGTAACGATGATTCCCACATATATCATTTGCAGCAAGTTGAATATTTTAAATTCTATGTCAGCGCTGATTATACCTTTCATGGTATCGGGATTTGGAATATTTTTGTGTCGTCAATTTGCGGAAAGCATTCCGAATGATATATTAGAGGCGGCTAGGATCGATGGGGCAGGGGAATGGAGAATCTTTTTTGGCATTGTAATTCATACGATCAAACCTGCAATCGCGGCACTGTGCATTTTTATATTTATGGGAAGATGGAATGATTATTTGTGGCCGTTAATAGCGATTGTAGATGAAGATAAAATGACGTTGCCGCTGGCGTTGAATTTCTTTAATTCCAGCTTGTTAACGGATTACTGTACTTCGATGAGTGCGGGTGTTTTGGTTATGATACCGATTATTATTATATATTTTATTTTCCAAAAGCAGTTTATAGAAGGAATTACAATGACTGGAATTAAATAGAAAGGGGACTGGAGAGAATGAAAAAAGAGTTTTTTAAATTTGTTTTTTTGGGTGCGGGAAGTTCTGTTTTTACAATGAGACTTGTGGGAGATATTCTGAAAGAAGATACTATAAAAAAGGGGCATATCGCACTTGTGGATTTGGATGAAAAGCTGCTTAGAGAGACGGAAGAAGCTGTGAAAGAGCTTGTTGCATTTTCGGGTCAGGAATTTGAAGTTACAGCGCATATTGACTATAAAGAGGCGCTGCCGGGAACGGATTATTTGTTTAATACGATTGCAACAGAGGGTACGAGCGTTGGAAGAGTGACATAGAGGTGTCGACAAAACACGGAGTACTTCAGTCGGTTGGAGATACAATAGGTCCGGGCGGGATTATTCGAGCATTAAGAACGATACCGGTCATCCTTGATGTTGCTAAAACAATGGAAGAGATCTGCCGGATGCATGGATAATTAATTATGCCAATCCCGAGGGGGCAATCTGCCTTGGCGCTTCAGAAATATACAAAATTAAGAATTTCGGTTTATGTCATGGAACGCCGGATATGGCAAAACAACTTGCAGAAGAAGTTTTTAAAGTTCCGATAGAAAGATTTACATATCGTGCCGCAGGAATTAATCATTTAACGTGGTTTACGGATATGAAGATTGATGGCAAAGACGTTTATCCTAAGTTACATGACAAATTAAAAGAGAGCGGATTTGATAAAAAAGAACCTATTTCAAAGCAGTTATATGACATATATGGTTTATATCCGGCGCCCGGTGATCGTCATGTGGGAGAGTTTTTTCCGTATTACATGAAAGAAGAAGTTCTTATGGAACAGGATTATGAGTGGAAAAACAATGATTTTAAAGTTGTTGACGGTTGGAGAGAAGAGGCAAGAGTTCTGTTTGATGAAGTAAGGACAAAAAAAGAGGGATATGAAGAATTCCTGAAAGGCTCAGGAGAAACAGCGACTTATTTTATTCGTTCGCTTGCAACAGGAGATATTTCTGATGAAATGGTCAATGTGATCAACAATGGTTATATCGATAATGTCTCTTCGGGTATCATTGTAGAATTACCTACTTATATTGATGAGTTTGGGCTTCATCCGCAGAAAATCGGAAAACTTCCGGATGCGATTGCAGCACAGTGCGATCGCCTTGGGAGAGAATATCTGTTAATGGTAGAAGCGGCGGCAACATGTAATTATGAGCTTGCACGGCAGGCGATGTTTTTGGATCCGCTTGTATCTAATTGCAAATATCCGGAATTATTGTTAAAAGATCTTATCCGTGCAAATCTTGATTTGCTTCCGGAAGCTTGGGAAAAACATTGTTGAATGGAGGAAACGGGGTGTTCTTTTTAGGGATAGATGGCGGTGGAACGAAAACGGCCTTTTTGCTTATAAATGAAAATGGAGATATTATTGAAGCAAAGACGATTGCTACAGTATCTTACAAACATGTAGGAATGGACAATTCGATTGCGCTTTTAAAAGAAACGGTTCACGAAATTTTGAATGACCGGGAAGCGTACATTTGTCTCGCTCTTCCTAACTGGGGAGAGTCGAAAGACGGTGATGGTGAATTTTTGTCCCGTATTAAAGAAATAACAGAACTCCCTGTGAAAATTGTGAACGATAGTGTGGTGGGGTGGGCGGGATCCTCGGATTATCTTCCGGGATTAATCTCGTTGCCGGCACCGGATCGATTGCATATGGAAGAAATGACGCGGGTGAGGAAGCTCGTGCCGGCGGATGGGATGAAAGATTTTCGGATGAAGGATCATGTTACTGGCTTGGTATGAAATCTTAGAACTTTTTTTCAAAAGAAAGCGACGGAAGGGCGGAAAAAGGCGCTCTTTTGGAGATTTTTCGGAATAGATTTGAGTTAAAATGTGATTTTGATATTATTGATATTTTTAATCGGCGGTATCGAAATGATCGAACGAAAATAGCAGCCTTCAAAAATATTTGTTAGAAGCTGCCCAAAAAGGAGATTTGGAAGCTGTAAAAATGTATGAGATTGCGGCGGATGAGTTGGCAATGATCGTTGGTTCCGTATACCGGAAGTTGAAATTCGGCGAAGGAACACTTGTATCTTATTCAGGAGGTTTGTTTCATGCAGGAGAGTTTATATTAGGCCCGTTACGAGAACGGTTGAAAACAGAAGGCGTCCGGTTATGCGCGCCTAAATATACGCCGGTAGAAGGCGCATCTTTGTTAGCGGCGGAGATGTTCGATGGTGAAAAACAATACATAGAGGCGATTAGAAGAGGATTTGACATAAAGTAGAGAGGAACGTTCAATTATCATCTTGAAGGGGCGCTCGAAAACATATACAAAAAAATAAGAATCTCCCATGGAAGATCAAGTATCAAAAATGTTGATTTCTGTAGGAGATTCTCTTATTTTAAGATTTAGCAGCTAAAAAACAGTATTTACTGACAGCTCCTTTTTACGTGGTGAGCGTCTGTCAATCTTGGAACGTACTTTTGGCGCTTCTGATGATTGCAATGATCACCTTAGAGCATTTTTACAAAGGTGATAAAACAAGCTGAGGATTGTCGGCAATCTCTCCTTCAGGGGAAATGATCCACTGACCGTCTTTTAATTCGGATCTGTAGTCAGTTCCGTCTTGTCCTGTAAAAGGATCGCTGAAAATAAATTCCAGCTTATTATAGTTATCTGAAAACTCAATCAGACCTTCTGTCAGTACTTCGTAGTTAGAATCGCCGATTTTTCAGGTTTTCCTATTCTCAATCGGTTTCCTTCTGTTAAAATAATATACAGTTCGTTGGCGTCGTATGTTTCATTGTTGATTACAAATTGGTCAGGACCGGATGCTATAGTCCATGCCTGGTTATATCTGCTAAAATCTTTTTGCAGGATCATATTTGTCAGCGGCGCTTCTGCGTACAAAACAATCAGTAGTGTAATCTAGGATCATAGAGTCAGAAGTAAATAACGCAAAATGATCATCTGAAAGTTTCACATATCCTTTTTCTTCGTTTTGGACGTCTTTTGATGTCATTACTAAATAGTTGTTTTCGTATGTGTACGTTCCTTTGGCTGTTTGTTCATCATTCCAAACGACAAAAGTTCCGTCTTTTTCAATTTTCACTTGTATACCGTAACTAAGATCGATCCATGATCCGATCAGAGGCGTATCGCCATCTTGTACATCAGATGCTTCGTCCGATGCGGTGTCTTTATTTGCTGTATCTGTTGTTTCGTTCGCAGATTTGTCTGTGGAGTCTGTAGGTTCTTTGTCTGAATTTCCGCAACCTGAAATGCTGCTGATTGCCAGTGCTGTTGATAAAAGACAGACATCCATTTTTTTAAGTATTTTCCTTTCATGATCTGTTTTCCCCCTTGTTTGATATAAAAGTTTTAACGGTTGTTGTAAATAAGTATATCATCATTTATGAGATATTAAAAAGGAAAAGGTGCGCTTGTAATATTGGATAAATGGCTTATGAAGTCTAAGAAACAATTAGAAGACGGCTTATTTCGGATGGAAGAGTTGATCGGGGGCGCTGCGGATGAATAAGTTTTTGCGAAAAATGGATGGGATAATTAAGCATAAAAAAACGAGAAACCTTAGATTTAATAAGGTTTCTGACTTTCGTCAGCAATGCGGAAGAAGAGACTTGAACTCTCACAGGATAAACTCCCACTAGAACCTGAATCTAGCGCGTCTGCCATTCCGCCACTTCCGCTCGACAAATGATATTTTATCATAAGAAAAGATGTTTGTAAAGTGTTAAATTTGTATTTGTATTCTGTTTTTTCTTGTCTGTTTTTGTATGATCAGCCGGGGGATTCTCAAATTTTATGAAAACCGAATGATTTACGTTTGATTTAGGGAGTCTACGCAGCGTAGACCGATGGAAAATGAACGTGTATTGTAAAATTTTCATAGTTTGATATGATTAGGTCAGTAAAATATTTTACTTTCTGCGAGACGATGCGGAAGGAGGAACAAAATGCAAGAAAGAAAAAACAGTGAAGCAGGAAATGAAAAAGAAGTTGACTATGGGAGAAAAAGCGGACAGGATAATACATCGGAAAATGTAATAGAAAACAGACCGGAGAAAAGAGTAAAAAATAAAGGAGGAAATAAGACCGGAGAATTTATTGCGCGAAAGAGAAAGGAACGCGGAATGACTCAGAAGGAAATGGCAGAGCTGCTTGGGGTTACGAATAAGGCTGTGTCAAAATGGGAGACAAGTCAGGGAATGCCGGATATCGGAATCCTTCCTGAACTTGGAAAGGCGCTTGGAGTGACAGTTGATGAAATTTTAATGGGAGAACAGATTGAACAAGAGAAAAGAGCGGAAACTGCCGTATCGGATGAGGATAAGAAGCTTTTGGAAATTGTGTTGGAGCGAGCCGAAAGAAAGGCGGAAACGATTCGGATCACATGGAAAGATGTTTTTGGCTGTCTGCTAATCTTGTCTGCGGTGGGGTTGATCATAGTGCAGATTTGGACTCTGACTCAGGGAAGAGAACTTGGATTGATCTATATAAGGAATGTAACTCCATATGTGATAAACGCGGCGGCAGTTTTCCTTTTTTGGGCCGGCGGCATGTGCATTGAAAAACTCCGCCCGATATGGAAAAAATCTGTTATTGCAGTAACGGCGATTTTATTAGCTGCAGGAATTGCGGTTTGTCCATTTTGTTTTCCAAAGCAGAGGGAAATCGTTGATCTTGCACCTGATTTTTCAAATACAATGTGTCTGAAAATTGATGAAAACGGAAGAGCGGTTTTTTATCGGCAGCGGGGGCTGCTGTTCGGAGCGCAGTCTGATGTATTTCCGTTTACTGTGAAAGATGATGTGAAAGTACAGTGGCTTGAAAACGATGTGTGTGCTCTTACATATGAGTCGCCGGAAGATGATCAGGTGCATCAGTTTGTGGCGACTTACGGAGACAGAAATGAAGCGGTATCTTATTATTATGTGGCAAATGTGGCTTATGGTACATGGATGCCGGAAGACCGGGGAGAAAATTATAAGTTGGAAGTAGGAACAGGAGAAAACGGCGGAATCGATATTGAAACACCGGAAGGTAAAGAGCATTATGAACCGGAAGAATGTCTTCAGTATGGAACGCTTGCAGTTGTATTTCCCAGTGATGATCCGAAATGGACGCTTGTGTTAAATAAAGACTGCGTAGTGGAAGCGGGAGGAAGCCGGATAGAAGAAGGCGGAACAGTTACTTTGTGCAAAGTAGCGATGGAAAAAACAGCTCCGATCATTATGCATTAGAGAAATCCATTTGGAATGAAAGGATGGAATGTCAAAAAGAGTAAATCAGATTCGGAGCGCTTAGAATAGAGAGGAGAAAATATGGGAATGAACAGAAAAACAGGACGAGGCGCAAAATTTCTTATTGTGTTTGTTGTCATAGTGATCACAATGGCAGCAGTTACATTTTTTGCAGGAAAGTATGCTTATCATTTGTTAAGGGAGTACATAGAATATGCGTCGAAACAAAGTACGGAAGTGGTTTTAGAAAAAGACGGACTGAAAGGAATGATCGAATGGATGTCTGAGAAAGAAAAAGAGAAACTTCCGAAAAAATTTCTTGTTTCCGATATCGAGGCAGAGTTGTGGAAAAACGGAGAAGTGTACGACTTGCGTTTAATATTCAAGAATTTGACGAATCAGATGAATACATGAAAGATATTTATTACAGGTATGACAGCAGAGAAGGAAAGCTTAGTAAAACAGAAAATGTAAACGAGGCGTTTCCGACTGAGTATGACCCGAATGCAGAAGTGGATTATTTGGACAGCCAGATAAAAATGCTCCCGCTAATGGCGCAGATGAAGGAGTTGGATTTTGACAGATATGTCGTGGAATACAGTCAGGACAGACGGCTTCAAGATGTGGATGTAGTGATAGACGGAAGAGACGGAAACGGATTTTCCGTGCTGACACAGAAAGAATATCAGCAGGGAGCAGGAGGGGCAAGCGACGGAAGTTCGCAGGTTGTGATCTCTCTGACTGACGGTGGAGGAGTGATGGGAGAGAGGATCGAATATATCTGTGCTCCGGCAGATGAAAATGCGCTTGTCGGTCAGACGGAGACAGTGATGCAGACCGATTATTATTTCAGGGGAGAGGAACTTATGCTGACAGATGACAGTGGGGAAACATGGGTTGCAAGCGGTTTGACGACAAAGCAGTTGGAAGAAACGAAAGCGGTATACGGTCAAGGAAATATGATTCCGGAGAACAGTGTTTACGCAGACGGAAACGGAATGTTTGCAGTATTTTGGGGCGAGACCCCGACGCTTCATGTCTCAAAAGATGACGGTGAGACTTGGACTGATTTTGTATTTCAGGAGGAGTATCCGAGACTATGCACTTCGAGAATTGTTCGTTTTCTTGATCCTGAAAACGGATATGTAGGTCTTGGAACAGACTGGTCAATGGGAACCGGCGGGGCTACTTACATCGGCTGGACGCATGACGGCGGCGCAACTTGGGAGACAACACCTGTAGCTGTGGAAAACGGATGGATTTTGTCGGGACTTGCATTTGCCGATCAGTCAGCGGGATGCTTACGATGGATGAACAATTTGGAGAAAATTCGTGGCCGCATGTACTTGTGACAGAAAACGGCGGGGCGTCATTTGCGGAAATAGAGCTTCCGTGGGATACTGTTTCGGAAGAAGTGATGTTTCTGAATAAAGTGGACAGTTTGAAATATGAGAATGGAGTTTATTACTTAACCCTCGGTCAGGGGGAGTATGGAAATAAAAAAGCTGATTTTACAAGTACAGATTTGAAGAGCGGATGGAAATTTGAAAAAAGCTATATAGGAACAGTTCATTTGAATGGATAGGGGGGCATAAAAATATCGCATCTTAAATGACAGGTTTAAGATGCGATATTTTAAGTTGTTATTAAACATTTTTATTCCATTATTTCATAATCTTCTTTTTCTGCTAAGTCAGATTGGAGGTTTTGAAGGTACTCATTGCAGCTGTTCAAGTGTTCTGTTTCGTGTTCTGATTCTGAGTAGATGGTTGCAGCGTTATTTAAGTAATCTTGTTTTACGGAGTTTAAATATTTCTCAATCGGTAGATTGATTTTATAAACTTCAAATTCGTGTTGCCAATATTCTTCTTCAGAATCGAACTGATTAATTAAGCTTGTGCTTCGTCTTTATTTGTTGCTCCGTTTATGATCTCTTTTAATTCATCCAAATATGCCCAAACTTCCTCATCGGTTACAGAATAGCCTTCTGAAATTGCCTTTTGATATGTAGCATCACGTTCTAACATATATTTAATTGCTTTTTCGCGAGCAGTAGATTCGGTATATCCGGCTAAAATGTAAAATTCGGTAGCCTGTTCAATATCGTCTTTTGTAATAATTCCACCTGATTTCCCTTTTGCAAAAATAGAATTATCACTTTTTTCCTTATGAGATTTAAATAACTGTCCGACTTTTTCCATGATATCAATATTGGACTCAAATGATGTGGCATATACAGATATTGATCCTATGATTAAAATAACAAGTAATGATGTAGCTATTAGTATTCGTTTTTTCATAATTGACTCCATTTCTTTGCTTTTTAATAGCAATTTTAAATTTTTAAGGGTGATCACAAAATTATTTTGTTGCTAATGGTATGGTTGCTGAGTTTGAGTAGGCCATAGGAATTCCATCTGGACAGGTTAATAAATATGTGATTTGTCCTTTGTAGGTAGTGTTTTTAGGATAATATTTTACTGTAGTGTTAAAATAGTACCATCCCCATTCCCACTTGCTAGTATCTACAACAAATCGCCTTGTTGGAACGGTGATATAATAACTTTGTTAGTTCCATCCGTATGTAATGCGTTAGATACATCTACAGAAATATTGTTAGCTCCAGCGCCAGATCTTTTTATCATATAAAATTTTTGACGAAATGGAAATGCATTCTGTGTATTAGTGGAAGAATAATAAGATTCGTAATAGTCTAATTCTATGTCCACTACATTCCATCCATTATCGGGTATTGCAAAAACATGTTGATCTTGAACTACGCTTCCTTTTTGCAATGACTGACGTTTGGTTTGAGTTTCTAAGTGCGTTGCATGGCTTGTGATGAGTGGAGAGTAAATTAACATAGCAAATAAAATTGGAATTAATGTTAGTTTTTTAAATTTTTCATATCTGTTCCCTTCCTCGTACATCAAATATTTAAAAGTAGTGAATTTAATGAAAACTAAAAGTAAAGTTTTCATTGGCATAACTCTTTATAGAATTCTTTTTTAATTCTAATAGGTTGCTTTGTTTATAGTTTTTTAATTTCTCTAAATATGCCCAAAACTTTTCGTCAGTTACATCATAAACTTTTGCGATTGCTTTTTGATAAGTATCATCACGTTCCGATATATATGTGATTGACTTTGTGTTGCTGTCAATTTATTTGAGAGTTTGAATAGATGATATTTTTTCTCCTTAATTATAACACTATTTTTACTCTTTTTTTGAAATGTAACAAAATGCATAGGTTATGGTAATAACTTACATGTTTTAGATGTTTGTCATCGCTTTTCTTTTGGTCAAGGAGTCTTTATAGTATTATATAAAAATCTCCATTCTTACTTGAAGGATGGAGATTTTTAAAAGTAATTAAATGGCAGTGTATACAATTTCTCCGCCGCATACAGTCATTTTCACTTTCCCGTACAATTCCCAGCCGATAAACGGTGAATTTGACGACATGGAAGCGAAGAATTCAGGAATCCATTTTGCTTCGGGATCGAAGATCACGAGGTCGGCAGGAGCGCCCTTTTCGATTTTTCCGCCGTCTAAATGATACAGTCTGGCGGGATTGATCGTCATTTTTTCGAGAAGCTGCATAAGTGACAGATGCCCTTTGCGTACAAGAGAAGTGATCCCGAGCGCCAGTGATGTTTCCAAACCGATGATTCCGCTTGGAGCGGCAGTGATGGAGCGTTCTTTTTCTTCTTTGCTGTGCGGGGCATGGTCTGTTGCGATAATATCGATCGTTCCGTCGGCGAGTCCGGCGATGATTGCCTGACGGTCAGCTTCGGAGCGAAGCGGCGGGTTCATCTTTGCAAGTGTTCCATATGTCAGAACAGCCTCGTCTGTCAGTGTGAAATGGTGCGGCGTTGCTTCCGTGTGAATATTTGCGCCGAGTGATTTAAAGTGGCGGATAATGTCTACGGAACGTCCCGAGCTGATATGCTGCATAACAACGTCGGCGCCTGAATGCAGCGCGATCATGCAGTCTCTTGCGACGAGGGATTCTTCGGCGATAGAGGGAGAACCGTAAATGCCGAGCTGTTCAGACACCGCGCCGTGGTTGACGCCGTTGTTTTTAATAAATGACGGATCTTCTTCATGAAGGCTGATCGGTACGTTTAGCTGTTTGGATTTTTCCATTGCCTCGTATAAAAACGCGGCGTTTTCAACGGAATGCCATCGTCGGTAAATCCGCATGCTCCGGCAGTTTTCAACGCTTCCATGTCGGTCATTTCTTCGCCGCGCAGTTTATGAGAGACGGAAGCGGCCTGATAGACGTGTATTTTTTCGTCTTTCGCTCTTTCTAAAATATCTGTTAAAGTTTCTGTATTGTCTACGACCGGAGACGTATTTGCCATACAGATGACAGAAGTAAATCCTCCTGCGGCGGCGGCCTGTGAACCTGTGTGGATATTTTCTTTGTAAGTAAATCCGGGGTCACGGAAATGGATATGCGTATCGATAAGTCCCGGCGCGACAGTCAGACCGGCGGCATCTGTTACCTGCTCGTTTGGGGCAGGTGAAAGAGTGTTTCCGATTTCTGTAATGATCCCGTTTTTGATTCGGATATCGTAATTTCCAGATTTTTTAGTGGCAGGGTCTATAAGAAAACCGTTTTTAATAAGCATGAAAAAACCTCCTTGAATATAAGATTGCTGTAATAATTATTATGCGAAACAAAGACGCGTAACGGAAATAAATGGATTCATATGTAATCATATATAAGTGAAAAACGCATCTGTATATAGGTAAAGTATAAAGGAAGAATAAGAAAGAGACAAGAGAATAAAAAGGAGCAGTGTTATAAAACCGGATATAAAAAAACTGCCGCATCCTGATCGTGAACATATCATAGATATCAGGAGCGGCAGTATGTGAATTAATTTTTGCGGTAGAGGTGACGCGGGATACCGTCAACCATTACCGGAGATACATCACCTTGAATGAGCGGGCGTACATATGAAACAAAATCGTCGGTTACATAAGATCCGTCTTCTGTAACCCATTCGCGCGGAACGACTTTTTCGTCGTTTGCAATCTTATGCACATCTTTTACTTCTGTTCCGCATTGATACGGATCGTCGGAAAGACGCTGGAGAACGACCATCTTGCCGGAATCTCCTTCATCCGCAGCTTTTACTGCCGCGCCGCCTACCTGATAAGCTTCGAGAATATCGACTCTGGAAGCGCAGTGGGAAGCGGAGCGCTGCAACGTGCTCAATTCGATCGCACGGGTTTTGCAGCCGAATTCTCCGGCGATATAGCTTGCGAGATAGTTCGCAGTTCCCGAAAGCTGTTTGTGACCGAACGCATCGACAAAATCAACGCTTTGTCCGAGTTCGCATACATATCTTCCGTCGGCGAGACGGATTCCCTCCGAAACGGCGACAACAACCGACGGTTTTTTCGCCAGAAGATCTTTTACTTTTTCGCTGAAAGCTTCGATATCAAAAGGAAGTTCAGGCAGATAGATAAGATCTGGTCCCAAACAGTCCTCGCCCTTTGCAAGAGCTGCCGCTCCGGTCAGCCATCCGGCGTTTCTTCCCATGATCTCAACGATAGAAACAAGCCCTTTTCCATATTCAAGGCAGAAGCTGTCGCGGATGATTTCTTTTACAGATGTTCCGATATATTTTGCGGCGCTTCCGTATCCCGGAGTGTGGTCTGTAAGAGCAAGATCGTTGTCGATCGTCTTAGGGCATCCGATAAATCGGGTGCGGTAACCTGTTACAATGGCGTAATCAGAAAGTTTTTTGATCGTATCCATTGAGTCGTTTCCGCCGATGTAAATAAAGGCTTCAATGTCAAGCTTTTCGAGAATTGAAAAGATTTTTTCGTATACGTCTTTATTCTCGTGGATCTCAGGCAGTTTATAGCGGCATGATCCGAGGAAAGCCGCAGGGGTTCTTTTCAAAAGTTCTGTATCAAGATCGTTCGTAATGTACTCGGACAAATCAATGTAACGCTCTTGAAGGAGTCCCTGAATGCCGAAAAGCATACCGTATACTTTGTTTGCGCCTCTGTCTTTGGCAGTGCGGTATACTCCCGCGAGACTTGAGTTGATTGCCGCTGTCGGACCACCGGATTGTCCGACAATTACATTTCCTTTCATGATGAAGTACCTCCGTTCTGTATGTTTGCCCGCAGGTTGTTGCTGCGGACGGATATACAATTATTTTAGTGCATAATGACTAATTTGTAAACAAAAAAATCAAAAACATAGGCAAAATAACGAAAATGACAAAAAGTGATACATTATAAGAAAAATTGCGGAAAAGATGTTATGCTGTTAAAATACAGGATAAATCAGCGCTGATATTTTGCGGCGCGGAAAGAGAGGTTGGTATGAAAAAATATGATTATCTGATCGTCGGTGCGGGATTATACGGCGCAGTTATGGCATATGAGCTTGGAAAAAAGGGAAAGTCATGTCTTGTGATCGATAAACGAGATCACATTGCCGGAAATATTTACTGTGAAGATGTAGAAGGGATTCATGTGCATAAGTACGGAGCGCATATTTTCCATACGTCTGATAAAAAATATGGGATTATATAAATCAATTTGCGGAGTTTAATCACTATATTAATTCTCCGGTAGCAGTTTATAAAGACGAGTTGTATAATCTGCCGTTTAATATGAACACATTCAGCAGGATGTGGGGAATAAAAACACCGGAAGAGGCAAAGAAGATCATCGAAAGACAACGAAAAGAGTCGGGGATAACAGAACCGAAAAACCTTGAGGAGCAGGCGCTTTTCCTCGGTGGGAAGGATATTTACGAAAAACTGATCAAGGGATATACAGAGAAGCAGTGGGGAAGAAAATGTACGGAACTTCCGGCATTTATCATTAAGAGGCTTCCGTTTCGTTTTGTGTATGACAACAATTATTTCAACGACAGATATCAGGGAATCCCGATCGGCGGCTATACTCCGATCGTGGAAAAAATGCTTGAAAAAGCGGATGTTCTTACGGGAACAGACTTTTTTGAATTTCGTGCTCAGAATGCGGATATTGCAGACAAGATCATATTTACGGGGATGATCGATGAATATTTTGGTTACAGACTCGGAGCGCTTGAGTATCGTTCGGTGAGATTTGAGACGGAGACACTTGACTGTGACAATTATCAGGGGAATGCGGTTGTCAATTATACCGATGGTGAAGTGCCTTATACACGTGTGATCGAACATAAGCATTTTGAGTTCGGAAAGCAGGAGAAAACTGTGATTTCACGAGAATACTCCTCGGAGTGGGCAGTTGGAATGGAGCCTTATTATCCGGTCAACGACGAAAAAAACAACGCTTTATATGAACAGTATAAAAAACTGGCGGACGAAGAGGAAAACGTGATTTTCGGCGGAAGACTCGGGAATTATAAATACTATGATATGGATAAAGTGATCGCAGCGGCTCTTGAACAGCTTGACCGGATTGTGTAGACGTAAGAAAGAGACAAAAGAAAAAGGCAAAAAAGCAAAAGAAAAAAGATAATGCAGACACTTGCTTTTCTGTATAAATTCAAGTAAGATACAAATACTTATTAAATGAGTCTGATTCAAGACACATCTTTTACGGCAGTTGTTTCGCCGGATTTCGCCAAGAATAATAAGCTCATTCGGGAACGGGGCAGGAGGGACGCCCCGCTTCCGGTTATGTGCACCCGATGAAAAAGTGAATATGGAAAAAATGAATGCAGTGAACTTGGAAAAAATGTATGAAGTATTGAAATTTGTCGAATACGGAGGTTACTGCCGCAGAAGCATGGATTGTGTACATGGTATGCTGCTTATCGATCGTATGAAGAATGAAGCGGTCGTCGATAAAGCAGTTTTATTTGGATGGTTCCGAAAATGGCAGTCTGTGCAGAGCAGTATGAGCGATGCGGTGAAGGACAGAATTATAAGTATTTGAATCCGTATGGAATTGTGTTGTCTGATGAAGGAGAAGTGTTGTTTCTGGATACAGAATCGAGAGAAAATGCCGAGGTGATGAAGCAGATGCAGAAAAGAGCTGTCAGAAGTCATTTTATCAGACCGGTATACGAAATGGATACTTGCGGCAGCAGAGAGCCTGATCTGTTTGGATACGGGAATACGCTTCGTTTTATGCTGGCATATATGAAAGTAGTTCCGGCGCTGACAAAACGGGAAGAAATCCGTCTTTTTCGTATATGTGGGAAATGCATCGGAGAGACAAGAAAAAAATACAGCTCGTTTCTGCAAGTTTTAAAAGAACTTCCTACAGTGAGGAACAAAACAGAAAAGACAGACAAAAAGCGTGTCGGAGTATGGTCGGGAATCGCGGCAGGTGCGGCGGGATGTATTTTGGCGGCGGTTTATATGGGAGACGCTCACACAGATCTGGCTGTATCGAACGGAGAAAAGATTACAGGGGAGGATATAAAAACAGATACGGGAACAGATATAGAAACAATAGAAACAGATGTAGAAACGACAAAAACAGGCTCAGAAACGACAGAACTAGGTGTGGAAATGACAGAAACAGATATGGGCAAAGATAAAAGAGCAAACAGAGAAGCGGAGGTGCGGTCAGATAGAGACGGAGATACAGAAAACGAGGAAAGAAAAAAAGATACGGCAGATGCGGATGAAGTGAAGAAAAATGTGACAGACGAGAGTGGAAAAACAGATGCCGCTGCGGAATGGATGGAATTGTATTTGGATCAACATACGGATAGTGGAAATCAAAAGGCGATAGAGATAGGGGAAAAAGCGAGATTGTCCGTTTTGTGGAAACTGGCCGATGCTTATGAGCGGTCGGGAATGAAGACGGAGCAGATTCAAACATACGGTCAACTGATCGAATGGGAGCAAGATCCGATACAATTAGAAGAGGCCGGCGTAAGAAAAATGAAGCTGGAAGCAGCGCAGGGCGATTATAAACAAGCGGCGGAGACCGGGAAGAAAGTTTGGAACGGATTGACGTCGGAAAAATCAGCAAAAGAATGACATTAAAGGGTATAGGAGTTAT
>ENA-OQCS01000206-OQCS01000206.1-human-gut-metagenome-genome-assembly--contig:-NODE-206-length-31731-cov-4.621567_pt1 | contig 31731 bp, 29 predicted proteins | sample MGYA00242757_ERZ504575 | MGnify/ENA primary metagenome ERZ504575 (study PRJEB26092, sample SAMD00036297) | human gut metagenome | host: Homo sapiens | study: EMG produced TPA metagenomics assembly of... | reverse complement strand
ATGTCGGCTCGTCACATCCTGGGGCTGGAGAAGGTCCCAAGGGTTGGGCTGTTCGCCCATTAAAGTGGCACGCGAGCTGGGTTCAGAACGTCGTGAGACAGTTCGGTCTCTATCTATCGTGGGCGCATGAAATTTGCGTGGCTCTGACACTAGTACGAGAGGACCGTGTTGGACTGACCTCTGGTTTACCGGTTGTGCGCCAGGTGCATTGCCGGGTATCTAAGTCGGGATTGGATAAGTGCTGAAAGCATCTAAGTACGAAGCCAGCCACAAGATTAGATTTCTCAGGGTCTTGTAGACTACAACGTTGATAGGATGCAGGTGTACAGGCAGCGATGTCATAGCCGAGCATTACTAATTGCCCGTCCACTTTTTGCCTTCCGTGTATGGAGGTATATACGTTCAGCAATATATGGACACTTTACTTTTTTCTCATCATGTCTGCCTTATTCAGGTGACTACAGCACCGGGGTTCCACCTCTTCCCATTCCGAACAGAGAAGTTAAGCGGTCACGCCGATGGTACTGCGTAACAGTGGGAGAGTAGGTAGTCGCCGTTTTCAGAAGAAGCCTCCGTGTCTGATAAGGATACGGAGGCTTTGTTCGTTTTATATCTTTACATATACTTGGATGCCGGCATGGATTGTTCTTGTGTTTTAGGCCATGAGTTTTCTGCTGATTTGTAGTGATATCAGGGTGAAATGAACATAAAAAATGAATATTTTACTCTAAATACTACATAATGAGGATAATTATTCGTATCTTTGTCGCCCGAATAAACAAAAGAAGCTTTGGGAAAGTTTGATAAATACAAAATAGACCTGAAAGGTATGCAAGCAGATTCATGCAAATATGAGTTTGTGCTAGACAACCTTTTCTTTGCCAATATTGATGGACCGGAAGTGCAGAAGGGTAAAGTCAATGTGGTGTTAGTTGTAAAGAAAACATCTCGTGCTTTCGAATTGAACTTCCAGACAGACGGAATGGTGTGGGTGCCATGTGACCGTTGTTTGGACGATATGGAACAGCTTGTCAGCTCGACAGATAAGCTGCTGGTTAAGTTCGGTCATGAATATGCCGAAGAAGGTGACAATCTCATTGTAATTCCCGAAGAGGAAGGTGAGATTAATGTAGCATGGTTTATGTACGAGTTTGTAGCTTTGGCCATCCCCATGAAGCATGTGCATGCTCCGGGTAAGTGTAACAAGGCAATGACCAGCAAATTGAGTAAGCATATGCGCACTACTCCGGATGATGATATGGCTGAGGACACATTTGCTCCGGAAGAAGAGGTGGAGCTGATGAATGAAGAAGAAACGCAGGTAGACCCGCGTTGGGACGAATTAAAGAAAATATTAGATAACAATTAAAGATTAAAGAAAATGGCACATCCTAAGAGAAGACAGTCAAAAACAAGAACTGCGAAGAGAAGAACTCATGATAAAGCAGTAGCTCCTACACTGGCTATTTGCCCGAATTGTGGTGAGTGGCATGTATATCACACTGTATGTGGTGCATGTGGTTACTATAGAGGTAAGCTTGCAGTTGAAAAGGAAGCTGCCGTATAATTACGGTCAGTTTGACTAAAACTTATACTTGAATATCGGGCGTCTAAAAAGATTTGTAATTTAATAAGCAAACCTTTTTAGACTACCGTTGTTTCAGTAGTTCTATAAGTAAACAAGATTTTAATGGAAAAAATAAATGCAGTAATTACAGGAGTCGGCGGTTATGTACCTGATTACGTCTTGACAAACGACGAAATCTCAAGAATGGTGGATACCAATGACGAATGGATTATGACTCGTATCGGAGTAAAGGAAAGACGTATCCTGAATGAAGAAGGGTTAGGTAGTTCCTATATGGCGCGTAAAGCTGCCAAACAGCTGATGCAACGTACTGGCGCGGATCCGGATGATATAGATCTGGTGATTGTAGCTACTTCCACTCCGGATTATCATTTCCCTTCTACAGCTTCTATTTTATGTGATAAGCTAAGGCTGAAAAATGCATATGCTTTTGACTTGCAGGCAGCCTGCAGCGGATTTCTCTATCTGATGGAGACGGCGGCCAATTTCATCCGTTCTGGAAGATATAAGAAGGTTATCATTGTGGGAGCCGACAAGATGTCGTCAATGGTTGATTATACAGACCGTGCTACTTGTCCTATCTTTGGAGACGGCGCTGCAGCTTTCATGCTCGAGCCGACAACAGAAGATGTAGGTATTATGGATGCTATTCTGAGAACCGACGGCAAAGGTTTGCCTTTCCTGCATATGAAAGCGGGTGGGTCGGTTTGTCCTCCCTCTTATTTTACTGTAGACAACCACATGCATTACATTTATCAGGAAGGACGTACTGTGTTTAAGTATGCCGTATCCAATATGTCGGATGTTAGCGCGGCCATTGCCGAGAAAAACGGTCTGACAAAGGATAGCATTGACTGGGTGATTCCGCACCAGGCCAATCTTCGTATCATTGATGCTGTGGCACATCGTCTGGAAGTTCCTCGTGAGAAAGTACTGATTAATATCGAACGTTACGGCAATACCAGTGCTGCTACGTTGCCTCTTTGCATCTGGGACTTTGAAGATAAGCTGAAGAAAGGCGACAACCTTATTTTCACTGCATTCGGCGCAGGATTTACCTGGGGAGCCGTGTATGTGAAGTGGGGATACGACGGAAAGAAGCAGTAACATACTATTGCTAAATATAATATGATAAAAACGCATCCTATTTCGATTCGATGCGTTTTTTTGTCTCAATTCAAATACTGAAGTCATGCACAAAGCAGGTTTTGTAAATATCGTGGGAAATCCGAATGTGGGCAAATCCACATTGATGAACGTTTTGGTAGGTGAGCGCATTTCTATCGCCACTTTCAAGGCGCAGACCACCCGTCATCGGATTATGGGCATCTATAATACGGATGACATGCAAATTGTGTTTTCGGACACTCCGGGTGTATTGAAGCCAAACTATAAGTTACAGGAGTCCATGCTGAATTTCTCCACTTCGGCATTGACGGATGCGGATGTGTTGCTGTATGTGACAGATGTGGTTGAGACTCCCGACAAGCATAATGACTTTGTGGAGAAAGTGGGACACTTGGACGTTCCGGTATTGCTGCTTATCAATAAGATTGATTTAAGCAACCAGGAAAAGCTGGTGGAACTGGTGGAAGCATGGAAGGAATTGCTGCCGAAGGCGGAAATTATTCCTATCTCTGCTACTTCGAAATTTAATGTGGATTATGTCATGAAGCGGGTGAAGGAGCTGTTGCCCGACTCTCCTCCCTATTTCGACAAGGACCAGTGGACGGACAAGCCGGCGCGTTTCTTCGTGACCGAAATAATCCGTGAGAAAATTCTGTTGTACTACGATAAGGAAATCCCTTATTCGGTGGAGGTGATGGTAGAACAGTTTAAGGAGGAGGCAAAGAAGATTCATATCAGTGCCGTAATCTATGTGGAGCGTGATTCGCAAAAAGGTATTATCATAGGCAAGCAGGGGAAGGCTTTGAAGAAAGTGCTACTGAAGCGCGCCGTGATTTGGAGAGGTTTTTCGGGAAAACGATATTCCTGGAGACGTTTGTGAAAGTTGATAAGGATTGGCGGAGTTCGGACAAGGAACTGCGTAATTTTGGTTATCAGCTGGATTAAGAGTTATTCATACGACTGTGACAGTCGCAAAAAACAAAGAGTGTGAACTATGGGAAATTTAGTTGCAATCGTAGGACGTCCCAATGTGGGAAAGTCTACATTATTTAACCGTCTGACCAAGACACGTCAGGCAATTGTGAATGAGGAAGCGGGAACCACCCGTGACCGCCAATATGGAAAGACCGAATGGTTGGGACGTGAGTTCTCCGTGGTAGATACCGGCGGTTGGGTAGTGAACTCTGATGATATTTTCGAAGAAGAGATTCGTAAGCAGGTATTGATGGCGGTGGACGAAGCCGACGTGATACTGTTCGTGGTGGATGTGATGAACGGGGTTACGGACCTCGACGAGCAGGTAGCTGCCATCTTGCGTCGTGCCAAGAAGCCTGTGTTGCTGGTTGCCAATAAGACTGATAATCATGAACTGCAATACAATGCTCCTGAGTTTTACAGTTTGGGTTTGGGTGACCCTTATTGTATTTCTGCTGTAACGGGTAGCGGTACGGGCGATATGATGGACCTTATCGTCAGCAAGTTCAAGAAGGAATCTGATGAAATTCTGGACGAGGATATTCCCCGCTTTGCAGTAGTGGGACGCCCTAATGCCGGAAAGTCTTCCATAGTCAATGCCTTTATTGGAGAAGACCGCAACATCGTGACGGAGATTGCCGGTACCACGCGCGATTCTATCTATACCCGCTACAATAAATTCGGTTTTGATTTCTACCTGGTAGATACGGCGGGTATCCGTAAGAAGAACAAGGTGAATGAGGATTTGGAGTACTACTCTGTAATCCGTTCCATTCGTTCCATTGAGAATGCAGATGTATGTATTTTGATGGTAGACGCTACGCGTGGCATCGAAAGCCAGGATTTGAATATCTTCTCCTTGATACAGAAGAATGCCAAGGGGCTGGTGGTTGTGGTGAACAAGTGGGACTTGGTGAAGGACAAGACTGTGAAGGTGATGAAGACTTTCGAAGATGCTATCCGCAACCGTTTCGCTCCGTTTGTGGATTTTCCTATCATCTTTGCTTCGGCACTGACCAAACAGCGTATTCTGAAGGTATTGGAAGAGGCGCGTGATGTGTACGAAAATCGTATGACGCGTATTCCGACAGCTCGTTTGAACGAGGAAATGCTGCCGCTTATCGAGGCGTATCCACCCCCTTCAATTAAGGGTAAGTATATCAAGATAAAGTATATTACGCAGTTGCCCAATACCCAGGTGCCGTCATTTGTTTATTTTGCAAATCTTCCACAATATGTGAAAGAGCCTTACAGACGATTCCTGGAAAATAAGATGCGTGAGAAATGGAAGTTGACCGGAACTCCGATAAATATCTATATCCGGCAGAAGTAAAATATATCGTGATGATATAGTCGATTCTATTAACTGGTTTTATGAAGAGAAAGCGTCCGGAACATAGCTTCCGGACGCTTTCTTATGTAATAGGTTAGAAAATGAGGTGTGGTTTTATCCTTCAAGGTTCTGTATCTCCACTTCTTTGACTTTCCGGAATAGGTCAGATGCAAATATGAAACTGTTCAACCGCTCGTTGGTGGAAGTGAAGATATCGTCTTTATTGCCTTCCCATTCTTTGTGTCCTTCGTAAATATAGATGATTTTTTCTCCGATACCCATTACAGAGTTCATGTCATGAGTGTTGATGAGAGTAGTCATATTGTATTCTCGGGTTATATCTTGTATCAGTTCGTCGATGACAAGCGAGGTCTTGGGGTCAAGTCCTGAATTCGGCTCGTCACAAAACAAGTATTGCGGGTTTAGGGCAATGGCACGGGCAATGGCTACGCGTTTCTGCATACCGCCGCTGATTTCTCCGGGAAATTTGTCTTTGGCTTCAATCAGGTTTACACGCTCCAAGCAGAACATGGCACGACGAGTCCGATCGCGCAGGGTATCGTTGCTGAACATGTTCAGTGGAAACATCACATTGTCCAGTACCGTCATGGAATCGAACAGCGCGGCACTTTGGAAAATCATTCCCATTTCCCGGCGGAGCGCTTTCTTTTCCTTCTTTCCCATGGCGAGGAAGTTGCGGTGGTCATACAACAGTTCTCCTTTGTCCGGTGTCAGCAGACCCACGATACATTTCATGAGTACGGTTTTTCCCGAACCGCTCTGCCCTATAATCAGGTTGGTCTTTCCATTCTCGAAAGTGGCATTGATATCTTTCAGTACCTCTTTTTCTTCAAATGATTTGCAAAGTCCTTTCAGTTCAATCATCCCATTAAAAGTTGAGTTAATATTAGGTCGGCGAATAAGATAAGTACGCTGCTGCATACTACGGAGTCGGTGGACGCCTTGCCCACTTCGATGGAACCGCCTTCGACGGTGTAACCGAAGAATGCCGATACGCTGGCAATGATAAAGGCAAAGAACAGTGACTTGATGATGCCGCACCAAATAAACCATTCGACAAACATGTACTGCAAGCCGTATTCCAAATCTACCGCCGACATGATGCCGCCGAACCAGCAAGTACAGAAGGCACCTATGATGCCGGCGAATATACTGAACGTCACCATCAGTGGAATGGTTGTCACCATAGCGGCAATTTTCGGTAGGATGAGATAGTTGGCAGAATTGACACCCATAATTTCAAGGGCGTCTATCTGCTGGGTGACTCGCATGGTGCCCAGCTCCGAGGCGATGTTTGACCCGACCTTTCCTGCCAGAATCAGACACATGATGGAGGAGGAGAATTCCAGCAGCATGATTTCTCGGGTTACATATCCCACTGTCCATCGAGGCATGAAAGGACTCTCGATGTTCAACTTTATCTGTATGGTGATTACAGCTCCGATGAAGAACGATATCAGCAATACGATGCCGATAGAGTTCACGCCGAGCTGTTCCAACTCGTTGACATATTGGCGGAAAAACATACGCATACGTTCGGGACGGGCAAATACGCGTCCCATCAGTATGATATATCGTCCCACTGTCTTAAGTGCTTTAAACATAACATATAAGTATTTGAATGCAAATGTACACTATTTCGGCTTATTTTTGCTACATTTGCGGCGAAAACCTTTAGAGTATGGAAGAAGAAAAAGGCATAAAGGACAATGTAGAGGAAGTTAAGGAAAATCTGCAGGCCGGACCAAGCTTGACTGCCGGGGCAGAGCCACGGGAGGAAGGTAGCATGGTGCTGCGTACGGAGGATTTGGTGAAAAAGTACGGAAAGCGTACGGTAGTGAGCCATGTGTCCATTGATGTGAAGCAAGGGGAGATTGTCGGTTTGCTGGGGCCGAATGGCGCCGGTAAGACAACTTCGTTTTATATGACCGTAGGGCTGATTACTCCCAATGAGGGACGTATCTTCTTGAATGATTTGGATATAACGAAATATCCGGTATACAAGCGTGCGCAGACGGGTATCGGTTATTTGGCGCAGGAGGCTTCCGTGTTCCGTCAAATGAGTGTGGAAGACAATATTGCATCTGTACTGGAAATGACCGACAAGCCTTTGGAGTATCAGAAAGACAAGCTGGAGAGTCTGATTGCAGAGTTCCGCTTGCAGAAGGTAAGGAAGAACAAGGGTAACCAGTTGTCAGGTGGCGAGCGGCGCCGTACAGAAATTGCCCGTTGTCTGGCCATTGACCCCAAATTTATTATGTTGGACGAGCCTTTTGCCGGTGTAGACCCGATTGCAGTGGAGGATATTCAGCAGATTGTGTGGAAGTTGAAAGATAGGAATATCGGCATTTTGATTACTGACCACAATGTGCAGGAGACGCTGAGCATTACCGATCGTGCTTATCTGCTGTTTGAAGGAAAAATTCTGTTCCAGGGTACGCCGGAAGAGTTGGCCGAGAATAAGATTGTACGTGAAAAGTATCTGAGTAATAGCTTCGTACTTCGTCGCAAGGATTTTATGAAGTAATCCCGGATACTGTCGATTGATAGAAATAAAAAAAGACCACTCATTCAGTGGCCTTTTATTTCTCCTTAAATCTCTATGATTAATATTTTGGAGGTCTTGCTTCTTTCACTACCATTTGGCGGCCGAAGAATTCAGCACCGTCTAGTTCGGCAATAGCTTTAGCTGCAGCAGCGTCATCTTCCATTTCTACAAAAGCGATGCCTCTGAAACGTCCGGTGGTGCGGTCATTGATAAATTTTACAGAAGATACTGTGCCGTAATCTTCCATTGCCTTCTGCAGGTCACTCTCCTTAACGCGGTAGTTAAGGTTTCCAACATAAATGTTCATAATGAAATTGATAAAATAAATATAATGAATAAAACTCTCTTGGAAGGAAGGCTGAATAATAAATGGATTACAACGACAGAGAGTTTACAAAAGCGTTCTTGAAAACGGAAGTAAAAACCATGTAATGGAAATCGAAAAACTAATGCGCCATCATTCCGCGACAAAGAAACGCATAAAATTCGGATAAACAATGTTTTTCCTTAATTATTTTTGTAGATTGTCGTGCCTTCGGGCATCTCCCATTTCTCTTCATAGAAACTGGACGGTTCGGTTTATCATCGTCTTTTCCCTGAGTATCTTTCCCGTAAACGTCCTCCGTTGTCAGCCCGATGGTTGGGCTCTTCTACCGCTCTATCCAAGAATTAAACTGAAATAAATCGGCAATGTTCTTTTGATAATTGAAAGAATAACGCTAATTTTGCACGCCCATTTGAGATATGGAACAAAGTATAAATCAAATAAATAATTGTCAGAATGAACGTTTCATTACAAAACATTGACAAAGTAAGCGCACTGCTTACTGTAAAGCTTGAGAAAGCAGATTATCAGGAAAAAGTAGACAAATCATTGAAGAGCTTCCGTCAGAAGGCACAGATTCCCGGTTTCCGTAAGGGAATGGTTCCTATGAGCTTAGTTAAGAAAATGTATGGTAAGTCTGCATTGGCTGAAGAGGTGAACAAGCTGCTTTCAGAAACAGTATATAAGTATATCCAGGACAATAAGGTAAATATATTGGGCGAGCCTTTGCCCAACGAAGACAAGCAGCAGGAAATTGATTTCGATACTATGGAAGAGTTCGAATTCTTGTTTGATATTGCTTTGGCTCCGGAATTTAAAGCTGAAGTCAGTGCAAAAGATAAGGTAGATTACTATACTATTGAAGTTACAGACGAAATGGTGGATAACCAGGTCAAGGCTTACACTCAACGTAACGGCAAGTATGACAAGGTAGACGTTTACGAGGACAATGACATGCTGAAAGGTTTGCTTGCTGAACTGGATGAAGAAGGTAATACCAAAGAGGGTGGTATTCAGGTGGAAGGTGCTGTAATGATGCCTTCGTACATGAAAAATGATGAACAGAAAGCTATCTTTGCCGGTGCAAAAGTGAACGATGTGCTTGTATTCAATCCGAATACTGCTTGGGACGGAAATGCTGCCGAATTGTCTTCTTTATTGAAGATTGACAAGGAAGCTGCTCCCGAAGTAAAATCCAATTTCAGCTTCCAGGTAGAAGAAATCACACGTTTCGTTCCGGGTGACTTGACTCAGGAAATTTTCGACCAGGTATTTGGCGAAGGTAATGTGAAAACGGAAGAGGAATTCCGTGCCAAAGTGAAGGAAGTTATTGCCAACCAGTTCGTGGCAGACAGTGACTATAAGTTCTTGATTGACGCACGTAAGATGCTGACAGAGAAAGTAGGCAAGCTGGAATTCCCGGATGCATTACTGAAGCGCATTATGCGTCTGAACAATCCTGACAAGGAAGAAAGCTTTGTAGAGGACAACTATGACAAGAGCATCGAAGAGCTGACTTGGCACCTGATTAAAGAACAGCTGGTGAAAGCCAATGATATCAAGGTTGAGCAGGAAGACATCACAAACATGGCTAAGGAAGCTACCCGCGCACAGTTTGCACAATATGGTATGATGAGTGTGCCTGAAGAAATCCTGGAAAACTACTCAAAGGAAATGCTTAAGAAGAAAGAGAGCATAGAAGGCTTGGTTAATCGTGTGGTTGAATCTAAATTGGCTACAGCATTGAAGTCTCAGGTGGAACTGGAGCATAAGAACGTTTCTGCTGAAGAGTTCAATAAGATGTTTGCATAAGAGTAATGTGAGCCTACGGCTAAAATTTATAAAGAAACACAGAGTTTGACAAACTATAACTCTGTGTTTTTTTGTGTCTCTGTGTTCTTTTTTGTTTCTTTGTATCCTTATAAATTAAAAAATAGAAAGAAATGGATGATTTTAGAAAATACGCTACCAAGCATCTTGGTATGAACAGTTTGGTGCTGGACGATGTGATTAAATCACAAGCCGGCTATTTGAATCCCTATATCCTCGAGGAACGCCAGCTCAATGTAACGCAGTTGGACGTGTTTTCCCGTCTGATGATGGACCGCATCATTTTCCTCGGTACGCAGTTGATGACTATACAGCCAATACTTTGCAGGCTCAGTTGCTTTATCTGGATTCGGTGGATCCGGGCAAGGATATTTCCATCTATATCAATTCGCCGGGCGGTTCGGTATATGCCGGTCTGGGTATTTATGATACCATGCAGTTCATCAGTAGTGATGTGGCTACCATCTGTACTGGAATGGCGGCAAGCATGGCAGCCGTATTGCTGGTTGCCGGTGCCGAAGGCAAACGCTCCGCATTGACCACTCCCGCGTGATGATACACCAGCCGATGGGAGGTGCCCAGGGGCAGGCCTCGGATATTGAAATCACGGCACGTGAAATCCAGAAGTTGAAGAAAGAACTTTATACCATTATCGCCGACCACTCCCACACTCCCTTTGACAAGGTATGGGCAGATTCTGACCGTGACTACTGGATGACAGCCCAGGAAGCCAAAGAATATGGTATGGTAGATGAGGTTTTGATTAAAAAATAAATATGGCAGATTCAAGAAAGAATAAAAATAGATGCAGTTTTTGCGGTCGCACCGAAGATGAAGTCGGATTTCTCATAACGGGGATGAATGGCTATATCTGCGACAGTTGCGCCACCCAGGCTTATGAGATTACTCAGGAGGCTTTGGGGGCTGGCAAGAAGGCAAGTGCCACGAAGCTGAATCTGAAAGAACTTCCTAAACCCGTAGAAATAAAGAAGTTCCTCGATCAATATGTCATTGGTCAGGACGATGCCAAGCGTTTCTTGTCTGTGTCGGTGTACAACCATTACAAACGTCTGCTCCAGAAGGACGGCGGTGATGATGTGGAGATTGAAAAATCGAACATCATCATGGTAGGCAGTACCGGTACGGGAAAGACGTTATTGGCGCGTACTATCGCAAAGTTGCTGCATGTTCCTTTTACTATTGTAGATGCAACAGTTCTGACAGAGGCAGGTTATGTGGGTGAGGACATTGAAAGCATTTTGACACGTCTGCTCCAGGTGGCGGATTATAACGTGCCCGAGGCAGAGCAAGGTATCGTGTTTATTGATGAGATAGACAAAATAGCGCGCAAGGGTGATAATCCTTCCATAACCCGTGATGTGAGTGGTGAAGGCGTGCAGCAGGGATTGCTGAAACTACTGGAAGGTTCTGTGGTGAATGTGCCTCCCCAGGGTGGGCGCAAGCATCCCGACCAGAAAATGATTCCGGTCAATACCAAGAATATTCTGTTCATTTGCGGTGGGGCTTTCGATGGCATTGAAAAGAAAATTGCCCAGCGGCTGAATACGCACGTTGTCGGGTATAGCGCTGTACGCAATACGGCAACCATTGTTAAGAGCAACATGATGCAGTACATTGCTCCGCAGGATTTGAAGTCGTTCGGACTGATTCCCGAGATTATCGGCCGCCTTCCGGTGCTGACTTATCTGAATCCGTTGGACCGTGCGGCATTGCGCTCCATTCTTACGGAACCGAAGAATTCCATCATCAAGCAATACATCAAACTGTTTGAGATGGACAATGTGAAGCTGACGTTTGAAGATGCTGTATTTGAATATATCGTGGATAAAGCGGTAGAATATAAGTTGGGAGCCCGCGGCTTGCGTTCCATTGTGGAGACAATTATGATGGATGCCATGTTCGAAATTCCGTCAGAACAGAAGGACAATTTTGTTGTGACGTTGGACTACGCCAAGCGCCAGCTTGAAAAGGCAAATATAGCACGACTGCAAAGTGCTTAAGAATCAGATGGTAATACGGGGTAAAACCGACTATTTTACTTTTTATTGAAAAATATTCGATGGATTATGCTTGAAATTTAAGAAGTTGTTTATAACTTTGTTAGGGTTCTTTGTGAAAACAAGGCGGAGTACCACTATTAAAAGTTAACTCAATAAACAACAACCTAATGAATCATGGCAGGGAAGAAGATTAATTTGATAGACCAGCTGAAGAAATACTTCGGGTTCGATACATTTAAAGGAAATCAGGAAGCAATCATAGAGAATCTGTTGGCGGGTAATGATACATTCGTGTTGATGCCTACCGGTGGTGGAAAATCTTTGTGCTACCAACTGCCGTCCTTGTTGATGGAGGGCACGGGTATCGTGATTTCTCCTCTGATTGCCTTGATGAAGAATCAGGTCGATGCGATGCGTAACTTCAGCGAAGAGGATGGGATAGCCACTTCATCAATTCTTCCCTAAACAAGAGCGCGATAGACCAGGTCCGGTCCGACATACTCAGTGGTAAGACAAAGCTGTTGTATGTAGCTCCGGAATCATTGACGAAGGAAGAGAATGTGGAGTTTCTGAAAACGGTGAAGATTTCGTTCTATGCCGTGGACGAAGCCCATTGTATTTCTGAATGGGGTCATGACTTCCGTCCTGAGTATCGCCGCATCCGTCCCATTATCAATGAAATAGGAAAAGCCCCTCTGATAGCGTTGACTGCGACGGCTACACCGAAAGTGCAGCATGACATCCAGAAGAATCTGGGTATGGTGGATGCGCAGGTGTTCAAGTCATCGTTCAACCGCCCGAATCTCTATTATGAGGTACGCCCCAAGACTGCAAATGTAGACCGGGACATCATCAAGTTCATTAAGAACAATCCCGAAAAGTCAGGCATTATCTATTGCCTGAGCCGGAAGAAAGTGGAGGAACTTGCTGAAATCCTGCAGGCAAACGGAATCAATGCCCGTGCCTATCATGCCGGAATGGATTCGGCTACACGAACACAGAACCAGGATGATTTCCTGATGGAAAAAAATTGATGTGATTGTAGCTACCATTGCTTTTGGTATGGGGATTGACAAACCGGATGTGCGCTATGTCATTCATTACGATATACCTAAAGTCTGGAAGGATATTACCAGGAGACCGGACGTGCCGGAAGAGATGGGGGAGAAGGGCAGTGTATTACTTTCTATACCAATAAAGACTTGCAGAAGCTCGAGAAGTTTATGCAAGGCAAACCTGTAGCAGAGCAGGAAATTGGCAAGCAGCTTCTGCTGGAGACTGCTGCGTATGCCGAATCTTCCGTATGCCGCCGAAAAGCATTGCTTCATTACTTCGGCGAAGAATATATAGAAGAAAATTGTGGTAATTGTGACAATTGTTTAAATCCGAAAAAACAAGTGGAAGCTCAAGAATTATTGTGTACCGTGATTGAAGCTATTCTCGCGGTGAAAGAAAATTTTAAAGCGGACTATATTATAGACATAATACAAGGTAAGGAAACTTCAGAAGTGCAGGCGCATCTGCACGAAGATCTTGAAGTGTTCGGCTCTGGTATGGGCGAAGAAGACAAAACGTGGAATGCTGTGATCCGTCAGGCACTTATTGCCGGTTACCTGAGTAAGGATGTCGAAAACTATGGCTTGCTGAAAGTGACAGATGACGGTAAGAAGTTCCTTAAACATCCCAAATCATTCAAAATAGTGGAAGACAATGACTTTGAGGATGTGGAAGAGGAAGCACCTGCACGTGGAGGCGGTGCGTGTGCGGTAGACCCGGCATTGTACTCCATGTTGAAGGACTTACGAAAGAAGTTGTCCAAGAAGTTGGAAGTGCCTCCTTATGTCATTTTCCAAGACCCATCTTTGGAAGCGATGGCGACCATATATCCGGTGACTTTGGACGAGTTGCAGAACATACCGGGTGTAGGAGCGGAAAGGCAAAAGCTACGGCGAGGAATTCTGTAAACTCATTAAGCGGCACTGTGAGGAGAATGAGATTGAACGTCCCGAGGACTTGCGTGTGCGTACTGTGGCCAATAAGTCAAAAATGAAGGTGGCCATCATTCAGCCATTGACCGTAAGGTGGCATTGGATGACATTGCCATGTCAAAGGCATTGAGTTTGAAGAGCTGCTGGATGAGATAGAAGCTATCGTCTACTCCGGAACGAAATTGAATATCGACTATTTCTTGGAGGATATTATGGATGAAGACCACTTGCTGGATATCTATGATTATTTCAAGGAATCTACCACTGATAAGATTGACGATGCTCTGGATGAGTTGGGCGATGACTTTACAGAAGAAGAGGTACGTTTGGTACGCATCAAGTTTATTTCAGAGATGGCAAACTGATTGGTTTTAGTTGATAAAAAAGAAAAAAATGTTGCGTGCAAGTATACGGAATGGAATAAAAACCGTATATTTGCACGCAATAAATTTTAAACGCATAGCCCTATGTCATTTATTGCTGATAAGATTGTAATGGATGGATTAACTTATGACGACGTACTGTTAATCCCCGCTTATTCTGAAGTCTTGCCTAAAACAGTCGAACTCTCGACTAAGTTTTCACGAAACATTGAGTTAAAAATCCCGTTTGTAACTGCTGCCATGGATACGGTTACCGAAGCGAAGATGGCTATTGCCATTGCCCGCGAAGGTGGTATCGGAGTTATTCATAAGAATATGTCCATTGAGGAGCAGGCACGTCAGGTAGCTATTGTGAAGCGTGCTGAAAACGGTATGATTTATGACCCGGTGACTATCAAGAGAGGTTCTACGGTAGCTGATGCGCTGGCTTTGATGGCTGAATACAAGATTGGTGGTATTCCGGTGTAGATGATGAGAGATATTTGGTAGGCATTGTTACCAATCGTGACCTTCGTTTTGAGAAAGATATGAATAAGCGTATCGATGAGGTAATGACTAAGGAGAACATCATTACTACCAATCCTACGACGGATATGGAGGCTGTTTCTCAAATTCTGCAAGAACATAGAATCGAGAAGTTGCCGGTAGTAGATAAAGACAATAATTGGTAGGTCTGATTACCTATAAGGATATTACCAAGGCAAAGGATAAACCTATGGCGTGCAAGGATAGCAAAGGTCGTCTGCGCGTTGCTGCCGGAGTGGGAGTGACGAATGACACTTTGGAGCGCATGCGGGCTTTGGTGGATGCAGGGGCGGATGCATTGTCATTGATACGGCTCACGGACATTCCAAGGGGGTTATTGAAAAATTGAAAGAAGCCAAGGCTAACTTCCCTCATATTGATATTGTTGTTGGTAATATTGCTACCGGTGAAGCTGCGAAGGCATTGGTCGAGGCTGGTGCTGATGGAGTAAAGGTGGGCATCGGTCCGGGTTCCATCTGCACTACCCGTGTAGTTGCCGGTGTGGGTGTTCCTCAGTTGTCTGCGGTTTATGATGTGGCAAAGGCACTGAAGGGCACGGGTATTCCTTTGATTGCCGATGGCGGTTTGCGTTACTCGGGCGACGTAGTGAAGGCGTTGGCTGCCGGTGGTTACAGCGTGATGATCGGTTCGCTGGTTGCCGGAACGGAAGAGTCTCCGGGCGATACGATTATTTTCAACGGTCGTAAGTTCAAGTCCTATCGGGGTATGGGGTCGCTGGAAGCTATGGAAAATGGTTCCAAGGACCGCTACTTCCAAAGCGGTACCAGTGACGTGAAGAAATTGGTTCCAGAGGGCATTGCTGCCCGCGTTCCTTATAAAGGTACTTTGTATGAAGTGATTTATCAGTTGGTTGGCGGTCTGCGTGCCGGTATGGGCTATTGCGGTGCAGCCAATATAGAGAAACTGCACGATGCCAAGTTTACCCGCATTACTAATGCAGGTGTACTGGAAAGTCATCCGCACGATGTATCTATAACCAGTGAGGCACCGAACTATAGCCGTCCAGAGTAAGATAATAACAAAATAATAGTGAATGCCCGGAGAGAGATTGCCGCTTTCCGGGCATTTTGTTTATATTTGCAGCCGTATAAAAAGAACGGATGGTGCTTATGGTTAGATTGTTTTGGGTGTTTTTCTTCCTCGGGTTCGGATTGGCTGTTTCGGCCCAGGACGATCCGGTACTGATGCGTATCAATGGAAAGGAGGTCCTCCGTTCTGAATTCGAACGTAGCTATAATAAGGGCGGTACCTCTGTCGGTGCAGGCCGGAAGGCATTGGATGCATATGTGAATAAGTTTATAGACTTCAGGCTGAAAATAGAGGCTGCCGAAGTTGCGGGATTGGATACTTCCCGTGTCTTCCAGAAGGAGCAGGATGAGTATCGCCGCTGTCTGATTAAATCATACTTGACAGATGAGGAGACGGCAGAGCAGGAGGCACGGCAGTATTATGACAAGATGAAATCCGGCCGGCGTGCGGGCCGGGTATATGTGAAGCATATTTTTAAATATCTCCCCCAGAATATTTCCGGTCATACCTTGCGTGAGATGGAGTCCAGGATGGATTCTATCTACAGGGCTCTTGCAAAGGAAGGGGGAGCTGTGCCGTCTTTCGATGCTTGCGTCGAGCAATTTTCCGATGAGAAGAAAGCGTTTTGGGTGGGTTGGCTGCAGATGCCGGTGGAGTTTGAGGATATTGTATTCGGGTTGAATGCCGGAGAGATTTCCCGTCCGTTCCTCACTCCTCAAGGCATTCATATCGTGAAAGTACTCGAACAGCAGGAAATCCTTCCTTTTGAGAGGATGAAGGACAAGATAATCCGTTGTCAAACCCGTCGTCATGGAATGGATAAAGGAACGCGGCTTTTGTGGATAAACTGAAGAAAGAATATCACTATATGCCGGATAAAGCCGGTATCGACGAACTGCTGGCCAAAGGAAGCACTTCCCGTGTATTGTTTACACTGGATGGCAAGGCATACGGTGGAAAAGAGTTTGCCGGATTTGCCGCTGTTTATCCGGCAGGGACGCACAGACAGTTGGAGGCTTTTACAGTAAAAACGATTCTGGACTATGAAAACTCCCGTCTGGAATTGAAGCATCCCGAATTCTGTGCGTTGGTGCAGGGGCATCGTGACAGCATGTTGCTTGCCGAAATCACTGACCGTGAAGTGGGAAAGAGGAGTGTGGTGGATGAAGCGGGATTGAAAGCATATTTTGAGGCGCACCGTTCGGACTTCCATTGGGACGAACCGCGTTATAAGGGTATTGTGCTGCATTGTACTACCAAGCGGGTGGCGAAGCAAGTACGGAAATTTCTGAAACAGATTCCGGAAGAGGAGTGGATGGATGCCATCCGTCTCACCTTCAATGCCGGCGATACTCCCAAGGTGCAGGCAGAGCAAGGATTATTTGCCCCTGGTGATAATGCATATGTGGATGATTTTGTGTTCAAAGGGAAGGATGCAACCCCGGTTTTGTCATTTCCCTTTACTGCTGTACAAGGTCGTAAGCAGAAGGGACCGGATAGTTGGCAAGAGGTGCGAGAGCCGCTCATAACCGCTTATCGGAACTATTTGGAAATGCATTGGGTGGCAAAGTTGCGTGCTGCCGGTAAGGTTGAAATTGACCAAGAGGTTTTAAAAACCGTTAATAATCACTGATGCAACCGATTAAAACACTATCTTCGTACCTCAAAACGAAGTAAATATCAGTTGGTGATGCGAACAACCTGCTTTGGGCTTTTAATTTTCCTTCTCTGTGCGGCGTGCAGCGAGCAGCACGACCATAAAGGGCGGACACCGTTAGTGGAGTTGGACGGCAATTTCCTTTACCGGGAAGATTTGCAATCGGTACTTCCTGCCGGTTTGTCCAAAGACGACAGTCTGTTGTTTGCAGAACATTATATCCGTAATTGGGTGGAAGATATTTTGCTGTACGATAAAGCGCAGAGCAATATTCCCAATAATGGTGAGATTGATAAACTTGTGGAGAATTATCGCAAAGCTTGATAATGCATACCTATCAGCAGGCTTTAATACATCAGCGGCTATCAGAGGAGATTTCAGAACAAGACTTGACGGAGTATTACGAGAAGAACCAGGCGCTCTTCAAGGTGGAACGTCCGTTGATGAAAGGCTTGTTCATCAAAGTTCCTTTGACAGCCCCGCAGCTGGGCAATGTTCGTCGCTGGTACAAGACGGAAACCCGTGAGGCGGTGGAACATCTGGAAAAGTACAGTCTGCAGAATGCTGTGAAGTATGAGTATTTTTATGATAAATGGGTGCCGGTATCGGAAGTGCTGGATATGCTGCCCTTGAAGGTTCCTGATGTGGACGAGTATCTGGACAAGAATCGCCATGTAGAGCTGAAGGATACGGCTTTCCATTATTTCCTGAATGTGAGCGATTATCGCCCGGTGGGAGAGCAGGAACCCTATGAGTTTGCCCGTAGGCAAGTGAAGGATATGCTGCTGAACGTGAAGCAGGTGGAATTCATGAAGCAAGTGAAGGATGATTTGTACCAACGGGCGGTGAAAAGAGACAAGATTAAATATTATTTAGAATAAGACACCAAGAATGAAACAGTGTATGAACTTTAAGTTTGTAATTTTATTTGCCTTGACGCTATTAGTCGGTTCTACCGTTTATGGACAAGACAACGTAATTGACGAGGTAGTGTGGGTAGTAGGTGACGAGGCTATACTGAAGTCCGAAGTGGAAGAAGCACGCATGAGTGCATTGTATGAAGGACGCAAATTTGACCGTGACCCTTATTGCGTGATACCGGAGGAGATAGCCGTGCAGAAGCTGTATCTTCACCAGGCTGCCCTCGACAGTATCGAAGTATCCGAGAGTGAGGTTATCCAGCGTGTGGACTATATGACGAACATGTACATCGCCAACATCGGTTCGCGCGAGAAAATGGAGGAATACTTCAACAAGACTTCCAGTCAGATTCGTGAAACGCTGCGCGAGAATGCCCGTGAAGGATTGAAGGTTCAGAAGATGCAGCAGAAACTGGTGGGTGAGATTAAGATAACTCCGGCTGAGGTGCGCCGTTACTTCAAGGATTTGCCGCAGGACAGCATTCCTTATATCCCTACCCAGGTGGAGGTGCAGATTATCACTCAGCAGCCCAAGGTTCCTTTGGAGGAAATAGAAGATGTAAAGAGGCGTCTGCGTGAGTATACCGACCGTGTCAATAAGGGCGAAAGCTTTCCATGTTGGCTCGTCTGTACTCCGAGGACCGTGGCTCGGCCATGCGTGGCGGTGAAATAGAGTTTTCGGGACGTGGTATGCTGGACCCCGCTTATGCCAATGTAGCTTTCAACTTGCAAGACCCCAGCAAGGTTTCCAAGATTGTAGAGTCTGAATATGGTTTCCATATCATTCAGTTGATAGAGAAGCGCGGTGACCGTATTAAAACACGCCACATTCTGTTGAAACCGCATATTCCGGAAGAAGCTCTGGCTGCCGGTTGTGCCCGTTTGGATTCTATTGCCGATGATATCCGCAATAACAAGTTCTCTTTTGAAGAGGCTGCCTCAGTGCTTTCGCAGGATAAGGATACGCGTAACAATCATGGTTTGTTGCCGAATCCCAATACGAACACTTCCCGTTTTGAGATGCAGGAACTTCCCCCTGAAATAGCCAAGGTGGTGGATAAGATGAAAGTGGGCGAAATCTCTGAAGCCTTCACTATGATTCCGCAAAAGACCGGAAAAGAAGAGTGTGTGATTGTGAAACTGAAGAGCCGTACGACGGGACACAAGGCTACCATTGCCGATGACTATCAGAACTTGAAAGAGATTGTGTTGGAGAAACGCCGCGACGAAGTGCTAGACAAGTGGATTCGTGAGAAGCAGAAGCACACGTATGTCCGTATCAAGGATAATTGGAAGAATAACTGTACGTTCAAGTATCCGGGCTGGATCAAAGAATAATCCGGAAGGATTTACATGGATTTGTATGCAAAAGAAGAATACAAAAAATCATTTCCTGAACAAGCATAGATACCTCCTGGTAGGCATTCTATGCTTGTTTGGCATCTGTCTGCTGAGTGCGCAGGACAAAAAGAAGAGTACTGGTGCACCGGAGAAGAGGAAAGTGGACTCGATTGAACAGAAAAAGACGGAGACGTCGGAAAAGAAGAAGACGCGCGTCGATTTGTTGTACGCAGATGAGGCGCAGGCAGACAAACAGTTGCGTCCTGATGTGCAGGTACTCATCGGTTCGGTGAGGATGAAGCATGACAGTATGTACATGTTCTGTGATAGTGCGCTGATATTCGAAAAGATAAATTCTGTGGAGGCATTCGGCAATGTGCGTATGGAGCAGGGTGACACCTTGTTTATCTATGGAGACTATCTGTATTATGACGGCATGTCGCAGCTGGCCATGCTGCGTGAGAATGTACGTATGATAAATCGTAATACGGTGCTGACAACCGACAGTTTGAACTATGACCGTCTGTACGATTTGGGTTATTACTTCGAAGGCGGTACGCTGACCGACGAGGATAATGTGCTGACTTCCGAGTGGGGAGAATATAGCCCTGCCACCAAGTTGGCTGTCTTCAACCACGACGTGAAGCTGGTCAACCCGAAGTTTGTCTTGACTTCGGATACCTTGAAGTATAGTACAGCTACCAAGATTGCTACCATTCTAGGTCCCTCCGACATTGTGAGTGATCAAAATCATATTTATTCCGAACGTGGCGTGTATAATACGACTACTGAGCAGGCAGAACTGCTCGACCGTTCCGTACTGACCAACGACGGCAAGAAATTGACCGGTGACAGCCTTTTCTACGACCGCATCTTGGGATACGGTGAGGCTTTTGACAATGTACAGATGAATGATACGGTCAACCGGAACATGTTGACTGGCGACTACTGTTTCTACAACGAACTGACCGGAAGCGCCGTTGCCACCAAACGTGCCGTAGCTATCGACTATTCGCAGGGCGACAGTCTGTTTATGCACGGTGATACTTTGCGGCTGATTACCTACCATATGAATACCGATTCCATGTACCGGGAGATGCGTGCCTATCATAAGGTGCGTGCTTATCGCACGGATGTGCAGGCGTATGCGATTCGTTGGTGTATAATTCCAAGGACTCTTGCATGAACGATGTACACCGACCCTATCTTGTGGCACGGGGAACAACAGTTGTTGGGCGAGGAAATTAAAATTTACATGAACGATAGTACCATCGACTGGGCACATATCATCAATCAGGCCCTGACGGTAGAGAAAAAGGACAGTATTCACTATAACCAAGTTTCCGGTAAGGAGATGAAAGCTTTCTTCATAGATGGAGACATGCGTCTGGTGGAGGTAAACGGCAATGTACTGGTGGTGTATTATCCGGTAGAGGAGAAGGACAGTTCGCTGATTATGATGAACTATTCGGAAGGTGGACTTTTGAAAATGTACTTGAAGGAGAGAAGAATGGAGCGCGGAGTCTTTGTTGGAAAGACTACCGGTACAGCCTATCCTTTGGACCAGATTCCACCAGATAAGAGCAGGCTGCCTTCTTTTGTTTGGTTCGACTACATCCGTCCGCTCAACAAGGAGGACATCTTCGAGTGGAGGGCTAAAAAAGCAGGTGAAGTATTGAAGAAAAGTGACCGGAAACCTGTAACTTCGCCAAGGAATATGCATATTAAACGAAATAATAAGTAGCGTCATGGGAATGTTTGCAATGCGGAAGCCTCGTGGCTTCAATCATAGCTATATCTATGTGGATGAGCGGAAAGAGAAGTTGGCGAAGATGGAAGAAAACGCCAAGCGTGACCTGGGTATGCTGCCGGAAAAGGAATTCTCGCCCGAGGATATACGGGGCAAATTCATAGAAGGAACAACTCACCTGAAGCGGCGTAAGGAGAGCGGACGTAAGCCGATGCATTTGGGCATAATCCTTGTTGTCATGGCTGTGTTGATTTATCTGTGGTATGCCATCAGTAACGGAATCATTTAATAATGATTAATCATTAATCCCTAATCATTAAACATTATCATGAGCGATATCATTCATTTGCTGCCCGATTCGGTTGCCAATCAGATTGCTGCCGGAGAGGTGATTCAGCGTCCGGCATCTGTTGTGAAAGAATTGGTGGAAAATGCAATTGATGCCGAAGCAGGGGAAATACATGTGCTGATTACCGATGCGGGCAAGACCTGCATTCAGGTGATTGATGATGGGAAGGGTATGTCCGAAACGGATGCGCGCCTTTCTTTTGAACGTCATGCGACTTCAAAGATACGCGAGGCTGCCGATTTGTTTGCCCTACGCACCATGGGCTTCCGTGGAGAGGCGTTGGCTTCTATAGCAGCGGTAGCTGAAGTGGAGTTGAAAACACGTCCGGTCAGCGAGGAGCTGGGGACGCGGCTGCTGATTGCCGGCTCTAAAGTCGAGAGCCAGGAAGCCGTTTCCTGCCCTAAGGGAAGCAATTTTTCCATCAAGAACCTATTCTTCAATATTCCTGCCCGGCGTAAATTCCTGAAAGCCAACTCTACGGAGTTGAGCAATATCCTTACGGAATTCGAGCGTATAGCGCTGGTGCATCCTGAGGTAGCCTTCTATCTGTATAGTAATGATACGGAATTGTTCAATCTTCCGGTAATGCCTTTGCGGCAACGCATCATGGCAGTTTTCGGAAAGAAACTGAATCAGCAGTTGCTGTCCGTAGACGTCAATACGACGATGATAAAGATTTCCGGTTTTGTTGCCAAGCCGGAAACCTCGCGCAAGAAAGGAGCGCACCAATACTTTTTTGTGAACGGGCGTTATATGCGTCACCCCTATTTCCACAAAGCGGTGATGGACGCTTATGAGCAGCTGATTCCTGCCGGTGAGCAAATCTCCTACTTTATTTATTTCGAGGTAGACCCTGCCAATATCGATGTGAACATCCATCCGACGAAGACGGAGATTAAGTTCGAGAATGAGCAGGCTATCTGGCAGATTCTGTCGGCTGCGGTCAAGGAATCCTTAGGCAAGTTTAGCGCTATACCTACTATCGATTTTGATACCGAGGACATGCCGGATATTCCTGCATTCGAGCAGGCTCGTCCGATAGAGCCTCCGAAGGTACACTATAACACGGATTTCAATCCCTTCAAGACGTCTTCCGCTTCTTCCTATGGAGGCGGTGGCAATTATTCGCGCCCCAAAGTGGAGTGGGAGGGGCTTTATTCCGGTTTGGAAAAAGCCAGCAGGATGAACGAGCCGATGGAGGAAGAGCCTTTTGTAGAGGATACGGTTACCGGTACGGCTCCAAGAGAGGAGGAGAGGGTTCCTTATTTCCAGGAAACGGTTCCTTCCGGGGCAAGCGCCTCTTTCTATGGCAATGAGGCAACGGTAGAGAAAGGAGCGCAACACTTCCAGTTCAAGGGGCGTTTTATTCTGACTTCCGTTAAATCGGGTCTGATGCTGATAGACCAGCACCGGGCGCATGTCCGGGTATTGTTCGACCGCTATATGAGCCAGATTCGACAGAAACAAGGCGTATCCCAGGGGGTATTGTTTCCGGAGATTATCCAGTTGCCGGCTTCGGAAGCTGCCGTACTGGAAAGTATATTGGAAGATTTGTCGGCAGTAGGCTTCGATTTGAGCCCGCTGGGTGGCGGCAGCTATGCCATCAACGGCATACCTTCGGGCATAGAGGGGTTGAACCCGGTAGAATTGGTCCGGAATATGGTACATACTGCTATGGAAAAAGGGAATGACGTTAAGGAAGAGGTGCAGACAATTCTTGCATCGACTTGGCACGTGCTGCGGCCATCGTCTATGGACAAGTGCTGAGCAACGAGGAAATGTCCAATCTCGTGGACAATCTGTTTGCATGCCCATCCCCGAATTATACTCCGGACGGAAAGACGGTGCTGGCGACCATTAAAGAAGACGACATAGAAAAGCTTTTCTCCAAATAAGGAAGAGTACTTCTTTTTGCATCAAGGCAAAAAAAGTACAAATATTCAGAACCTTTTAGTTCTGTTGGCGTTAATTAGACAGTTTGAATGATAAAGAGTTTAATTAACCACTTAACTATTTTAAGGTATATGAAAAAGATTCTAATGTTACTGGCTTTAGCTGGTGTGTCTTCTGTTGCCATAGCGCAGCAAAAGACTGAAGTTGTGGAAGAATTTGGTGTTATCCAGGTTCAGGATAAATATCAGGTAATCACTAATCCGTTCTGGAGTAATTGGTTTTTCTCTATAGGCGGTGGTGCCGAAGCAACTTTTGGAGATAATGATAAGGCAGGAAGTTTTGGCAAGCGTATCAGTCCGACGCTGAATTTTGCCATTGGCAAATGGTTCACCCCGGGACTGGGAGTACGTCTGCAATATAGCGGCCTTCAGGCAAGAGGATATACGTATGATGCAGGTGCTGACTACGTGAAAGGCACTCAGATGGATGACGGCTACTACAAACAGCGTTTCGACTATATGAATCTGCACGGAGATGTGATGTTCAATCTGAATGCGCTGTTTGGAGGATACAACCAGCACCGTGTGTATGAAATCATTCCTTATGTAGGTGCTGGCTTCACTCACAACTACACAAAGCCTCACCGCGAAGCTCTGTCTGTAAACGCGGGTATCATCAATCGCTTCCGTATTTCCAATGCGATAGATATTAACCTGGAGCTGACGCAATGGGCGTTGAAGATAAGTTCGATGGCGAAGTTGGCGGCGATCATGGATATGATGGCGTGCTGAGTGCAACGGTAGGGTTGACATACCGTTTCCCCGCCCGTGGATTCCGTCGCCCGATGCCTCAGTTGATTTCTCAGGTAGAGCTGGCTGCCATGCAGGCACAGCTTGCAGAGATGGGAGCTGCCAACCAGCAGCTGCAGAATGCATTGGTGGCTGCACAGAACCAGCCGGTGGCCGAAGTTACGGAAACCGAAGTGATTGTTCCCGATCCGGATATAGCACCGCGTACCGTATTCTTCAATATCGGTTCTGCCGAAGTCTCTCCACGTGAAGCAATGAACTTGTCTTATCTGGCAGACCAGATGAAACAGTTCCCGAACGCCACTTACACTGTAAACGGATATGCAGACTCTGCAACCGGTACGCCGGCATTCAACAAAGAGTTGAGTTTGAAGCGTGCACAAGCCGTGGTCGATGTATTGGTAAAACAATACGGAATTCCTGCTGACCGCCTGAAGGTGGATGCCGGTGGTGGTGTCGATAAGTTCGGACAGCCGATTCTGAACCGTGTGGTATTGGTGAAATCTGCCAATTAGAAAGCTACGAGCTACAAGCTACAAGGAGTTACGAGTTATAGAAATGAGAAGGGGCATGCGTTATTATGACGCATGCCCTCATTTTTGTAACCAGTAACTTGTAACAGGTAGCTCCTTGTAACTCGTAACTTCTGTAACTCGTATCTCCTATCCCTTATTCTCCGCCGAATTTCTTTACTTGCTCTGCAATCAGTTCCGCATCATCAAAGTAGTTTATCTTCATAGCCTTGCGTACATCGTCCAAGGTTGCGGCAGCGGTTTCCCTGGCAGTTTCGCAACCTTTCTTCAGCATGTCGTAGATGGCGGGGATGTCTTTTTCAAACTCCTTGCGGCGGTTGCGGATAGGCTCCAGTGTCTCCTGCATAATTTCGTTGAGGAACTTCTTCACTTTCATATCGCCCAGACCGCCACGTTGGTAGTGGGCTTTCAGTTCGTTCAGATTCGGATATTCGGGCAGATAAAGGCCGAAGTGTTCCGGACGGCAAAAGGCATCCAGGTAAGTGAATACGGTGTTGCCTTCCAATTTTCCGGGGTCTTGTACACGCAGGTGGTCGGGGTCGGTATACATGCTCTTCACCTTCTTCTGCACCTCGTCGGCGGAGTCCGAAAGATAGATACAGTTGCCGAGGCTCTTGCTCATCTTGGCTTTGCGTCCGTTCCCGGCAGGCGCAGGCAGGCTGCATTGTCGGGCAACAGGATTTCCGGTTCCACAAGGGTTTCACCATATATATAGTTGAAACGGCGTACGATTTCACGAGCTTGTTCAATCATCGGCTCCTGGTCTTCGCCCACGGGCACGGTAGTGGCGCGGAAGGCGGTAATGTCCGCTGCCTGGCTGATGGGGTAGGTGAAGAAGCCTACGGGGATGCTTGTCTCGAAGTTACGCATCTGGATTTCGGTCTTTACCGTCGGGTTGCGTTGCAGGCGGCTCACGGTCACCAGGTCCATGTAGTAGAAGGTCAGCTCGCAGAGTTCCGGTATCTGCGATTGGATGAAGATGGTGCTCTTCGTCGGGTCCAGTCCGCACGCCAGGTAGTCCAGTGCCACCTCGATGACGTTCTGGCGCACCTTTTCCGGATTCTCCATATTGTCCGTCAGCGCTTGTGCGTCGGCGATGAAGATGAAATCTTGTCGTATAAGCCGGAGTTTTGCAGTTCCACTCTTCTTCTCAATGAGCCTACATAGTGTCCTATGTGCAGGCGTCCTGTGGGGCGGTCGCCCGTAAGGATGATTTTTTCTTTTGCCATATTATGTATTTTTTAGTTTCTTCATTGTATAAAAGCCATTAAGACCGGCAAAGATACCTATAATTATCGAAACCTCAAGGGATGACGCTTTCTTTCCTTTTCACGTATACCTTATGGCTTCCGATGCCGCTTGTATCGATTCCGCTGCGGGAGTATGTGCCCATTTGCGCAGTTCCACGGTGGCGGTGGAGCGGACGAGTCCGGTCAGTTGCCGGTAGATGCTGACAGTAAGGAAGGCATGCTTGTCCAGATACTGATGCGCCAGAGCCAGACGTTGTTCGGGGGTGTATTTCTTCGACGAGCGTGCGGGTTTCCAGGAGGCACGTTCCAGTTCGCACCAATGGTTGGTTTCTCTAATCAAGGCCTTGTCTGTGCGGAAGTTCACGCCACTTACGTAGATGCTCCGCGCGTTTCGCTTCGTGGTGCTTTCTTGGGGCTGTTCGCGTTCCTTGTCGGGGTAGATGGACAGTGCGGGGGTGAATACGCCCAATCCTTCTATCTTCACCGAGCGTCCCATTCCCATTTCGTGGGCCAGGGCTTCGCCCAGCTCGCAGATAATTCCTTCGGTTACGCCTTTCGAGAATCCCGAGGTCATGGCGATGTATTCCGCCAGTTCGCGCGTGCCGGTCTGTCCGGTCATCACCATCTTGGGGTAGGTGATTGGTTCGCCCGTGCCTTGCAAGTCGGGCATTTCTTTCATTTGGTAGCGTGTGGTCATTGTTGCGTTCTCCTTCTTTTCTTCCTTCGTTGCAAAGTCCTTTTCCCTGCGGAGCAAAGTTCTTTTGGTGGCGGAGAAATCTTAGAATAAAGCCTTTATTCCAAGGAATAGAAATTTTATTTTTAAGAATAAAGGCTTTGTTTGTAGAAACAGAATCCTTGTTCTATTTTTGTATAGGCACAAAGGTAAGTTTCCGTGGCGAGAAAAGCAAGTTTTGGTGGGGAGAATCTTCATATTTATCCGCAAATGCCTTTACTGAGATATAGTCTTTCTTTTTTATATGGAATCGCATTTTTCGGAAAAAGATTTCGGTTGTGGCGACGGCCGCTCTTCTATTATGGAGGATGACGTTTCTTTTATGCAAAAAAATATGCCACAATTTGCTCTTTTCGTAAATAAGTCGTTACTTTGCACAAATTTTAAAGAGACTATGCAATCGCAGGAAATGAGAAGCAAATATAACCTCCGTTCGAATGAATTTCATTCGGGAGCCGTCAGTTTCTCTTTTTTCGAAGAAAGATATTTTTAGTTCTTTGGTAATGCGTTAATCCTTTATTGGGTGACGCATTTTTTTTGTGAAATAGCTACAACTCGTAGTTCGTAGCTTGTAACTCGTAACTTAATAGACAACAAGAGAATATGGAAAAGAATTTAAAGAAAGTGCTTGTCTTGGGTTCTGGTGCGCTCAAGATTGGTCAGGCCGGAGAGTTTGACTATTCCGGTTCGCAGGCGCTGAAGGCGTTGCGCGAAGAAGGTATCGGTTCTGTTTTGGTAAACCCGAACATTGCTACTATCCAGACATCGGAAGGTATCGCCGATCAAGTTTATTTCTTGCCGGTAACTCCTTATTTCGTGGAAGAAATCATCAAGAAAGAACGTCCCGACGGCATTTTGCTGGCATTCGGCGGACAGACGGCGCTGAACTGCGGTACGGAACTCTATCAGAACGGAATTCTTCAGAAATATGGCGTGCGCGTGCTGGGTACTTCCGTTGAGGCGATTATGTACACCGAAGACCGTGACCTCTTTGTGAAGAAGCTGGACGAGATTCCGATGAAGACTCCGAAGAGCCACGCTGTGGAGAGCATGGAGGACGCACTGAAGGCAGCCCGCGAGATTGGCTACCCCGTGATGGTGCGCTCGGCTTATGCTCTGGGTGGACTGGGAAGCGGTATTTGTCCGGACGAGGAAGCCTTCATTAAATTGGCCGAAAGCTCTTTCACTTTCTCCAAGCAGATTCTGGTAGAAGAGTCTCTGAAGGGTTGGAAGGAAATTGAATTCGAGGTAATCCGCGATGCCAACGACCACTGCTTCACGGTGGCAAGCATGGAAAACTTCGACCCGCTGGGCATTCATACGGGTGAGTCCATCGTAGTGGCTCCCACTTGCTCATTGACCGACGAGCAGGTGAAAATGTTGCAGGAGCTCTCCACCAAATGTATCCGCCACCTGGGCATCGTGGGCGAATGTAACATCCAGTATGCGTTCAACGCCGAGACAAACGACTATCGTGTCATCGAGGTGAACGCCCGTCTGTCCCGTTCTTCCGCATTGGCTTCCAAGGCTACCGGTTATCCGCTGGCATTCGTGGCTGCCAAGATTGCGTTGGGCTATACGCTCGACCAAATCGGCGAGATGGGAACTCCCAATTCTGCATATGCTGCTCCGCAACTTGATTACCTGATTTGCAAGATTCCGCGTTGGGACTTGACGAAGTTCGTAGGTGTCAGCCGCGAAATTGGCTCCAGCATGAAGTCGGTAGGCGAAATCATGTCTATCGGACGTTCCTTTGAAGAAATTATCCAGAAGGGCTTGCGTATGATTGGTCAGGGAATGCACGGATTCGTGGGCAATGAGGGAGTGGAGTTCGATGACTTGGATTACGAACTGTCACATCCCACCGACCTGCGCGTCTTTGCCATTGCCGAGGCTCTGGAAAAGGGATATGCCATCGACCGCATCTTTGAGCTGACCAAGATTGACCCCTGGTTCTTGGGCAAGCTGAAGAACATCGTAGACTACAAGCAGAAACTTTCCCAATATAATAAGGTGGAAGACATCCCCGCCGACGTGCTGCGCGAAGCCAAAGTGCTTGGCTTCTCCGACTTCCAGATTGCCCGCTTCGTGCTGAATCCGCAAGGCAATATGGAGAAGGAAAACCTTACCGTACGCGCCCGTCGTAAGGAGCTGGGCATCCTGCCCGCCGTGAAGCGCATCAATACGGTGGCTTCCGAACATCCGGAACTGACGAACTACCTCTACATGACGTATGCCGTTCAGGGTTATGATGTGAACTATTATAAGAATGAAAAATCAGTGGTTGTGCTTGGTTCGGGCGCTTACCGCATCGGTTCGTCTGTAGAGTTCGACTGGTGTTCGGTGAATGCCATCCAGACTGCCCGCAAGCTGGGCTACAAGTCCATCATGATTAACTATAACCCCGAAACCGTTTCTACGGACTACGACATGTGCGACCGTCTCTACTTCGACGAGCTCTCCTTCGAACGTGTGCTCGACGTTATCGACCTGGAGCAGCCGCGCGGTGTCATCGTGTCCGTGGGTGGACAGATTCCTAACAACCTGGCTATGAAGCTTCACCGCCAGTCAGTTCCCGTGTTGGTACTTCCCCCATCTCCATCGACCGTGCCGAAAACCGTAACAAGTTCTCTGCCATGCTCGACCAGCTGGGCATCGACCAACCGGCTTGGCAGGAACTCACTAGCCTGGAAGATGTGAAAGGCTTTGTAGAGAAGGTGGGCTATCCGGTACTGGTGCGTCCGTCTTACGTACTCTCCGGTGCTGCGATGAATGTATGCTACGATGAAGAAGAACTGGAAAACTTCTTGAAGATGGCTGCTGAGGTATCTAAGGAATATCCGGTGGTGGTATCCCAGTCTTGCAGAACACCAAGGAAATCGAGTTCGACGCTGTTGCCCAAAACGGTGAAGTGGTGGAATACGCCATCTCCGAGCACGTAGAGTTTGCCGGTGTACACTCCGGTGACGCTACGCTGGTATTCCCGGCACAGAAGATTTACTTTGCAACGGCACGCCGCATCAAGAAAATCAGCCGCCAGATTGCGAAGGAACTCAATATTTCCGGTCCTTTCAATATCCAGTTCCTGGCACGCAACAACGAGGTGAAGGTTATCGAGTGTAACCTCCGTGCATCGCGCAGCTTCCCGTTCGTATCCAAGGTGCTGAAGCGTAACTTCATCGAGACTGCTACCCGTATCATGCTGGACGCTCCCTATACACAACCGGACAAGTCGGCATTCGACATCGACCGTATCGGTGTGAAGGCAAGCCAGTTCTCCTTCTCCCGTCTGCACAAGGCAGACCCGGTATTGGGTGTGGACATGTCGTCTACGGGCGAGGTAGGCTGTATTGGCGACGACTTCTCCGAAGCATTGCTGAATGCCATGATTGCTACCGGATTCAGAATCCCCCGTCCCGAGAAGGGCGTGATGTTCTCCTCCGGAGCCATGAAGTCCAAGGTGGATTTGCTGGATGCCAGCCGCATGCTCTTTGCCAAAGGCTATAAGATTTATGCTACGGCAGGTACAGCCGCTTTCCTCAACGCCCATGGCGTGACGACGGAAGCCGTTTACTGGCCGGATGAACGCCGGATGCGGAAAACAACGTGATGACGATGATTGCCGACCATGCCTTCGACCTGATTGTCAACATTCCGAAGAACCATACGAAACGCGAGCTGACCAATGGCTACAAGATTCGTCGCGGTGCCATCGACCACAACATTCCGTTGATTACCAATGCCCGCCTGGCAAGTGCCTTTATCGAGGCATTCTGCGAAATGAAGCTGGAAGATATCCAGATTAAGAGCTGGCAGGAGTACAAATAAATTGTTTGCTCTGTAAACGATTGCAGGAGCGGAAAGCCGAAAGGTTTTCCGCTCTTTTGGTATACTGCGTTTATTTCCGTATTTTTGTTCGGGGCTGAGTCTCTGTATGAATCAAAAGAAGAAACAATATGAATGAAGTGGAAAAAATGCGTAGCTCCCAGTTGGCGGATATGTCCGTTCCGGAGATACAGGTGAAGTTCGAGCATGCCAAGCGCTTGCTGGCAAAAATGCGTGTGATGAGTACTTACGATGAGGATTACCGGAGCTTGCTGGAGGAGCTGGTACCGGGCATTCCCGCCACGTCCGTCATCTGTCCGCCGTTCCATTGCGACCATGGGGATGGTATCCGGCTGGGTGAGCATGTCTTTGTCAATGCCAATTGCACTTTCCTGGACGGGGGATATATCACGATTGGTGCCCATACGTTGGTCGGTCCATGCGTACAGATATACACTCCCCATCATCCGATGGATTATATCGAGCGTCGTACGGAAAAGGAATATGCCTATCCGGTGACGATAGGAGAGGATTGCTGGATTGGCGGCGGTGCCATTTTGTGTCCAGGCGTCACCATCGGCGACCGTTGTATCATCGGTGCGGGTAGTGTGGTGACGAAAGATATTCCATCCGATAGCATAGCCGTTGGTAATCCGGCAAAGGTCATCCGGAAAAATGAGGCAAAAAAGTGAACGTACTAAATGCTTGAGAAACAGAGCGTGTCGCTAAATGACTAAAAAAATATCGAAAAATATTATGCAAAAGTTTTGGTAATGTCAAAATAAGCTGTACCTTTGCATCGCTTTTGAAACGGAAGTGTACGGGCGTTTAGCTCAGCTGGTTCAGAGCATCTGCCTTACAAGCAGAGGGTCGGCGGTTCGAATCCGTCAACGCCCACACAAAATCCAAGCACTTTCGTTCATCAAAAGGGCGTTTAGCTCAGCTGGTTCAGAGCA
>ENA-OQCS01000205-OQCS01000205.1-human-gut-metagenome-genome-assembly--contig:-NODE-205-length-31759-cov-2.742255_pt1 | contig 31759 bp, 39 predicted proteins | sample MGYA00242757_ERZ504575 | MGnify/ENA primary metagenome ERZ504575 (study PRJEB26092, sample SAMD00036297) | human gut metagenome | host: Homo sapiens | study: EMG produced TPA metagenomics assembly of... | reverse complement strand
GGCGCGAGCCGACCGACAGCTGGCTGAAGGGCGGCGGCAATCTGGCGAATTATCGCACGATGGTCATCAACCATGAGACCGGTCACCGGCTCGACCATCGCGACAATGAGAAGAAGGAGGATATGCTCATCCGTTGGTACGATCGCGAAGATCATACTCTTTTCGATGTTTGTGCCGATGACCACTGTCAGCGTTATCAGGGAATTACGAAGGAAACCTCACCACATGTGGCAGAGGCGGTAAGACTCACCAGAGGACAGGTTCTGCTGGATGGTGATGAGATTTGTGATGCCAGATTCTCTAAGTGTTGTGGCGGTATTACCGAAGAGTTCCAGTATTGCTGGGAGAATACGCCGAAGAATTATCTCACAGCCGTAAGGGATATAGCTTGGGTGTCGAGGATGCAAAGGTTATGCCTGATCTTACCAGCGAGGAAGAGGCTGAGAAGTGGATTCGCTCGAACCCACCTGCTTTCTGCAATACGACAGACAAGAAGATTCTTTCGCAGGTATTGAATGACTATGACCAGGAGACTGCCGATTTCTATCGCTGGAAGGTAACGCTCACTCAGGAGAAACTCCAGCAGCTTATCGCTGACAAACTGAAGATGGACTTGGTGCCATCCTCGACCTGAAGGCCGTGGAGCGTGGTAAGAGTGGAAGAATCAGCAAACTCCAGATTATCGGTACCGAGAAGACCTTCACCATCGGTAAGGAACTCGAAATCCGACGTGCGCTCAGCGATTCTCATCTTTTAAGTTCAGCTTTTGTGGTAGATAAACAGGATGAAGATGAGCAGGGAGTACCTCAGCGTTTCGAACTCATCGGTGCAGGATGGGGCCATGGAGTAGGTCTCTGTCAGATTGGTGCTGCGATGATGGGCGAGGAGGGGTATCTCTATGATGCTATCCTCCTGCACTACTATCAGGGTGCAGAAATCAAGAAACTCTATAAATAAAGCTGTAGAATGGGAACATTGAAAAATAGTCGGAATCCATGGGCTTGGATTCCGACACTCTACTTTGCGGAAGGACTGCCTAACGTTATCGTGACAGCCCTCTCTGTGGTTATGTATATGCAGTTGGGCTTGACCGATGCTGAGGTGGGTCTCTATACTGGATGGCTCGCCCTGCCTTGGGTTATCAAACCTTTGTGGAGTCCTTTCATCGACTTGCTGAAGACCAAGCGCTGGTGGGTATTGACGATGCAGGCGCTCATCGGAGCAGCTCTTGCCGGAATCGCCTTTTCGCTGCCTACTGCCTTCTGGTTCCAGGCAACGATGTGTTTCTTCTTCCTTATCGCCTTCTGTAGTGCCACCCACGATATTTCGGCGGATGGTTTCTATATGATAGAGTTGGATGAGCATACGCAGACCAAGTTCGTGGGTTTGAGAAATACCTTCTATCGCCTTGCCATCATCTTCGTGAATGGATTCCTGGTGATGCTGGCTGGTGTTCTCCAGGTGCTGTTCCGTAACCAGATTCGCTTCTCATGGGCGCTTATCTTCTACGGATTGGCAGGTATCTTCATCGGATTGTGGCTCTATCATAGCCGGTTCATGCCGCGTCCGAAGGAGGATGTGCAGACCGATAGAACGGTGGGCGAAGTGGCGCACGAACTGAAGAATATGTTCCGCACCTTCTTTGTGAAATTCGGATTGGGAGAAACCATCTGTGTGATGCTCTTCCTCCTGCTTTATCGTTTCCCGGAAGCACTCTTGAATACGATGACCAAAACCTTCGTTCTTCGTCCTAATTCGCAGGGCGGACTGGGATTGTCTCCGCAGGAATATGGCTTTGCCAATGGTACTGTTGGACTAATCGGTTTACTGCTGGGTGGAATCATCGGTGGTATTCTGGTGAGTAGGGATGGTATGAAGAAATGGCTTTGGCCGATGGTTTGTGCCATTACCCTGCCTGATGTGGTTTACATCTATTTGAGTTACTCACTCAATAGCGACATCATCGTGGTTTCGAGCTGCCTCTTTATCGAGCAGTTCGGTTATGGTTTGGGCTTCACGGTTCTTACCCTTTATATGCTGTTCTATAGCCAGGGCAAGTTCAAGACATCCCATTATTCCATCTGTACAGGTATCTCTTATTTAGGTTTGATGTTGCCTGGTATGGTATCGGGATATCTGAAAGATATGGTAGGCTATCGCTTGTTCTTCATTATCGTGATGGCATGCTGCGCCATCACCTTCCTGGTTACCGCTTTCCTGAAGATAGATCCTGAGTTCGGAAAGAAAGAGAAGGAGATCAAGGAGGCAATAGAAGAGGAAGAAATGGAAGTGATAGAATAATATTTCTATAGAAGACAGAATCTATCTCTATATGAAGATAGATTCTGTCTTCTATATATAAATAGGTGAAAATCTGAGAAAAGGTCTTGGGACGATACCCAACGACCTTTTTTACGTTAAAGTATTTGAAATCTTTTTCTTCTGCTCTTGTGATATCATTTTAATATCGTATATTTGCGATATCAAAATGATATCAACATTAATAACGTAATAAATAAAGTAAAATTATGGAGAATAAGGAATTTACGTATCAGGGAAAGACCTTGAATGGCATCCTGATGTTAGTGTTAAACATCATCGGCTTCCTGGCTGGAGTTGGCTTGTTTATATTTGCCTGCGTTTCGCAAGAAGGCTGGCTGGCAAATGTCTGTGGTGTTTGCGGCGTACTGCTTCTCATCCTGAGCATCATCTGCGTCTGCGGTTTCATCCTGGTGGAGCCGGGTCAGGCTCGCGTGTTGCTTTTCTTCGGTAAGTATCGTGCACTTTTACAGAGCCGGGTTACTATTGGCTGAATCCGTTTATCAGTCAGAAGAAGCTTTCGCTTCGTGTGCGCAACCTCGATGCCGAACCTATCAAGGTGAATGACAAGACGGGTAATCCGATTATGATTGGTATGGTGCTGGTATGGAAACTGAAGGATACTTACAAGGCTATCTTCGAGATTGATACCCAGACCATGGCTGAGGGTTCTACGGGTCAGGCAGGCATCAGTGCTTCTGCTGCACAGATCATGAACATGCTGGGTCGCTTTGTCCAGATTCAGGCAGATGCCGCGCTCCGACAGGTAGCCGGACAGTATGCCTACGATGATGACGAGGGTGGAAAGTCGAATCAGATTACGCTTCGAGATGGAAGTGATGAGATTAATAAGGAGTTGGAGGCTCGCATCGATGAGCGTTTGGCGATGGCTGGTATCGAGGTGGTAGAGGCCCGCATCAACTATCTGGCTTATGCTCCGGAGATAGCAGCCGTGATGCTTCGTCGCCAGCAGGCTTCAGCCATCATCTCTGCCAGAGAGAAGATTGTAGAAGGAGCCGTGTCGATGGTGAAGATGGCATTGCAGAAGTTGAGCGATGAAGATGTGGTAGAGCTTGATGACGACAAGAAGGCTGCCATGGTCAGCAATCTGCTCGTAGTGCTCTGTGGCGATGATACCGCCCAGCCTGTAGTAAATACGGGAACATTGAATCATTAAAAAAGTATGGCTAAAAAGGAAACAAATACGAAGAGTTTTATATTGCGCATTGATTCGGAAACGATGGGTGCCATTGAAGCGTGGGCGGAGGATGAGTTCCGCTCAACCAACGGCCAGCTGCAATGGATCATCGCCGAAGCGCTGCGCAAGGCTGGCAGACTGCCGAAGAAAAAGAAGGCTGCATCAATGAAATCAAAGGAAGAAGATGAACCAAATCAAATAGAAGAGAAGAAGAAAGATGAAGAATAAAATATTTAATTTTGTGCTTGATTTATTCAAGAATGGCGATGAAGAAGAGCAGCTGGCATCTTTGCGCAAGTAAGATTTATCGTTCTACAAGTGCCAGGGTCTTTGAATTTATTGTAGGAATCCTGGTTCTTGCCATGTGGCTGCTCACCATCAGGAATGTCATTCATGCCACATCTGATGATTTGCCTTATCTTCTTCTGTTGGCTGGAATGGGTACTTCTTTCCCTATCGCTTGTTTGCTTCACAGCTATCATCCAAAGGCCAATGACTTTCCTTTCGTCAAGATAGTCAATGCCCGACAGGTATATTACCTGTCCCTGTTGGGTCGCTATGCAGCATTATGGTCAGCCCTCTTCTGGTTATGGATTAGTTGTATGGATTTTATCGGAAGTGAGCCTGTATTTGTGGGTGGAGTGATCGTTTGCTGTGTTCTTTTATGTCTGAACGGTGTATTCTTTTTTATAAGATATACCAGTGAGAAACCTGGTAGAAGTAGAGGATCCTGAGCCAGCTATAAAAACGAGAAACTCTTGACCATCGGTGTGTTGGTATTGACGATGGTTTTAGGTTTTGCGATGCATCTCCTGCCTATTTGGGATTGTATGCCAAAGATATTAAGTGGATTTTTAAGAGGAATCCTCGTCATAGCAATGGTTGTCGGCATCGTCTGGGTATGCAAGAGATACTTCGGCCTTTTCCGTGAAATAGATAAAGACGCCTCCGATTCATCCAGGAAATAGAATCGCCAGGCGTCCCATAAGTCTTCCGTCAGCGTCCCGGCGGATTTGCAATCCGCGTCAAAAAATGTCCTAACTTGTTGGTGCTCTGCGGATTTGCAATCCGCAGCAATCAGTTTTGAAGCAAGGTGTGGGGAATTACAAACCGATAATCGTTGCGATGAGGTGTCGGCTTCCGCCTCCCTCTCTGAATTCACAGAGGTAAATCCCCTGCCATGTACCAAGGTTCAGTCTGCCATTGGTAATAGGAATGGTGAGTGATACGCCTACCATGCTCGATTTGGCATGCGCTGACATATCCGTAGGTCCTTCATCCTGATGCAGATACCTTGGGTCGCCATCCGAAACCAGTCTTTCGAAGATACCCTTTAAATCATGTCTCACATCAGGGTCGAAGTTCTCGTTCAGCGACAATCCGCAACTGGTATGTCTTACGAAGAGATTCAGGATTCCCGTCTTAGGCAGCGCCGGCAAATTCCTCATCACCTCGTTGGTTACGAGGTGAAAGCCGCGAGGAAGCGGGCGCAATGAAAATTCAACTTGCTGTATCATATTCTTCTTTTTGTTTATATTCTTATTCTTTATACTTCTATCTTCAGTATTTTATACTTCCTTTTTCAGCCATTCACCAAAGAACTTGTCGTACAGTTCGTAAGTTCCATCCGTTTCTGTAACAAAATCTTTCTCCAATAATCCCTTGATACCACCTTGTACAAAACTGGCGGAAGGAAGATTGTGCTTCTTGATGAATGCCGATGACATGATGTTTTGAGCCTTGCCAGCGTTGCAGATGGCTAAGAGAAGTTCCTTTTGCTTGGCTGGCAACTGGAAAAGAAGGCTTCATAGGCAAAAGCACTTTCGTCTATAATCGAGTTGAGCGCCAGTTCCATCATCTTATCATCAGCAGTTCCCTCGTCTTGTCATCAGCCTTTTCCATCATCTTGTCATTAGCCTTTTCCGTGAGCGAGAAAATCTTATTGAGCATCCTTTGCAGATACCAGGTGATGCCGTCAAAACGGTCGTATATTCGATAAATGGTTTCTCTTTTGATATGCTTCTGTCTTTCCTCGAAAAGACGAGTAGCAAAGTCGGCATACACCTCTCTATCAATAGCTTTCAGTGTTTTGATGGAGGTGCTCTGGTAGAAAGGACGGGCATGGCTCAAGAACATTTCCGACATCATATTGCGCTGAGATCCAGCAAAGATGAAACTGGCATTATGGCAGTGCTGGATGTAGGTGCGCAGTATGGCTTCCACATTAGCTTCTCTATAGCTGCTGATAGTTTGGAATTCATCAATGGCCACGATGCAAGGCATATCTGCGCTCTCCAGATAAAGGAAAATTTCATCGAGCGTTGTGGTTGGACTGGTGATTTCTCCCAAATCTACTCCCCACGAAGGTACGCCATTCATATCGAAGCTGATGGATGAACGGAGTGAGTGGAGGCAGTTAAGAAAATGTTCCACTACTTTGGTGCCTTTAGGTTTCAGACTTTGCAGAATACTTCTGCCTAGTTCCTGAATGAAGTCGGCTAGGGTTTTCGTAGCATAAATATCTACAAGAAATGTATAGTATTTATCCTTGATTTCTTCCTGAGCATAGACGTGTTGCACCAACTGTCTTGCCGATTCTTCTAGGTGCAATCAGGGTGATGTTATTGCCATTCTTGATTTCTCTTATCAAGTCGATGGTTTCCTTTTCTCTATCACAGAAGTAGCGTCGGATATGTATCCTCGCAGAATAAACGGATTCTCTATCATTGTATGTTATCTTCTTTATTGTCTTTGAATAGTCTTATATCTTTCTGATAATCATAGTGCAAAGATAATTATAATTTTATTATTATGATACTATTATAATGCAAATATAGGAAGTTTAACCATTTAAGGATTTCTCTTCCTTGCTATCTGCTACCCCGAAAAATCTTCTTCTTTAGAAGAAGGAAAAAAACAAGAAAAATAATCCCGAAAAAATTTGGTGGTTTCAGAATAATGATGTACTTTTGCACCCGAAATCAAGCATTAAGAGTTGCCCAGTTGCGGCACACCAACCGAGTTTCGCATAGAGATAACCACGGTGGTAAAAGAATGTGTAAGTGTTTAACAACTTAAAATAATTATCTTTATGAATCCAAATTCAGATTTAAAGAACAATGAGAGTGTAATGGCAGCTAATGCCGAGTCATCAACAATTAAGACAGCTGATGCCGAGTCATCAACAATTAAGACAGCTGATGCCGAGTCATCAACAATTAAGACAGCTGATGCCGAGTCAAGAATTTCAGAGTATGCAGCCCGTTTTGCCGCTTACAGCATGAGCATTTGAAGCAGACCGTGGATCACGAGCGCAAGGTTCGTGGTTGGGGCAGCGAGCGCAGTTACTTCCTCGCCGCCTTGCGAGGTGAGTGCGAGAAGCGAGGCATTGATTACTGCTAATCAAGCCCCATCTGTGTAAATCTGTGGGAGCTTATGACTTGAATTCCTCGATGAAGGGTTGCAGGTTTCCACCTCTTGGCGAGTTATGGTCTTCAAGGATGGCGAAGGCGATGAGCTTGTACTTGTCCTTGAACTCCTTCTCGTCGATGACTTCGTGAAACAGTCTTGCGATATGTTTCGGAGGATTGTGGAAGGCACCGCAACCGAATGCACCGAGCACGATGCTGTCGTCATTCTTCACAATAATCTTGGTGGAACCTTCTGCAAGGGTAGGTATGTTTGAAGCATCCAGTGGCTCGGTATAGAATCTGCTTCCCTTCAGCATCTTCGTGTTGTCGGGCAGTTTCACTTCCTCCCCATTCTCAGATATGTAATGTCCCTTCAGTACAATATCTATAGTTTGCTGATACACGTCAGCCAGTTGTCTTCTGTCGTTTATCATGATTTCTTCTGTTTATTTTGTTTGTGTCACTAAAAATCCGTTCTTTTTGGCAAATTATAAGTTTTCTTTGTATTCTCCAAACTTTTATATATAAAATATGTGGTATTCTCGATATTTCTTTGTAAATTTGCCCACAAAAGAAAAATATATAATTATGGAAGGACAAACAAAACTTTCTGCCGGACAGATAGGCATATTGATTAATGCCCGTATCAAAGATATGGCAATGTGCTGATGGAAGACTTCAAGTATTCTCTTGAAGAAGCTTTAGATTGTGTTTATAATTCAGAGTTATTCGAGAAACTTCAGGATTTAGAGACAGGGCTATATTATCAGAGTTCTGGCTACAACTATGAGTTGCTGAAGGAGGAAATTAAATATGGAAAGGTAGGTTGAGAATTATGGAATTAGAAAGTAAGACTTATTACATTATATATTGTGTGAGCCAATTTGCACAGCGGTTTGGCATATCTTTGAAGCAATCCTATGCTTATCTGAAAAGGCATAAGGGATTGGATTTTTTGTATGAATGTTATGGAGCGGAGCATCTTCTTTCTTTAGATGATGCAGTGGATGATTTGGCTGTTATTTGTCATAGGCATGGAGGGGCTTTGGTATGATAGAGTTGTATCATGGATCCAATCTGTTTATAGACAAGATTGATTTTACTAAGTGTAAGCCTTATAAGGATTTTGGGCAAGGTTTTTATCTGACGGATATTTTTCCGCAGGCAATGGAGATGGCAATCAAGCGAACTCGTATTGTTGGCTCAGGTTCTCCTGTCGTAACAAAATTCTTGTTTGACGAGAAACTGTTGATTGATGGAAGTCTGAAAGTGTTGACTTTTGATAGTCCATCAATAGAATGGGCAAATTTATCTTAGCTAACCGTAAAAGAAGTAAGGATAAATTTATTCATGACTATGATGTTGTGGTCGGTCCCGTTGCTGATGATGGTGTCGCTTTTCAATTGGAAAGATATTTGTATGGAGGACTGACTTTAGAGCAACTTGCAAAAGAGTTGACCTACAGAAAGCTGAATCGCCAGTATTTTTTCGGTACAGAGAAGGCTATAAGTTATCTTCAGCAGATTTGATATGTGTCGTATAGATTCATTAAGAGTCTGAGTAAGAAGCAGAGAGAGGATTATATGATTATGGACGACCAGTATTTCTCTTTTGATGCTTCAAGTAAAATTTACTCTATAAAAGATATTTTGAGGTATTAAGTTGCATATTTCATTTATTTTTTGTAACTTTGCCCTCGAAAAGGGAGAGGTTGCCCTAGGGGCTGCTCCCTTGTAACATAAGTTGAACAAATAAAATAGAAAAATAAGAAACAGAAAGAATAAACTTTAGACATATAATATAATAATATACAAGCGTTTACGATTATTTGGAGTCTCTTGAAATTTGGCGATTGAAAAAAGACTGTACATTGTAAATATAAGTGAATGCTCACGCTCATAAGGCGTGAGCTAAACTTATCTATGTACAGCAGGTCACGCCAAATACCTAAGAGACTGATAAGTGAGCTTACGCCTTTCTTATATAGTTTCGCCAACAAGGTATTTGTCTCTTCTGTATTGTTTTAGTAAGCCTGGAAGCTTGCCCAAGCATAGCAAAAATGTGACCTGCTAATTCCGATAAAGTTTACGCTCATAATCCCTTATAAGCGACGATGAAACAGGAAATCCCTTATTCATCTGCGCAGCTCTTGTATTATGCCTGGCAGTTTGTCACGCAATAGGGGCGGTGCAGATGATGATAAGTTGACGGGTGTCTTGTCGGAGGCACGTGTCGATCTGAACCCCCATCAGGTGATGGCGGCTCTTTTTGCATTCCAGTCTCCTTTCTCCAAAGGTGTTATCCTTGCCGACGAGGTGGGATTGGGAAAAACGATAGAGGCTGGTATTGTTATCAGCCAGTTTTGGGCTGAACGTAAGCGTCGTATCCTCATCGTTGCTCCAGCTACCCTTCGCCGACAGTGGAGCATGGAGCTGGAGGAAAAGTTCTTTTTGGATTCTTTTATTCTCGAAAAGAAAAAGGGGATTTCTTTAGACCATCTTTCCGATGGCAAGCAAATCTATATCTGCTCTTATCAGTTTGCTTCCAGACAAGCCGAAATCTTGTCGCGCACTCATTGGGACCTGGTGGTTTATGATGAGGCTCATAAACTGCGCAATGTTTATAAGTCAACCCCTTCGATGGCTTCCCGTCTGAAATCAGCTTTTTCTGATAGTCATAAACTCCTCCTTACCGCCACTCCGCTTCAGAATAACATTGAGGAATTATATGGTCTGGTAAGTATCATCGATGACCATTACTTTGGTGACTTGAAGAGTTTCAAGGCTCAGTATTGCTATAGTAACAAAAACGATGATATTGCTTTTGGTGATCTTCGCAGGCGTCTTCGCCCCATCGTGCATCGCACGCTTCGCAAACAGGTTACGGAGTATGTAAAATATACTTCCCGTATCCCGATGGCGCAGGAATATTATCCTGCCGTTGAAGAGCAGAAACTCTATAATCAAATCAGCGAGTATCTTCGCCGTGATGATACTTACGGATTACCAACCAGTCAACGTCAGTTGATTACACTGATATTCCGCAAACTCATGTCTTCCTCAACCTTTGCCATCGGCTATACGCTCAAAACGCTTATCGATCGTTTGCAGACCAAGATTGCTCCTTATTCAGCAGATAAACCGCAAGGCTGGTATGGGGAAGATGGAAAATTGCTATGGTTGCCGAAGATATGTTGGGCGATGATTGGGATGAATGGAATGAGCAGGATGAGAACGAACAGGAAGGAGAAATCCTTACTTCCGATGAGATAGAAGGTATCAAGGATGAAATCAAGGAACTCCAACGTCTATATGATCTAGCCAATAGTATCAGTAGCAATAAGAAAGGTGATTGCCTCTTGTCGGCACTCCATACCGGCTTTCAGAAGATGGAAGAGTTGGGAGCCAACCGCAAAGCATTGATATTCACGGAAAGTACCCGTACCCAGCTCTATCTGAAACAGCTTTTAGAGGAGAATGGTTATATGGGCAAGATAGTCCTCTTCAATGGTTCCAATAATGATGAAACTTCCCGGAAGATATATAAGGCATGGAAAGAGCGGAATATAGGCACATCAGCCTTAACCCCTTCTTTGTCGGCAAACAAGCGCCAGGCTATTGTAGATTATTTCAGAGACGAAGCCGAAATCATGATTGCTACCGAGGCGGCATCAGAAGGTATCAACCTTCAGTTTTGTTCACTTATAGTGAATTATGATTTGCCGTGGAATCCTCAGCGGGTGGAACAGCGCATAGGTAGATGCCATCGTTATGGACAGAAGAATGATGTGGTGGTGTTCAATTTCATCAATAAGGCAAATGCAGCTGATGTGCGAGTGTTCCAACTGCTTTCTGAGAAATTCCATCTCTTTGATGGTGTCTTCGGTTCCAGTGATGAGTGCTGGGCAGCATCGAGTCGGGGGTTGACTTCGAGAAGCGGATGCTCAACATCTATCAGCAGTGCCGTACTCCTGAAGAAATCAATGCTGCCTTCGACCAGATTCAGCAAGAGATGGATGCGAGTATCAAGGCAACGATGCAAGATACGCGCAAGCAACTGCTTGAAAACTTTGATGAGGATGTGGTGGGACTGCTGAAGATTCGCCAAGGCAAGGATATGGAAATCTGAATAAGTTCCATCGCTGGCTTTGGACGATAACCATTGCTACGCTTGGTAAGGAGAATGTAGAAGTGGTAGATGAAACCAATCTCGTCTTTCGCTTGAAGCACAATCCTTATCCTGATGTGGCAGCAGAATGCGGCATGTATCAGATAACTACGCTGCAATCGCAATACATCAATTATCGTTTGTCGCATCCTTTGGCTCAAAAGGTCATTGCCTTGTGTAAGCAGAATGAGCAAAGTCTGCAGAATCTCCTCTTCGATTATAGCCTATATCGTTATAAGGTGGCAGATATTGAACAATGTGCTTATGAAAGTGGATGGCTTCAGGCTCATCTTGTTTCTTTTATATCCGAAGGACAGCAGGAACAGCACATTGTGCTGACGGCACTTGCGGAAGATGGAACGGCTTTGGGTCAGGAGTTTGCTGAAAAACTATTGAATGTTCCAACGGTAAGTACCGGAAATGTTCGTGTGCAGGAGGAAGCAAGCCAGAAGTTGGCTTCCCTGTATGATAACCGGCGAGCAGCCTTGACCGTTCAGATAGAAGAACGAAACAAGGCTTTGCTTGATGCTGAAATCCAGCATATCGAGAAATGGGCAGAAGACCAGCAGCTCACTTTGGAGAATGAACTGAAAGACATCAAGGCTAAAATCAAGGAGAAGAAAAGATTGTTGAGTCGTTCGGAGAATGCACAGCAAACATTGACCCTGGAAAAGGAATTGAATACCCTTACTCGTCAGCAGAAGCGTAAGCGAGCCGAAATCTTTGAACTTGAAGATGAGATAGAGAGAAGCGAGACGGAATGATAGACAAAGTGAAGGCATTTATCCAGCAGCATATTACGGAAGAAGAACTCTTTTGCGTGCATTGGACTTTAAAGAAATGAAACGGAATCAAAGCAAAAATAATATAACTAAGAAATAAACAATGACACAATACGAACAGAAATTTAGAGATATACTTGCAGAAATACTGCAACTCGACCAAGCCGAACTCGACTTTGGTATATATCGCATTATGAATCAGAAGCGTAAGGATATCGAGGCGTTCTTGAACAATCGCCTTGTTCCTGAAGTTACAAAGATATTGAAGGCTCAAACTGCTGCAGGAACTGATATTTCTGCCATGGAGAATGAGGTGTTTTCTCATTTGGCTAAATTCTTTAGCCGTTATTATGAGGGTGGCGATTTTATCTCTAAACGTCGCTATAAGGACGATGCCTATGCCATTCCTTATAGCGGTGAGGAAGTGAAGTTGTATTGGGCAAATGCCGACCAGTATTACATCAAGACTTCTGAGTATTTCAAGAATTACTCGTTCGTGTTGCCGACCAGCCGTCGTAAGGTACACTTTGTTCTTCGTGATGCGGATACAGAGCAGAACAACAACAAGGCAGCCAACAATATGGAGCGCCGTTTCCAACTTTGTGAAGAGGACTGTGTCGCAGAGGAAGATGGTGAGCTAAACATCTTCTTTACTTATGAGCTGATGCCGAAGACTACCAAGCAGGATGCACTTATCAAGGATGCTGAGGCTAAGATTATTTCTTCGTTTGCAGAAGAAAAATATGCCGAATTTGCAGAGTTGGTCAATGAAAAGGTGCCAACAGAAAAGAATAAGGAACGCACTTTGCTGATGAAGCATCTGCAAGACTATACGGCAAAGAACAATTTTGATTATTTCATCCACAAAGACCTGGGCGGTTTCCTTCGTAGAGAACTTGATTTCTATATCAAAAACGAGGTAATGTTCTTGGATGATTTGGATGCCATTCATATCATGGAGCATTTGGCACAAGTGAAAGCCATCAAGTTGGTAGGAGAGAAGATTATCACCTTCCTTGCCCAGCTCGAAGACTTCCAAAAGAAGTTGTGGCTCAAGAAAAAGTTTGTTGTCGGTTGTGATTATTGTATCACGCTCGACCGCATTCCTCGTACCCTTTATTCTGAGATTATAGCCAATGATGCCCAAAGACAAGAATGGGTTCGCCTCTTTGCCATTGATGAAATCAAAGGGGATATGATGACCGAGGCTATAGTGAGCCATTAACAGAAAAGTTCCTGGAAGACAATCCTTTCCTTGTGCTTGACACCAAGTTCTTTAGTGCCGAGTTCAAGCATAAACTTGTGGGAAGTATGGAGAAAGTAGATGAGGAGTGTAATGGATTGTTGATTAATAGTGAGAACTTTCAAGCTTTAGAACTGTTGCAGGAGAAGTATAGAGAGGCGGTGAAATGCGTGTACATTGATCCGCCATATAATACAGGAGATAATGATTTTATCTATAAGGATAGTTTTATGGGATCTTCTTGGTTAACAATGATGCTTGACAGATTGAATACTTGTAAAAATATAATGAATCAATCTGGAGTATTATTCTCTTCTATTGATGATAATGAAGTTGGTGAGTTGAAGTTTTGCTTAAAGATGTCTTTGGAAAAGATAATTTTGAAGGACATATTCATTGGCGTAGAAGGTCTAATCAACCAAATGATAAAACAAAAATGATAGGTCTTGTTGCAGAACATATTCTTTCCTATGCAAAGTCTTTTGAGAGAAATAAAGCAGAAGGCGTAGGAAAACTTGCATTAACTGGTGATTTCTCAAATCCTGATAATGATGTAAGAGGTCCTTGGGCAAGTAAACCTTGGAAAGCAGGTTCGGATCAATCGGGATGTCGTTATGTTATTGTAACCCCAACTGGTGTTAAATATGATGAAGAATGGTTGGGTGAAGAAAAAACATACGAATCATTATTAGAGGATAATCGTATATATTTTCCAAATAATGGCAAAGGTTCTCCAAGAAAGAAATACTTTAAATCCGAAAGAGAAGAGGAGGGACAATGTGCTACAAATTGGTGGACTCACGAATTGTTTGGTTCTAATCAAGGTGCAAATGCATTAATGACGAATTTGTTTGGAGTGAAAAATAAGTTTAGCAACCCTAAGCCAATTGAATTGGTAAAAGGTGTTATTCAAGTTACAAACAGAGATTATTCAAATACAGTCTTAGATTTTTTTGCAGGATCAGGAACAACTGGTCATGCAGTAATCAATCTGAATCGAGATGATGAAGGTAATCGAAAGTATATTCTCTGTGAGATGGCAGAGTATTTTGTTCCTGTAACTAAGCCTCGCATTGAAAAAGTAATCTATTCCGAGGATTGGAAGGATGGCAAGCCTATTTCCCGTAAAGGCATTTCTCAATGCTTCAAGTACATCCGTCTGGAGCAATATGAGGATACCCTAAATAATTTGCAGCCAAAGAACCAGCGACTCGACTTCGATAACGAGAATGGCAAGGGAGATTTCGAGGAAACCTATTTCCTTCGTTATATGCTCGATACAGAAACCAAGGGAGATCTCTTCAACCTGGAATGGTTTAAGAACCGTTTGCCATGTCTATCAAGACAACCAAGGATAATGAGTTGGTAGATACCCATGTTGATATGGTGGAAACCTTCAACTACCTTATCGGTCTGAATGTAGAGACGCTCCGTTATCCTAAGGATGGCTACTGTGTGGTGGAAGGAACTACCCATATCGGCAATGAGCGAACTCTCGTGATTTGGAGAAACTGCAACAAGGTGAGCAACGAAGACTTGAATGAATTCTTCCGTAAGCAAGCCTACTGCACCACAGACTCAGAGTTCGATAAGATTTATGTAAATGGTGATAATACATTACCGAATATCAAGACGGATGAGGAGCATTGGAAAGTAGTACTCATTGAGGAAGAATTTAAGAAAAGAATGTTTGAATAGGTCTTATTATGGCTAAGAAAATACAGAAGAAAGGAAAACTGCAGCAGGCACTGGTCCTGTTTCATTATATCTTGCAGCTGTTTGGCTGTAAGGACTTGGAGGCTTTGTCTCGTGACCTCAAGGATCCTGCATACGAAGGATTGAATGATGACCACGAGTCAAAACTCTATCATGAGCTTTGTCATAAGCTCTATGCAACAGGTCCTTTGTCCATAGAACAGTTGTACTTTTACGACCAGCATATCGTGAAGTTTACTGATGAGATTAACGAGAAGCGAAGTGAACCTATCAAGTGGAAGTACTTCCAGTATCTATCCCTCTTGTTCACGGAAATCTATCTCGACCAGTATTTCAGTAATCCGCAGGTACTTTGCGACAACCTGAATCGTTTTCTGCATGATGACTTCAATCATCGTGCAGAAACCTGGCACGAGTTGCCCGACTTTACGGTTGATGACTTGAATAAGTTGGCTTATTGGAATGCTACCGGTTCGGGCAAGACTCTGCTGATGCATGTCAACATCAAGCAATATCAGGAGTATGCCAGGATTCATCATGCCAAGAAACTCAACCGCATCATCGTATTGACTCCGAATGAAGGTTGAGCCGTCAGCATTATGAAGAGTTGAAGGCTTCTAATATGGATGTTGCTATGTTCAGCAAGCAGGGTGTTGGTGGTTTGTTTCAAGGCAAGGCTGTAGAATCATCGACATCAATAATTGGCAGATAAGGATGGAGATAAACGGTAGCAGTTGAGGCTTTCGAGGGCAACAACCTGGTATTGGTTGATGAAGGTCACAAAGGTTCCAGTGGCGATGTTTGGATGGGGTATCGCCAGAAGTTGACTGAGGAAGGCTTCTCTTTTGAGTATTCCGCTACCTTTGGTCAAGCCATTTCTGCAAAGAGTAATGCCAAAGACCGGAAGGCGATGTTCGACCAATATGGTAAGGCAACACTTTTTGATTATTCCTATCGTTATTTCTATGCCGATGGATATGGCAAGGATTATCGTATCATGAATATGAACGATTGGAATGATGATGATCTGCTCAATATGTATCTCACGGCATATTTGCTATGTCTTTATGAACAGACTAAAATCTATCAGAGTGATGTGCGGATTCATAACAGGTTTCTGGTGGAAAAGCCTTTGGGAATATTTGTGGGAAGTAGCGTAAAGGCTGTGAGCAAGGAAAATAAGAATCAGGTATCGGATGTAACTCAGATTCTCTTGTTCTTGCAGGATTTTATCCGGAATCGTACAGAGTTTTCAGGTTATATCCGTCGCTTGCTCAGTTCGGAAGATGGATTGAAAACAAAGAATGGTTATTCTGTATTTGGCAACTCTTTCCTGGCGCTTAAAGGTGGTTATCTCGTAGAAGATGACAAACAGAAGTTTGCCGAGAACATCTACGATGCTATCCTGCGGAATCTTTTCCACTCCAATATCCATGGTGCCCAACTTCATATCGACCTTCAAAAAGGAGGTTTTGAGGAGATTGGTTTGAGAGTAGGAAGTGCTAAGGAATATTTCGGAGTCATCAATGTGGGCGATGGTAAAGAATTGCTGAAACTCTTGCAGGATAAAGGATTCCTTTGCGAAACGAAAGCATTCGGAACTTCCAGCCTCTTCAACAATATCAATTCTCAAGATTCAACCGTCAACATCCTGATTGGTTCTAAGAAGTTTACTGAGGGATGGAGCAGTTGGCGAGTTTCCGTGATGGGACTGATGAATGTGGGACGCAGCGAAGGTTCTGAGATTATTCAGCTTTTTGGTCGTGGTGTTCGTCTGAAGGGATACAAGTATTCGCTGAAGCGAAGCAAGATGCTGGATGCCTGCTATCAGGACGAGATGATTCCAAAGAATTTGTCAACCATAGAGACTCTGAATATCTTTGGCGTGCGGCTGATATATGGAAGCTTCAAGGCATATTTGGAGGATGAAGGTTTGCCAACCAATGAGATAGACTATGAGAAGATTGTTATCAAAACCATTAAGTCAGTTGATTTAGACGCTCTTCATCTTTCATTGCCGAAGTCGTGGATGGCTATAACTTCAAGAAGTCTGCCGTAGTGGAACCTGCCGATGAAAGCCTGATGAAAAAGGTGAATGTAAAACTGGACAAATATCCAAAGGTGGATTTGCTGAGAAGCAAGAATGTTCAAACTGCTAATGCTGCAAGTCGCTATATTGGTGTTTTGGACCAGGAGCATCTGAATTGGATAGACTGGACGGAAGTGTTCTTTGCCTTGCAGGGTATGAAGGCAGAGCGAGGTTGGTATAATCTGGAATTGCGATTGGAAGACTTGAAGTATCTGATGGCAAATCCTTCCTGGTACGAATTGTCAATTCCTGAAGACCGTTTGAACTTCATGATTTTGGAAAGAATGTGGAGTTGTGGCAGGATGTTACAATCAGTCTGCTCCGTGGCTATATGGATATGGCTTACAAGAAGGCTAAGTCGAAGGAAGAGCAAAAGCATCTGAAGGAGACGCGCGTTACCTATTATAATATAGGTATGCCTGATGAATATGAAATAGAGGTTCGTAACGACCTGCTTAATGTGGTGGATTATTTGAAAATGTTGCAGGTGCAGGTGGAAGCCAATGAATTTGGTAAAGACTTAGTTCTTGATGCTCCTTATTTCAAGGCTTTGAATGTGGAGGAACATCTGTATAAGCCTTTGGTTTTCTTTGCAGAGAAAGATGTCAATGGTAATCGTCCTTATGTAGATGTTGTAACTGGTGAGCCAACGTTGAAGGTGTCTCCTGTGGCATTAAACTTAGGAGAACAGAACTTTGTTACTTCCTTCCGTGAATATTGTAAGGTTCATCAAGATGATGTGCTGGCTGGTAAGCAGGTTTATCTGCTTCGCAATGAGAGCAAGAGGGGATTGGGTTTCTTTGATGCAAACAACTTCTATCCTGATTTTATCTTATGGATATTGGATGGAGAGAAGCAATACATCACCTTCATCGACCCGAAAGGTATTCGCAATCTTAAAGGATTGGAGGATGATAAGATTCAACTATTCAAGTATTTACAGACAGATGTGGCTTCTCAATTGGGCAACGCTCACCTGATGTTGAACAGTTTCATTATCAGCAATACACCAATGGAGCAAGTGGAGTTTTGGTTGAAGAATCCATTTGAAAAAGGTGAATTCCAAAAGAATCATGTGCTGTTTAAGGATGATAAAGGCTATCTGGAAACGATGTTGATATGATTTTGCAGTATATATAGAAAAAGTTTTTTCTAATTTAATGCCATATCTACCACGCTGATGTGTAAGTGATTGATACAGATAGAATAATGGGTGGCAATAAGGTGCTTTCTTATTGCACCTATTGCCACACAGATATGTTCTGATATATGACGCAAGTACTTACGATATTTAGAAGACGCAAGGCAATGCAGAAAGCTGCTGCATGACGAGTGCCAGGGTAATCATTGTTTGTTTCTTCATTGCTAGTTTGTTTTTAATTCTTTTTCTGAGTGCAAAGGTACGTCAAAAATCTCATGCCGAGCTATATTTTTTGTTCAAATATCACTCTTTTTCTGCTTTTTTTTGTAATTTGCAGCCGCAAATAAAATAGGTATATATAAAAAATAGGTATATATAAATAAAGGTATTAATAGGGATGACTGTAAGTTTGAATCACTTGGGAGATTTAGCCCGCAAGCGAGTGGCTGTTGCGGCTTATTATTTTGTGCCGGGAGTGGTGTTTGCCAGTTGGGCAAGCCGTATTCCGGATGTAAAACAGATGTTGCACTTGAGCAACGGACAGCTGGGAACGGTGCTTTTTGCCATTCCCATCGGCCAGCTTCTGATGATGGCTTTTTCGGGCGTTTTGGTGAATAAGTTTGGCAGCAAGAAGATGATTCTGCTTGCTGAGGTGCTCTATGCTTTCGTGTTGTTCTGTATGGGAAGCAGCAGTACGGTATTCCATCTGATTCTTTCTCTGATGGCTTTCGGAATGATAGCAAATCTGATGAATATCGCTACCAATACGCAGGCTTGTCTGGTGGAGAAGATGTATGGGCGCAACATCATGTCTTCTTTTCATGGCTTGTGGAGTTTGGGCGGATTCTCGGGCGGTATCATTGGAGCCGTCTTTGCCAATACCCTGCTTCCGATAGAGGTTCACTTTGGAGCTGTCTTGGTGATGAGTCTTCTCATTATCGCCTTCGGATTCAGATGTCTGGTAGATGATGCTACGGCAAAGGCTGAAGAGGAGGATGTTCCGAAGTTCTCTTTCAAGACCATTGACCCGATTCTGTTTCTCCTGGGATTGATGGGATTTGCCGGCATGTTCTGTGAAGGAACTGTTTACGATTGGAGTGGTGTATATTTCTCATCAGTAGTAAAACCCGATGAGGCTTTTATCCGTGCGGGCTATGTGGCAGGCATGGGAGCGATGACTCTGCAGATTCCTTGCCGATGGCTTTGTTACGAAATATGGTCCAGCCAGGGTGTTGACGGTTTGTGGTGCTTTGATATTGGGCGGTTTGTGGCTGCTGCCGCCTTGCCTTATCTGATTCCTGCCACCTTGGGCTTCCTGCTGGTAGGTTTCGGCATTTCTTCATCGGTGCCTATCTGTTACAGCATCGCAGGAAAACTCGGAACCATCAAGCGAGCATTGCCATCACCATCGTTTCGAGCATCAGCTTCTTCGGTTTCCTTGTAGGACCACCGGTTATCGGATGGCTTGCTGAGGCTACCGGTCTCCGCATCGCCATCAGCATTGCCGCCTGCCTGGGTCTGATGATAGCGTTTGTTGCCGCAAAGGTTGGAAAGAGAATATCTTGAATGAGATGAATATCTTGAAAATGAGATGAATATCAGAATAAAAAACCGTGGATGCTTCCATACATCCACGGTTTTTCTTATAAATGGTGTTTTTATAACTTATGTTTCTTACACTTCTTCGCAAACCACCATTTCTGTGCCTTTATACACCACGATAATCTTATGCAGCTGCGTGTTTTTAATGGCAGAAGTTACCACTTCGCTTTCTGCCCTTAATGATAATTGTTACTGCCCTTAATGATAATTGTTTCTGCCCTTAATGGTAATTGTTTCTGCCCTTAATGATAATTGTTTCTTTTCTTAATGGATTTCTATGTTCAACACTGCTGAATGTAAGTTCAACACTGCTGAACATAAGTTCAACACTGCTGAACATAGGTTCAACACTGCTGAACATAGATTTCTGTTAGGGACAGAAACATTTTTCTTATGGCTTACCAAGAATTTTCCTGCTTCTCCTGCTTTTTCCGGCAGGTAAGAACGGCCTCATTCTTATGAGCAACAAACAAAGGGTGTGACTAATCGACTAGTCACACCCTTTTTGTTTGAATTCATGTTGTTATATTAGATAAACAAGCTTCCTATCTGGAAGACCAGGCTGATACTACCCATGCCAATAGCGTGGTGTAGCCGCGGCGAAGCCTGCCCATTTCCAACTGCCTGTCTCTCCCTTGATGGCTGCTATCGTGGCGATGCAAGGGAAGTAGAGCAATACGAAGAGGAGGAAACAGTAGGCGGTGAGCGTTGCTTCGCTGCTGCCTCGGCATCGCTGTAACCGTAGGTCTTCTTCAAGTCAGATGTCATCTGCTTCTTCAAAACCTCGTATTTTCCGTCTTCATCGTTGTAATCCTGATCGTCAGAGAAACTGTCGTTGTTGCTGTAGAGTACGCCCATCGTTGAGGCTACAATCTCCTTGGCACCCACACCGGATACCAGACCCACATCCAGTTTCCAGTCGAATCCCTGTGGGGTAAAGATAGGCTCGATGGTCTTACCGATCTGCCGATATAGCTCTGCTCCTGCTGTGCCTGGGTATCAAGTTCCTCATTGTGAGGGAAGTAGCCCAAAGCCCAGACGATGATACTTGCCACGAGGATGATGCCACCCATCTTCTTCAGATACTGCTTACCCTTTTCCCAGGTATGGCGGCCTATTGCTTCCAGGTAGGGAAGCGGTAAGGAGGCAGCTCCATTACGAATGGGGTATCTTCGCCCTTCACCACGAAACTGGCAAAGATGCGGCTCAATATCACGGCAAGGAAGATGCCGATGAGATAGAGCGATACCATGATGAGCGAACTGTATTGGATGGCAAAGAACGTTCCGATGACCATGATGTAGATTGGCAGACGAGCAGAACAGCTCATCAATGGCAATATCAGCATCGTAATCAGACGCGAACGGTGACTCTCGATGGTTCTTGTTGCCATCACGGCAGGTACGTTACATCCGAATCCCATAATTAGCGGAATGAATGATTTGCCATGCAGGCCCATCTTGTGCATCAGCTTATCCATGATGAAGGCTGCACGAGCCATATATCCCGAATCCTCCATATAAGAGATGAAGAAATACAGAATCAGAATCTGTGGCAGGAACACGATCACGGCACCTACACCACCAATCACACCATCTACCAGCATATCCTTAACAGGTCCGTCCGGCATCGTATTGCTGATGAACTCGCCCAGCCATGCCACGCCGACCTCAATCCATCCCTTAGGAATCTCGCCCAGTACGAAGGTGGCTGAGAACATGATGAACAGTAGGAGAACGAAGATAGGGAAGCCTACATATTTATTGGTCAGGATGCTGTCGATGAGGTGGGTTACCTGATAGGTATCCTTCGCCTTGCCCGGTTCATAGCCTGCTTCCTGCAATGCGCCATGGATAAAACCGTATTTGGCATCCATGATGGCGGTTTCACTATCCTCCTGGCTCTCTTCCTTCACACGCTTGGCAGCCTCGTCACGGGCTGCGAAGATTTCCTTGGCCGATTTCAGATGACTAACGTATTCCTCAGCGTGCTTATCATTCTCCAACAACTTGATGGAGAGGTAACGAGTAGAGTAGCGCTGGCGGATGGAATCATCTGCCTTCAGATATTTCTGGATATGTTCGATGCCGTGCTCTATCTCATGTCCGTGGTTGATGTGGATATGGCGATAGTGAGCGCTGGAATCTTCCTTGCCTTCGTAGAGTTCGATGATGGTTTCGAAGAGCTTGTCCACGCCTCGGCCATTGGTGAAGACGGTAGGAATCATCGAGATACCGAAAAGTTCGCCCAGTTTGTCGTAGTCGATGTTATCGCCACGCTTCTCGGTTTCATCAAACATGTTGAGGGCACAGACCATGCGGATGTGCATGTCTATCAACTGGGTAGTGAGATAGAGGTTGCGCTCCAGGTTGCTGGTGTCGATGACGTTGATGACGATATCCGGCGTATGCTCGATGAGCTGCTTGCGCACATAGAGTTCTTCCGGAGAATAGGCAGAAAGGGAATAGGTGCCCGGCAAATCTACCAGGTTGAAGTGATAGCCGTTGTATTCGCTTCGCCCACCTTGGCATCCACGGTTACGCCGCTGTAGTTGCCCACACGTTCGTGAGCACCCGATGCGAAGTTGAAGAGGGAAGTCTTTCCGCAGTTTGGATTTCCCACCAGTGCCACGTTGATGACGCGGTGGAGTCTTTCTGCTTTCTGTTCTGCCAAGCTTCGTTGCTGGCAGAGTCTTTTCTTTCAGCCACGAGCATCTTGTCGCCGAGTGCCTGCTCGTCGCTATCGTTGGAATCTACTACTTTAGAGCCAATTACCTGCTGGCGGTCTTCTTCTTCCGCCTTGCAGAGCTGTGCATCATGCTTGGCTTCCTCGATGGAAACCACTTCGATATGGTCAGCTTCGCTGTGTCGGAGTGACACCTCGTAACCCATAATCTTGTATTTCACAGGTCCTGGAGTGGGGCGTTCAGGAGCACATCTACCTTCTTGCCCTTGATGAATCCCATCTCGATGACTCTCTTTCTGAAGCCACCGTGTCCTGAAACCTTGACGATAACGGCGCTTTCACCTGTTTTAAGTTCTGATAATTTCATATATCTTTCCTTGAATTAACCTTATTTTCTCTAGAAACTGGCTTTATTGCCAGCTCTTTTTTCTTTTCGACTGCAAAAATACTAATAATTATTTGCAACTCGGTTGCAATGACGTTATTTATAACAAAAATACCTAGAAATGATGAGAGTATCATCAAATCTAGGTATTCTTATCATTATTTCTTGTGATGGCAAGATTTCGCTGTCATCACTTATCATCCTTTCTGGTGATTAGATGTTTCTGCCGTGGCAGTTCTTGAACTTCTTGCCGCTGCCGCATGGACATGGATCGTTAGGACGAGGCATGTGCTCGGCACGGTATGGAGTGCGGTTCACCTGGTCAGCTCCCTCGCGGGTATCCTGGTTGGCTGCTGCCTCCTGTGCTGCACGCTCAGCATCGATATCCACCTTGCTCTCTACGTAGTTCTGCTGGGTGTGCTGCTCTGGTGCTGCCTCCTGAACTGGCTGCTCCTGCTCCATGACAGGAATCTGACCACGCATCAGGATGCTGGCGATGCGGTCGTTCATATCATTGATCATAGCGTCCCATACCTTTGCACTCTCCAACTTGAAGATGAGCAATGGGCCTTCTGCTCGTAGCTGGCATTCTGTACAGAGTGCTTCAACTCATCGAGCTTGCGGAGGTTCTCCTTCCAGTCATCATCGATGATGTGGAGTACTACGCTCTTCTCGAACTCCTTCACTACGTTCTTTGCCTCTGTCTCGTAAGCCTCCTTCAGGTTGCATGCGATGTTGTACATGCGCTTGCCGTCGGTGATAGGCACCATGATGCGCTCGTACATCGCACCCTGGTTTTCATATACCTGCTTGATGATAGGCATTGCTGTAGCCTGGATGCGGTCGGTCTTGCGCTTGAAGCAGCCATAGCCTCCTGGAAGCACGCTCAGCCATCTCGTCGCGTCTGCCGTTCTCGTATTCCTCCTCTGTGAAAGGAATCTCCATGGCGAGAACCTTCAGGAACTCTTCCTTGGCACCGGTGAAGTCGTTGTTGTTCACGATGTTCAGTACGCGGTCCCAGATTACGTTGGCGATATCCATACCGATACGCTCACCCATCAGGCGTGGCGACGCTTCTCGTAGATAACGGTACGCTGACGGTTCATCACGTCATCATACTCCAGGAGGTGCTTACGGATACCGAAGTTGTTCTCCTCAACCTTGCGCTGTGCACGCTCGATGCTCTTGCTGATCATTGGGCTTTCGATACGTTCGCCATCCTCGAAACCGAGACGGTCCATTACCTTGGCAATGCGCTCAGAAGCGAACAGACGCATCAGCTTATCTTCCAATGATACATAGAATACAGAAGAACCTGGGTCACCCTGACGTCCGGCACGACCACGGAGCTGGCGGTCAACACGACGGCTCTCATGACGCTCTGTACCGATGATGGCGAGACCACCTGCTGCCTTCACCTCTGGGGTCAGCTTGATATCGGTACCACGACCTGCCATGTTGGTAGCGATGGTTACGGCACCCTTGCCATTTACTGAGCGACCAGCCTCGGCTACGATCTGAGCCTCCTGCTGGTGCAGCTTGGCGTTCAATACATTATGAGGAATGTTGCGCATCTTCAACATCTTGCTCAACAACTCAGAGATTTCTACAGATGTGGTACCAACCAATACTGGGCGACCAGCATTGCGTGTCTCCTCAATCTCATCGATGACGGCACGGTATTTCTCGCGGCAGTCTTATATACACGGTCATCCAAGTCCTTACGCAGGATAGGGCGGTTGGTAGGAATCTCAACTACATCGAGCTTATAGATATCCCAGAACTCACCAGACTCGGTGCTTGCCGTACCGGTCATACCTGCGAGCTTGTGGTACATACGGAAGTAGTTCTGGAGTGTGATGGTAGCGAAGGTCTGTGTTGCAGCCTCTACCTTTACATGCTCCTTAGCCTCTACAGCCTGGTGCAAGCCATCGCTCCAGCGGCGACCCTCCATGATACGACCTGTCTGCTCATCCACGATCTTCACCTGACCGTCCATGACTACATACTCGTCGTCCTTATTAAACATGGTGTAAGCTTCAAGAGCTGCTGCAAGGTGTGAACACGCTCGCTCTGTACGCCGTAGTGAGCCAGCAACTCGTCCTTGATGTCCAGACGCTCCTGGTCTGAGATGTCTGTGCGAGCTTCCAGGTCACTCATCTGTGTAGTGATATCAGGCAATACGAAGAGCTCTCTATCGTTCACCTGCTTAGCCAACCACTCTGTACCCTTATCGGTCAGGTCGGCAGAGTTCAGCTTCTCATCAACCACGAAGTACAAAGCTCAACAGCCTTAGGCATCTCACGGTTGTTGTTTGCCATATAGAATTCCTCGGTCTTGAGCAATCCTGCCTTGATACCCTCTTCAGAGAGGTACTTGATCAATGGCTTGTTCTTAGGCAGCGCCTTGTAAGAACGGTAGAGTGAGAGGAAACCTTCCTCGAGCATCTGCTGGTTCTTGGTCTTGCCGCCCTCTGTATCTTCTGCTTAGCCTCGGCGAGCAACTCGGTAGCCTGCTTGCGCTGTACCTCGTAGAGCTTCTCTACCAGTGGCTGGTACTGCTCGAACATCTGGTCGTCGCCCTTTGGAATAGGACCAGAGATGATCAATGGTGTACGGGCATCATCGATCAATACGGAGTCAACCTCATCGACGATGGCGTAGTTGTGCTGGCGCTGTACCAGGTCGCTAGGGTTGGTAGCCATGTTATCACGCAGGTAGTCGAAACCAAACTCATTGTTGGTACCGAAGGTGATGTCTGCCATATATGCCTTGCGGCGCTCGTCGGAGTTAGGACGATGCTTGTCGATACAATCTACAGAGAGGCCGTGGAACATATAGAGAGGTCCCATCCACTCAGAGTCACGCTTAGCCAGGTAGTCGTTCACGGTTACTACGTGTACACCATTACCTGTCAACGCGTTGAGGAAGATAGGGGTAGTACCTACGAGGGTCTTACCCTCACCGGTAGCCATCTCTGCAATCTTACCCTGGTGGAGAACAACACCACCGAAGAGCTGTACGTCGTAATGGATCATTTCCCACTTCATATCGTTGCCGCCGGCAGTCCAGTGGTTGTGATAGATAGCCTTGTCACCGTCGATGGTCACGAAGTCGTTGGCTGGGTTTGAAGCCAGCTCGCGGTCGAAGTCTGTAGCAGTAACTACGGTCTCCTCGTTCTCAGCGAAGCGGCGTGCTGTATCCTTTACGATAGCGAAAACCTGAGGCAAAACCTCGTTGAGTGCAACCTCATACTTGTCGAGTGCTTCCTGCTCCAACTTGTCGATCTGGTTGAAGATACCTTCACGCTCGTCGATTGGAGTGTTCTCGATCTTAGCTTTGAGTTCGGCAATCTTAGCCTTCTCTTCCTTAGCGTACTCCTGTACGTACTTCTGGAGTTCCTTTGTTTTTGCACGAAGTTCGTCATTGCTCAAGGCATTCATCTTAGGGTATTCTGCCTTGACTTTCTCTACGATTGGCTGGATCAACTTCATATCGCGAGTTGACTTGTTGCCAAACAATGACTGAAGAATTTTGTTAAAGTTCATTGTATATTTATTTTTTATTATTATTCGATGTATGATATAGGAGTTAAAGAAGTTAAGAAGTTAAAGGAGTTAAGACAATGTGGCTGTCAGTCCTTTTTCTTCTTCTGCTTTTCCTGTTGTTTGTTTACTAGCTTGCAAAATACAAAAAATATCTGTAAATCTGCAATATTTTACCAATTATTGCCCTTTCTGGCTGCATTTCTTGCTAGTTTTGCTGTCAGAAGCATATAATCAGCAGTTTGGACCTCGAATAACAATGCTTCCGAAGTGTGCTTTGTACTTATGCGCACAACGGGATGAAAACAAATATTTAAATGTGAATCTGTCAGAATGTCAGTCTTGACAGCTGCAAGCACAGCTGCCTGATGGTAATGATGCTCTGACATATTTTCCTCTTCGGAAGCCTGCTTGATGGCTTTGATGACATAGAGGATGTCCTCCTCCAATGCCTTCGCCTCCGGTTGCTGGATGAATTCATCGTAGGATATATCCGTGAGCGCAAACTTCAGCGCCTGCTGATAAGTCTGCGCCTCCATGCCGGTTGCCGCCAGGACAACCAAAAGGGCTGTGATATATCTGTTTACCATCATTTTTGTTTCCTTTATTTATGTAACTTTTAAAAGTCTTTTTGGAGCATCTTCTCTCAGTCTCGGTCTGGAGAAGTGTCACTACTTGTCTTTTCTGAGTTTATTCATTAATTGTTTCTGTATAGCCAGCTTGCTGCTGTTGAGGTCGAGCAGGGTTGACTTGATTGCATATCTCATCAGCAAAGAGAATGCCAGAGTGCTCATTCCTTCGGCATAGCTCTGCCAGATTTGCAGGAGCAATGCCACGAGCAGGCACCATCCCCATATCTCGTAATACCAGTAGAGCTTGCCTTTTCTCATCTTCGAAATGGTTTTCCAAGCGAAGATGAGGTTCACTGGGTTCAGCAGCAGAAGCTGGAAGTTGATCTGCACGGTAGGGTGCTGCGAGAAGATCATCGCAAAAAGGATGATGCCCGGCAGACCCGTCAAGATGAGCAGGAAGGCATCAAACCCCCAGAAGTTCTTCTTCTTGCGCCATTCGATGATGCTCACGCCTATGATGATGATGCGATGAATGTTGCCACCATGATTGGAGTGATGGCTTCCGATTCTGCACCTGTGCCTGCTTCGGTATCAGGTAGCTGGTGCTATCTACCATCGTGATATAGCCCTCCTTGCCGTTGTAGTATCGGGTGCTTGCCAGATCCTGGGGTGCATTCATATTGTCTTTTCTGCCTTCTGTGGCAAAGTCACGGCTCAGGTTGTCCGGCAGGAACTCCCATTCTCGCTTGCTGATAGGCTGGTCGGCGAGATAGCCCAGGAGCAGGTCGTTGCCGAAACGGCTCCATCGGTGGTCTCCGTTCAGCTTGTGGATTTCCTGGCGATAGGTGGATTGGGTTTCCTTATCATCAAAGTTGGTGTTGCAGTAACCGATGTTGGTGAGGATCATCTCCCTTGCACGGGTGGTGCAGTTGTCGAAGAAGAAGTTGTACCGGTAGGTACGGTTCTCCGGCTTGGCATTTTCCTCGATGGCATGCAGGATGTTGATCTTCTCGTCCCTGGAGAGATTGATGCGCTGCTGGCGTACCCATCTTCCTTCTGCTGCATATTCGGCGAGGAAGTCGGTCATTGGGTAGATGCCGATCTGGTAGTCGGTGAGTCCGAATACGAAGCGCAGGATGAAGAAGTTCTGCCTGAAACTGAACATGCCCCAGTTGACAGCCACGTCGCTTCCGTGCATCTTGTCCTGGATGCGCAGGGCAGAGTGACCGTAGTACGACCATACCTCGTTGCCTGGTCCGCAGGTGAGGAGCGAAATATCTACCGAGTCGAGCCAGGATGTAGCATCCTCATTGACACGACTGTTCTGCACAGAAATGTCAGGAGTCTGATAGCCTGAAAAATCCTGTGCTGTCACATTAGTAGTTAAATTGGTTAAAATAACCGCTAAAATGACGCCAAAAATATGCTTAAATCGTTTCACGATGCAAAAATAACTTATTATTTTGGAATATCCTTCTTTTTTCTAGATTTTTTTAATACTTTTGCACTCTGAATATAATTTTGACTGATTTATATATAAATGAGAAAGTTTATTTTAGCAGCCCTCTTGTTGGGTTCTACTCTTATGGTTAATGCCCAAAGCGGTACTAATTCTCCATACAGCCAGTATGGTTTAGGCGTTTTGTCTGAACAGACTTCTGGCTTCAACCGTGGTATGAATGGTGTTGGACTTGGTTTTCATGAGCATAATCAGATTAACTATCTGAACCCTGCTTCCTATGCTGCCATCGACTCCATGACTTTCATCCTGGATGCCGGTATCTCGGGTCAGGTAACCAACTTCAACGAGAACGGGGTGAAGAAGAATGCCAATAACTCCAATCTCGAATATGTGGTAGCAGGCTTCCGCCTCTTCCGCCATCTGGGTATGAGTTTCGGTATTATCCCTTTCACCAACGTGGGATACAACTATTCTACCAGCGGATGGGTGAACAAGAACGACAAGGATGTTACCTACACCAACTCCTACGAGGGTGAAGGCGGTTTGCATCAGGTATATGTGGGTGCCGGCTGGTCTCCACTCAAGGGCTTGTCTGTCGGTGCCAATATTGGCTATATCTGGGGCTCCATCGACAGAACCGTGCAGAACAACTATAGCAACAGCTATTATAAGTCTCTTTACCGCACCTATGGTACTCGTGTGAACAACTACAAGATCGACCTGGGTGTGCAATATACCCAGAAGTTGTCGAAGAAGGATGAGGTAACCCTGGGTGTCACTTATTCGCCAGGTCATAATCTGCATGCCGATGCCGATATGAGCATCATTTCTTCCAATGCGCAGACCAGTACATCTGATACACTTGCCTTCAGCATCAAGAATGCCTACGAGTTGCCTACGATGTATGGTGCCGGTTTGATGTGGAATCATAACAACCAGTGGAAGATTGGTGTAGATTACAGTCTGCAGAAATGGGGCAGCCTGGGCTATCCTACCTACGAGGCTAACAGCAGCGAGCCTTGGGCATTGCGCGATGGAGTGTATAAGGATCGCAGCAAGGTGAATGTCGGATTCCAGTACTGCTATGGTGAGCGCAACCGTGCTTTCCTCAAGCGTGTGGCTTACCGTGCCGGTGTAAGCTTTGCTACACCATATTATAAGGTGAACGGCGTGGATGGCCCTAAGGAGCTTTCTGTAAGTGCCGGTTTCGGTATTCCTATCATGAATTCCTACAACAACCGTTCGCAGTTGAATATCAGCGGCCAGTGGGTGAAGAATTCGGCTACCGGACTTATCAAGGAGAATATCTTCCGCCTGAACATCGGATTCACTTTCAACGAGGATTGGTTCAAGAAGTGGAAGATGCAGTAATCTGCCCATATTGTGGTGTTTTCTTCGGGAGATGCCACATCTTCTATATATATAATAATGTATAAGATTAAATATTTCATAGTAATAGGTGTCATAGTTTCCTGGGTTTTGGCTGCCTGCCAGAATCCGGTAGAACATACTGCGCCTGCTATCCACGACAGAGACTCTGTGGCGATGATGACTTCGTATGGTGTCAATACACTCATCAGTGATTCGGGTGTCATCAAGTACCGCATCGTTACCGAGCGATGGGAGGTGAATACCAACCGTGTGCCTTCCCGCTGGATTTTTGATAAGGGAATGCTGCTCGAACAGTTTGACGAGAAGTTCCACATCAACAGTTATATCCAGTGTGATACGGCTTATTACTTTGATCAGGAGCGGGTATGGAAGCTCTATGGCCGTGTGCGCATCCTCACCAAGGATGGTCTTCGCTTTACCAGCGAGCAGCTCACCTGGATGAGAACAAGCACGAACTCTCCAGCCATGTGTTCAGTAAGCTCGTTACTCCGGAGCGTACCCTTCAGGGTTCCTATTTCTGGAGCGATGAGCGTATGACCCGCTATTTTGTGAGCAATTCTAAGGGTAGCTTCGAGAAGGGCGACTTCGGTGGTGGAGGCAGTTCATCTCCTGCTTCATCATCCGATTCTACAGTGCGCCTATGCGTCAGCCGGCAACACCGCAGCGAGCCACCACCATTCCTGTCATGCATTGATAGGGTAGGAGGAAATATGTTTTTTAACGATATAATGTATCATGGAAGAAGTTGATATAAGTCTGATAGTGAGTATCCTCATCACGATGGTGTTTTCTGCATTCTTTAGTGGAATGGAGATTGCCTTCGTCTCCTCCAACCGTATGTTGGCGGAAATGGACAAGGAGAAAAACGGACTTACGCAGCGACTCTTGTCGCTCTTTTATAATCATCCCAACGGATTCGTCAGCACCATGCTGGTGGGCAACAATATAGCCTCGTAGTATATGGTATCCTGATAGCCCGTCTGTTTGATAATACCATCTTTGCTGGTCTGGATGATGGTGTCAAGGTTACCTGCGATACCATTCTCTCCACACTCATCGTGTTGTTTACGGGTGAGTTCCTGCCGAAGACGCTTTTCAAGTCGAATCCAAACCGATTGCTGTCCATCTTCAGTCCGTTTGCGTATCTGTGCTACGTCATTCTCTGGCCTATCAGCAAGTTCAGTACCTTCCTCAGCAAGGGATGCTGCGCATGGTGGGTATGAAGATGGAGTCTGAAGAGGGGGATGAAGGCTTTTCTAAGGTAGATCTTGACTATCTGGTGCAGTCGAGCATCGACAATGCCACCAATGAAGACGAGATCAACGACGAGGTGAAGATTTTCCAGAACGCCCTGGATTTCTCAGATACCAAGGTGCGCGACTGTATGGTGCCACGTACCGAGATTCAGGCGGTAGAGATAGATACCTCTCTGGAGGAACTTCGTCAGAAGTTCATCGAAAGCGGAAACTCCAAGATTATCGTCTATGAGGATGATATCGACCATATCGTGGGCTACATCCACAGTTCCGAGCTCTTCCACAATCCGAAGAGATGGCAGGATCATATCCGCACGATGCCTTTCGTGCCGGAGACCATGCAGGCGCAGAAACTGATGCAGACTTTCCTGCAGCAGAAGAAGTCGCTGGGCGTTGTGGTAGATGAGTTTGGCGGAACCAGCGGACTGGTGAGTCTGGAGGATATCGTGGAAGAGATCTTCGGCGATATCGAGGATGAGCACGATTCAGCGAAGTATGTAGCCAAGAAGACCGATGACGGCGACTATCTGCTGTCGGCTCGACTGGAGATAGACAAGGTGAACGATCTGTTCGACCTGGATCTTCCGGAGAGTGATGAGTATATGACTCTGGGTGGACTCATTCTTCACGAATATCAGAGCTTCCCGAAGCTGAATGAAGTAATTAAATTCGACAAGTTTGAGTTTAAGATTATCAAGTCCACATCCCGTAAGATAGAACTTGTGAAACTCCACATCATCAAATAGTTGGATGAGAAGAGGGAATTCGATTTTGAGTTTCCAGCCAAAAAAGATAC